>ERZ1370068.8911-contig-7728_pt1 | contig 43450 bp, 66 predicted proteins | sample MGYA00561227_ERZ1370068 | MGnify/ENA primary metagenome ERZ1370068 (study PRJEB38410, sample SAMEA6850437) | metagenome | study: Metagenomic assessment of the ecological functions of the soil: analysis of the soil microbiota associated with the... | reverse complement strand
GTGCTTCGTTCGGTTACGTATTACTGTCGACGTGCCTGCAGCGCGGGTGCAACAAGCCCACCGATCGTCTGGGGAATTAACAGTGAAGTTAATCCGGTAGCGGAGAACAGTCAGGCGGTATCCACCAGCGGTCCGCGGTCTGCTCCGGCGTTGGCATAAGAGGCGAGGCGTCGCCGGCGTGGTGCCACCTCCGTCGCTGATTCGACGTCTCGTGTATTTTGCAATGCCGAAATCCTCGACACCACTGCCATCGAGCATCCGGCGGCGGGATCTCGATGTTCTGCCAAGGCGCGGTGTCTCTTTTGTGTCGGATGACACCTGTGATGCACTTCTTGAAGTAGTCGAGCGCACCACGGGATTGAGCAGCGGTCACTTTGATATCCGCCGTCGTGCGGCGTTCGTCTGCTTGAAATAGTGTGAGCTCGCGCCCGTCGACGTATTCATCGCGATGTACCAGACGCCCTCTTTCTCGCCGAAGTCGTAGATCGAGACGTATGTTCGGAGTGCGTGAGCCGGCCTGCGGCTTCGTGCTTCGCGGCGGAAGCGCGCGATGCACATCGTCTCGGCGTTCTCGCCGGCGAGTTGATCGGCGCGAATGGTCTTGAGCGCTGACCCGGCGCTTGATCATGCGGGTCGTAGCCGCTCTTCGTACACCGACGCCCATCGCGCCGCGCCCGAGCTCGCGCCGCGGATCTCGTATTTGCCGAGCTTCGCTGATGTCCAGGTCATGCGTCGCTCCCTACCGCGATCCCGAAAGCGACCGACGCCGGCGGCGTCGCCGGCGTCGCGCGCTGCCAGCGATCGACGTGTCACTTAGTACTCTGTTGTCGATTTCCCAAACCGACTTCTGCATCAGCCGCTGCACCATCGTGTCCAGACCCACGCCGCCCTGCTCCGACTGGTGACGACACCGAGCACCTGACTCGACTTCGCGCCGACTTCCATCTTCTTCCTCGGCTGTAACCGGTCGCGACCTGCTCCGGTCGTCTCGGCGTTGATGATCTTGTAACGCATTCCGATCAGCCAGACGCCCTCGTCGCGCTTCTGGCCGAGTGAACGGATCCGATCGCCGTACCGCCCACCGCACCTGCCGCGCGCCGCCGACGCGAATGGCCAGAGGCGCCGAGCGAGCCGGCCATCTGCCCGAGCGTGCTGCCGTCGCGAGCCCTGCCGGTGCCTGGGCGATCTCGCTCGGTCTTCAGGATGTCGAACTTGACGCACGTACTTGGTGCTCTTCAATTTACCCATTCGCAGGAATTACGTGCGCGCGTCTGGATCGCCGAGGTTGTACGCGAGCGTAAATTCGTTGAGGACCGGGCCTAGGTTCGAGCGCTCGAGGACCTGGAAATTGGCGTTGCCGATAGCTCGAGCTTCGCCGAAGTCGGCGATATTGTTCGCCGTGAATTTTGCATGAACGTCGCGTTGTTGCTCTTGATGTCGCCGGGCAGCACGATCAGCGCCGGTCCCTTGTTCACATTCGTGTATTCGACCGGGCGGTACGCTGCCTGGTCGGCCGCCGCGTTCGCCTTTGCGACGTCTCCCTGCCGGCGGTGGGCGACGCGGTTGCCAAACGCCGGCTGCGCGCGCGGCGAGCGACGTCCATCCGAGTAGCGTGACACCGGCTAGCGCGGGTTGATCGACGAAAAGAGCGTGCGCGCGTTCATCGTCATGTCTCCTTCAACTGTCCGCATCGAATGCGTGTCGTGTAAGTTCGCCTGGGCTCATATCTGGCCGCCGCCGCGGCCCGGCGCTGCGACAATAATCCGAGTACCAGCTTGGCCACCACTTCGTCCGCTCTCTCGTTCACGAGGGTCAGCGCCATCCGTGAGCATCGGCGCCGGCGTACGACGCGTTGGTGGCTTGCGCGTCGGAGATCGGCCGTCCGTTGCTGCGCGGTGAGCGTGAAATCCATATTCACCGAGACTTGGTTGACCGGGATCATCGGATTGCGGGAGGCCTCGCGACGAAATCAGCCCGCGCAGGATGAAACTCGCGCCGAGCCGTTTCTGACGCCGAGAGCGCCGCCTCGACGTCGTCGCGAAAGTAGGCGTCGATCTCGGCCTGCGCGATCTGCCGGCGGATTTCCTCCGGCGTGTAAGTGCGAAGGCCGAGCGCGCGCAAGCCGCCGGTTGATCGCCTCGAAATGCGGACCGTAATTTTGCTGTTGCGCGTAGATGAAGCGCGTTGCTTTGCCGCTCGCCGATCACGACCATGATCTTCTTGTCTGCTTGATCTGCGCGCGGCACGGGGTCGAGGGTCGCGCGAGATGCGCTCCTCGCGCGCTTGCTGCTCGGCTTTTCGGCTTCAGTCGACTGCGTCGGGCTGCGAGAATTTGAACCCTGCGCGCCGGCAGGCGCGGCCGTGAGCGGCATAAGAAATGCGAGCATCGCTAACGATGCGAAACAAATGCATGGCGGCGTGGGTCCTCGGAAGCCGGGAAGCGCGGGTCGACAGCTGGAAATGCTAGCCCAACGGCGCCGCGAAAGCTACGCGAAGAATCGGTAAAGGCCGCTTCCGGCGCAGTCCAAGTGTGCGCGGGCTGATGAACGGTCGCTCGCGCTGCCATAGCACCCGCGATCAGCGTGACAGGCGACCGGCAACACCGCGACGCGCGTCAGCGGGTATTATCGCGCGCCGCTGTTCCGAGTCCTGAACTCAGCTTGATCTGATCGGCGGGCGCGGCACGTGAGGGACCGCTCCGCGCCACGACGCGGCTGGCGTCGGATACTGCGACCGTGTCGGCGCGCGCAAGCGCGACCGGCCCATGCCGCGCCGCCGGCGCTTCGAGCGTAAACGTTCATCGCGTCGACCTTCGCTTCGCTGCGGCAAGCCGGCGACGATTCGACCGTATTCGCCCGGCGCGAATGCGCAGCCCGCGCGGCGAGACGAGCGTAATGCGGCCGGTGGCATCGGTCGTCAATCTCAGCGCGCCCGGCGCGAGCGCGATCGATCCGATCTCCGCGGTCCAACCATCGCCGTCGCGCGTGTTGCGGCGTGCCGAAGGTAAACAGCAGCGCACCTAGCGGCAGTCCCGCGCGCGCCAGCAGGAACTCGCGCGCTGCGTCCTCGAGCGGCGTGTTGCGCCAGGCGGTGAACGTCACGTACTCGGGCGAGCCGGCGTTGACGCCATTGCTGCCGTTCCACGCCATCGGCGAGATATAGCGCGCGCCGGCGTTCCACAAATCGCGGAACGCGCGATACGCGGCGGCGTACGTCGGCTAACGCCTGCGGATTGCGCAAATCGGCGGTGTTGAACTCGACGACGCCAAACCGCGGGATCGATCGACGGCGAGCGTCGCGAAGAGCGTGCGGCCGTTCTCCATTCGGAATGTCGTTCACCGCGGACTGCGCCGTAAAGAATCACACCCAGATGAGCCGTCCTTCGGCTTCGCGCCTGCGACGGACATTCCGCCGGAATCGTAATTCTTGACGGGACTGTCGATGGCGAGCGGCAAAGCGGCATCGCGCCGCCGGAGGGTGCCATGAATCCTTGCGCCGACCAGATCCGGTCGCGCGGCATGCCGATTTCGACGAGCCACAGCGCCAGCTCATCGTAGTGCAGGTGGACGAGATGGCGGCGGAAACATCTCCCACTCGCGCACCCACGGATCGTTCCAGAACGGATGCGCGGGATCGCGCGAGGAACGCGCGCGGCGGATCGACGTCGTCCCACGTCTGTGAACGTCTTGCCGGCGAGCTTGACCGGCCTCGGCGAGCGTAAGCGGCTTGCGGACGGCGATACGTCGCGAAAGGTCGGCACACTGGCCGTCTCAGGCCGCATCCACGCGTACGGACTGCTGCCGGCGAGCCATTGCGCGGAATTGCTGCAGCGTGCCGGGATTGTAGTCGTACCACTGTTGCTCGTTGAAGAATGGATTCAGGTAGGTGTCGGGTCGAGACGACACGCCGACGAACAAGCGTCGGATGTGCGCGCATGAACGCGACCACCGCTGTTCCGGCTTGCTGCAGATTGCGCCGCTTGTAATCGCCGCACGTCGCGCGCGTACACGTTGAACGTCAGCGACCGGCCGAGCTCGGGCGCGTGCAGCGACCCGGCGCAAATCCTTACGAGCGTCGTCGGGCATCACCTCGTTCTTCTCGTTCCATTGGCAGTTGCCGAGGTCACTGCTCGAGCTGATCGTTGATGTCCCATGCCGGAACGTCGCACGCGGCGTCCGCCCAGATGCCACCGTTCAGCGTGACGCAGCACCGGCAACTGCTTCTGCCACGGCGTGCTCGAGCGCGGCAGTGAGCGAGTCCTCGGCGATCCGCCGGTCGCCAGCGATGTTGCGATGTCCCAATCGGGATCGAATGCGTAATCGCCCGCAGCGCCCTTCGTTTGCCGCATGTAGAGGATCGGGACGCGCATGCCCGCGCGCATCGTCGACGAAAGATAGGCCGTGTATTCGGTGTCGAGTTCTTGCGCTCCGCCGAGCGGAATGCCGGAGAGCGCGGGAAGCAGATGGAACGGCGTCGGATCGACGCCGCTCAAGTCCGCGCCAGCGCGTGCGAGCGCTGGCGGGCTCGAGGGACGCTTTTCCTGCCGAGCACGGTCTCGCGGCCGTCTTGAGCGACCGCGACAACGGATAGCACCGCGCCGATCGACGCCCGCCGGCGCCGGATGCGACGATAAATGCGCCGACGAAATCGAAGCCGGCGCGCTCCGCTTTGCGGCAAGCCCGGCTTCTCGCGCGCGACATCGGGCCGGGCGATGCCGATCGTCGCCTGCGAAGCGAAGACGCGCGTCGATCCGAATCTCGACGCTGCGAACGCCGGCGGGTCGAGCGCCCATCCTGCAAGTCTGACCCGCGGGCCGATCATCGCGCTTCGCCTTCAGGCGTATCGATTGCGCCGAGCGGTCCCTCGGATGGCGACCTTCGCCGGCGTCGCTGCGATGGGCGCGTCGACGTGGCGCGCGCGCCACCAGCAGCATAGAACTCGGCACTCGCCAGTACCGCGGCGATGCCGAGGACGAGCACGAAAATGCGCGCGGTGCCGAAGCGGTCGCGCCTTGCGTGGGTCGTCAACGTTTGCCATGACGAACTGTCGCTTTGGGCGTGACTCGCGGACATCGGCGGCATTGTAGCGACCCGCGGAGGAATCGCCCGGAGACCGCGCGCTACGAATCGTCGTATGAGCGATTCCGCAAGCGTTGCCGACCGCCGCCTGCTGTCCGAGCAGGTCGACTATTACCGCAACCGCGCCGGTGAATACGATCCAATGGTGGTTTCGCACCGGACGCTACGATCGCGGCCCCGAGCTCAATGCGGCATGGTTCGCGGATGTCGCGGCGGTCGAGGCAGCGCTTGGCGAATTCCTCGCCGGCACTCGGGCGGGTAACGCGCTCGAGCTGGCATGTGCTGGAACCGGAATCTTCACGCGGACTTCTGGCGCCGCGCGTGACGCGGGTGACGGCGGTCGACGCGTCGCCCGAAGGTGATCGAGTGCAATCGAGCGCGCGTCGAGAGCGGCAGCGATCGACTACGTCCTGGCGGACCCGTTCGCGTGGACGCCACCCTCGCGCTACGATCTCGTGTTCATGAGCTTTGGCTGTCGCATGCGCGCCGGCGCGGTTCTGACGCATTCTGGTCGATGGTAAAGACTGCGCTGGCGCCGGGTGGCGCCGCGTATGATCATCGGTGTCGCGCGCACGATGACCAGCACGTCGAGCCGCGCGCGATCACGCAAGGCCCGACGCGCGGAATCAACGGCTTATCGTGAAGCCGCGCAAAAAGTTGAACGACGAGCCGCCAGTATCGAGTCGTCAGGTGTTCTACGAGCCCGTTGCGCTCAGCGCTGCAAATGTCAAGCTGGGATTCTGACGCGCAGTTCGAACGCGCGTCGCGGTACTTCGTCACGGCGCGGCGACGCCCAGGAGCGCTAAGGTCGTCTACTTGTCCGCTTCTGGTGAGCGCGTACGGCTTCATCGGCACTTTGCCTTCGTCCATCCGGCGCCGATCGTTCAAGTCGTTCGGTCGCTTGTCCCACCAGATACGCGCGTCCACGCCGCCGCTCTTCGTCGAGTTGCGGCTTTTTTCGAGTAGCTCGCGGATGAAGCGCGTGTGCTCCGGATTCGTAGTGACGGGCGGGCAGGAAGGGCATGTGGGGTCGACCGATCGATGTGCCGTCGATTTTTACACCGGCTCAGGTGTTCCTCGGCTTTCGCGCATCGATCCCGCGACGATTGCGAAACGCGAACAACCGGCAATCGAGCGCGCTTGAACAGAGGGACGTTTGCGCTTGGGCTTGAGCCCGATCAGTTTGGCGTAGCCGCATGTCGCCGGTGAGAAAGTACGCGGTCCAGCCGGCGAAGCGTGTGCTTGAGCGCATCGCCGAGACTGCGGATAGAGCGCGGCCAGCTTCTCGTGGTCGGCGAGCCGCACGCCATAAGGCGGATTGGCAACCGGATGCCCGACGGCGCGGGGCGCCGAACGATGGAGTGCGTCGACCTGCTCGAGGCGCGAGCGAAATCCGCGATCTGCGCCGCCGCGAGGTTGGACTTCGCCATTCGCGATCGCCACCGGCCGCGACATCGCTGCCGAAAATCGTCATTGGTGCTTGACGGCGCCGATCGGACGCGATCGCGCGCCGTCTCGCTTGATCCGCTGCCATGCCGGTCCGTCGTACCACGCGAGTTTCTGGAAGCCGAAGGTGCGTCAAGACCAGGCGCGCGCGCTCCGCAGCGATCAGCGCCGCTTCGATCGCGATGGTCCCACTGCCGCACATCGGGTCGAGCAGCGGAGTATCAGGGTCCAGCCGGTCAACGCGATCAATGCCCGCCGCGAGGTTCTCCGCGCAGCGGCGCTTCATCCGCTATCGCGACGATAGCCGCGCTTTGAACAGCGGCTCGCCGGAGGTGTCGAGGTAAACGATCGCCTCGCGCTCGGTGAGATGGGCGTAGACACGGACGTCGGGCGCGCGCTTGTCGATCGATGGACGCTCGCCGCGCTCGACTCGCATCCGGTCGCAGACGGCGTCCTTGATCCGCAGCATGGCGAACTCGAGGCTGGTGAGCGGCGAGCGCGTCGCCGTGACGTCGACGCGCAGTGTACGGAGGGCAGGAACAATCGGTGCCAATCGATCGCGTAGACGAGCGCGTACAACTCGCGATCGTCGGTATACGGTCCGCCGCCGACGCGCCAAAGAACGCGGCTCGCGAGCCGCGATTCCAGGTTCGTCCGATAGGCCAGTGCGAGCTCGCCGCAAAATTCGACGCCGCCGTCGGTGGCCCCAATTTCAGCGGCACCGAGACCGCGAGCTCATCCCGAGCGCCGGCTCCAGGCCGCGCGGGCATGGGGCGAAGTAGCGTTCGGTCATCGCGCGGGTGCGCGTCAGAACGGCTTCAGCACGACGAGAAACACGATCGCAATCAGCAGCGGCAGCGCGGGAATCTCGTTCAACCAGCGATAGAACACATGACCATGGCGATTGCGGTCCTGGGCGAAATCGCGAAGGAGCGCGCCCAGGTAGACGTGAAACGCAATGAGCGCCGAGTACGAGTGTCAGCTTGACGCGCAGCCAGTTGCCGGTGAAGCCGTAGCCGAGCCACAGCCACACGCCGAACGCAACGGTGAGCGAGGCGGCGGGCGTCATGATGCCGTGGTAGAGCTTGCGCTCCATGAGCTTGAACCGCTCGATGCCGACGCGATCGTCCGGTGTGGCCTGCGAGTGATACGAAGAGCCGCGGCAGGTAGAAGAGCCCCGCGAACCAGGTCACGACGGAAATGATATGCAAGGCCTTTACGACGAGCATCGGGCGCGATCTCTTACTTCAAAGACGTCGCCGCGTCAGCACCAGCGCGACGTAGTAGGCGAGGAGCGGCATACACGAGCAGCACGGCGACGTGCAATGCGATGTTGCCAGGCACTTGTCCCATCATCAGCGGGCGTGCGAGGTCGATCGCATGCTTGAGCGGCAGCAGGTTCGCGGCCGAGGCAAGCCACGCGGGCATCTGGTCGAGCGGGAAAATAAACGCCGGAGAACAGCAGCATCGGCGTCAGGATCAGCGTGAAAAAATAAGTGAAGAAATCGTAGCCGGGCGCAAGCGCGTTCATCACCAGGCCGAACGCGCCGAACACGAGGCCGACGAGAAATCCGAGCGGCAAGATCCACAGCGCGAGCCATGTATGGCCATAGCCCAGCACCATGATCACGGCGAGAATCGCGAGCGTCGACAGCACCGCCTTCGAGGCGCACCAGACCCACTCGGCGAGGACGACGTCGTCGAGCGCGATCGGTGCGTTGATGATCCCTTCCCAAGTGCGTTGAACATGCATCCGAGAGAACGCGGAGTACATGCCTTCGAAGCTGGCCGTGAACATCGCGCTCTGGCATACCATTCCGGTGCCAATGAACGCGATATATTTCATGCCGCCGACATCACCGATCATCGAGCCTAAGCCATACCCGAGTGCGAGCATGTAGAGCAGAGGATCGGCGATGTTGCCGAGCACGCTTGCGATCGCCAACTTGCGCCAGACGAGCAGGTTGCGCCGCCAGACCGGCGCGAAACGGTTCGAAAGGCGCGGCGGAACAAACAGGGTTGCGGCACGCATGTGAAGGTGGTCCAGAGGCGCGCATCGAAGAACGGAAGCGCGTTACTTTACACGCTTGATATCATCTCGCGGCGGCGCTTGTGTTCACCGCCCATCTTCCGTCAAAAAGTGGAGTCCCATGCTTGGCTTGATCGCTGCGAGCCGTCGTCTGTTGCCGCTCTTGGTCGCGTGCATTGCAATGGCGTCGACGCCGGACGCCGCGACGCAGCCGGTGTTTCCGAGCCGGCCGATTCGCTTGATCGTGCCGTATCCGCCGGGCGCGCTGACCGATCTCCTAGCGCGCGCTATCGCCGATCGTCTCGGCGCCGCACTTGCGCAACCTGTCGTCGTCGAGAACAAGCCAGGCGCCGGAACGCTGGTCGGCGCCGAATACGTCGCGAAGCAGCCGGCCGACGGCTACACGTTGCTGATGGCAACCAGCACGACGCTCGGCATCAGCCCGGCGCTGTATCGGCCCTCGCCGATCAATCCGGTGCGCGACTTCGCGCCGATCTCGCCAGTCGGCACCGTGAATTTCTTCCTGATCGCGAATCCCGAAATTTCCGGCGAAGAACGTCCGCGAGATGTTAGATGCAACAAAGGCCGCGGCGGGCAAATACAACTACGGATCGGTCGGGAGCGGCAGCCCGCATCATCTGTTCATGGAAGCGCTCAAGACCGAATTCGGGCTCGACATCCAGCACGTCCCGTACAAGGGGACGCCGGCGGCGTTGACCGATCTTCTGACCGGCAACATCCAGGTCATGTTTTGCGACGCGACGATCGCAATTCCGAATATCCAGGCCGGCAAGGTTGTCGCGCTGGGCACTTCGGCCGCGAAGCCGACGAGCCTGTTGCCCAGCGTTCCTCCGATCGCGAACACAGTACCAGGATTCGATTGGCAGGCGTGGCAGGGCGTCGTTGCGCCGGCGGGAACGCCCAAGGAAGTTGTCGCGAAGCTATCGGCGGAGCTGCAGCGAGATCCAGGCGAAACCGGAGTTCAAGGAACAACTGTTCAAATTCGGCATGGACCCATTTCCGCCACAGACGCCAGAGCAGTTCGCCGCCACGATCGCAGCCGAGCAGCCGCGCTGGGCGAAGGCGATCAAGGATGCCGGCGCGAAGGTCGACTAGGAAATCAACGAGGAGAACGCGCTTGGCGAGTCCCGTCATCGATGTCCACACGCATTGCCTCACCGAGGCATGGTTCGATCTGCTGCAAAAGCATGGCGGACCGCGCTACACGGTGGCCGAGGTCCGCGGAGGGTTGCGCGCGATCCACTTGGACGGCGCGCCATTCATGACGCCGGTGCCGCCGATGTTCGACTACGGCCTGCGGCTCAAAACGATGGATCGAGCACGGCGTCGACGTCGGCATCGTTTCGCTCACGTGTCCCAACTGCTATTGGGGCGGCCCGGAGGTCAGCTCCCAGGCGGCGCGGATCATGAACGACGACATGGCTGCGGCGCGCACCGCGCATCCGGAGCGTCTGCGTTGGTTCGCGTCGCTGCCGTGGCAGTATCCCGATCGCGCGCTGCCCGAGCTGGAGCGCGCGGCGACGGCGGGCGCCTCCGGCGTGATGGTCCTCGCGAATATCGACGGGCAGCCGCTGACCGATCCGGTGTACGCGCCGATCTGGAGCGCAATCGACGCCCGCGCGCTGCCCGTGCTGGTTCATCCGACGGCGCCACCCGGCGTGGGCGCGATGGACATGTCGCGATTCCAACTGACGGCATCGATCGGCTTCACATTCGACACGATCGCTCGCGATCGCGCGAATGATCTACGACGGCTTTTTCGATCGCTACCGCCGCTCGAAGATCATCGCGTCGCATGGCGGTGGCGCGCTGCCGTACCTGATCTCGCGGATGGATCAGTGCTACGAAAATATACCCGCCTGCCGGGAAAAGATTTCCGTCCGTCCGTCCGAATATCTGCCGCAGATCTACGCCGACGCCGTCGTGTTCTCGCCGGACGTGTTGGATCTGTGCGTAAAGACCTTCGGCGCCGATAATGTGTCTGTACGGCTCCGACTATCCGCACACGATCGGCGATCTGCCCGGATGTTTGAAACGCGTCGACGGACTGCCGGAAAGCGCGCGTGACAAGGTGAAAGGCGTGAACGCAGGGCACTTATTCGGTCTGTGACGGTCCACTTTCACCTTCAGTTTGCCGCTTTCGATCGCCCAATTGATATGACCGCTATTTCTCGCGCTGCTTTCGTCGTCGCGTGTCTGCTGTACGCCGTCGCCGCCGCGGCGCAACCGTTCGCGTTCACCGTCGCCACCGAGGTCGCGGAGATGGCCGGAGAACAGGTCAAGGTCGACGTCTACCGCCCCTACGACATCGAAACGAGCGGCGTCGCCGTCCTGGCGCACGGCTTCACGCGCGACCGGCTGCGCGATCGCGACCTCGCCAAGGCACTCGCCACGGCCGGAATCACGGCGGTAGCGCCCGACCTGCCAAGTATCGTGGACCATTGGGGCAATGGCGATGCGCTCGCAGGACTCGTGCGCGATCTCGAGCGTGGCTCCCTCGGATTGCAGCCGACGTCTCGATCACGAATTGTCTTGATCGGCACGTCGGCCGGCGGGCTCGCGACGGTGATCGCGGCGTCAAAATTGCCGGGACTTGGCGGATGGATCGGCCTCGATCCCGTCGACCGGACCGGCACGGGCGCCCGCGCCGCCGCAGCGCTCACGTCGCCGGCGGTGGTTTTGCTGCCGAGCCTTCCGTGTGCAACCTGTTCGGCAGTGGCAAGGCGATCGCACAGGCAGCGCCGTCGTTGTTGCGTTCCGAGCGCGTGCGTGGCGCGTCGCACTGTGACTTCGAGGGCCCCACGACGAGAATTCTGCCGCGCGGTCTGCGGCCGGTCGGCGGATGGGATGGCGGCCATTGTGCGCAGCGAAGCCGTCGAGGCAACGCTGGAAATGCTTCACGACTCGCCAGACGATGACACGATGACTACGCAGCCGGATAATCATTAGCTAGACCCCTAAGCCATAGCCGGTGACAACCAGGGAGAAGATGATGAAAATGGGTATTTGGATTGCTCTTGGTATCGGAATCGGCACGGCGATTGGTGTAGCGATGGATCAAACCGCAATGGGTGTTGCCTTTGGAGCTGCCTTTGGCACTGCGATCGGCGCGGCCTTCAGAGGCAAACGCGAATAGGACCGTATTTCGTCTAGCGGCAGATCGTCCCAGGTTTCAGTGCCACGCTGGGCCAAATCCCTAATCGTTGTTCTTGCGCTCGCGTTGGCAACAGTGCCAGCGGCATTCATCGTTACCCTGTTGCTCTATCCGCTGTGGTCCTGGATCGAAGCAACTTATGGCATCGAGTCTGTTGGGCATTCCGGTCCCGCGAATTGGTGCTTCATGCTCGTCTACTGTGTCTTTCTCGCTGTTCTGTTGCCTTTGTTGTGGCGCAACTGGCGGCGTCGCCGCGCACGCAGTAAATTGCCGTAATCTACCTGCCGCCTAACCACGCGTTCAACGCGGACCTGCTCGTGCTTATGAAGGTTGGCGTTCGCGGCGGTCGCAATCTTTGTGAAGTGGAAGTGGCTTTGACCCCGGGTGAATTCTAATGGGAACGAACCGGCTAGAGGCGTTCAGTGATGGCGTCATTGCCGTCATCATTACAATCATGGTATTGGAGATGAAGGTGCCCCACGGCGAGGGCATAGAGGCGTTGGTACCCGTGATCCCGATATTCCTGAGCTACATCCTGAGCTTCGTCTACCTGGGTATCTATTGGAATAACCACCACCACATGCTGCATGCATGTCAAAAGGTCACGGGATCGATGCTTTGGGCGAATCTGCACCTCTTGTTCTGGCTGTCTCTTATACCGTTCGCGACGGGCTGGATGGGTGAGAACCATTTCGCGGCCGGACCGTCGGCGTTATATGGTGTTGTGCTCCTGATGGCTGCCGTCGCATATTGGATCCTGCAGCAACTGATCATTGCGTCGCAGGGTCGCGATTCAATACTCAAGAAGGCCGTCGGTGGCGATTGGAAGGGCAAGCTGTCGCCGATTCTGTACGCCGTTGCCATTCCCGCGGCCTTCTGGTGGCAATGGGTCTCCTTGAGTCTATACGTATTCGTTGCGCTCCTATGGCTCATACCGGATCGACGAATCGAGAATATGCTAAGAAATGCAGAAACATGACCTAGCTTGCTGATGGGACGTGCGGCTCAACCACGCATTCAACCGGACCATCCGCTGGGGCCTCAAGTCCCGCCAAACATCGGTGGCGGCGGGTAGCCGGTTAACTTGTCCCGTTAGGCATTTAGTGGAAGTGAAATGAATCTACATCCAATAGCGCTGCTCATCGAAAAGGCAGACAAAGCAATCAATCAGGAGGACTTCGACACTGTAGTCGATCTCTATGCCGAGGACGCAGTTCTGGTTATCAAGCCTGGTATGACTGCGAAAGGCAAAGTCCAGATCCGAAGCGCAATGGAGGCCATTGCAGCTCACTTCGATCGGAGCTTGGACGTGCGACAGGCTGGAATGGTGATTCTCGAAACTGGAGACACGGCGCTCGTGTTGGCAAGGACACTGGTATCCGCAAAGAACTTTCCAGTGATAGAACGGAAGGCTACGTATGTGTTCAAGAAGGACACAAGAAATCGCTGGGTGTGTGCCATCGATAACTCCTATGGGCACGAAGTCCTTGACGCAAGTATCTAGCCATTCATTCCGGACCGCTTTCGGAGGCTGCTGAATTCAGACGTTAGGCGCCTACATGAGCCCACTCCTCCGACTCTGGGGTATCACGGCCATTTGCATCGGTGCTCTGCTGATGTTGCGCGGCGCCTTTGCTTTGGCGCTTTCATGCTTCCTCTTTCTCCCGCTCCAGTTCTTCTCTTCGCCCACGGCGCCCCGATCAACGTAGGCTTTCGTTGTCTTGGTTTAGGTAGTCATTTTGGTTGTCGCGGTCCTGTGCTTCCTGTTCGCCCTGGATCGTGTATCTGGGCGGCATCCCACCCGTGCATGAATGGTCTGCGGCGATGCGGAGCAGCGCGAAGTGAGCGCAGTGTCGAATCAAACCTGGAACTCGCAGCAGTATTCGGAGCACGCCCGGTTCGTCTCCGAACTCGGGACGCCTGTCGTCGCGCTTCTGGCACCGCTTCGAGGAGAGCGCATCCTTGATCTCGGGTGCGGCGACGGACCGCTAACCAAACAACTCTCGGATCTTGGTTGCAAGGTCGTCGGAGTTGATGCGAGCTCCGAGATGATCGACGCTGCCAGGGCGTTGGGCCTGGACGCACGTGTAATGGATGGCCAGACGTTGCAATTTGACGGCGAATTCGATGCGGTGTTTTCAAACGCCGCCCTCCACTGGATGAAGCAGCCCGAGAAGGTTATGGCCGGAGTCTGGCGTGCGCTAGACCCAGGTGGGCGTTTCGTCGGGGAGTTTGGCGGCAAGGGTAATGTGGCGACCATCGTCATGGCACTCGAGGGGGCCCTTAGCAAGCGCGGAATCGCTGCAAAGACTGTTAATCCCTGGTACAACCCCACTGCCGAGGAGTACCGAACACTCCTGGAAGCTCACGGGTTCACGGTGAACTCGATTGCTCTTTTCCCGCGCTCAACGCCTTTACCCGGGAGCATCGTCGGTTGGCTGGAGACGTTTGCGCAACCCTTCGCGGCAGCCTTGCCGCCTCCCGACCGGTCCGCGTTTTTCGAGAAGTGGCCGAGGTTGTGTCGTCCCAATCTGTGCGACGACGCCGGAAACTGGCACGCCGACTATGTGCGATTGCGTTTCTCGGCGACAAAGCCACAATCGGCCGCTTAACCCGGCGTTCAACGCATACGAGTCAAGCCGCCGAAGAACGAGGGGACACACTGATGAACGCTTCCCCACGCTTGCGAATTGTTCTCGCACTCTTCAGCCTGGTTCTCTCACTGCAATCACCTCAAGCATTCTCCCAAACAAGTTCGGCCTTACCTGGGAGAGATGATCGTCGCGCCGCGCAAGGGCGAGACGGACAACACGACTTCGACTTCGAGATTGGTACTTGGCGCACCTCACTTGAGGCGCCTCCAGCGCCCCTGACCGGTTCGACCGCATGGGTTGAGTACAAAGGAACTACCGTTGTTCGAAGTGTCTGGAATGGCCAAGCAAATCTGCTAGAGCTCGTCGTCGATGGCCCAGCGGGTCGCATCGAAGCTTTAAGTCTGCGTCTCTACAATGCTCGATCCGGTCAATGGAGTCTCAATTTCTCCAGTCGCGGCAGCGGCGATCTAGGCCCACCTGCGATTGGGAGTTCAAGAATGGACGCGGCGAGTTCTTCAACCAGGAGACGTTCAATGGCAAGGACATTCTGGTTCGATTCGTCATATCGGATATCACACCCACTTCCTGCCATTTCGAACAGTCCTTCTCCGATGATGGCGGCAAGACGTGGGAAGTGAACTGGATCGCAACAGACACGCGCGTGTGAGCGCGGAACGAAGGCTCCCTAACCCGGCGACGTTCACGTTCGCGCTACGACCTCAAGCCTGCGCGGCGAAGAGCTTCCATTCACCGGGAACGCCTTTCAACGCGTGGATTCCCTCGTCTCTGAATTCGATGCCGGAGCCCGCCACCAGAGTCTTTCACCGTCCCGGAGACGAACACGCTGCCCGGCTCGGCCTTCGACATGATCCGAGCGCCGATGTTGACGGCGATTCCGCCGACGTTGTCACCCATCAGCTCGCATTCGCCGGTGTGGACGCCCGCGCGCACGTCGATGCCAAGCTGTTTGACGCCGATGCGCGATCGCAAGCGCCGCAGCGAACGGCACGCGCGGGTCCGTCGAATGTCGCGAGAAAGCCGTCGCCTGCGGTGTTGGTTTCCTTGCCGCGAAAGCGCGCCAGCTCCTTGCGCACGATCGAGTAGTACGAGTTCATCAGGTTGCGCCACGCGGCGTCGCCGAGCTCCGTGGCGCGCTCGGTGGAAGACGCGATGTCGAGAAAGAGAACGGTGGCAAGGATTCGATCGGATGCATCGACCGGCCGCTCGCCCGTGACGAACTCCTGGATGTCGGAGAGGATCGTCTCCATGTCATCGAGCATCATCGAATGGCTGTTGCCCGGATATTCGACGAATCTTGCGCCAGGAATTCGCGCCGCCATGTCGCGTGCCGCTTCAACGTTCGCGCACGGATCGCCCGTGCGATTCATCACCAATGTGGGCGCCTTTATGGCAGACAGAATCGGTCGCGTATCGATCGCCCCGTTCATTTGCTCGTAGGCATGGACGGCAGACGGGCTGGCGGCAGCGCGCATGTAGCGGGCGATGGATTCGATATAAGCAGGATCGGCATCCTTGCCCACGCCCGCGCCGGGGCCGGTGATGTATTCGACCGACGGCCAGCCGTCTCCATGACCATCCGCAGCATCTCGTCGTGTTCCGCCTGCGACTGCCCCCAGGGATGGTCCGGCGTCGCAATCCAGCGCGCCTGCGCGCCCCAGACGAGGAGCGAGTTCACGCGTTGCGGGTAAGTTGCCGCGAACATGCAAGCCATCGAGCCGCCTTCGGAAGCGCCGAAAATGTTGGCGCGCTCGATGCCGACGGCGTCCATCACGGCGCGAATGTCGTCGGCGCGCTCCTCGAGGGTCGCCATTTTCACCGGCCGATCGGAAAGGCCGGTGCCGCGCTTGTCGAATCGGATGAGGCGGCAAAATCGGCTGAACCGCTCGAAGAAGAGCGCTCGCCGCGGGATCTCCCAGTCGAGATCGAGATGCGACATCGTGCCCGGCGCCAGCACAATATCGACAGGGCCCGTCGCCGGTCGCCTGGTAGGCGATCGGCACGTCGTCGCTGCGCGCATACTTGGTCTGAGGGCAACACGTGATCAATCTCGCAGTTCGCGTCCCGTCAGCTTGATGAACAGATCTTCGAGGTTTGCGGGCCGGTGCAGATAGCGAACGCCAGCACGCGTCGCCAGATCGTTCAGCAAGGGCTTCGCGTCTTTCGCGTAGCAGAACGCCGTCTCGCCGGCGAGCTCGAGCCGTCGCGACAATCGGCGGCCATGGATCGCCCATGCCTTCGCCTCGTCGCCGTAGACTTCGACCACTTCGGGCTCGACGTGCGTCGCGATCAGCGCGCGCGGCGTGTCGGAGGCGATCAGGAAGCCGCGGTCGATCACCGCGAGCCGCGTCGCGAGCCGCTCCGCTTCGTCCATGAAATGCGTCGTCAGCAGAATCGTCTTGCCTTGCGACAGCAGCTGGCGCAAGCCATCCCAGATCAGGTGGCGTGCCTGCGGGTCGAGGCCGGTCGTCGGCTCGTCGAGGATCAAGAGCTCCGGGTCGTTCACGAGCGCGCGCGCGAGCGTCAGCCGCCGCTTCATCCCGCCCGACAGCGTGCGAAGGCCGGCGCCGCCTTTGCTTGCGAGTCCCGCGAAATCGAGCAACTTGGGAATGCGCGCATCGAGCGTCGCACGATTGATGCCGAAGTAGCCGCCGTAGATACGCAGATTTTCGGTGACGGTGAAATCGGGGTCGAGGTTGTCCATCTGCGGCACGACGCCGACACGGATGCGCGCCTCGCGCGCCGCCTTGGGCACCGGCTCGCCGACCATTTCCAGCGTGCCGCCGTCCGGGTCGATCAAGCCGAGGCAGCAGCGAAGTGTCGTCGTCTTGCCCGCACCGTTCGGTCCGAGAAGGCCGAAGCATTCGCCGCGACGAATCTCGAACGACAGGCCGCGCACGACTTCGAGATCGCCATACCATTTGCGCAAGCCGTCGACGCGCAGGACGATGTCGTCCGCGCCGTTCGCGAGGGCGAGGGCGCCTCCGACGCGTCGAGCCGCGCGATCTCGTTCACTCGGCGGTGAATCCCGTGGCTTTGACCACCGGTCCCCATTTCGCGTAATCGGCGGCAAGAATGCGGCCGAATTCTTCCGGCGTGGAGGTCGCCGGGTCGAGGCCGAGCTTGGAAAGCCGCTCCGCGATGTCAGGCGAGCGGAGCGCCTGGATTGAGAGCTGCGGTTCAATTGATCGACGATCGCCTTCGGCGTTTTCGCGGGCGCGAAGAAGCCGAACCAGCCTTCCGCCTCGACACCCTTGACGCCGAGCTCGCCGAACGTGGGAACATCCGGCACTGCGGTCGAGCGCGTCCGGCCCGAGCTCGCGAGGAGCTTGATCTTGCCGGCGCGATGCAATTCCGTCAGATCGGCGATCGCGTCGACTGCAGTCGGCACCTGCCCGCCGATCAGATCGTTGACGTACGCGGCGGACCCCTTGTAGGCGACGTGCAGCATCTCGATGCCTGCTTCGCGTCCGAGCAGTACGCCGAAGAAATGCGGCAGGCTGCCAGCGCCCGACGTCGCGTACGACGATTTGCTCGGATTCGCCTTCGCCCAAGCCACGTACTCGGCCCACGTCTTCGCGCCCGACTCCGGGCCGGCCGCGATCGCGAACTGGAATGTCGAGCCCATGCCGATCGGCGCAAAATCGCTTGATCGGATCGTAAGTGAGCGTCTTGTACGTATGCGGCACCACTGCCATCGGCCCGATCGGCATGACCATGATCGTCGAGCCGTCAGGCGCCGCGTTCTTCACCGCATCGGCCGCGATGCGGCCGATCGCGCCGGGGCGATTCTCGACGATCACGGGCTGACCGAGCGTGTCCTTCATCTTGTCGGCGACCGCGCGCGCGATGATGTCGGCGGTGCCACCGGCGGAAACCCGACGATGATCTTGACCGGCTTCTCGATCTTGTCCTGTGCGATGACCGGCGCGGCCAGCGCCAGGACGCTGCCGCGGCGAGCACGCACGCGAAATATCGCCTCATGATTTTCCTCCGTCGACGCACATTGTTTTTAGCGCCGGAAATGATGGCCGGCCAGCGATGCCAAAGCGCCGTGATGACGCGCTGCAATTGCACGAGACGGCCGTGGAAGAAATGTCCACAGCCGGGAAATACGACGATCGGAAGCTCCTGGGGACCCGCCCAGGCAAACACGTCGGCAAGCGGGACGACGTCGTCCTCCTCGCCGTGGATCACGATCGTGTCGACCGGCACGCGTTCGTCGACGAAGCGCTTGGCCGCCGGAGCGACGAGGACGAGCCGTTCGGCGGCACACGATGCGCGACGCGCGTCTGCACGAACGTGCCGAACGAAAACCCGGCGAGCGCAACCGGCAACGCGTCGCCGAATCGGCCTCTGGCGTGCGCGAGCGCGGCCAGGGCGTCGTCGGTCTCGCCGTTGCCGTCGTCGAACGCTCCGACGGAGGCCCGACCCGCGAAAGTTGAAGCGCACCGCAACGTAGTCCAGCGCGAAGAACGTTTTCGCCAGCGTCTGCACGACCTTGTTGTCGAGCGTGCCGCCTGCTGCGGATGCGGGTGCGCGACGAGCGCAATCCCGGTCGCCGCCGCCGGTGCGTTGATCACGACTTCGAGCGGTCCCGCCGGTCCTTCGATGACTTCGCGCTCGGTGGTCTTCGGCGTCAAATGACGAGCCTCTGCGACAACCTTGCCGTTGACGACGTGCGAATCGATGATCTCGTCGATGTCGGCGCGGTCGACGTACGTGTACCAGACCGCTTCCGGATACACGACCATCACCGGTCCCTCCTCGCATCGATCGAGGCAGCCGGCCTTGTTAATGCGCACGTTGCCCCTTGCCCGAGAGTCCGAGCGACTTCACGCGCTCCTTCGCGTACTTCTGCATCTCCGCCGCCCCGGCGTCGGCGCAACACTTTTCCGGCGGATCGCGTTTGTTACAACAGAAGAATACGTGGCGGCGATAATAGCTCATTTGTCGTACGATTATAGCCGACCGTTTCCTCTGCGATCCGCGATGGCGTGGCGTGTCAGAACTCCTTCTCGGGCGCTCCCATCCCGGCCGGCCTGCCAGCGCGAACAGCCATACGCGCGACGAGCAACGGCCAGACGAGTAGGATCGTTCGCGTCAATCCGTTGTAGTTGAGGAGCTGTCCGTAACGCCAGTTGAACAGTGTGAGCGGCGCGCGCGCGGACAGAAGATCGGGCGCGAGGAGCGGTGCTCTGATCGACGACAACAACGCGACGCCGCATGCCGCGACCATCGCCGGCCGCGGCAAATTGATGACGGCCGGGATCAGCAGCGCGCCGACCGCGATGCCCATCATCACGCCGGGACGCTGCCACGAGTCCCATACGGCGGGCTTGATCACCAGCGCCGCAGCGAGTCCTTTCATTAGAAGCGCGGCGCCGATCAGCACCAGCGCCGCGCCGCCGACAAACCGCCGCTCGCGCAAAAGCAGCGCGAGAAATAGACCGACGCCCAGCATCTGAAACGCGCTCTCAGCCGCTTCGATCACCATCGCAGCGCGGATTCCGGCGGCGCCGACGCGGCGGCCAAAAGGCGGCGGGCTCGGATCGAACGTGACGGCAAAAAGTGGAATGCCGGGATTCACTGCTGCGCGGCGAGCCACAGAACGAAAAGCGCAATTCCGAAATCGCCGAGATGTCCACCCAGGAAGAGACGCGCGCGTGTCGTGGAAATCGTGCGCTTGATGCTCTCCGAGCGCGCCAGCGCTGCGCCCAACGCGCCGACCCGCGAGGGCGCCGATCGTGTTCGCGATCAAATCGACGATGCTGGCGTTGCGGAGCGGCAAAGAACATCTGCAGCGATTCCATCGCGAACGAAGACACGAAACCGACGACACCGGGAAGCGCGATGCGCGCCGCCGGCGACGCGCGTTGCGGCAACAATGCGACGAAAAATCCGAAGGGTACGTACGCGATGAAATTGAGCGCGAGGTCATAGCGGAACCACCGCAAGGGCCACGGCGCGAACAGAAAACGGAGTCCCCGGCGGCGGCTCGGCCCAGATCGCCGAACGGTTGTGACGACGCGTAGGCAATGGCCAGTCCGTACAGCAGCGCCCAACGCGTGCGGCAGCCGCGTGCGGCGATGGTAGGGCGAGAGGTGGAGGTCCATCGCGGCGTCGCGGTGCGACGTTAGCCGCGCCATAGCGTCTTTTCACGCGTCCGATCGCCGTCGATCACGTCGGCGAGCGCGGATGCTCGATCCGCCGCAGTCATTTCGACGCCTTGATCTCCGTCCACAGCCGATTGCGCAGCCGTCGTTGCGCCGTCGTGAGGTCGTTCAGTTGCTCGAGCTTAGCCTGGACCGTCCTGCTCCGGAAAGATCGCCGGATATTTGAGGAGCTCGGGCTTGATGTATTTGACCGCATCGGTGTTCGGATTGCCCGGACCCGATCAGGTTGGTGAGCTCGGCGGAGTTCTTGCCCTCGAGCATGAAGTTGATGAACTTGAGCGCGAGATCCGGCCGCGGCGCGTTCTTGTGGATCACCATGTTGTCGACGGCGAGCACCGCGCCTTCCTTCGGCATCCCCTGCAGGATCCTGAACTTGCGCCCCGCGGCCTGCGCGTCGAGATTGCGCCTGGAAGATGTCGTTCGAATAGCCGTGGACGAGCCAGATGTTGCCGACGGTCAGCTCCTTGATGTACGACGACGCGTTGAACGCCGCCCAGTACGGCTTGCGCCTTCTTGATCAGCGCGGCGGCCTCGTCCCAGTGCTTCGGGTCGACGTCGTTGGCCGGAGTAGCCGAGATACTTGAGCGCGGCGGCGAACAGCTCGTTCGCGCTGTCGAGCACCGTGACACGGCCTTTGACCTTCGTCAGGTATTTCGGATCGAAGATCACCGCCCAGGTATCGGTCGGCAAGCCGAGCTCTTTCATCTTCTCGTCGTTGTAGCCGAGGATCGTCGTCGACATCGCGTAGGGCACCGAATACTTGTTGTCCGGATCGAACGGCGTGTTGAGGTAGGTCGGCGTCGATGTTCTTGAGATTGGGAGCTTGCGCCTTGTCGATCGGCTTCAGCTGGCCGCCCTTGATCAGCGCCTGCACGGCGTTCGACGTCGGAACGAGAATGTCGTAGCCCTTGGCACCGGCGGCGAGCTTGGCGAGCAGCTCCTCGTTGTCCGAGTAGTAGGTCTGCACGACGCTCGCATTTGCACAGATCCTCGAAGCGCTTGATCGGTTTCCGGCGCGATGTAGTTGTTCCAGTTGTAGAGGTGCAGCTCGTCCTTGGCGAGCGCGGGCCCGACGGCGAGCGCATACATGGCGACAACGAGGAGTCAGCAGCGTTTTCATGGCGATCGTCCTGATCGGAGCGGAGGAGACTCGGCGAGAGCTTGGATGCGATGACGATCAGCACCAACGTGAGCAGCATCAGCAGGCGTTGACACCGCGTTGACTTCGGGCGTCACCGCGATCTTGATCATCGAGTAGATCTGCAGCGGCAGCGTGACGGTGCCGGCACCGGCGGTGAAGAACGTGATGACGAAGTCGTCGATCGACAGCGTGAACGCCATCAGCGCGCCCGGCGATCACGCCCGGCATGATCAGCGGCAGCGTCACGTAGCGGAATGCCTGCCACGGCGATGCGCCGCAGTCGCGCGCCGCCTCGGTCAGGCTCGTCCATGCCGGCAAGGCGTGCCCGGACGACGATGGCGACGAAGCCGATGCAGAACGCGATGTGCGCGAGCGCGACCGAAACCAGTCCGAGCGTGAAATTGAGCAGGACGAAGAAGATCAGCAGCGATGACGCCCATCAAGATTTCCGGGATCGCGATCGGGGCCAGCACGAGCACCGGCAGCAGTCGCAGGCTGGTACCGGTGCATCGCGACGCCGGCCATCGTTCCCAGCACCGTGGAGACGAGGCTCGCGCACGAGCCGATCAGCAGCGAATTGCCCGCGGCCGTCAGGCATTTCGTCGTTGTGGACGAGCTTGCGGTACCAGTCGAGCGTGAACCCGACCCACTCGGCGTTGAGCCGCGAGTCGTTGAACGAATAGACGACGACGATGACGAGCGGCACGTACAGGAACGCGTACCCGCGATCGCCGCTGCCCACAGCCAGATACGAGCGCTTACGCACGTGCGCGCGCCTCCGTCGCTCGAGGCGTGCCGCGGTCGCGCCGACCCACAGCCGCCAATCCCGCCAGCAGCCAGCGCCGCGACGCGTCAGCACGATCGACAGCACGCTGCCGAACGGCCAGTCGCGCGTTTCGAGGAACTGCTGCTTGATCACGTTGCCGATCAGGCTGTCGTCGGGGCCGCCCAGGATGTCCGGGATGGCGAAGATGCCGAGCGCCGGAATGAACACCAGCGCGGCGCCGGCATAGACGCCCGGCAGCGACAGCGGAAACGTGATGCGCCAGAAACGCTGCCACGCGTTCGCGCCCAGGTCCTGCGCGGCGTCGAGCAGCGCCTGGTCGTGCTTTTCGAGGTTGGCGTAGAGCGGCAGCACCATGAACGGCAGGTGGACGTACACGAGGCACACGAGCACGGCGAACGAGCTGAATAACAGCGGCACGGGCTCGGCACCGAACAAGCCGAGGACGCCGTTGACGGCTGCGTGCGAGCGCGGCGTTGCGGCCCGAGGATGATCATCCACGCGTAGACGCGGATCAGGAAGTTGCTCCAGAACGGCAGGATGACGAGTAGCAACAGCAGGTCGCGATATCGCTTCGGGCTCCTGCGCGATCAGCGACGCCAGCGGATAGGCGAGCAGCAGGCAGAGCGAGCGTCGTCGCTAGCGCGAACCAAACCGACTTCAGGAATACCTGCGCGTACACCGGCTCCGTGAAAAAGCGTGCGTAGCTGTCGACGTTGAGATCGAGCTTGCCTGCTCTCGTCGACGAGCGGCGCGAGGCCGCCGAATTCGCCCGGCGTACGGAACGACGCCAGCACCATGATCAGCGTCGGCAGCGCGAAGAAAAAGACCAGGTACGCGAGCGGCGGGCCGCTGACGAGCCATTGTCCGGAACCGATCGCGTGCGACGCGTCATGTAGCTCACTCTTCGATGAAATGCCCGGCGTCGACCGCCCAGCTCATTTCGACGACGTCGCCAACCTCGAAGAATTTGGCGCGACCGCTCTGCGAGTTGGCGAGCAGCGCCTCGATCGCGGCTTCCGCCCGCCGTCGCCACCTTGTACACGGTGACATCGCCCATGTAGAGCAGGTCGGCGACGGTGCCGCGATAATGGTTGTCCGGCGTGTCGGCCGGCGCCGTCGCTTGAATGCGAATTTTTCCGGCCGCAGCGCAATTGTTCCGGCGTGGCCGATTGCGATCGTGGACGATGCTGCGGCGCGCACCGGGCCTAGCCCGGCGACGTCGACGGTCACGACGCCGCCGCCGTTCGCGGTCACCGGACCCGAGAATAGATTGCAGTGGCCCGATGAAATCCGCGACGAACTTCGTCTTCGGGAAAGCCGTAGATCTTCGACGGCTCGTCCATGCTGTTCGACGCGGCCCTGGTTCATCACCGCGATGCGATGCGACAGCGCGAGCGCTTCGGTCTGGTCGTGCGTCACGTAGACGAACGTGATTCCGACTTCCTTCTGCAGATTGATGAGCTCGATCTGCATCTCCTCGCGCAACTTGGCGTCGAGCGCGGCGAGCGGCTCGTCCAAGAGCAAGACGGTCGGATGCGTGACCAGCGCGCGGGCGATCGCGACGCGCTGCTTCTGCCCGCCGGACAACTCGTGCGGGTAACGCTTGCCGAAGCCCGGTCAGCCGAACATCCTCGAGCGCGGCCGCTGACTTTCGCGTGCAGCTCGTCGTCGGGCGTCTTCGCCATCTTGAGCGGGAACGCGACGTTGCCCTCGACGGTCATGTGCGGAAACAGCGCGTAGCTCTGAAACACCGTGCGCACCGGGCGCGCTTCGCGGCGGTCGGTCGGCGAGGTCGTCGCCGTTCAAGCAGAATGCGGCCGCCGTCCGGCAGATCGAATCCGGCGATCATGCGCAGCAGCGTGGTCTTGCCGCAGCCGGAGGGCCCGAGCAGGCGTGAAGAACTCGCCAGCGTTCGATCGCCGAGGCTGACGCTGTCGACGGCGGTGAAGTCGCCGAAGCGGCGGGTCACGCCTCTGAATATCGAGCGAAGCGCCACCGGCGCCATGCTCCAGGTTGGGAACCGCCGGATTGTATCGGCAATTCGGTGCCTGGACGAAACGACTCTGCCTGCTCCAAACGCTCTGCTTCACGAGCAGCACGATGACGATCGCAGCGAAGGCACCGCGACGACTGACGAGCCAGCGACTGCGCCGCGCTGCGCGGCGGCGAACTCGGCGAGCGCAGCGTTCGAGGCGATCGGCGGCGCGAGGAGCTTCTGGTGCAAGAGGCGCGGCAGCTCCGGCGAAGCGCGCTCACGATGTACGGCGCCTCGGCGAGCAGCCGCCGCTGCGAGCGCCGCGCCAGCCGATCTGGTCCGTCCATCCAGCGCTCGAGAAACGGCTTCGCGGTCACCCACAGGTCGAGATCCGGGATCGAGCTGCGCGGCCGAGGCCCTCGACGTTCGAGCAGCGTCTTTTGCAGCAGCACGAGCTGCGGCTGGATCTCGACGTTGAAGCGCCGCGATGCGCGGAACAGCTGTACCAGCACGCGGCCGAGCGAGATCTCCTTCAGCGGGCTTGGTCGAAGATCGGCTCGCAGCACGACGCGGATCTCGCTCTCCAGCTCGTCGACGCGAGTGTCGGCGGGGACCCAGCCCGATTCGATGTGCGCCGTGGCGACGCGATGGTAGTCGCGGCGGAAGAACGCGAGGAAATTCTGCGCGAGATAGCTCTTGTCGCGTTCGGACAGCGTGCCCATGATGCCGAAGTCGAGCGCGATGTACTTGCCGTGATTCGCCGGATCGATGGCAACGAAGATGTTGCCCGGATGCATGTCGGCATGGAAGAAGCCGTCGCGGAACACCTGCGTGAAGAATATCTCGACGCCGGCGCGCGACGAGGCGCTTGAAGTCGACGCCGGCCACGCGCCAGCTCGTCGATGCGTCCGATCGGGATGCCGGCCATCCGCTCCATCACCAGCACTTCGGCGTCGTCCAGTCCCAGTAGACCTCCGGGCACGAGCAGCAGCGGCGAGTGCCGGAAATTGCGCCGGAGCTGCGAGCAGTTCGCCGCCTCGCGCGTCAGGTCGAGCTCGTCGTGGATCGTCTTATCGAATTCGGCGACAACTTCGCGCGGCCTGCAGGCCGCTTGCCGTCCGACCACAGCTTCTCGACGAGCGCGCGCCGCGGTTTGCATCAGCGCGAGGTCGCTGCTCGATGACGTCGTCGCGATGTTCGGCCGCAGCACCTTGACCGCGCGACCGGCGTGCCGTCCGGCAGTTCGGCGAAGTGGACCTGCGCAACCGATGCGCTCGCGACGGGCGTGCGGATCGAACGATTTGAACACCTGGTCGACCGGCTTGCCGTAGATCGCGCGTCAGCGTCGCAATGACCTGCTCGGACGGCGAACGGCGGCACGCGATCCTGCAGCTTGGCAAGCTCGTCGGCGATGTCGGGTGGCAGCAGATCGCGCCGCGTCGACAGCATCTGGCCGAACTTGACGAAGATCGGGCCGAGGTCCTCGAGCGCGTGGCGCAGCCGCACGGCGCGCGGCGCGCGACAGATCGCGCCAGAACAGCAGCGGTTTTGACGATCGGCCGCAACGCGCGCGTGCGCTCGTGGCCGAGCACGAACTCGTCGAGACCGTGCTTCAACGCGACGGTGGCGATGCGGGCAAGGCGCGTCATGCGCATGCCCGCGATTGTACGGGTACGTCGCGGCGGCCCTGACGGGCAGCTCACGGGCGGCGCGTGCGCGCCGGGCGCGGCCGCAGCATGCGCGCCGCCAGATCGGTGATCCGCGTGTCGAGCGCCTCCACACGCGCCGCCAGATCGCAGCGTTTGCGCCGAGAAGCCTGAACCCTCGCCCCGCGCGAGCAGGTGCGTCGGCTTCGTCGCGGGCATAGCGAGCGACGCTCTCGGTGATCCGTGTCCGCCGCACAACCTGAAACGCGAGCATCCGTCGCCCGGCGCTTCGGCGACGCGCTGCCCGGCGATCGGACCAGAGCGCGCGCGCGAACGCCTGCTCGACGAACCACGGCAACGTCTGCGCCAGCTCCTTCCAACGTGCCGCCGAGTCCGCGCGTCGCCGTCTCCTCGACGACGTATTCGTTCCACTGCCGCGGATCGGCGAGAAACGCGGGCAGCTTGAGCGGGGAAACCGTGAGCTGAAGATCGGGCGTCGCGCCCGCGAGTGGCGCGTTCGCGAGTGACCCGTCCTCCGCGATGGAAAACTCCTGCAGTCACGGGGCCCACGGTCACCGAGAGAAACGCGGCCGGCGTGGGCAGCGAGCTTGTCACGCGCCCAGGATTCACGCTCCAGTGCGCGATTTGCGATCGTGCTCGGAAGCACGGTCGGATCGAGCTTCATTGCAGCGTGAGCGCCGCCTCGGGTTGCTGGATGCCCGCGCAGAGCCAGCCGGACGAACCGTCGACTCGGTTTCACCAGGTTCCACACTTCGACGACAGGAGTCGCCTGCGCCGCGCCGCTCCTCGCGTATCGTCGCCGTGAACCGCACGCTCGCCACGTGCTGCCGTCCTCGGTCACCACTTCGAGAATGTCCGCGTCGAGCGGTGACGACCTGGTGGCGACGTGCGCGCCGCGGTGATCGAGGTCGCGCTCGACTTCCGCGAACATTTGCAGGCGTCATCACGTCGGAGCGCTGCGCTGGTCGTCCCGGCGTAAGCCGCCCTGCAGGCGGCGGAATTGTGCCTTTGCCTGCCTGCAGGAATGGCCCCGGGTTGAATCCCGGCGGCAGCAGTTGGCGTCGGCGCAACGCGTTCCGTCGCGCCGCCCCATGCCGGCCCGAAGCGCGCGAGTGACGGGGCCGGACGCGTCCGATTGTGGTCGGAAAGGGGCCGCCGACCTGCGGTGCCGCCACGACCGGACGACGCGCGAACCACATCCGGATGAGGAAGATCGCGCCGAAGGCGAGGAGCGCGGAGCAACAGGATGCTTGCGAACGATTCCGGAGAGCCCGAAGTGCGACAACAGCGCCGCTAAGCCGATGCCGGCCGCGATTCGCCACCAGCGGGCCGAGCCAACGCGATGCGCCCAGCGGCGGAGCGGTCGTTGGGGCGCCGGCCGACGCCGCACCGGGCTGCGCGGGCATCACCGGATTGGATGCTGCGCCAGGCTGCGTGGGCGATGGTGCCGCCGAACGTGGCGCGATGCTTTGGCGTTGCGCGCCGAGGTTCCTGCCACCGCCGAGCCGCTTGGCAATCGGCGACATCGGAAGCAACAAGGGATACCGCCGCCGCGAGCACAACGGCGAGTACGGCAAAGGGCTTCATCAGTGGGTTTCTCCATTGCAGCGGAAGCGGACCGCGGCGCTGCGCCCTCAACATGAGTCCGCGAAGCGCAGAAATTCAAACCGGCACGTCGCCGGCGCTCCTTCTCGCTAAAAGACGCGCCCGACGTGCAGTGCCACGATGCCGGCGGCCAGGTTGTGATAGTCGATCCGGTCGAAGCCCGCGTTCGCCATCATCTGCTTCAACGACTCCTGGTCCGGGTGGACGCGAATCGATTCGGCGAGGTAGCGATAGCTGGCCTCGTCGTCGGCCACGAGCTTGCCGAGGCGCGGCAGTACGTTGAAGCTGTACCAATCATACGCCGGCGCAGTGGCGGCCAGACGCGGAGAATTCGAGCACCAGCGCGCTGCCGCCGGGCTTGAGCACGCGTCGCATCTCCGCGAGCGCAAGTTCCTTCCGCGTGACGTTGCGCAATCCGAAGGCAATCGACACGCAGTCGAACGTCGCTGCGCCGAAACGGCAGCGCCTCCGCATTGCATTGCACCGTCGGCAGCAGACAGCCCGCGATCGATCCAGCTTGTCGCGGCCCGCGGCGAGCATCGCGCCGTTGATGTCGGTGTGACACGCAGCCGGTGTCCTGGACACGCTCGCTGAATAATCGCGCCAGGTCGCCTGTTCCACCGGCCAAGTCGAGCACGCTCGAGCCGGCGCGCACAGCGGACATTTCGACGGCGAATCGCTTCCATGCCCGATGCAGCCCCGCCGACATCAGGTCGTTCATCAAGTCGTACTTGCCGGCGACGGAGTCGAACACGCCGCGAACGCGTCGCGTCTTTTCTCCGGGCGAAACCTGCTCGAAGCCGAATTGCGTCGGTTCGGTCATCGCGGCCTATCGGTCAGCTGCATCGCGGCTCGCGCCCGCGGCGGACATCCGCTGCAGGTAGCGCTGCCACAACTCGTCCTGGCGCATGCCGAGGTCGTACAGGTAGTCCCACGAATAAATGCCCGTGTCGTGGCCGTCGGAAAACGTCGGACGGAGCGCGTAGTGGCCGACAGGCTCGACGTCCTCGACCGTCACGTCACGCTTGCCGACCTGCAGGATTTCCTGACCCGGACCGTGCCCTGCCGCACTTCGGCCGACGGCGAATGCACGCGCAGGAATTCGTAGGGGAAGGCGAAATGCGCGCACCGCTCGGCGAAAACGAGCTCCAGCACGCGCGAGGCCTGGTGCAGCTTGATTTCGGTCGGCAGCGGAGCGTGGAGGCGTCGAGGCCGCCCATGGCGATGGCAAAAACGTCTGCTATGGCTGGATGACTAGCCTAGCAGCACTGAGACGACGAGGCCAGAGCCTCGCGCCGGCCTCGTTGGGAGTGTGGATCAGATTTGGTTCTGCTTCTCCGCGTCGGGCACGATGTCGAGGTTGCCGATGCCCGGAGAACACGTTGCGGCCCTTCGCTTCCTTGCCGTGCAGCTTGATCGTCGAGCCGCAGGTCGTTCGAGCGAATCGGCGTTGCGCAGCGCGTCCTCGTAGCTGATGAGGCCTGCCTCGTACAGGTCGAACAGCGACTGGTCGAACGTCTGCATGCCGAGCTCGCGCGACTTCTTCATGATCTCCTTGATGCCGGAGATGTCGCCCTTGAAGATCAGGTCCGAGATCAGCGGCGAGTTCAGCATGCACCTCGACCGCCGGCACGCGCGCCCGCGGCCGTCGCGGCGCGGGATCAGCCGCTGCGCGACGAACGCGCGGATGTTGAGCGACAGGTCCATCAGCAGCTGCGGCCGGCGCTCCTCGGGGAAGAAGTTGATGATCCGGTCGAGCGCCTGGTTCGTGCTGTTGGCGTGCAGCGTCGCCAGGCACAGGTGGCCGGTCTCGGCGAACGCGATCGCGTAGTCCATCGTCTCGCGGTCGCGCACTTCGCCGATCAGGATCACGTCCGGCGCCTGGCGCAGCGTGTTCTTGAGCGCGATGTCCCAGCCGTCGGTGTCGACGCCGACCTCGCGCTGCGTGACGATGCAGTTCTTGTGCTCGTGCACGAACTCGATCGGATCCTCGATCGTGATGATGTGGCCGTAGCTGTTCTCGTTGCGGTAGCCGAGCAGCGACGCCATCGACGTCGACTTGCCCGCAGCCCGTCGCGCCGATGAACAGCATGATGCCGCGCTTGCGTCATGATGATGTCGCTGCAGCACCGGCGGCAGGCCGAGGTCCTCGAACTTCGGGATGTCGGTCGATGATCGTCCGCAGCACCATGCCGACGCGCGCTCTGCTGGACGAACGCGTTGACGCGGAAGCGGCCGATGCCGGGCGGGCTGATCGCGAAGTTGCATTCCTTCGATCGCTTCGAACTCCGCCGCCTGCTTGTCGTTCATCACGCTCCGCACGAGCTCGATCGTGTGCTGCGGCGAGAGCGTCGTCTTCGACACCGGCGCGATCTTGCCGTCGACCTTGATCGCGGGCGGAAACGCCGCGGTGATGAAGAGGTCCGAGCCCTTCTGCTTGACGAGGAGCTCGAGCAGCTCGTGGATGAACTTGGTGGCGCGTTCGCGTTCCATCGTTACGCTCCGAACCTCTATCGTGCCAGACCGGTTCAAGCTCGGCCTCCTACCATCATTGCCGAGCGAAGCGTCAACGCGTCGGCCTCTGATTCGTCGCCACGGCCCTTCGGGCTTCGCTCGCGAAGCTCGCTCATGCCCCGCCGAACAGTCTCTGTTACCGCGCGGTGCCGCGCTTCGCGGCGGACCAGTTACGCACGAGCTCGACCAGGCACTGGTCGAGCGTCTGCATGCCGACCGCCTGCGCTGGTCTGGATCGACGGAGTACATCTGCGCGACCTTGTTCTCGCGGATCAGGTTGCGGATCGCGGGCGTGCCGATCATGATCTCGTGCGCGGCGCATCCGGCCCTGCGCCGTCCTTTGGTCTTGCAGCAGCGTCTGCGAGATCACCGCGACGCAGCGACTCCGACAGCATCGCGCGGACCATGTCCTTTTCCGCGGCCGGGAACACGTCGATGATGCGGTCGATCGTCTTGGCGGCCGAGCTCGTGTGCAGCGTCGCCGAACACCAGGTGGCCGGTTTCCGCGGCGGTCAGCGCAAGGCGGATCGTCTCCAGGTCGCGCATCTCGCCGACCAGGATGTAGTCCGGGTCCTCGCGCAGCGCGGCGCGCAGCGCGTTCGGAGAACGACAGCGTGTGGGGCCCGACCTCGCGCTGGTTGATCAGGCACTTCTTCGACTCGTGCAGGAACTCGATCGGGTCCTCGATCGTGAGGATGTGGCCGTACTCGTTCTCGTTGACGTGGTTGACCATCGCCGCGAGCGTCGTCGACTTGCCCGGAGCCGCGTCGGTCCGGTGACGCAGGATCAGGCCGCGCGGGCGCTTGGTGAGCTCGCGCGAACGACCTTGGGCGTCGTTCAGCTCTTCGAGCGACAGCACCTTCGACGGAATGGTCCGGAACGCCGCCGCCGCGCCGCGCATGCTGGTTGAAGGCGTTGACGCGGAAGCGCGCGAGGTTCGGCACCGCGAAGCTGAAGTCGCATTCGAGGTTTTCCTCGTACATCTTCCGCTGATGGTCGCTCATGATGTCGTACACCATGGCGTGCACGTCCTCGTGCTCCATCGGCGGCAGGTTGATGCGCCGGATGTCGCCGTGGACGCGGATCATCGGGCGGCAGGCCGGCCGACAGAGTGCAGGTCGGAGGCCTTGTTCTTGACCGCGAAGGCGAGCAGCTCGGTAATGTCCATCTATAATCCCTGCAGTCCGGTGGCGGCGGCCGCACTGCAGCAGGTCATTGGACGCAATTCGCGTGCCAGCATCGAGCGCCGGATATCGCCGACTGATTATGAGCCACTACGAGAAGGCGTGGCAAGCTGCGATGGTTCGGATCGGCCGACGCGGCCCTCGCGGCAGGGCGGTCTTCCAACACCGTGAAGCTCCTGGCCGTGTCGAAGACGTTCGGCCTCGAGGCGGTGCGCGTCGGTCTACGCGACCGGACGGCGCGTTTGGCGAGAATTACGTGCAGGAGGCTGCGGTGAAGCGTGAGGCGCTCGCCGACCTTCCGGATATCGAATGGCACCTGATCGGACCGCTCCAAAGCAACAAGGCACGCGCGGGCGGCGGAGACCTTCGACTGCGGTCGAAACCGTCGACCGCGCTGAAGGTCGCCGAACGCCTGGCCGCCGCGCGCTCGCCCGTCATTGGAGTCCGCTCCATGGTGTTCGTGCAGGTGAATGCGCAGCGCCGAGGCGACCAAAGAGCGGCGCGTGCCGCCGGCGGACGTGGCCCTCGCGCGCGCCGGTCGCATGGTCTGCCCGGGCTGACGCTCCGCGGCATCATGGGCATCTCCGGAACCGACGGACGACCGTGCGGCGCAGCGCGCGCAGTTCCGTTTGCTGCGCGAATGCTTCGACGCCTGCCTGGCCGCGGGTCTGTCCGTCGACACGTTGTCGATGGGAATGTCCGCCGATCTCGAGGCGGCCATTGCGGAAGGCGCGACCGAAGTTCGCGTCGGCACGGCGATTTTCGGAAGCGCGCGAACGGGATGATCGTGACGTTCATCGGCGGCGGCAACATGGCGACCGCGCTGATTGGCGGAAGAGTCGCGGCCGGCGGCACGCCGCGCGACATTCGCGTCGTCGAGCCGCTCGCCTGCGCAGCGCGACGACGCTCGCGGCGCGATTTGCGGAATCGGCGTTTTGCCGCGACGCACGCGCCGCAGGTCGATCGCCGGGCGCAGACGCCGTCGTGCTTCGCAGTGAAAGCCGCAGCAGATGCGCGACGGCGCGCGCGCGCGCTGGCGCCGCATGTCGCCGATGTCGGCGTTATCGTCACGATCGCGGCCGGCATTCGCACCGCCGACTTCGTCCCGCTGGCTCGACGGATACCGCCGTATCGTGCGCGCGATGCCCAACACGCCGGCGCTTGGTGGGCGCTGGGATCAGCGGCGCCTACGCGACGCCTGAGGTCGATGCCAAGGCGCGCGAAATCGCGGCGGCGATTCTTGGCGCGGCCGGCGATGTCGTATGGTGCGCGCGCGAAGACGCGCTCGATGCGCGTCACCGCGGTTTCCGGCAGCGGTCCGGCTTACGTGTTCTACGTCCTCGAAGGCACTCGAGCAGGCGGCGCGCGACCTGGGATTCGGCGCGCCAGACGCGCCGTCCTCGCGTATGCGACCGTCGCCGGCGCGATGAAGCTCGCGCAGCAGAGCGACGCGGACCCAGCGACGCTGCGCGCGCAAGTCACGTCGAAGGGCGGCACGACCGAGCGCGCGCTCGCGACGCTGGAGGCGCGCGGCGTGAAGGCCGCGACTGATCGCCGCGGTCGATGCGGCGCCGCACGCGCGGGCAAGGAATTGGGCGACGAGTTTGGGCGCGACGATGCTTGATTCCGCGCTCGAATTCCTGATCGACGTGTTCTTCGGACTGTTCACCTACACGCTTCTGCTCCGCTTCGTCATGCAGGTGCTGCGTGCGCCGTTTCGCAATCCGGCCGGACAAGCGGTGATTGCGCTGACCGACTGGATCGTCAAGCCGCTGCGCAGAGATTTTCCCGGGCTACAAGGGCGTCGACTGGGCATCGCTCGTCGCCACCTACCTGTTCCAGTTGCTGGCTTGGTCGCGTATTACTCGGCGTTCGGCAAAGGCTTCTCGCTTCTCGGCGTGCCGGCGCGCGTTTTCCTGCTCGCCGCGGCGGCGATCGACGCTCGTCAGGGCCGCGCTGTGGCTCGTTGATCGTCGTCGTCGTTCGATGCAGGCGATCCTGTCGTGGGTCGCGCCCGACGGCCCGCTGGCGGGCTTGCTGAACGCGCTGACGTTTCCGTTCCTGCGCCCGCTGCGCCGGCTCGATCCCGCCGGCTCGGCGCGGCACGCCTCGACCTGACGCCGCTGATCCTGATCGTGCTGATCCAGCTCGTGCTGATGCTGCCGGTCCGCTGGCTCGAGCAGTCGGTCGCGACGTTGCTCAGGTGAGCGACGCGCTCGTCCTCGACCTGCACGTGCAGCCGGGGGGCGAAGCGCACCGAAAGCCGCCGGCCGGCACGGCGGCCGCGTGAAGATCCGCCTCCGCGGCCCCGCCGGTCGACGGGGCCGCGAACGACGAGCTCGTGCGCCTCGTGGCCGAGGCGTTCTGGCGTCCCGAAGCGCAACGTCGAGATCGTGAGCGGCGCCACGTCGCGCCAGAAGCGTATCGGGCGTGCACGGGCGCGACGGCGCGCCCCTCCTGGGTCTTCAGGCGGCGGCGAAGCGCGACGAACTCGCTCGACCGACAGCGCGTCTCGCCGCGCCGCTGCGCGTCGATGCCCGCGGTGGGCGGCGAACTGCTCCGCCGTCACGAGCGACGAGACCGCGTTGCGCAGCGTCTTGCGCCGCTGCGCCGAACGCCGCGGCGACGACGCGCGCCGAAGCGCGCCCGGTCGCGCGATGCGCCGGCTTCGTCGGCGCCGCAGCGGCACGAGGCGCGCGACGGCGGAGTCGACCTTCGGCGCCGGCCGGAACGCGCCGGGCGGCACGACGAACAGCCGCTGCGATCGCGAACGTCGCCTGCAGCATCACGGTCAGGCGGCCGTAGTCGGCGGTGCCGGGCTCGGCCGTCATCCGCGCGACGACTTCCTTCTGCAGCATCACGTGAGGTCGCGGCAGTTGCGTCGTCGTGTGCGGCGAGGTGGAACAGGCAGCGGCGAGCTGATGTTGTAGGGCAGGTTGCCGACGACGCGCAGGCTTGGTGCCCAGCGATGCGTGAGGTCGAACTCGAGCGCGTCGGCGACGATGCAGCGCGAGCTGGTCCGGCGTGAAGTGCTCGCGCAGCCGCGGCCGCCAGATCGCGGTCGATCTCGATCGCGACGATCGTGCCCGCGCGCGCGATCAGCGTCGCCGGTCAGCGCGGCGAGCCCGGGCCGATCTCGACGACGTTGCTCGCCCGGCTTCGGCGTCGACCGCGTCGACGATGCGCGCGACGTAGTGCGGATCGGCCAGGAAGTTCTGGCCGTAGCGCTTGCGCGCGACGTGGCCCTCGACGGTGCGCGATCACGCGGATCGGCGCGCGGCATCGCCGCTAGCGCGCGAGCGCGACGGCGAGATCGACCGGCGGCGAACAGGCTGCCCGGGTCGGCGGTACGCGCGCGCGCGGCGTCGACCGCGAGGTCGAGCGCGGTGCCGTGGTCGACCGACGTGCGCGAGAACGGCAGGCCGAGCGTCACGTTGACGCCGCGCGCCGAAGCTCGCGGCCTTCAGCGACCGGGCAAGCCCTGGTCGTGGTACATCGCGACGATCGCGTCGTAGCCGCGCGCGTGCGCCGGCACGAACACGGTGTCGGCCGGCATCGGGCCGGTGCGCGTCGATGCCGGCCGCCGCGCGCGTCCGCGATCGCCGGCGCGATGACGTCGAGTTCCTCGCGACCGAGGTGGCCGCCTTCGCCGGCATGCGGGTTGAGGCCGCACACGGCGATGCGCGGCGCGGCGATGCCGAAGCTGCGGCGCAGCTCCGGCGTCGACGATCGCGAGCGTCTCGCGCACGGCGTCGCGCGTGATCGCCGCGGGCACGTCGGCGAGCGGCGAGGTGCGTCGTGACGCAGCGCGACGCGCAGCGGTGCGTCGTTCTCGCCGCCGACGCAGCATCATGACCACGCGCGGCGTGCCGCGTGCGCTCCGGCGAAGAATTCGGTGTGGCCGGTGAACGCGAAGCCCGCGTCGAGGATGCGCGCTCTTCTGCACGGGCGCGGTGACCGAGCGCCGCGAACGCGCCGTCCGCGCAGGCATCGCAGGCGCGCGCGCAGCATCGCGACGACGCTCGACGCCGTTGGTCGGATCGGGATGCCCGGGCGACGGCGGCGCGACGAGCGGCTGGTGCCAGACTCTCGACGACGCCGCGACGGCGCGTACGACGCGGGATCGTAGTCGGCGTACTTCGGCGCGAGCCCGATGCGCGCGGCGCGCGACGCCGAGCACGTCGCGATCGCCGAGGATCACCGAGGCGCGCGGCGAACGGTCGCTCGTGCGTGGCGCATCGCGAGCATCGCGCAAAGCTCGGGTCCGATGCCGGCGGGCTCGCCGGACGTCACCGCGATCGCGGAGGCACGCGTCACGCGCTCATCGCGCCGGAAGACGGACGACGTCGATGCGCCGGCGAAGTGCTTCGAGGCGTGAAGCCGCCGTCCGCCGTCGGCCTCGATGCGCGCCTGCGTGAAGCCGTCGAGCGAGCTGGCCGGCTCGCCGAACACCCACAGCTGCTCGAGCGGGTTCGCGTGTCGATCTCGCCGGTGTGCTGCACGCGCACGGCCGAGCGGCAGCGCGTGGCCCTCGCGGCCGAACACCGGGAACTGGTCGAGCGCCGCGCGGTAGCGGAGCACCTGCCGCCCGGCGACGCGCTGCGCGTGTTGAGGTCGTACCAGCGCGCCGGGCGGCAGCGCGATGTCGACTTCGCCGCCGGCGCTGCACGATCGGCGCGACGAGCAGCGACTCGCCGCACATGAACTGCGTCTCGAAGTCGCGCGTGAGCGTATTGCCGGGAACGCGAGCGGCATCGCGCGCATCACCGGCAGGCCGGTCGCGTCGCCTGCGGCGATCGACGCGCTCGAGATACGGGATGAGCCGGTAGCGGAACGCGAGCCACTTGCGCGCGATCGCCTCGGCTTCGGGACCGAACGCCCACGGCTCGCGCTCGCCGATGCCGTGCAGCGCGCATGTGCGAGCGAGAACACCGCCGCCTGCAGCCAGCGCACGTAGAGCTCGGCGTCGGGCTGCTGCGGCGCCGTAGAAGCCGCCGATGTCGGAGCGTGTGGTACGGCATTGCCGCTCATGCCCCACGACAGGCCGCCGCGGATCGACGCCGCGAGGCCTTCCCAGTCGCTCTGCGGATCGCCGCCCCAGCCGATCGGATAGCGCTGGCTGCCGATCCAGCCGGCGCGGCTCCACACCATCGGCGGCCCGCATCCTGTCGGCTGGTAGCGCGCGGTCGCCTCGAACACGCACTGGTTGTAGAGCAGCGGGTAGACGTTGTGCAGCCGCGCGCCCGTGATCGCCGTTGAACGCGACGGCGTCGTCGGGCACGTGCTCGCCGAAGTCGCTCTTGATCACGTCGACGCCGTCGTCGAACAGCGCCTCGTGCGCGTCGCGCCACCACGCGAACGCGGCCGGGTTGCGTGAAGTCGACGATGCCGCTCTCCGGCAGCGGCGTCAGCACGTCGCCGAACGGGCTCGTCGCCGGGATCCGTGTCCCAGCCGAACACGTACGGATCGCCGTCCGACGTCGTCAGCAGGTAGCTGCGCGCTGCGCGAGCTCGCTGGAACAGCGGCGTCGTGCACCGACACGTACGGGTATTCCCACACGCAGACGCGCAGCTTGTGCGCCTTGATCGCGGCGAGCGCGGCGCGCGGGATCGGTGAAGCGCGTCGGGATCCCACTCGAAGTCGAAGCGCGTCTCGACGTTCCACGCGGCGCGGCCGTCGAGCGTCAGCACGTCGCACGGAATCTTGCGCTGCGCGCAGCTTCGCGGCGACCGTCGCGCGGCTTCCTCGGGCGTCTTGTAGTACGCGCGCGATACCCACAGGCCGAGGCTCCAGCGCGGCACCGGCGGCGCGCGGCCGGTGAGCTGCGTGTAGCGATCGATGATTCCCGCCGGCGCGTCGGCGCGCGAACACGAAGAGGTCGAGCGCCTCGTCGTCGACGACGACGGCGTAGCTGAGCGGTGCGACCAGTCGGGATGGCCGACACCGTGCGTCACGCGTCGCCGGGCGTGTTGACGAACACGCCCCACGCGCCGTGGCCCGTGCCCGGGCTCCACGCGAACGGCGTGTTCTTGTACGACGCGCCGGTGTTGACGCCGAGCGCGTCGACGACCTGCGAATGGATGAGCTGCCCGCGCTTGTCGAGCGGGCCGAACTTCTCGCCGAGCCCGTAGACCGGCTCGCCGGACGCGAGCGCGAACGACGGCGATCCACTGGCCGCCTGCGCGCACGCGGCCGAACGCCGGCAAGCCGCGTCGACAGCCGCGAAAATGCTCGTCGGTGATCGAGCTCGCGACCGGTCGCCCCTTCCACAGCAGGCGGAAGCGCAACGGCGCGCCGGCGAGCTCGAGCGTCGCGTCGCCGCTCGTGAACGTCCAGGTGTCCGGCGCCGGCTGCGCGACCGTGCAGGCTTGCGCGCGCGCCGATGACGAGGCCGTAGTCGGGCTCGCGTGTTGGGGCCGACGCGCAGGCGGAACACGCCCGGCCCGAAGCACGACACCTCGAGCATGTCGCCGGTCGACGTCGCGAACGACGCGCCCGGTCGCCGTCGAGCCGAGGCTGTTCGGCGCGTCGAGGCGCAGGAAGCGCGGTCGGGTCGATGCATGTCGCGCGCATCAGCCGGCGAACGCGCGGCTCGGGCAGCCCGGGCACGTCGACGCGCATCGCAAAGATGCCGCCCGATTGCGGCAAGCGCGCGAGCTCGTCGGCGGTCGCGCTGCTGGCGCGCGCTCGTCACGTACAGCGTCTTGAGGTCGGCGCCGCCGAACGCGCACATCGTCGGGCACATCGCCGGGACCGGCATACTCGCGCGAGCACGTGCGCCTGCCGGCGCGATCTCGCACGACGCTGGCCGCCGCGGTAGAACGCGGTCCAGTAGTGGCCCGCGCTGTCGACGGCGCCGCCGTCGGGCCGGTCGGTCTCTGCCGTCGCCAGCGCGCGAACACGCGCGGCGTCGACGGCGTGCCGGTCGCGCCGTCGTAGTCGAACGCGCGGATCGTCGCGCGTCGGCGTATCGGCGTGGTACATCGTGCGGCCGTCGGGGCTCCACGCGAGACCGTTGCTGATCATGATGTCGTCGAGCACCTGCGTCAGCGCGCACATCGGGGTCGAGGCGGTAGAGCGCCGCGGTGTTCGCATCGCGCTTCTCGTTCATCGTAGCCGGCGCAGAAGCGTCCCTGCGCGATCGCAGCGCGCCGTCGTTGAACCGATGATGCGCCGGATCGTAGGGCGCGTCGGCGACCTTGCGCTCGAGCGTGCCGTCGGCGCGTCGGCGAGCCAGACGCCGTCGCGCAGCGCGACGACGAAACCGCCGCGCGCGCGCAGCGCGAAGCTGCCGATCGACGACGGCATCGGCATCGCGCGCGTTGCGTCGCCGGTCGCGGGATCGAAGCGGTTGAGCGACGGCGCGTTGATGTCGACCCAGTAGAGCACCTGCTCGGCGACCGACCAGACCGGGCATTCGCCGAGGCTCGCCTTGACGTCGAGCACGCAGCGGAACGGAGACGCGGTCATCGTTGCATCGCGTCTATCGCAGTGGAGCCGCATCGTACAGGAGAACGACGTCGCCCGGAGGCAGCTGCCGGGTGCCCGGTACCCGGCTGCGCCGCGCGCAGCGCGATTGAACGCGTCGGTCATGTGCGTCGCCGGCTCGAAGGCGAGGAAATCGCGGCCTTCGGCGCGCACGAAGACGACGCGGCGGTCGAGCGCGCGAGTCGCGTCGATCGTCACCGCGAGGCGCGCGTCGGGCCATGCGATCGTCGCGGCTCCGGTCGACGGCTCGAACACGTGGTCGAGGCACGACGTCGCCGAGCGCCGACGCGCCGTCGCGTAGCGCCACGGCGTCGGCACCGCGACGCGACTCGACCGGAAGCAGCGTGTCGTCGTTGTTGCCAGGTCGATGCCGTCGAACGCGAGCGTCGCTGCCGACGGGCTCGGGAAGAACGGATGCCAGCCCAGGCCGAACGGAAACGCCTGCCGCGCCGGTGTTCTCGATGGCGAGACGCCGCGACCAGTGCCGCGCCGCCGTCGTCGACGCCGCGCAACGCGAAGGTCTGCGTTGCGCGAAAGGACCATGGCCAGGCCGACGGCTTCGTCGCCCGTCGCGTCGTGGTCGAGCGCGAGCTGCGCGCTCGTCGACGTCGCGTCGACGATCGTCCACGTGCGCTGCCAGCCGACGCCATGGATCGCATGCGGGTGAGTCGCCGAAATTACGCTCGAGCGCGTGGTCGCGCGCCGCCGTCGCGCAGCGTCGCGTTCGCGATCCGGTTCGAGATAGGGGACGAGCGGGTAGCACGCATGCGGCGCACGTCGCGCGCCGCGCGCGCGTCGGCGCGGCGTCGGGCGCAGGATGTCGCTGCCCGCCAGCGCGAACGACGCGATCGCGCCGCCGACGTCCGGGCGCGATCTCGACGCTCGCATCGCCCGCGACGAGCACGATCAGCGTCGCGCCTTGTGGGTCCGGCTGCAGCCGACGCGCTGCTTCCGATCAGTAGGACCTTGAGCCTTCGGCGCCGTCGCCGTGGTGCCGCGCAGCTTGCCGAGCCATTCCTGCGCGCGCCCGACCATCATGCTCATGTCCGAGCCGACCGCGCACCACGAATAGCCGTAGCCGACTGGAACCGCGCGACCATGCTCCGGATTCGGCCGACGATGCCGCACGGCTTGTGCAGGCGCTTGCATTCGGCTGCGCGGCGATGCGCGAGCTTCGCCTGCACGTCGGCGTGGCCGATGTCGCCGAGCAGGCCCATCGACGCCGACGAGATCGCCGGGACCGACGAAGATCGCGTCGACGCCGGGCACCGCCGGCGATCATCGGCAGCCGCTCGAGCGCCTGCGAGCGTCTCGATCTGCACGGTCACGCAGATCTCGCTCGACGGCGATCTTGGAGTAGCCCGGGACCGTGCCGTAGCGGCTCCCGCGATGCGTGCCGGCTGCGCCGCGCATCGCCCGCTGGCGGATAGCGCGTGTGACGGCGACCGCGCGCGCCGCCTCGTGCTCGTCCTGCACGAACGGGAACATGAGCGCTCTGCGCGCCCGCGTCGAGCGCGCGCTTGACCATCACCGTGTCGTTCCACGGCGGGCGCGTGACCGCCGACGCCGGACGTGCCGGCGATCGCGCGCAGGATGTCGATCATCTGCGGCGTGTCGATCGGCGTGTGCTCCATGTCGACGACGAGGAAGTCGAAGCCGACGCAGCCGAGCGCCTCGGCCGTCGACGGTGCGGCGCTCATCAGCCACGCGCCGATCTGCGGCGTGCCGGCGGCGATCGGCGTGCTTGAAGGCGTTTCGGGGCAGGTCCATGAGGTTGCGCTCCAGTTGGGCTTGGCGGACGTTCATAGCGTCGACGAGCGACGACAGGTGCGCGCCGAGGCCCTTCGGTCTACGACCGGTCGAGGAGCAGGCGCGATCCAGCCGAACGCCGGCGTGCAGCACGCCGGCCGCGGTGCGCGTGCCGTCCGGCGTGCGTCTGGCACGGCGAGCCGCGGCATGTCGATCGTCGGGGCACGAGCCTGCGGGCACGTCGGCCGGGACCTCGGGAGTCATCGACGCGCGCAGGTAACCCAGGTGCTGGGAGAGCGTCTCGAGCTCGTGCGCGGTCGAGCCGCACGCGCGCGCCACCGATCGTCAGCGACGACGTGTTGTGCGATCGGCGTCGAACTCGTGCGTGACGCCGGCGGGAAAGGACTCGGCCATGGCTTCCGGGGCTCGTGCTGAGGAGCCCGGAAGCATATCAGCCGCCGCTGGCGCGCCGTGAACCAGCGAACCAGACGGGGTTGGACGCGGGCAAAGGACCAGAACCCGACGAAGCATCCTACCGCGGTGCCGATCTGCGCCAGAGGGCGGGACGGCGAGCTTCACCTTCCCATGACATTGGTGGCAAGCGTGTCGCGGGATTCTGTCGAAAGCTCACACATGGCAAACCGGCCAAAGACCGCACCGATCGAAAACACCATGCCGCCGATCGCGATGGCGCGCCACTTCGAATAAGTGGGTCCCCGTCCACCATGCAAAGAAAAATGAACGGGACCACAGAAGAAGATTTCCTTGGCGATGGCCGGCAGCCACCCTTCCTGAGCGCCGGGCGCGCCGGACCGAATAACCGACGGAAACACTGCGTGGATCCCGCCCATTGCCGCGCAGCGCTGCCGCACACTGAACCGCGATGAACGGCCGAACCCCCTGCCACGGGATGCCAGCGCATGAACCCGAGCGCGATCGTCACCCCGGGTTGAAGTGAATCGAGAACGGTCCGAGGAACTGAATCACGCGAGCGCGACAGCCACGCCGAACACCGCCGGAATACGCCGTAGGAACCCGGTTGCCACACTCCGCTCGGCGGCTGCCGCAACTCGAGCCATAGCCCAGGACGCACGATCAGGAAGACGCCCGCAAACTCGGAGAGAGAGTTTCTTGTTCATCGGCTCCGATGGAAACGGGCTACGAAGCGAACGCGGTGCCGAGCGTCGCGGCGATTCGTCGATCGCTGCGGGCGCGAGTCCTGGGTAGAACGGTACGCCGAGCAGACGCTCGCCGACGAATAGTCGGCCGTCGGTGTCGGCAGCAGGTGCGCGACGTGGCCGAACGCGGGCTGGCGGTCGATCGTCGGCAGGTACCAGCGACGCGTGCCGATGCCACGCTGTCTTGCATGCCGCCTCGGCGCGGTCGCGCTCGCCGGGGTCAGGAAGCGATAGCGCACACGCTGCGCACGGTGTCCGGGGCCGCGGCTTGCAGCGCAAGTCGTCCGCCGCATGCCGCCTGCGCCGCGCGGATCAGAGTGCGCGTACGGAGCGGCGCGCTCGGCGCGCGATGTCGAGGCCAACGATCGAGACGTCGCGAGCGCGACTGCGGCGTGGTACTCGGAAAGTTTCGCGTTGGTGCCGGTCGGCGACCGCGGTGCCGATCGGGCCGTCACGTTCGGCCGGTCGAGGTTGATGCCGAAATTGGAGAGGCGCCGGATCGAGTGCGCGAGCGCCGCGTCGCGCGCGTGACCACGAATCCGCCCTCGCCAGCCGCGAGCGGCTTGGTCGCGTGCAGGCTGGAAGATCGCGCAGGTCGGTCTGGATCGCGCTGGTTGCCGAAGCCTGCGGCCGCGTCGATGATGACGCGGCACGCCGTGTGTCGCGCGCGAAGACGCGGTCCACGCCTCGCCGTCCTGGTCGGCGCCAGAATGTCGTGACCGGCGACGACGCGCGCGCGCCGATCGTCCACGCTGCCGCGCGCGCGCGATCTCGGGCGTCAGGAGCCAGTTGTCGGGATCGACGTCGGCGACGACGGGCGACAGGCCCGCGCACCGTACCGCAGACGCCGTCGCGATGAACGTCAGCGCCGGCACGAGAACCGGCGCGCCGGCCGGCAGCGAGAGCGCGCACGGCGCGAAGCTCGATGCCCGCCGGTGCAGCTCGACAAGCTGACGACGCAGACTGGACCGGCGCTCGCGAACGATGCGGCGATGCGCGCCTCGAATTCGCCCCAACGAGCGGCGCGAAGTTCGAGTACCAGCGCGCGGCGTCGATACGCTCGAGGTAGGGCAGCAGCTCCCGCGCGCCGTCGGGAGCGACGGCATCATCAGCGGGGTGCGGTCGCGCGGCGCCCGGAAATTGTCGATGCGCGGGGCGCCTCGTCGATCGCGGCGGCGAGTTCGATGGGTGTCATGAGCCTTTCGTCACGCTGGTGGACCAGTAAGGTGGGCGTCAGGCAATGGCGTGGCGACTTCGCCAACAGGCGGCGCATTTTCCGGTCCGCCAGAGGATCGCGCGGTTCCGTGAACGTCGCCGGAAAGGCCGAACAGAGGGCGAGTGTCCGATTGATCTCGTAGAACGCGCATGCCGCGGCCGGTGATCCTGAAGCGCCCTTCGATCTCCATCGCATGCCGACTGACTGCTCGGCCAATCGAAAGCGTCCACGGTCGATGTCCCGTCGACGTAATCACTTAAATCCCTGCACTGAAACTCGTCTCTGCTCAATCCTCGTTCGCCGGATTGCGCAATCGCGGCGATCACGTAGATCGAGTCGAACGGTCGAGCAGCGCTGGAAACGTGATGAGAAAGCCGTACGCGAAGCAAAACATGCGCGACCAGGGCGGGCATGAGCAATACGTAACTT
>ERZ1370068.8819-contig-7643_pt1 | contig 43457 bp, 46 predicted proteins | sample MGYA00561227_ERZ1370068 | MGnify/ENA primary metagenome ERZ1370068 (study PRJEB38410, sample SAMEA6850437) | metagenome | study: Metagenomic assessment of the ecological functions of the soil: analysis of the soil microbiota associated with the... | reverse complement strand
GGTTACGTATTGCTGTCCCGGCGGCGCGGTGGTGCGAGGGCGACGCCGCCGCGCAGACCACCCAGGCGATCGCCAACGTGGCGGGAGGCCCTGAAGCGTCTCGGGCGGGCCTGGCCGACGTGGTGCGCACCCGGATGTTCGTCACCGACATCTCCCGCTGGGAGGAGTACGGCCGCGCCCACGGCGCGGCGTGTCGGCGATCGCGCCCGGCCACCTCGATGGTCGAGGTCGCGGCCCTGATCGACCCGCGGATGCTGGTCGAGGTGGAGGCCGATGCCTACAAGCCCGGGATCGGCGCGTGACCGTCGCGGTGCGGGTGATCCCCTGCCTGGACGTGGACGCCGGGCGGGTGGTCAAGGGCGTCAACTTCCGCGACCTGCGCGACGCCGGCGACCCGGTCGAGCTGGCCGCCGCTCTACGACGCCGACGGGCGCCGACGAGCTGGTGTTCCTCGACATCACCGCCTCGTCGGACGGCCGCGAGACCATGCTCGACGTGGTGCGGCGCACGGCCGAGCAGGTGTTCATCCCGCTCACCGTCGGCGGCGGCGTGCGCAGCGTCGGCCGACGTGGACCGGCTGCTGCGGGCCGGGCGCGGACAAGGTCGCGCGTGAACACCGCCGCCATCGCCCGGCCGGAGCTGATCGCCGAGGTCGGCCGACCGGTTCGGCCCGCAGTGCGTGGTGCTCGTCGGTCGATGCCCGCCGGGCGCGCCGGGCGCAGCCGCCGCCGAGCGGGTTCGAGGTGACCACGCCACGGCGGCCGGCGCGGCACCGGCATCGACGCGGTCGCGTGGGCCGGCCCGCGCGGCCGGGCTCGGCGCGGGGAGATCCTGCTCAACTCGATGGACGCCGACGGCACCAAGGCCGGGTTCGACCTCGAGCTGATCCGGCGGTGCGGGCGGTGGTCACGTGCCCGGTCATCGCCAGCGGCGGGGCGGGCGAGCTGGCCACTTCGCGCCCGCGGTCGCGGCGGGCGCGACGCGGTGCTCGCCGCCAGCGTGTTCCACTTCGGCGAGCTGCGCATCGCCGAGGTGAAGGACGCCCTGCGCGCCGCCGGGCAGCCGGTCAGACGGTACCGCGAGCCGTATGGCCGCGCCGACGATGCCACGTTGTTCTGCATCACGGCTTGCACGATCCGGGCCCGCACGCTGCTCAGCAGCGGATGAACTTGTCGGCCTTCCGGCTGATGCCGCCGCCGATGATGAACAGGCTGGGCACAGACGCAGCGCCTTCCACGTGGGCCGAGGTAGTCGTCGACCCGGCTCAGCCCATTTGCCCCGAGCTGAGGTCGTGCAGCTCCCGCGCGCGTTCCGAGGCGCGCTCCTCGGCGTCCTTGCCGTGGATCTCGATGTGCCTGAACTCGGTGTTCGGCACCAGCACTGCCGTCGGTGAACAGCGCGCTGCCGATCCCGGTGCCGAAGGTCAGCAGGAGCACTCGTCCCCGGCACGCTCGGCGCTACCGTGCCGAACGTCATCTCCGCCACCCCGGCCGCGTCGGCGTCGTTGAGCAGGCTGACGCTCCGTCCCGGTGGCCTTGGCGAACAGCGCCCGCGCGTCCAGCCCCGATCCAGGCCGGGTCGAGGTTGGCCGCCGTCCGGGTGACCCCGCCGATCACCACCCCTGGGAACGTCATGCCGATCGGGCCGGACCAGCTGGAAGTTCAGCCACCAGTCCCTTGACGGCCCTCCGCGACCGCGATCGGGCAGCGCTGGCCGGGGGTGGGTACCTGACCCGCTCGGCGGTGAGGGTGCCGGTGTGACGTCCACCGGCGCGGCCTTGATCCCCGAGCCGCCGATATCGATCCCGAGCATATCCACCTGACCCTCCCTACCGCGTCCGGTCCGGCTCAAACACCGCCGTGACGCCTGACTCTTCTCATAATGTGGCAGCGACGCCAGTCTCCAGCTTACACCCGGCCGGGCCGGCCAGCCCGGTTGACGCAGCGGGGACGGCCGGACCCCCGCCTGCGGCCCGTTGGGCCGATCGGCGGCTTCCGTTCACCGTTGCGTCACCGGCAGCGGATTGACTGTCGTGACCCGGGCCCAGGAAGGGTGTGGACGTGGAACGGGTGGTGGTTGTCGGGGCGGCGTGTACTTGGGATGATGCACGCGCTGGAAGCCCGCAGGCGCGGGCACGAGGTCGTCCACCTCGAGCGGACGAGCCCGTCCCCGCGGCGCGAGCGTCCGCAACTTCGGGCTGATCTGGGTCAGCGGCCGAGCGCCCGGCGCCGAGCTCGAGCTCGCGCTGCGGGCCCGGGCACGATGGGCGCAGATCGCCGTGCAGGTGTCCGGCACCGGTTCCGCGCCGTCCCGTCGCTGACCCTCGCCGCCGACGAGGCCGAACTGGGCTCTGCTCAAGGAGGCCGCGTCGCTGCCCGACGCCGGGCCTGAGGGGTTATGAGCTGCTCGGGCCGGACGAATGCCGGGCGGTCAACGCCGCGCTCCGCGGGATGTTCACCGGCGGGCTCCTGGGCAGCCGGGACGCCATCGTCGAGCCCCGCCAGGTGCTCGGGGTGCTGCGCGCCCACCTGCGCGTCCAGCCCGGCCGGGCTACACCTGGCTGCCGGGCCGGGAGGCGGTCGAGCTGTCCCCCACGCCGTCCGCGATCACACGGGGGCCTGGCACCGCGGCGACCTGGTCGTCCTGTGCCCCGGCGCGGCGCACACCGGGATCGCTGGACCCGCACCTGGCCGCCTGGGACCGCCTGCCGGTGCGCCGGGTCCGGCTGCAGATGATGCAGACGGAGCCGTTCCCCGCGCGCCTGACGACCTCGCTGGCCGATGGCGACTCGCTGCGCTACTACCCGGCCTACGATCTGCCCGGCCGCGGCCGCCTGGCGCCGCAGTCCCCGGTCGCGGCCGCGACGAAGGCCCAGCTGCTGCTGGTGCAGCGCCTGGACGGCGGGCTCACCGATCGGCGACACGCACGAGTACAGCGAGCCGTTCGCCTTCGACGTGGACGAGGACGCCTACGATCACCTGCGCGGCCGGGCCGAGGCGCTGCTGGGCACGGCGTTGCCGCGGGTGCGCAGCCGCTGGGCGGGCGTCTACAGCGCATGGTCACGACGGACAGCCTGTACCACCGGCCCGGAGGCGGCGCCCGGGCGTGACCCTCGTCACCGGCCCGGGCGGCCGCGGCATGACCTGTGCGCCCTGCCATCGCCGAGGAGACGTTCACCCGGGCTCAGCCGCCGGACCACCCGGCCCTCCGGCCTGCCACACCGCGACCCGCCGCCACCGCCGAGGAGAGCTGATGGACCTGATCACGATCGCCTGCCTGGACATGGCAGGCACCACCGTCGCCGACGACGGCGCCGTGCTCGCCGCCTTCGCGGCGGCGATCGGGCGCTGCGGGCTGGCCGAGGGCACCCGCGCTACGACCAGGCGATGACGGCCGTCGCGGTCGACCATGGGGCAGTCCAAGATCGAGGTGTTCCGGCGGATCCTCGGCGACGAGGCGGCCGCGCAGCAAGGCCAACGCGGCGTTCGAGGACCACTACGCCGCGGCCGTTCGCGGCGGGGCGATCTCGGCCGTGCCCGGCGCGGCCGAGGTGACACCATCATGCGGCTCGCGCGACGCGGGCGTGCGGGTCTGCCTGGCCACCGGCTTCTCCCCGTCACCAGGGACGCCATCATCGACAGAGCTCGCCTGGGGCGGCTGATCGACCTGGCGCTGTCCCCCGCCGACGCGGGACGCGGCCGTCACCGTGGCCCGACCTGCCGCTGACCGCGCTGCTCCGGCTGCGCGGCGGCGCCGTCGGCGAGCTGCGCCGTGGCTGGCGACACCGCCAGCGACATCGAGTCGGGACGGCGGGCCGGAGCCAGCGATCGTGCGGGCGTGCTGACCGGCGCCAGCAGCCGCGCGCGACCTCGAGGCAGGCCAAGGCGCCGCTCATCCTCGACACTGATCGCCGGGCATCGCTGCCCTGACGTCATGCCGTCTGACCGCCGGACCCGGCCGGGCGAGCGACCAGCACGGGCTGGGCGAGCAGCGACGACGCTGACCGGACGCGCCCGCAGCCGGCTAGCGCGGCGGCCTCGCGCTCGGCCGGTCCACCTGGACAGCGACGTCGCCGGACAGCAGCACGCCGACCCTGGTCACCGAGCCGAGGAACGTCCTGGTCGGTCACGATCCCGTTGCCGTTCTCCACGACCTCGAGTCCGCAGGCCCTCCGGGCGGACGAGCACGTCCACCGCGCGTCTGGCACCGGCGCGGCTGTCCGCCGTACCGGGACCGTGCTGCCCAGCGCGGTGACCTGATCACCGGCCTGCAGTTCGCCCGGTATCCGGTTCATCGCGCCGACGAACTCGGCCACGAACGCGGTGGCCGGGTCGCGTGTACAGCTCGTCGGGCGCGGCGATCTGCTCGAGCTTGCCGTCGCTTCATCACGCCGACCCGGTCGGCCATCGACAGCGCCTCCTCCTGGTCGTGGGTGACGAACAGGGTGGTGATGCCGCAGCCGCTGCTGCAGCGTGCGGATCTGCTCCGCAGCTGCAGCCGGACCTTGGCGTCCAGCGCGGACAGCGGCTCGTCGAGCAGCAGCACCTGCGGCTCGATGGCCAGCGCGCCGGGCCAGCGCGACCCGCTGCTGCTGGCCGCCGGACAGCTGGTGCGGGTACTGGCCTGGCCTGCGCGGCCAGCCCGACCATGTCGAGCAGCTCGCCGGCGCCGCGTCTGCCGCTCGCCCGCGCCGATCTTGCGCAGCCGCAGCCCGAAGCCGACGTTCTGCCAGCGCGGACATGTTCGGGAACAGGCTGTAGCTCTGGAACACCATGCCCATGTCGCCGCTTGGCGCGGCGGCACGGGCGAGATGTCCTTGCCGTCCACGGTGACCGTGCCCGGTGTCCGGCGGTCTCCGAAGCCCGGCCAGGATCGCGCAGCGCGGTGGTCTTGCCGCAGCCGGACGGGCCGAGCAGCAGCGACAAGCTCACCGGGCGCGATCTCCACGCGACAGCTCGTCCAGCGCCTCGGACAGCGCCGAAGGCGCGGCTCAGGCTCGTCGCTGCAGCGACCGGTCGCGCCGCCGCTGGCGGCGTCGGCGCGGCCGTGAACGTGCCTGGCCGCGGTCGGCGCTGGCGGTGAGTGTTGGTCGTCATCACGGTTCCTCCAGCGTGGTTCGCGCCGGGCGACGGAGAACAGGGTCGACCTGGCCGCCGCCGGTACGGCGCGCGCACCTGCCGCCGATCATCGACGATCAGCAGCAGGAAGATCCAGGTCACGAACAGGCGGCCAGCGACGCGCGCGACCGAGACCGGGCCGCTGGTCTGGTCGAAGGCCGACGATCCAGACCGGGAAGCGTCTGGTACTGGTCCAGGCTGGCCATGGTGAACTCGCCGAGCACCAGCGCCACGGTGAGCACGGTGGCCGACAGCAGCGCTGTGCGCAGGTTCGGCAGGATGACCCGCCACAGCGTGGTACGCCATCCCGGCGCCGAGCGAGTTCGACGCCTCGACCAGGGTCTTCAGGTCCAGCGCCCGCAGCCCGGCGTCGAGCGACCGGTAGGCGAACGGCATCGCCAGGACCACGTACACCAGGCGCGAGCAGGTAAGGCGTGCCCTTGAGGCTGGCTGGGCGCGACGTCCAGCACGCCGACGATCAGCACCACCGGCGGGATGACGATCGGCAGGATCGTGATCGCTTCGAGCAGGCGGCGCATGCGTCGGCAGCCGCAGGTGCACGTAGATCGTCGGTCGGCACCATCAGCGGACCATGGTCAGCACGGTGGTGATGACGCGCGAGCTGCAGCGACAGGATGCAAGGCGTGCGGAGAAGCCCGTCCTGGCTGACCACCGCGGCCGAAGCGCGGCGATCCCGGCGAACCGGCAGCGCGGCGTAGAGCGGGATCAGGAAGTAGACCGGCCGATGACAGCAGGATGATCCAGCGCCAGACCGGCTAGGACGCGCCGCTTGCGGTGCGGTGCCGACCGGGGCGCAGCTCCGTCGGCCAGCTGCGTCCGACTATTGCAGCCATTTCGCCGCCCTCCGGCTGCAGCAGCGCGTAGAACGACCATCGACGACCGCGATGATGACGCACCATGCCCAGGCCGAGCGCCTTGCCGACGTTCTGTCTGGCCGGCCAGCACGTTGCCGTTCAGGAACGACCCGATCTGGATCGACGTCAGCGGGATGGTCCCGCTGGTCAGCGCCTCCGCGGTGGCGTAGGCGGACGAACGCGCTGCCGAACAGCAGCAGCACGCAGCCCGAGGAACGACGGGCATCAGCACCGGGCCGCCGACGTACGCGCCAGTACTGCCAGGTGCCGCGCGCCCAGGTTCTGCGGCGGCCTCGCGCCAGGCCAGCCGCAGGCCCTCCGAGCGCCGGCAGGATGACCAGCACCATCAGCGGGATCTGGAAGTACATGGCAGACCAGCGCGACGCCGCTCGAGCGCGTACAGGTTGAACCCGTGGTCATAGCGGGTTGAAGCCGATGGCCGGTGAGCCAGCTGGGTGGCCAGGCCGGTCGGTGCCCGAGGGTGGCGATGAACAGGAACGCCAGCGGCACGCCGCCGAAGTTGGCGAACACGCCGGATGCCGTGATCGCGCACCCGCCGCAGCACCGCGCCGCGGTTGGCCGGTGAAGATCGCGTAGCGCGATCAGGAGCCCGAGAGACGCCGGGATCGACCGAGGTGATCACCGACAGCTCCGATGCTGATCGCCGAAGCCGTGCAGGTAGACGCCGTGGGTGGCGGCGTTGATGTTGCTGAGGGTGAAGCTGCCGTTGTCGGGTCCTGAAGGCGCCGATCGATGATCGCGACCGTCGGCAGGATCAGGAACGAGCGCGACGTAGACGCCGAACGGGACGACGCCAGGGCCCGGGCCCAGTCGCAGCAGCGGACCGCCGGATCCAGGCCGGGTCCGGGCCCCGGAGTCTGAGCTCGGATCTGCAGGCCGGACTGCCGGGGCGGCGTCAGCTGTCATCGCAGCTAGCCGATCACGCTCGACCACTGCTGCGCGACTAGCTTCTCCGCCGCGGACTCGCTGCGCCTGCGTCGGGAAGCTGACGCGCGCCGGACGGAGCCGGTGGCAGGGCCGCGTTGGCCGCCTGCGTCGACGGTGCCGTCCTGCTGATCAGCGTCGGCAGCTCGATCGGCCGGGCCTTGCCCTGCAGCCACAGGTTCTGGCCGGTGGTCGAGTACAGGTACTCCTCCACAGCCGGGCGGCGGCCGGGTGCGGGGCGGTCTTGCTGATCGCCTGGTCTGTAGTAGGCGGCGTAGTGGCGCGTCCGACGGGATCACGATCTTGAAGCTCTTGACGCGCGGCCCTGATCTCGGAGGCGAGCAGGTAGTCCCACCAGACGACGATCGGGGTCTGGCCGCTCTCCACGGTCGTCGGGCTTGCCGTGACCGGCACGAAGTTGCCGACCTGGTGCAGCTTCTTGAAGTACGGAGACGCCGGGCGTGATGTTGTCCAGCGAGCCGCCGTTGGCCAGCGCCGACGGCGTACACCGGCGGAGAACGCGGCGCTGGCCTGGGTCGGGCTGCCGTTGATGGCGACCTGGTTCTGTATATCGGGCTTCAGCAGGTCCGCGAACGAGGTCGGCGGGACCTTCACCTTGTCCGAGTTGTAGCCGATGGCCACGTAGCCGCCGTAGTCGTCGTACCAGGTGCCGTCGGAGGCCTTGGCGTCAGCCGGGATGGCTGTCCCAGGTCGCCACCTTGTACGGGGCGAGCAGGCCCTGCTGGTCGCGCCTTGATCGCGAACGCGGTGCCCATGTCGAGCACGTCCGGTGCCCGGTTCTGGCCCTTGAGCTGCTCGCATCGCGTTGATCTCGTCCTGGCTGGAGCCGTCGGGATTGCGCGTCGTTGATCTTGATGCCGTACTTGGCGGTGAAGTCCTTCATGATCGTGCCGTAGTTGGCCCGAGCTATGGCCGGAAGGGTGATGACGTTCAGCGTCCCCTCCTTCTGTGCGCGGCGACCAGGCCGCTCATGCCGCCGCAGGCGCGGCCAGCCGTGGGAGGCGTTGGTGGGCTGCCGTACTTCCGCCGCTCTGACCTCGCCCGCGGACGAGCTGCTGCAAGCCGCTGCGCGCAGCGCCACGCTCGCTGACCGCCGCGGCCGAGACGGTGAACAATTTTCTTGTGGGCACGTGCTTTTCCTCCGAACCTGCGAAATGCCAGACGGGGCCTCATGCACCCGGGGCAGTTGACGAGTGCATCGTGACGATTCCGGATGGTGGATGCGTGACCAGTCCCTGATCGGCGACGGTGCAGGCCATAGCGTTCCGGCAGTTCCGGGAACGCTTGATGATGGAGGGTCAACCGGGAAGCGTCGGCCGGATGGCGCGCGGGCCGACGCGCGTCGGCCGCTCAGACGCGCCAGCTCAGACGCGGCAGCTCGGGCGCGGCGAGCTCGAGCCGCGCGGGCCGGCTCAGACGCGCGCCAGTCGCGCCAGGCTGTGAGCCTGCGCACGTCAGGCTCGACTGCCATCGAGCCGGACCTGCGCGGCCGTGGTCCGGCCCAGCGCCCACAGCGTCAGCTCCGCCGGGCCGCCGGTGACCGTGACCATCGGCGTGCGCGCCTTGGCGGTGATCCGCACGTGCTGGCTGGCCCGGGCCGGCTGTACCAGGTCATCGCGGACCAGCCTCGATCCCGACCGGCGCCTTGCGGAAGACGAACCTGGCGGCCCGCGAGCCGCTGCCACAGCATCGTCGGCCAGGCCCGCGCCGATCTCGCGTGGCTGCCAGCCGTCCGCCCCGCGCCGGACGTCCTCGTGATGGACGAAGTACTCGACCGTGTTGAGGCGCTCGTCCATGCCGGGGACTGCGCGAACACCGACAGCCGGGGCGGGCCCGCTGCGGATCTCGATCCACCAGCTGCCGGTAGGGCGTCGCTGGCGATGAGCATGCGCGCTGCACCCGTTCGGTGTGGCTTACCAGCGGCCGCCCATCACGCCCGCCGCGGCGCGCCGGCCGGCGCTCCCTGTAGCACGAGGTGGGCGGCCAGGTCCTCAGGGTCCGCCAGCTCCTCACACAAGGTGGGCGCCTCGGGTGCCCGTCTCGTCCAGCAGCTCGCACAGGGCGACGCGCTCTGTCGCGGGCGAAGCTCATCCCGCGATGGTACGCCCTGCCGTTCGTCCCTGCCGGTCACCGATCTGCCGGTACGGCTTAGCGAGCCGCTTACCATAGGATCGGGTGCATGAGAACCGGATGGACCCGCGATGAGCCAGGCAGGGCGGCCCTCGCGGCTCGACCCCCGGATCGCCGCGCGGCTCAAGCGCGACCCCGCCGGGCTCGAACGCGGCCATCGCCCAGCAGTACCACACGCGGCGAGGTGCTCGATGCTACTGGGCTGGATGGACCACGAGGCGCTGCACCGCATCGCCGACCACCGGCCGGTGCACCCTACCGGTCTCCGCAGCTTGGGCAGGGGAGCGCCGGGTCAAGCGTGGTGGGACCCTCGGGCCATGTGTGCAGCGCGTGGTGTCGGCCGCGCTCGACTGGCGACGGGGACGCGGTGCTGGTGAAGGTGGATCAAACCAGGCTTGGCGCCTGCCACACCGGCGACCGAACCCGCTTCGACGCGCGCGCGCTCGCCGTGAGCGTCCCGTGACCGGCGGCCCCGTGACCGGCGGCTCTATGGCCGGTGGCTCCGCGACCGGCGGCCCGGTGACCGGTGGCCCCGTCTCTGGCGGTCTGCCCCGGCGCCTCCGTGACCGGCGGTCCAGTGGCGGGAGCCGCGACCGCACGAGTACGCGCTCGTCCTCGGCGATGCGGCGTGCGGCCTGCGCGGCCTGCTGGCGCTGCCGTCGGCCCGCCAGGGGCTGGGCCCGGTGGTCGTCGCCGCGGCCTACCTCGCGCCGCTGCCCCGGCAGCACGGTGCGCGTGTGAGCGGGCAGGACCGTGGTGCCGCTGGCGGGGCGCTGGGCGGTGGCCTTCGCTGGCCGCCCTGGCGGCGGTCATCGCCACCCGCGGCCTGGCCCGGCGGCTGGTGGGTGGTCCTGGCGGCATCCGGGCCGCTGCGCTGATCGTCCTGCTGGTGGCCGCCGCGCGTGGGCAGCCGCCGCCGCGCTTCGCCGCGGCGCGCGGGGCCGCGGCCTCCTCAGGCTGGCTTACTGGCGACCGCGTGGGCGGCGGCCCGGCCGGGCCGGCCGCCACCGGGCGGCGTCTTCACCGGCGGCAGCCCTCTGGAGTGAGCGCCGCCGCCCACGTCGCGATGGCGAGCTCCCCGCCGCCGGCGCCCGCTGGCGGCCGTCGGCGGGCTGGCGGTGCTGGCGGCCGGGGATCCCGGGTGGCCTGGCGCGGCCCCCGGTGGCCCGCCATGTCCGGCAGGTACAGCCGCGCTGGCGCGGGGCCGCCGAGCCGCAGCCGGTGGCGGACGCCGACCACCCTGTGGGAGTCTCTCAGCAGGGGGCGTCGATCCGACCGAGCAGCCCGGTCCAGCCCGGCAGGCCGTTAGGCTCGTAGGTGGATCGTCCTGATGCTGCCTGGGGTGGCGCGCGCGAGCCTGAGGTGAGCGGTGAGGTAAGCAACGAAGACCGGGACGGCAGCGCGCCTCGCCGCCCGTCCATGCCCGGCCATCGCCGGGAAGCCGGGCCGGCTTGCTGGTCCGCCTCGTCGCTGCGGCTGGTGGTCGCGCAGAGCGATCGCCGCCGCCGCCAGTCGCCCTGCCGTTCAGCAAGCGGCAGCTCTCCTCGATCCTCATCACCCTCGCGCATGGTGGCGGCGCTGTGCGGGCTGGCGTTCCTCGTGCGCTCGGGGCACCAAGACGGCCTGGCTGGTGGCGCTCGGGTTCGAGGTGGCCTCTCGTCGCCTACGGCCTGTCCCGGTTCTTCGCCGCCCGTTATCGTGGGCGGCGACCCTGTTCGCCATCATCGCCGCTGGGCACCCTGGTCCATCCCGCCGTCGCCCGGGCCTACGACGTGTGCCGCCGCGTACGCGCGCGGCGGAGCCGCCGGGCGAACTCGGCCTCGGCGACGCTGCCTTGCGGACACCTGCGGCGGCAAAGATCGTGGGCTAGGGGCCCGTTGTGGCCGGGCCGAGTGCTGGCAGCGTCCAGCTGGGTTCGTCTGAACGTGCCCGAGGCGCCAGGCGCGGCGCGTACGGCGTCGGCTCCGCCCCACGGCCTGCCGCGGCGCGTCCCTGACCCGGGGAGGCAGCCGTGTTAGCCACCGCCAGCCGACTGCTACCATCGGGGCCGCAAGGAATCCGATCCGAGGGGATTACGGAACCGCGTGAGCGTGCTCGACGAGATCCTAGAAGGGGTCCGTGCCGATCTCGCTGTCCGGCAGGGACACACGCCGCTGGACCGGCTCAAGGAGGCCGCCAGGGGAGCAGCCCCGCCGCGCGAGGTGATCGAATCTGCTCCAGGCGGCCGGACGTGGCGATCATCGCCGAGGTGAAGCGGTCCAGCCCGTCCAAGGGCGCGCTGGCCGGCGATCGCCGACCCGGCCGCGCTGGCGCGCGGACTACCAGGCAGGCGGCGCCAGCGTCATCAGCGTGCTGACCGAGCGCCGCCGGTTCGGCGGCAGCCTGGAGGACCTGGCCGCGGTCCGGGCGCGGCGTCGGTGCCGCTGCTGCGCAAGGACTTCGTCGATCAGCTCCTACCAGCTGTGGAGGCCCGGCGCCCACGGCGCCGACATGGTCGCTGCTGATCGTGGCCGCGCTGGAGCAGAACGCGCTGGTCTCGCTGGCGGAGCGGGCGCGTCGTCGATCGGCCTGGTGCCTGCTGGTCGAGGTGCACAGCGAGGACGAGGAGGACCGCGCGCCTCGACGCCGGGGCGAAGGTCGATCGGCGTCAACGCCCGCAACCTGCAGCACGCTCGAGGTCGACCGAGGAGCCTTCGGGCGGCTCGCGCCCGCTCATGCCGCCACGACGTCGTCAAGATCGCCGAGTCCGGGCGCGCGGGCCCGCGCGACCTGCTGCTTACGCGCGCGGCCGGAGCGGACGCGGTGCTGGTCGGGGAGAGCCTGGTGACCGAAGCAAGGACCCGCGCGTCGGCCGTCGCCGATCTGGTGACCGCTGGGTTCAACTCACCCGCGCAGCGACCGCCCATGAGCCAGAGCTTCGCGCGATGACGCTCGACGCCGACCGGACCGCTGCCCGACTGCCCGGAGGATCGGTGGCCATCGCAGTGCCGGTGCCCGACGCGGGCGGGCACTTCGGGACGTCCACGGCGGGCGGTTCGCGCCCGAGGCGCTCATGGGCGGCGCTGGCCGAGCTGACGACGCGAGTACCTGGCAAGGCTAAGGCGGACCCGCGAGTTCGCCGGCGGAGCTCGCGTGACCTGCTCGCGCGGCTACGCGGGCAGGCCCGACGCCTGCTCTCGCGAGGCGCAACCGGTTCGGCGCGCGTCGTTTGCTGCCCGGTCCTGCTCAAGCGCGAGGACCTCAACCACACCGGCTCGCACAAGATCAACAACGTGCTCGGCCAGGCGCTGCTGACCAAGCGCATGGGCAAGACGCGGGTCATCGCCGAGACCGGCGCCGGCCAGCACGGCGTCGCCACCGCCACCGCCTGCGCGCTCTTCGGCCTCGACGTGCGTCGGTCTACATGGGCGAGGTCGACACCGAGCGCCAGGCGCTCAACGTGGCCCGGATGCGGCTGCTCGGCGCCGAGGTCATCCCGGTCACGACCGGCATCGCGCACCCTCAAGGACGCGATCAACGAGGCGCTGCGCGACTGGGTCGCCACCGTCGACGACCACGCACTACCTGCTTCGGCACGGTCGCCGGGCCGCACCCGTTCCCGGCTGATGGTGCGCGACTTCCAGCGCGGTCATCGGCGTCGAGGCGCGCGCGCAGGTGCTGGAGCTGACCGGGCGGCTGCCGGACGCGGTCGATCGCCTGCGTCGGCGGCGGCTCCAACGCGATCGGCATCTTCCACGCGCTTCATCGCCGACGCCGGCGGTGCGGCTGCATCGGCGTCGAGGCCGGCGGCGACGGCGTCGAGACCGGCGAGCACGCCGCCACGCTCAGCGCCGGCGCGCCCGGCGTGCTGCACGGCGCGCGTACCTACCTGCTGCAGGACGAGGACGGCCAGACGCTCGAGTCGCACTCGATCTCGGCCGGCCTCGACTACCCGGGCGTCGGCCCGGAGCACGCCTGGCTGCAAGGACACCGGCCGGGCGAGCTACTCGCGTCGGTCACCGACGCCGGAGGCGATGGAGGCGTTCGCGCTGCTCTGCCGCACCGAGGGCATCATCCCGGCGATCGAGTCCGCGCACGCCGCTCGCCGGCGCGCTGCAGGCTCGGGCCGGAGCTGGGCCCGGATGCGCGTGCATCCTGGTCAACCTGTCCGGCCGGGGCGACAAGGACGTCGCACACCGCCGGTGGCTGGGCGCCCTGATCCAGGCCACGGCGTGCACGAGATCGCCGCCGTAGACGAGCGGGTCGAGCGCGGCCTTCGAGCAGGCACCGGGCCGCAGGGCGAGCCGCGCTGGTTGTGGCTACCTGCCCGCCGGGTTCCCGACCGTGGACGGCGCGATCGCGGCGACTCATCGGCGATGGCCGAGGCGCGGCGCCGACCTCGTGGAGATCGGGCCGCCCCTACTCCGACCCGCGTGATCGACGGCCCGGTCATCCAGGCCGCTGCGCACCGCGCGCTCACGCGGCAGGCGTTCGCGTCCGCGACGTGCTTGGCGCACCGTCGAGGCGGTCGCGGCGCGCTGGGGTGCCGGCGGTCGTCATGACCTACTGGAACCCGGTCGAGCGCTACGGCGTCGACGCGTTCGCCCGCGACCTCGCCGGCATGCAGGCGGGTCCGGGCTGATCACCCGGACCTGATCCCCGGACGAGGCCGACGAGTGGCTGGACGCGGCGTCCGACGCGCACCGGCTTGACCCGGTCTTCCTGGTCGCGCCCAGCTCCACCGACCGGAGCGCATCGACGCTGACCACGGGCGCGTGCGGCGGCTTCGTCTACCGCGGCGTCGCTGATGGGCATCACCGGCGCCCGCAGACATGCCGCGAGCCGCGACGCGAGCCGGCCTGGTGGCGCGAGGTGCGCGCGTGCACGTCCCTGCCGGTCGGCGGTGGGGCTTCGGCAGTCCGGGACGCGGCCCAGGCGGCCGGAGTGGCGCCTCCTTCGCCGACGGCGTCATCGTCGGCTCGGCGTTCGTCCAGTTCGCTGGACGCGCCCGATCCGGCGACGGGCATCGGTGCCGTGTGCGGGATCTCGCCGGGGACCTCGTGGCCGGTGTCCGGCGTCCCGGCTTCTACCTGCCCGCCCCGCTGACCACGGCGGCCCGCCCCAGTCAGGGCGGCCCCGCCTCGATCTTCGGGCGGCCCGCCCTCGACCAGAAAGCCTGACAATGACATTTAAGGGCGTTACTTCCCCCAGCCCCACACGGACCGTGGCATCCGGCCACTCCCGGTGCGGGCCTATGCGCTGTGCATGGTGGGTGGCATCGTGCTGGGCGCGTGTGGGTGGCCAGCCTACTGTTATGTAGGCAGGTATTTACCGGGCGTGATACTCGACGTCGCGGCCTGGGCGGTCCCGTGCGGCCTGGTGGGCGCCCGATCTACAGCGTGATCACCGACTACGAGCGGTATTTCTCGGGGCTACTTCACGACTGGCTGGCGATGGTCAGCGGTCCGGATGGCGCGCTGGGCTTCCCCGGCGCGCTCGCCGCCGGGGCGGCGGCGGCCTGGTCGCCTCTGCCATGGGCCGGCTGTCAAGCTGGCCCCCGTGGTGTTGCGCGCTGCTCCCCGGCCTGGCGTTCGGCCTCGCCCTCGGATGCTGGGGACTGGTTCGGCCAGCATATCTCGGCGGGCTTGACCGTCCACGACTGCCCTGGGCGGTGGAGATCGCCCCGGCTTTTTCGCGCGCCGCGCAGGCTACCCCAGAACTTCACCGCCACGTTCCAGCCCACGCGTTCCTGTACCACTGCGGCTGGGCCGCTGACCGGGACTGCTGGTGATCTGGGCGGCGCGGCGGTTCCTGCTCACCGGCGACCGGCGCCTTCGCCCTGTGGCTGGCCGCCTATGCCGTGAGTGACAGGTACGCGGCACCGAGTCGCTGCGCCGTCGGCTTCGCGCCGCACCTGTTCGGGCTCCGGGTCAATCGACTGGACGATGGCGCCTGGCGTGATCGCCGCGGCGCTCGGCTACCTGCACCTGACCCGCGGACAGGCGGGCGGACCAGGCTGCGGCGCCGTGGGCGTCCGGCCCGGCCTGGCCCCGGCCGGCCCTGCCGCAGTCGGCGGCGTTTCGGCATCCGCGCCAGCGGGCAGGTATGCACCGGTAGCTGGCAATCTGCAGTAATCTCCGGGCGACAGCCGGACGAGCCGCTTTGGCGTGGCGGCTCACCGTGCCGCCCAGGCGGCGGCCAGCGTCGTCCCGACCGCACGCATGCGAGAACGCGCGTGAGACGGACGAGACGACGGGAGAGTCGATGGCGCCTGCCGCCTCCAGCGGGAATCACGGGGAAACCAGGGGCTGTACGACGGCCGCTACAGCGAGCACGACGCCTGCGGCGTCGGCTTTGTCGCCGACCTGTCCGGGCGGCGCACTCCACGACACGGTGGCCCAGGCCCTCCACCGTGCTGCGCAACCTGGACCACCGCGGCGCCAAGGGAAGCGACCCGGAGACGGGCGACGGGGCCGGGATCCTCACCCAGCTCCCGACGCGCTCTTCCGCGCGGCCTGCGGCTTCGGCCTGCCCGCCGTTGAACCACTACGCGGCGGGCATGGCCTTCCTGCCCACCGGCGAGAGCGCCGCCGGCGGCGGCGATGGCCACGGTCGGAGCGGATCGCCGCGGCCGAGGCGCCTGGCCGTCCGGCTGGCGGGACGTCCCGCACGACCCTCGTTCTGCGGCCAGGGCGCGCTGGCGGTCCTGCCCCGGCTGGCCCAGCTGTTCGTGGCGACCCCCGGCCGCGGCGGAGAGCGGGCTGGCCCTGGACCGGCGGGCGTTCTGCCTGCGCAAGCGCGCCGAGCATGAGGCCGGGCTCTACTTCGCCAGCCTGTCCTCGCGGACGATCGTCTACAAGGGCATGCTGACCACCGCTCCAGCTCGAGCCGTTCTTCCCGGACCTGTCCGACCCCGGCGTACACCTCGCGCCCTGGCCATGGTGCACTCCCGGTTCTCCACCAACACCTTCCCGTCCTGGCCGCTGGCCCACCCCTACCGGTTCATCGCGCACAACGGCGAGATCAACACCGTGCAGGGCAACCGCAACTGGATGCGGGCCCGGGAGGCGCATGCTGGCCACCGACCTGATCCGGCGGCGGCCGACGGCGGGCTCGAGCGGCTGCTCCCGATCCTGCACGCCGACGCCAGCGACTCGGCCAGCTTCGACGAGGTGCCTCGAGCTGCTGCACCTGGGCGGCCGCTCGCTGCCGCACGCCATCCTCGATGATGATCCCGGAGCCGTGGGAGAACCACGAGGAGATGGATCCGCCGCGGCGGGCCTTCTACCAGTTCCACCGCACGCGTGATGGAGCCGTGGGACGGCCCGGCCTGCGTCGCGTTCACCGACGGGACCCTGATCGGGGCGGTGCTCGACCGCAACGGGCTGCGCCCCAGCCGGTACTGGGTCACCGACGACGGCCTGGTCATCCTCGGCCAGCGAGGTGAGGGTGCTCGACATCGACCCGGCCAACGTGGTCCGCAAGGGCCGCCTGCAGCCGGGCCGGATCTTCCTGGCCGACACCGCCAGCAGGCGGATCCTCGAGGACGGCGACGATCGAAGGCGGCGCTGGCCGCCGAGCACCCGTACCGGGACTGGCTGCACGCCAGGCCTGCTGCACCTGGACGACCTGCCGGACCGGGAGCGCGGCCTGCCGGCACGCCGACGCGCTGACCACCTGCTGCCAGCGGCTGGTCGGCTACACCGAGGAGGAGCTGCGGATGCTGCTGGCCCCGATGGCCCGGGCCGGCTGCCGAGCCGGTCGGGTCGATGGGCACCGACACGCCCGATCGCGGTCCGTCCGACCGGCCGCGGCTGATCTTCGACTACTTCACCCAGCTGTTCGCCCAGGTCACCAACCCGCCGCTGGACGCGATCAGGGAAGAGCTGGTCACCTCGCTGGCACGTGCCATCGGCCCGGAGCAGAACCTGCTCGAGCCGGGGCCCGCCTCCTGCCGCCAGATCGTGCTGCCGTACCCGGTGATCAGCGACAACGACCTCGCCAAGATCATCCACATCAACGACGACGGCGACCTGCCCGGCTTCGCCGCGCACGTGGTCGACGGCGCTCTCCCGGTCGCGGCGGCGGCGCCGCGCTGCGCGCAGCGGCTGGCGGCGATCTGCGCCGAGGTGTCGGCGGCGATCGACGCCGGCGCCCGGATCATCGTGCTGTCCGACCGCGGCTCGCGGCCGGCCCGGACGGGGCTGGGACCGCAGCCTGGCCCCGATCCCGTCGCTGCTGCTCACCGGCGCCGTCCACCACCACCTGATCCGGGAGCGAGACGCGGACCCGGGTGGGCCTCGTGGTGGAGTGCCGGCGACGCCCGCGAGGCCCACCACGTCGCGCTGCTCATCGGCTACGGCGCCGCCGCGGTCAACCCCTACCTGGCGCTGGAGTCGGTCGCAGGACACTGGTGCGGCGCGGCGTGCTGGAGGGCCTGTCCGCGCACCAGGCCGCCGCCAACCTGATCAAGGCGCTCGGCAAGGGCCTGCTCAAGATCATGTCCAAGATGGGGTGTCCACGGTCGCCTCCTACACCGGCGCGCAGATCTTCGAGGCGATCGGCCTGGGCGGCGAGGTCGTCGAGCACCTGCTTCGCCGGGCACCACGTCCCGGCTCGGCGGGGTCGGGTTCGACGTGCTCGCCGCCGAGGTGGCCCGCCGTCACGCCCGCGCGTTCCCGCCGCCGCGGCGCCGCGCCCGCCCACCGGCGGCTGGACACCGGCGGCGAGTACCAGTGGCGCCGCGAGGGCGAGCCGCACCTGTTCAGCCCGAGACCGTGTTCAAGCTGCAGCACGCGACCCGCACCCGGCCGGTACGAGATCTTCAAGGAGTACACCCGGCTGGTGGACGACCAGTCCGGCGCGGCTGATGACGCTGCGCGGGCTGCTGCGGATCCGGGCGTGGACGACGCGGGACCGGCTGGCCGCGCCGCCGGTGCGCCGATCCCGATCGAGGAGGTCGAGCCGGTCGCGGCCGATCGTGCGCCGGTTCTCCACCGGCGCCATGTCCTACGGCTCCATCTCCGCCGAGGCGCACGAGACGCTGGCCATCGCGATGAACCGGCTCGGCGGCAAGTCCAACACCGGCGAGGGCGGCGAGGACCCGGACCGCTTCGTCCCGACGCCAACGGCGACCTGCGCAGCTCCGCGGTCAAGCAGGTGGCCAGCGGCCGCTTCGGCGTGACCAGCGAGTACCTGGTCAACGCCGACGACCTGCAGATCAAGATGGCGCAGGGCGCCAAGCCGGGCGAGGGCGGCCAGCTGCCCGGGCACAAGGTGTACCCGTGGATCGCGAAGACCCGGTACTCGACGCCGGGCGTCGGCCTGATCTCGCCGCCGCCGCACCACGACATCTACTCGATCGAGGACCTGCGCCCAGCTGATCCACGACCTGAAGAACGCCAACCCGCGCGCCCGGGTCCACGTCAAGCTGGTCGCCGAGGTCGGCGTGGGCACGGTCGCCGCCGGGGTCGCCAAGGCGCACGCCGACGTGGTGCTCATCTCCGGGCACGACGGCGGCACCGGCGCCGCGCCGCTGACCAGCATCAAGCACGCCGGGGCGCCGTGGGAGCTCGGCCTCGGCCGAGACCCAGCAGACGCTGCTGCGCAACGGGCTGCGCGACCGGATCGTCGTGCAGGCCGACGGCCAGCTCAAGACCGGCCGCGACGTGCTCATCGCGGCGCTGCTCGGCGCCGAGGAGTTCGGCTTCGCCACGCGCGCCGCTGGTGGTCTCCGGCTGCGTCATGATGCGGGTCTGCCACCTCGACACCTGCCCGGTCGGGGTGGCCACCCAGAACCCCGAGCTGCGCAAGCGGTTCACCGGCAAGCCTGAGTTCGTGGTCGAACTTCTTCGAGTTCATCGCGCGAGGAGGTGCGCGAGTACCTGGCCGCGCTCGGCTTCCGCACGCTGGACGAGGCGATCGGCCGGGCCGACCTGCTGGACACCGCGCAGGCGGTCGGGCACTGGAAGGCGGCCGGGCTCGACCTGACGCCGGTGCTGCACGTGCCCGGCCTGCCCGAGGGCGCCGCCCGGCACCGGACGACCGGCCAGGACCACGGGCTCGAGCGGGCGCTCGACAACACGCTCATCCAGCTGGCCGAGGGCGCGCTGGCCGGACGGCACGCCGGTCGTCCTCGACCTGCCGCGTCCGGAACGTGAACCGGACGGTCGGCACGATGCTCGGCTACGAGGTGACGCGCCGCTGGGGCGCCAAGGGCCTGCCCGACGACACGATCCACGTCGCCGTTCAGCGGCTCGGCGGGCCAGTCGTTCGGCGCCTTCCTGCCCCGCGGGCATCACCCTGCGGCTGGCCGGGCGACGCCAACGACTACCTCGGCAAGGGCCTGTCCGGCGGTTAGCTGATCGTGGCCGCCCGACCCGGCGGCGCCGTTCACGGCCGAGGAGCAGATCATCGCGCGGCAACGTGATCGGCTACGGCGCCACCGGCGGCGAGATGTTCCTGCGCGGCATCGTCGGCGAGCGGTTCTGCGTGCGCAACTCCGGCGCGCACCGCGGTCGCCGAGGGCACCGGCGACCACGGCTGCGAGTACATGACCGGCGGCACCGTGGTGGTGCTGGGCCGGATCGGGCGCAACTTCGCCGCCGGGCATGTCCGGCGGGGTCGCCTACCTGCTCGACCCCGACCCGGGCCGGGTCAACACCGAGATGGTGGACCTGGAGCCGCTCGGACGCGAGCGATGCGACCCTGCTCCGCGGGCTGGTGGAGCGGCACCGGGCGGAGACCGGCTCGGCCGTGGCCGGCGCGGCTGCTGGCCGACTGGGAGCAGGCGCTGGCCCGGTTCGTCAAGGTCATGCCGCAAGGACTACAAGCGGGTGCTGGACGCGGCCAGCCGCGCCGAGCAGGAGGGCCGGGACGTCAACGAGGCGGTCATGGCCGCGGCGCACGGGTAAGGCAGGCGTGGGGTCTACCAGTACTTGGGGCCGACGAACACGTCCAGCCTGGCCACGGCCTCGTGCCGGGCCACTGAGATCGTGGTCGGTTTGAGAACCGCCACGCCACTCCCAGCCGGTCCAGCGCTTGCCGCAGAGCCGGTGAATGTCCGCCGACTGGTTATCGAAGAAGTAAGCGCGGATACTCATACCATCGGCCGCCGTCCTGACGGTCGGCGAACCCGGCTGATCGCGCGGCAGCCGTCGGAGTGAAGAGGCCGCGCGCGAAATCGCCGGGATACTCCGCCACGATCCACTCCTGCCACGGTTCCAAGCTCGATCGTGCGCTGGTGTTTCCGGCCCGGCCCATGCTGTGGGAACAGGCACAGCCAGTGCCGGATGTGCTCTTGATCTCGGTACAGCCCGTTCTGGCCACGGGCAAATACCTTGGAGCAGGGCATGACCGCGGACATGGCCAGCCGGGCCTGCTCCATCAGCCCGGGCCAGCCGTCACAGCATGTGATCGATAGCAGCCCAGACACCCCCTTCCTGCTCACGGATCAGGTGACCGTCGCCGAGATAGGAGGCCGAGCAGGTACGCGTATGCGCGCTCGTCGAGCAGGCCGATCGTCGCAGCGCGGGCAACGAGCGGATCGTCGCCTCCAGCTGCGATTGACGTCGCGTCGGCTGCCACCGCCAGTGTCCTTACTGGCGGCTACTGAAGCGCCACAGATTGCGGCGTTCTCCCGATCTAATATCCCTAGGCCGGACAGGGCTCTTGGCAAGATCAACAGTAGCTCGTGGGTACATGAGACTATGATCCCGGCATCTGCCACTGACATTCTGTGTGAGCCTTTGAATTGTGCCCCGGGTGGGATTCGAACCCACACTGTATGGCTTTTGAGACCATCGCCTGGCTACCGGATTGGGCTACCGGGGCCCAGGGCCGACCACCTGGGCGGTCCACCCGCCTGTCAATGTACCGCTTTTGGGCCAGTCCGAGGGTGAGGCCAAGCCCGCATCGCGCGGCCGCCTCGACGCTGAAGCCGGATCTGGTGATCCTCGGACGTCAAGATGACTCGTCCTGGACGGGATCCCCGCCGCCAGAGCGGATCGCGGCGCACCAGATCGCCCCGGCTGGTGATCCTGACCGCGTTCTCCCAGCGGGAAGACCCGTCCGGCATGTCTTGAGGCCCAGTACCAGCCGGGGCACCCCCGGGGCACCCGGGGACGCCACTTGCCAAATATTGAGAAAGCCGGCGGCCACGAGAGAACTTATTCTGTGCTGCCCGCTATCAATGGTGAACCTGCGCGGCACTTTCTGATCTCGGCATTCCAGATCGAGAACAGGCAGCCGCGGTCGCCTCTCGTGACGGTGGCCCGAGCCAGCCCGCCCGCCTGCGGTCATCCTCCGCGGCCACCGGGCGTCGAGGGTCGGCTGCGCGGGTCCGCGACATGGTCTTGACAGGACCGTTACCAGGCCGTAACCGCCAGCGGCCCATGCGGTCATGGTCGCCCGCGCAACCCTGCCATCACCGCCGTGCGGCTGGCCGGTGCCACCGGCGTCGCCGCTGCCCAGCGCAGCCCACGCCCGACGGCCCAGTCCAGCTCTCCGAGCCATCATCGAACCGCTCAAACGACATTGCCGGACTCCTCGTTGACGCCTATGGTCCGATGATCTAGCTTTGGGCGTCACAACGCCGTATCGTTCAACGGTGTGAGCGCTCACACCGGCTGACGGCCCGGTTCTCCGACCGGAGGTCCGTGCCGTTCTGCTGTCGGGTGCCACGGCCTGAGGGGGCCTGCTGGCCGCTTGGTGGTGTCAATACATGGGATCAGGAACGCTGCAGCCCAGCTGCACCGGAGGCGTTCTGTATCAAGGGAATGTGACTGGAGGCCGCGATGAGAGAAGTCGACCCCAAGGTCGATGAGGCAATCGCAAACGCTCAACATGAAGGACGGGCCGACGCGCCGGAAGCTGCTCACGGGCACCGGCCTGGTGAGCGCGACCGCGGCCGCCTCGGCGCTGCTCGCCGCCTGCTCATCGACCAGCAGCAGCGGCAGCACCAGCGCAGCGCCGCGGGCTGCGGCGGCCGGGAACTTCCGTCCACGCCGCCGTGGAAGTTCGCCTTCGTCAACCACGTCACCACCAACCCGTTCTTCGTGCCCACCCAGTACGGGCTGGCAGGACGCCGCGGCGCTGCTGGGGATCCCGAAGCCGTCCTGGACCGGCTCGCAGAACGGCCAACATTCCCGAGATGGTCAGCGCCACCAACTCCGCCATCTCGTCGAAGGCGAACGGGATCGCGATCGCGGTGGTCAGCTCGACCGCGTTCACCGACGCCGCATGGCGAACGCCATGAACGACGGCATCCCGGTGGTCTCCTACAACGCCGACGGCAACGTCGGCGACCCGGGCACCAACCGGCTGGCCTACATCGGCCAGGACCTGTTCCTGTCCGGGCAGGCGCTGGGGCAGCGGATCGCTGGCCGGGATGCCCAACGGCGGTGACGCGCGTCGGCTTCATCGCCACCCCGGGCACGGCCAACATCCAGCCGCGGATCGACGGCGCCAAGCAGGCGATCAAGGCGTCCGGCAAGAACATCAACTTCACCTCGGTCGCGTCCGGCGCCGCCGCTGTCGCAGGAGAACACCACCATCAACGCCTACGTGCTGGCGCACAAGTCCACCCTGAAGGGAATCTTCGCGGTGGACGCCGGTCGACCCAGACCGTCGGCGCAGATCATCAAGAAGTACAGCCTGGCAGAGCAAGGTGGCCGTCGGGCGGCTTCGACCTGACCCCGGCAGACGCTGCAGTCGATCAAGGGCGGCAGCCTGCAGTTCACCATCGACCAGCAGCCCTACCTGCAGGGCTTCCTGCCGGTGCTGGCCCTCTACCTGTTCAACCTGTCCGGCGGCCTGGTGGCCCGCCGGAGACCAACACCGGCCTCACCTTCGTCACCAAGGACAACGTCGGTCCCTACCTGAACACCACGTCGCGCTACGAGGGCTCGAGCACGCAGCAGAAGCTACATCACGCGCTCCGGCCCGATCGCCTGACCGGGGCAGCTGGCTTCCGTGGCCAGTTAGCGTGCAGCTCGCGCTTTGATATCGGGGCTGGCGGCGGGACACTGGACCCGTGGAGCGCGGGGCCGGTGCCCGCCGTCAGCGTCCTGAGGGTGCAGCCGCCGCTGGCAGGCACGTGATAGGGACAGCATGAAGAGGCAGGAAAGCAACGTGAGCGAAACGGTCCAGCGCGCCCCGAGGCCGCGGGCGCAGCGCCCGGCGGGCCCGCGGCGGGCGGTGGCCTGTCGGGCGCCGTCAAACGGGCGGCCATGGTCTTCGCCGGAGCAGCGCGAGGCAACGGTCCTGGTGGTGAACATCCTGCTGGTGATCTACTTCTGGCAGGCCTCGCTCGGACTTCCTCACCAGGGACAACATCGCCAACATCACCTGGATCGTCGCCCCCATCGCGATCATCGCCATCGGCGAGGTGCTGCTGCTGGTCTGCGGCGAGCTGGACCTGTCGGTGGGCTTCGTCCTCGGCTTCTCCGCCGTTCCTCATGCACTACCTGATCGACTTCTACAGCGTCGCCAGCCGTGCTGGCGGTCCTGCTCTGCCTGCTGATGGGCGTGGCCGTCGGGTTCTGCAACGGCTTCATCACCGTCACCCTCGGCGTGCCCGCGTTCATCACCACCCTCGGCACCGGGTATCGTGCTCCTCGGCATTCTGCTGGTCACCTCGCACGCCGTACCCGGCCACCATCCCCGACAGCGCCGCCGGGGTCGGCAAGTGGCTGGGCTCCTACGACCTGGGCGGAGATCATCTGGACCATCGTGCTGGTGGCGATCTTCCAGGTGGTGCTCAGCCGGACCCGCTGGGGCCTGCACACGGTCGCGGTCGGCGGCAACATCCTCGGCGCCAGCGAGGCTAAGCATCAGCGTGCCCAGGATCAAGTACGGCAACTTCATGATCACCGGCTTCATGGGGGCGCTGGTCGGGCTGATGGTGACCTTCCAGACCAGCTCGATCGACCCGAGCAACGCCAGCTACCAGACCATGTTCTACGCCATCGCGGGGGCGGTCATCGGCGGCACCGCGCTGGCTAGCGGATCCGGCACGATCATCGGCGCCTTCCTCGGCGCGCTCATGCTGTCGATCCTGCAGGACGGCTTCAACCTGATCGGGATCAGCGCCAACCCGCTGCCGATCATCTTCGGCGGCGCGATCCTGATCGCCATGATCGCCAACGTGCAGCTGGCGCGGCTGCGGCGGGCAGGGAGGCGCATGATGAGCACGCCGGAACCGGACGGCCAGCGGCCCGCCGGCCGCGCCCGACGCCAGCAGCGGGCCGACGGCCGACGACGGCGACGCGCTCCGGGTCGAGCACATCTCCGCAGCGGTTCGGCGCGGTGACCGCGCTCGTGGACATCAACCTGCACCTGAGGAAGGGCGAGGTGCTCGCGCCTGCTCGGGGACAACGGCGCGGGCAAGTCCACGCTGCTGAAGATCCTCTGCGGCTTCCAGCCACCCGACACCGGCCGGATCATCCTCGAACGGCCAGGAGGTGACGCTCAAGTCCGTGGACCACGGCGCGGGCGCTCGGCATCGACGTCGTCTACCAGGACCTGGCCCTGATCGACGAGCTCACCGTCTACCACAACATGTTCCTCAAGCGGGAAGCGTGCGCTGGCCGCTGCTGAACAACCGGGCCATGCGCAAGCTCGCCCGGCAGCGCCTGGACGACATGGGGATCGGCCTCAAGTCGGTCGACGCGCAGGTGGCGAGGCTGTCGGGCGGCGCAGCGGCAGGCGATCGCGATCGCCCGGGCGATCTACTCCGACGCGAAGGTGCTGCTGCTGGACGAGCCGCTGGCCGCCATGGGCGCGAAGGAGGCCGCGCTCATCCTGGACCTGATCCGGGACATCAAGCGCAAGGGCGACGTGTCGGTCATCGTGATCGCGCACAACTACGGCCAGGTGCTGGAGATCGCCGACCGGGTCAACCTGCTGCAGCAGGGCGAGATCACGTTCGACAAGCCGAGCGCGGAGACCTCGGTCCAGGAACTGAACGACATCGTCATCGCCGAGTACCGCCGCGCCCTGAGGAGCGCCAGCGCAGCGCCTGACCGCCAGGCTCTACACCGGCACGAACTCGATGCCGGTGAGCTGGCAGAAGACCCGCCACGACGCGGCGTGGTGGCCGAGGTTCATCACCTCGTGGTGCGGGCCGCCCGCGGCCAGCCATCCGTTCAGGCACTCGCGCAGCCCGGAGTCGGGCCGGAACTGGCCGTAGGGCATCTCCAGCGCCGAAGCAGCGGCGGGCTGTCCAGGTTCTCCCCTCGGCCACCACCAGGCGGAACCGGCCGCCTTCCAGGTTGACCAGCGTGGCGATGGTGGCCGGGCCCGGCTGGTACTGGAACAGGAACGTGGGCGGATCGGCCAGCCTAGCCGATGCCGAGCGGGCGCTTGATCAGCCGGACCGGCCGGTCGGAGCGGGCGATCTTCCAGTTGCCCTCGCCCATGTGGCTCATCAGCACCGAGTCCGACGGGAAGTCCATCGCGTACATCTCGGTGAAGTGGGCGTCGCCGATCAGCCGGTGCCCGGCGGCGACCAGGCAGGCGGTCAGCACGTCGCCCTCGGCGGCGTAGCCGTAGCCCTCTGCCATCAGCGTGGAGGCGGCCGCCAGCGGCAGCCGGGCGAACCGGCCGTCCTCGCCGATCGCGTCGAAGTGCGCCGTGTAGGCGCCGTAGCCGCCCTGCGTCCAGCATGCGCCTCGATCGCGACCTGCATCCGCGCGTGGTCGGTGCGCTCGTCCGCCGACAGCGCCGGGTCGATCTCGAACCTGGCGTCCTCGAACGCGATCACGTCGGCCACCTGCGCGTCGGTGGCCGCGTGCATGCCGCGGTACAGGTCGCCGGGCGCCACGGCGCGGATCTGCGGGCCGAGCGCCGCGGACCAGCGCGCTCTCGTCCACCCGGATGTCGCCCATGTCGTTCATCGCGTAGCCCGACCAGCGCGACCTTCAGCGACCGCCACGCGCGTCACCGCCGCCGCGGCCCGCGCCCAGCGGCCCACGTCGGCGCGGGAACGTCTCGCTGCTGCCAGTCATCGGTCAGCACGGCGAACCGCTGCCCGGCCCGACCATGGCGTTGGCGGTGTCCTGCGCCCCGTGCACGCCCTGGTTGTAGGTCATGTCGGCCATGTCCCACGCGGCGGTGACCGTCGGGCTCGGGCTGGATGTTGGCCAGGCAGATGGGCAGCCGGGACTCGGCCAGCAGCCGCGCGACCCGCATCGCCGGCCCGTAGGTCAGCATCACCACCAGCACGCCGTCGAGATCGGAGTCCTCGAACTCGCGCATGACCCGCTCGGCATCTTCCCGGTACTTGACCACCTTGCCGGGGATGAACTCGGCCGACCTCGGCCAGGCTGGCGGCGAGTTCGGCGGCGTACCCTCCTGGCGCCGGGCGATGCCCGGGATCATGTCGTCGTACAGGTCCTGCATGATCCCCGAGGATCCCGATCCGGGGCCTTCGCTCACTCATCACAGCCTCCCTGAGGGTTGGGCGCAGCCGGTCCATTGCCAGCCGGTCAGCGCTGGCCGTACTCGTCCTGGTACCGCGCGGTACAGCGCGTCGATCTGGTCGGGTGGCAGCGGGGTGAGCTGGCCCCGAGCGCGGGCCAGATGGACGGTGCAGCGCCGCGTCCTCGCACATCACCGCCGCCTTCACCGCATCGCGGGCGGTGGCGCCCACGGTGAACACCCCGTGGCTGCGCAGCAGCACGGCCGGTGAGCGGTGACCCGGACAGGGTCGCGACCACCGCGCGGCCGATCTCCTCGCCGCCGATCGGCGCGAACGGCCCGATCGGGTATCTCGCCGCCGAACTCGTCGGCCATCGCGGTGATCACGCAGGGGATCGGCTCGCCGCGGGCCGCCCATGCGGTCGCGTACCGGGAATGGGTGTGCACGACGCCGCCGACCTCGGGCATGTGCCGGTAGATGTAGGCGTGGGAGGCGGTATCGCTGGACGGGCTGAGCTCACCGCCGACCCTGGTCGCCGCTCAGGTCGCACACCACCATGTTCTCGGCCGTGAGGTCGGCGTAGGCGACGCCGCTCGGCTTGATCACCAGCAGGTCCGTGCCGGGCACCCGGGCCGAGACGTTGCCGGATGTCCATGCGACCAGGCCGTTGCGCACCAGCTCCGCATGCAGCTCCGCGACGGTGCGGCGGGCCCGGCTGACGGCATCAGCCGCACGGCGGCGATTGGCCCGTGCCGCCGGATGGGGGTCCATGGCCGGGTCCGGGCTCATGGCTGGCTGTCCTCGCCGCCCGGCCCGGCGGGCATGCCCGCCCGGACCCGGTTGCGCAGCGCCCGGAGCCGGTGCATGACCTCGTTGGTGCCGCGCCCGAAGTAGTCGTGCAGCGCCACGTACTCGGCGTACAGCTCGATCGTAGACGTCCGCGCTGGCCGGGTCCGTCTTGAACGCGCCCGCGTGCAGCCTGCCCATCGCGCGCCGCCGCGGTGGCCACATCCGGGTAGGCGCCCGCGGCGACCGCGGCGTGGATGGCCGAGCCGAGGGCCGGGGCCTGCTCGGAAGCGACCAGGCTGAGCGGGCGGCGGGTCACGTCCGCGTAGATCTGCATGAGCAGCTGCGTTGCGCATCAGGCCGCCCGCGACGACCAGCTCCGTGACCGGCACGCCCGACCGCCTCGAACGCGTCGATGATCATCCGGGTGCCGAACGCGGTCGCCTCCAGCAGCGCCCGGTATGATCTCCGGCGGCGTAGTGGCCAGCGTCAGGCCGACGATGGCGCCGGACAGCGTGATGGTCCACCAGCACCGCTGCGGTTCCCGTTCAGCCAGTCCAGGGCGATCGAGCCCGCTGCGCTGCCGGCCGGGCTGGGCCGCGGCCTCGGCGCTCAGCAGCTGCATGCACCGGCACGCCGCGCGCGGCTGGCCTCGGCGGCGTAACTCTCCGGCGGCGCGAGGTGGTCGGCGAACCAGGCGAAGATGTCACCGACCCCGCTCTGGCCCGCCTCGTAGCCCCACAGCCCGGCCACGATGCCGCCGTCGACCACGCCGCACATGCCCGGCACCTCGGCCAGCGTCGGCGCCGTTCATCACGTGGCAGGTCGAGGTGCCCATGATCGCCACCATCTGGCCGCGGCGCGACCGCGTTCGCGGGCGACGGTGCACGTGCGCGTCCACGTTGCCGACCGCCACGCGCGATCCCGCTGGGCAGGCCGGTCCAGCCGCGGCCGCTGCGGGGTGAGCGAGCTACCCGCGCCCGCCGAGCGCGGAGATCGGGTGGGCCAGCTTGTCGTCGGCGAACCCGGCGAAGTCGCGGGTCCAGCGCGGCCAGGTACTCCCGCGAGCGGATAGTGCCCGTCCTGGTAGATGCCCTTGTACCCGGCGGTGCACGCGTTCCTGGTCTCGGTGCCCGCACAGCTGCCAGATGATCCAGTCGGCGGCCTCGATCCACCGGTCGGCGCGCTGGTAGATGCTCCGGGTCCTCCTCCAGCAGCTGCAGCGCCTTGGCGAACTGCCACTCGGCGGAGATCTTCCCGCCGTAGCGGGCGAGCCACGGCTCGCCCCGCTCGCGCGCCACCGCGTTGATCCGGTCCGCCTGCGGCTGGGCTGGCGTGGTGCTTCCAGAGCTTGGGGTAGGCGTGCGGGCGGTCCCGCCAGCTCCGGCGAACTCGCACAGCGGCGTGCCGTCGGCCAGCACCGGCAGCAGCGTGGACGCGCGTGAAGTCGGTGGCGATGCCGATCACCTGCGCCGGGTCGATGCCCGCGTCGCGCGACCGCGGCCGGGACGCGCCTCGCCGCAGCACGTCGCCGGTAGTCCGCCGGATCCTGCAGCGCCCAGTCCGGCGGCAGCGCGGCGGCCGGAGGAGGCCAGCATCGGTGTCCATCACGCCGTGCCGGTACTCGTGCACGGCGGTGCCGAGCTTCGGCGCCATCGGCCACCCTGACCACCAGCGCCCGCCCGGAGAGCGTGCCGAAGTCGACGCCGATGACGTAACCGCCGGGCGTGTTGTTAGCGTTCACAGCATCATTGTGGCGCAAACCAGGCGGCGTGTAGCGACACCTGGCCCGCGGGGCCGTCAGCGCGGCTGCCTGCGGCCCCGGGCGTCCCCGCGCTCGCCCGCACGACGAGTTCCGGTTCTATCGGCAGCGTCGGCTGGAGCCCGCGCTCGCCGGAGATGCGGTCCAGCAGCAGGTGCAGGGCGCGCTGGCCGAGCTCACCGAAGTCCTGGCGCACCGTCGTCAGCGGCGGCAGGAAGAACGCCGCTTCCGGGCACGTCGTCGAAGCCCACCACGCTGACGTCGCCGGGCACGCTGCCGGCCGCGCTCGGCCAGGGCGCGGAGCAGGCCGAGCGCCATCGGGTCGTTGCCGCACAGCACCGCGGTCACCTCGGGCATGGCGGCCAGCCGGTGGCCGATCTCGTAGCCCGACCGGGCCGACCAGTCACCGCGGAGCAAGCTGGGCTCGGGGGCGCCACGCCGAGGCGCAGGGCCTGCCGCCAGCCTTCCACCCGTTCCTGGGCGTCAAACCAGCTGTCCGGGCCGCCGATATGGTGCACCGTCTCGATGGCCCAGGTCGAGCAGGTGCCGGGTGGCCTGCGCCGCCCCGGACAGCGTTGTCGATGGCCACCGAGGGCAGCGGAGCGCGGGTGCCGCATCCCACCGCGACCAGCGGGATCGCCGCGCGGCCAGTTCGGCGAGGGCCTCGACGGCGGCGGTCTCCGGCGCGATCACGATGATGCCGTCGACGGCCTGGCCGAGGAACCGCTCCACCGCCTCGGGCAGCGACCGTGCGGTCAAAGCTCGCCAGGCTGGCGATCGCCACCGAGTAGCCGGGATGGGCGGCCCGCTCGATGCCGTACAGCATCGACGCCGGGCCGTAGAGCGTGGTGTCGAGGCTGATGACGCCCAGCACGTTGGTCCGGCCGGTGACGAGCGTCCGGGCGGCGGCGTTCGGGCGGTAGCCCAGATCGCGGATGGCGGCGAGGACGCTTGCCCTGGTTTCGGGGCTGACGTTCGGGTGGCCGTTGAGCACGCGCGAGACCGTCTGGTGGGACACGCCAGCCTGCCGCGCGACATCGGCCATGACCGGCCTTGCCGCCGGGCGGCTTGGGTAGACATCACGCAGCCATCCCTCTGGTCCCTGGCAAGCCGTCCACCTGCGTGTGCCGTCGGGGCTGAGAACGCTCACATGCACGAGGGCCAGACAGACTATAGTCCAAGATCCTCCGGAATGCCTCGCGGCCCTGATCCCGCGGCCGCCGCTGGTCGGGCCGGGGTCCGGGACGGCGCGGATGCCCTCGCCGGGGCGCTCATGTCGGTCACGGCGGCGCCCGCCGCCGTGGGCCTCCGCGGCCATTTCGGTTCGGCACGGCAGGCGGCACAATGGCCACAAGAACATCGGGAGGTCAGTACTGGCGGGGAGCCGAAGCGCGGCGAAGTCCCGGCGATCCGGCCATTCTCCGCCGTGTCAAGTCAGTCAGGGAGCTCATGGAGGTCCGATGCCCGCTCAGCCCACGCCCGCCGACCGTTTCAGCTTCGGGCTCTGGACCGTCGGCTGGCCCGCCCGCGACCCGTTCGGCGACCCGACGCGCGCACCGCTTGACCCGGTGGAGGCGGTGCACGAACTGGCCGGGCTCGGCGCCTACGGCGTCAGCTTCCACGACGACGACCTGATCCCGTTCGGCAGCGACGACGCGGCCCGCGAGCCGCCACATCGACCGGTTCACGCGCCGCGCTGAAGGAGACCGGCCTGGTGGTGCCGATGGTGACGACGAACCTGTTCACCCATCCGGTGTTCAAGGACGGCGGGTTCACCAGCAACGACCGCGACGGTGCGCCGGTTCGCGCTGCGCAAGGTGATGCGCAACATCGACCTGGCCGCCGAGCTCGGCGCGCAGCACCTACGTGCTGTGGGGCGGGCGCGAGGGCGCGGAGTACGACGGCGCCAAGGACGTCCGGGCCGCGCTCGACCGCTACCGGGAGGCGCGTCGACACGCTGGCCGGAGTACGTGCAGCGACCATGGCTACGGCATCCGGTTCGCGCATCGAGCCGAAGCCGAACGAGCCGCGCGGCGACATCCTGCTGCCCACCGTCGGGCACGCGCTGGCGTTCATCGCCAGCGCTGGAGCACCACGAGATGGTCGGGCTGAACCCGGAGGTCGGCCACGAGCAGATGGCCGGGCTGAACTTCACGCACGGCATCGCGCAGGCGCTGTGGCACGGGCAAGCTGTTCCACATCGACCTGAACGGCCAGCGCGGCATCAAGTTCGACCAGGACCTGGTGTTCGGCCACGGCGACCTGATGAGCGCCTTCTCCCTGGTCGACCTGCTGGAGTTCGGCGGGTCGGACGGCGGCCCGGCTACGACGGCCCGCGGCACTTCGACTACAAGCCGTCGCGCACCGAGGACAAGGCCGGGCGTGTGGGCCTCGGCGGCGGCGAACATGCGGACGTACCTGCTGCTCGAAGGAGCGGGCGGCGGCGTTCCGCGCCGACCCGGAGGTGATCGAGGCGCATGGCCGCGTGCCGGGTGGCGGAGCTGGCCACGCCGACCCTCGGCCCGGGTGAGACCATGCCGAGCTGCTCGGCCGACCGGCCGCGTTCGAGGACTTCGACGCCGACGCGGCCGGCGCCGCGGCTACGGGCTTCGTGCGCTGAACCAGCTCGCGGTCGAGCATCTGCTCGCGGGCCCGATGACCGTCGCTGGTCGGCGGGGATCGACTCGTCCACGCAGTCGTGCAAGGTGGTCGATCCGCGACGCCGAGCCGCGGGTGCGCTGGTGCGCGAGGGCCGGGCCGCGCACCCGCCCGGCACCGAGGTCGACCCGGCGGCCTGGTGGCAGGCGCTGACGTCGGCCCTGGCCGGGGCGGGCGGGCTGGACGGCGTGGCCGCCGTCTCGGTCGGCGCGCAGCAGCACGGCATGGTCTGCCTCGACGAGACGGGGCGCGTGGTCCGGCCCGCGCCTGCTGTGGAACGACACCGCTCGGCGCGCGGCGGCCGCGGAACTGGTCGCCGAGCTCGGCGAGGGTGATCCGGCGCGCGACGGCTGGGTGGGCGGAGGCGGTCGGCAGTGTGCCGGTCGCCTCGTTCACCGTGACGCAAGCTGCGCTGGCTCGCCGAGCACGAGACCGGCGATCGGCCGCCGGCACGGCGGCCGTCTGCCTGCCGCACGACTGGCTCACCTGGCGGCTGGCAGGTTCGGCCGAGCCTGGACCGCGTGATGCACCGACCGCAGCGATGCCAGCGGCACAGGCTACTGGTCCGCCGCGGCCGGGGCGCTACCGGCCCTGACCTGCTGGCGCGCGGCGCTGCGGGCGCGAGCGGTGCCGCGCATGCCGTCCCGCCGAGCCTGCCGGTCGAGCAGGCGGGCGGACGCTCGCCGGTGCGCGGCGTCCCGGCTCGGCCCGGGCGCGGGCGACAACGCGGCCGCCGCGCTCGGCCTCGGCGCCGCGGTCGGGCGACGTGGTCGTGCTCGATCGGCACCTCCGGCACGGTGTTCGCCGTCACGCGGCCGCCGGCGGCCGACGCGACCGGCATCAGTCGCCGGGCTTCGCCGACGCCACCGGCCGCTTCCTGCCGCTGGTCTGCACGCTGAACGCCGCCCGGGTGCTCGGAGGCCGCCGCCCGCCATGCTCGGCGTCGAGCCACGACGGGCTCTGCCGAGCTGGCGCTGTCGGCCCGGCCGGGCGCCGACGGGCTGGTCCATGCTGCCCTACCTGGAGGGCGAGCGGACCCCAACCGGCCAGCATGCCACCGCCTCCGCTGCACGGCCTGACCGGGACGAACGCCGAGCCCGGAGCACCTCGCGCGGGCCGCGGTCGAGGGAATGCTCTGCGGGCTCGCCGACGGGCTGGACGCCATCCGGGCGGCAGGGCATCGGCGTTCAGCGCGTCCTGCTGATCGGCGGCGGGGCCCGGTCAGCAGCGGTGCGCCGGATCGCTCCCACGGTCTTCGGCGTCCCGGTCGAGGTGCCCGGGGCGGCCGAGTACGTGGCCGACGGTGCGGGCCCGGCAGGCCGCCTGGATGCTGGCTCGGCGGCGCTACGGCGCCGCCGGGCTGGACACTGACCGCCACCCGGCGGTACGAATCCGAATCCCGAGCCCGCGGTCCGCGAGCGCTACGCCGCGGCGCGAGATGCCTGATCCCCGGGCGGCCGGGCCGGCATACCGGGCTGTACGCGAACCCGCTGACCGCGGCGTGACCGGCGCCGATCTGCCTGTTTCGGTACCCTCATGCGCTGTGAGCCAGACACCCTCCGCGTGGTCATAGCCGAAGACGAGGCGCTGATCCGGCTCGACCTCAAGGAGATGCTGGAGGAAGAGGGCTACCGAGGTAGCGGGCGAGGCGGCGGACGGCGAGAAGGCGGTGGAGCTCGCCTCGGCGCTGAAGCCGGATCTGGTGATCCTCGACGTCAAGATGCCCGTCCTGGACGGGATCTCGGCGGCCGAGCGGATCGCCGCGCGAGCAGATCGCCCCGGTGGTGATCCTGACCGCGTTCTCCCAGCGTGGAACTGGTGGAGCGGGCGCGCGACGCGGGCGCCATGGCCTACCTGGTCAAGCCGTTCACCAAGGCGGACCTGGTGCCTGCCATCGAGATCGCGGTCAGCCGGTTCCAGGAGATGTCCGCGCTGGGCACCGAGGTCGGGACGCTGCGCGAGCGGCTCGAGGTGCGCAAGATGCCTGGACCGGGCCAAGGGCCTGCCTGCAGGCGCAGAGCGCGGGCTCTCCGAGGCCGGAGGCGTTCCGCTGGATCCAGAAGACCTCGATGAACCGCCGGGTGACCATGCGGGCCGTGGCCGAGGCCGTGCTCGCCGGGAAGCTCCCGGAGGATCTGGCCGGTGGCGGCCGGGATGGCGGGACGGCGGGGCGGCCGGTGAGCGGGCCCGGCCCAGCCCGAACCGGGCCAGACCGCGGGACCAGGACCGCGGCCGCAGGACCGAGGGCCAGGGCAGATCCGGCCGAGCGGCGGGATCACCGAGTCCGCCGGGCATGCGGGCCGGCGCATGCGAACCCGGGGAAGCCTTTGGTGCCGTGTCGGCCTTCCCGGGCCGACATGTTCTCTACTCGGCTTCCCCGGGTCCTCTGCACCACCGTAGCGACCGGTGGGCGGCCCGACGCAAAGGCCTGCTCATTCCCTGGTCAGAATGCCGTAAACGTCCCTTCGTGAATGGTTCGCCTAGTGGCGCCAGCGGATGCGCGCCGGCACGGCCAGTCACCCGGGCTTATTGTCGGCCTCGCCGGCGCGGCGCCTCATCCGCGCCGCTGGGCCGCCTGGCCCGGCACCCGGTCGCATGAGCAGGCAGGTGAGCCGGACGGTGCAGAACCCGCCGCTCCTGCGTCGTCGCTGATCACGATCTCGTAGGTGGTGATGGTCCGGCCGCCGTGCGAGCAGGCTGGCGACCCCGGTCACCTCCCCGCGGCCGCGCGCGCGATGGTGGGTCGCGCTGATCTCGACGCCGACCGTGATCCTGGTCCGGGCCCGGCGTGCAGCGCCGAGCCCAGCGAGCCCGAGCGTCTCCGCGCAGCACGCACGACGCGCCGCCATGGAGCAGCCGGACGTGCTGGGTGCTGTTTACCACCGGCATGGTGCCGACGACGCGCTGCGCGGTCGCCTCCAGGATCCTGATCCCCATCCGGTCGATGAGCGTGTCCTTGCTCCGGGCGATGTACGCCTCGGTGATCCGCCGCGCGCTGTCCTGGTCCACCGCCACCTCCGCATCGGCGCCTCGCCGCCGCAGGAGGAAGCTTCAGGAGTGGCCGCCCGCGCGACGGCGCCGCGGCCACGAACGGCGCCGCAGGCGCTGCGGTAGCGCAACGGCAGTAGCCTGGCGCGATGCCGCGTCGCAGGTGGGATGCATCGTCGCGAGCGGGTGCTGCATGCCGGATACGGCGACTGCCGCGCCCGCCGCCCGCGACGCGGCGGGGCGCCAAGCGCCGCGATGGTCAGCGAGCGCCGAACTGGTAGATGGTTGTTGAGTTGAAGGTCTTTCCTGCCTTCAGGACGGTGGACGGGAAGTTCGGCTGGTTCGGCGAGTTCGGGAAGTGCTGGGTCTCGAACGTGTAACCCGCGCGTCTGCCGGTAGGTGTGGCCGCTGATGCCGACCAGGTGCCCGTCGAGGAAGTTGCCGGTGTAGAACTGGACACCCGGCTCGTTGGTCCACACGGCGAGCGCGCGCCCGCTTCTCGGGTCCGTGGCCGCGGCGGCGAACCGGAGCCCGGCGAACGTCGAGGCCGGACCTGTTCAGGATCCAGTTGTGGTCGTAGCCGTGTGCGAGGACCAGCTGAGTCGCCCTGGGGCGCGGTCGCGTCACCGATCCGTTCGCCGATCGAGTGGAAGGACCGGAAGTCGAACGGCGTGCCCGCGACCCGGCACGTTCCGCGCCCGTCGGGATCAGGTTGGCGTCGGTCGGCGTGAAGCGGTTGGCGTTGATGAGGACCCTCTGTGCGTAGCTGTAGGCCCCGAGTGCCTCCCCGCCAGGTTGAAGTAGGTGTGGTTGGTCAGGTTGATAACGGTCGACAGCTTCGCGTCGTCGTTGTGCGCCCGGTACCGGATCCAGAGCCGGTTGGCGTTGTCAGGCTGTAGGTGATTGACGTGGTGACCTGGGCCGGGAAGCCGGTGCACGTGGTCGCGGGCGCCGACGGGATCGAGCAGTTGGGCTCGAAGTTGTTGGTGCCCGGCAGCAGGCCCTGCCCTCGTCACCGTTGGGGGCGACCAGGCTCATCGTCAGCGAGACCCAGCCGTGCCCGGTCGCCGTCGTGAGGTGCTGCCAGATGCGGTTGCCCCAGCCGACGAACCCGCCGTGCAGGGTGTTGGGCCCGTTGTTGACGGGCAGCGTGTAGGTCGTCCCGTTCAGCTTGAACGAGGCGCCCCCGATCCGGTTGGCGTACCGGCCGATGGTCTCGCCGAAGTACGGGCCGCCGAAATTCGGCGATGTCGGTGGCGGGCTGTCCAGGTTCACGTACTCGTTCAGCGTCCTGAAGCCGAGCGCGACGTTCGGCGATGTGGCCATGCCGGTCCGGGACGCTGATCGACTGCACCGTGGCGCCGTAGGTGATGATCCTGACCCGCATGCAGTGGCGGTTGGTGATGGTGTAGCGGAATGACCGTCTGATTGCCGCCGTACGGCCCCGGAAGTTCGCCGGTGCCGAAGTTGTCCCGGGTGATGGACGCGTTGCAGTGCGGTCCCCCGATGTCGCGGGTGACGCGGCTGCGCTGGTCGCGGCGACCAGCCCTGCCGGTGCCGACCGCGAGGACCGTGGCCGCTGCGGCACTCAGCGTGTACCACGCTGGCCGGTGTGTTAACCAAATACCGCATGATCGCTCCTTTGCACTCTCCCTTGCGGCAGGCCGATTGCCAGTTTGGGGCGTAGAGGTGCACGCCGCCGCAGTCATGCTAGCCATTAGCTGAAGTGAGCGACGTCACACTTCTGGGCCGAGAACGATACGGTTCATCGAAGATGACCCCACACCGCTCGGTACCGTTGACGTGAACCGGCCACGTATTCCCGGCGAGACTCGTCTACGTGAGGAGATGGAGCAGGGCAGGGCGCCTGCCACCACGGCGTCTGGCTCGGCGGTGGCCGTGGGGTCCTCCTGCCGCTGTCGGCGTGAGCCACTGAACTTCCGACGTGGTGACCAAGCCTGACCCGGCGCCGCCACGGGCGAGCAGCGGGACCAGCTGCTCCTGCTCGACGGCCACTCGCTGGCCTACCGGGCATTCTTCGCGCTGCCGCCCGAGAACTTCTCCACCACGACCGGGCAGCCGACCAACGCCGTCTACGGCTTCACCGCGATGCTCATCAACGTGCTGCGCGACGAGACGCCGACCCACGTCGCCGTCGCCTTCGACCGCGGCGAGCCGACCTTCCGGCACGAGCAGTACGTCGAGTACAAGGCGAACCGCCGCGAGACGCCCGGCGACTTCCGCAGCCAGCTCAGCCTCGATCTTCGAGGTGCTCGACGCGCTCGGCATCCGGCGGCTGTCGGTGCCCGGGCTACGAGGCCGACGACATCATCGCCACCCTGGCCACCCAGGCCGAACGGCCGGGCATGGACGTGCTGATCGTCGACCGGCGACCGGGACGTGCTCCAGCTGGTCGGACGAGCGCGCCACGGCGCTGATGACCCGGCGCGGCATCAGCGAGATGACCCGGTTCACGCCGGAGAGGTCGCCGCCGAAGTACGGCCTCACCCCGCCCAGTACCCCGACTTCGCCGCGCTGCGCGGCGACCCGAGCGACAACCTGCCCGGCATCCCCGGGGTCGGGGAGAAGACCGCGACCAGAGTGGGTCGCCGAGTTCGGCTCGCTGGCCGACGCTGGTCGACCGGGTGGACGAGGTCAAGGGCAAGGCCGGTGACAAGCTCGCGCGAGCACCTCGGCCGACGTGCTGCGCAACCGGCAGCTCACCGAGCTCGCCCGCGACGTCCGCTGGCTGGACCGTCGGCGCCCGCGCGACCTGCGCCCGGCCGCGTGGGACCGGGACAAGATCCACCAGCTGCTTCGACACCCTCCAGTTCCGCGTCCTGCGCGACCGCCTCTACTCGACGCTGCCGAACGGCAATCGGCCGGGGTGACCGCGGCGCCGCGGCGCCGCGGCGAGGCGGGCGAGGCGCTTCGACGTGGAGATCGACGCTGCCCGGGCCCGACGAGGTGGCAGGCTGGCTGGCCGAGCACGCGGCGGGCGAGCGGCCGGACCGGCGCTGGCCGTCAGCGGGACCTGGGGGCGCGGCACCGGGAACCTCGACCGGCGCTGGCCCTGCGCCACCCCCGACGGGCACGGCGCCTACCTCGACCCGGCCACGCTCACCGAGGACGACGAGCGGGCGCTGGCGGCCTGGCTGGCCGATCCCGCCAGGCCCAAGGCGATGCACGACGCCAAGGGCCCGATCCACGCGCTCGGCCGCCCGCGGCCTGGACTTGGCCGGGCTGACCACCGACACCGCGCTCGCCGCCTACCTGGCCCTGCCCGGCCAGCGCTCCTTCGACCTGGCCGACCTGGCCCTGCGTTACCTGCGCAAGGAGCTGAAGCCGTCGAGGAGGCCGCCACCGGGCAGCTCACGCTCGACGCTCGGCGAGCAAGACGGCGAGGACGATGGCGAAGCGGCGGCCGCGGCCGCCGTCGTGCTGCAGGCCCAGGCCATCGCGGAGCTCGGGTCGACGCGCTCGATCGAGGACCTGGAGCGGCGGGAGCCACCGGGCTGCTGCACGAGGTCGAGCTGCCGCTGATCGGCGTGCTGGCCGGGATGGAGCGGACCGGGATCGCCGCCGACACCGATCACTTCGCGGCGCATGTCGGCGAGCCTCGGCGGCGAGGTGAAGGCGGCCGAGCAGGCCGCCTACGCGGTGGTCGGGCCGGGAGTTCAACCTGGGCTCGCCCAAGCAGCTGCAGGAGGTGCTCTTCAACGAGCTCGGCCTGCCCAAGACCAAGCGGATCAAGACCGGGTACACCACCGACTCCGAGGCGCTGACCAGCCTGCTCGCGCAGACCGAGCACCCGGTGCTGGCGCACCTGCTGCGCGCACCGCGACGTGCGCCAGGCTCGAAGACGCATCGTGGACTCGCTGATCCCGATGGCTGGCGACGACGGCCGCATCCACACCACCTACAACCAGATGATCGCCGCCACCGGTCGGCTCTCCTCCACCGACCCCAACCTGCAGAACATCCCGATCCGCACCGAGGAGGGACGGCGGATCCGGCGGGGCTTCGTGGTCGGCGAGCGGCTACGAGTGCGCTGCTGACCGCCGACTACAGCCAGATCGAGCTGCGCATCATGGCCCACCTGTCGGGCGACGACGGCGCTGATCGAGGCGTTCGGCTCCGGGCACGACTTCCACGCCGAGACCGCATCCCGGGTGTTCGGCGCTGCCGCCTGACCGACGTCACCGTCGAGCTGCGCAGCCAAGATCAAGGCGATGAACTACGGCCTCGCCTACGGCCTGTCCGCCTACGGCCTCGTCCCAGCAGCTGCGCATCACCCCGGACGAGGCGCGCGGGCTGATGGAGGAGTACTTCGAGCAGTTCGGCGGGGTGCGCGACTACCTGCGGCGGTGGTGGCCCAGGCCCGCACGGACGGCTACACCGAGACCATGCATGGGCCGCCGCCGCTACCTGCCCGACCTGACCTCCGACAACCGGCAGCGCCGGGAGATGGCCGAGCGGATGGCGCTCAACGCGCCGATCCAGGGCTCGGCGGCGGACATCATCAAGGTGGCCATGCTCGGCGTGGACCGCGCGCTGCGCGCGGCCGGGGCCTGGCGTCGCGGATGCTGCTCCAGGTGCACGACGAGCTTCTCTTCGAGGTCGCCCGCGGGCGAGCTGGACGACCTGCGCGCACTGGTGAGCGAGACCATGTGCGGCGCGTTCGAGCTCACCGTCCCGCTGGCCGTGTCGTTCGGCACCGGCCCACCTGGGAGGAAGCGGGGCACTGAGGGTGCGATTGGGGGGCCCGGGCGCGGGCGCCGTGAGCCCGCGCTTCGGCCTGCCTACCTATCGCTCCGCGACCCGGCCCACCGCCATCCGTGCCCCAGCACTCGCTCACGCAGGCTGGCACTGGATCGTGCTGGCGCGGTTCGTCTGCCCGCCGTTCTGGGTTGCGCGAGGATCCGTGATATGTGGGCTGCGGTGCCGCATGGGCGGCGTTACCTGGGGAGGGCGGTAAGCGGCAGGCGGGAGGTCACAGGTTGGCTGGCTTAGATTGACCGGCAGGTGCAGGCTCTTCATACGTTCTGAACGCTGCGCTGTGTTCCGGTGCAGTCCGCCATGGCCAGAGCTACAGTCGCGGATGGCCGTCGAGGCAAGCCGTACGACTGGTCAGGTCGGCCAGGCAAGTCCAACTAGACCTGTAGGCCCGGTGTGGCCGGGCTCAGCCGTGCACGCGCGTCCCATCCATCTACTATCTGTCCGCCGGAGCCAACCCTACACATGACGAGCAGCACTGGAGGCCAACCCTGACCCCAAGGTCGCGGTCAACGACATCGGGTCCGGAGAGGACTTCCTCGCCGCGATCGACGAGACCATCAAGTACTTCAACGACGGCGACATCGTCGAGGGCACCATCGTCAAGGTCGACCGCGACGAGGTCCTGCTCGACATCGGCTACAAGACCGAGGGCGTCATCCCCTCCCGCGAGCTGTCGATCAAGCACGACGTCGACCCGCATGAGGTGGTCACGGTCGGCGAGCAGATCGAGGCCCTCGTCCTCCAGAAGGAGGACAAGGAGGGCCGGCTGATCCTGTCCAAGAAGCGCGCCCAGTACGAGCGCGCCTGGGGCACGATCGAGAAGATCAAGGAGGAGGACGGCGTCGTCACCGGCACCGTGATCGAGGTCGTCAAGGGCGGCCTCATCCTCGACATCGGCCTGCGCGGGTTCCTGCCCGCCTCGCTGGTCGAGATGCGCCGCGGTCCGCGACCTGCAGCCGTACGTCGGCAAGGAGATCGAGGCCAAGATCATCGAGCTGGACAAGAACCGCAACAACGTGGTCCTGTCCCGCCGGGCCTGGCTGGAGCAGACCCAGTCCGAGGTCCGCCACGAACTTCCTCAACACGCTGCAGAAGGCCAGATCCGCAAGGGCGTGGTCTCCTCCATCGTCAACTTCGGCGCGTTCGTGGACCTCGGCGGCGTCGACGGCCTGGTGCACGTGTCCGAGCTGTCCTGGAAGCACATCGACCACCCGGGCGAGGTGGTCGAGGTCGGCCAGGAGGTCACGGTCGAGGTGCTGGACGTCGACATGGACCGCGAGCGGGTCTCGCTGTCGCTGAAGGCGACCCAGGAGGACCCGTGGCAGCAGTTCGCCCGCACCCACCAGATCGGCCAGGTCGTGCCGGGCAGGGTCACCAAGCTGGTGCCGTTCGGCGCGTTCGTCCGGGTCGAGGAGGGCATCGAGGGCCTGGTGCACATCTCCGAGCTCGGCCGACCGGCACGTGGAGATCCCCGAGCAGGTCGTGCAGGTCGGCGACGAGATCTTCGTCAAGATCATCGACATCGACCTCGACCGGCGCCGGATCATCGCTGTCGCTCAAGCAGGCCAACGAGGGCACGATCGGCGAGGCGGTCGGGCGACGACTTCGACCCGACCTGCTACGGCATGCCCGCCACCTACGACGACCAGGGCAACTACGTCTACCCGGATGGCTTCGACCCGGACACCGGGCGAGTGGCTGGAAGGGTACGACACCCAGCGCGAGTGGGAGCGCCAGTACGCCGAGGCACGCTCCCGGTTCGAGGCGCACCGGCCAGGTCACCGAGGCACGCAACAGAGGCCCAGGAGAGAGGGCCGAGGACGGCGAGGTGGCCGCGCCGACGGCGAGCCCGCAAGCTCGACGGCAGCCGCCGCGCATCGTCGGCCAGCGACGCGGTGAGCGAGGACAGCCCGACGGGCGCGCTCGCCTCGGATGAGGCGCTCGCGGCCCTGCGCGACAAGCTGTCCGGCGGCCAGAACTGAACTCTGCGGCGGTCAACGGTCCCGTGACAGGACCACCAGCCTGGCTGGCGTGCGCGCGCTCAGGGTAGGAGCTCACCGGCGGGACATCGGCGCGGGCAAGAGCGAGGTCGCGCGCGGCGGCTGGCGTCCTACGGCGCGGTCGTCATCGACGCGCGACGCGGTGGCGCGGGGTGGTGCCCCGGCACGCCGGCTGGCCGAGGTCGTCGCCGAGTTCGGCCACGGACGTCGCTGCGCGCGACGGCACCCTGGACCGGGACCGGCTGGGGCAGCTCGTGTTCGCCGACGAGTCGTTGCGCACGAAGCTGAACGCGATCATCCATCCCCGGGTCGGCGAGCGCATGGCCGGCTGAGGCGAGCAGGCCGCGGCCGGGGCGTCGGTCATCGTCCACGACGTCCCGCTGCTCGCCGAGAACCACCTCGCGGGCAGCTTCGACGTGGTCGTGGTGGTGGACGTCGCCCCGCGCATCCAGGCTGGACGCGGCTGGCGCGTGCGCGCGGCATGTCCAGGGCCCAGGCCGAGGCGCGGATGCGGGCGCAGGCTTCCAGGGAGGAGCGGCTGGCGATCGCCACCATCGTGGTGGACAACTCCGGCTCGCTGGCGAGGCTCGACCGCGAGGTCGGGGACTGATGGGCGCGCGGCAGCCTGGCGCTCAGCGCGCATCCGGCGCGCTGCAGCAGGGCTGACTGGCGGCCGGGGCTGCCGGGCGGGGCTGCGGCACGGGCGGCCTGACGAGCCTGGGGCTGGCAGGCACGGGGCTGGAGCCGGGGCTGTGGCCGGGCAGTGTCGTATCCCGGTCCTACAGTGAGGTGGGACGGCGCCCAGGAAGAGAGGACCGGCGCTGTGCGTGTTGCCAGTGCCATCGGCGGTGCGGGAGACCAAGCGGTGTGCCGGGAAGGAGTGGTGCCGTGCGTCCGGTTAGCGACCTTCAGCGGCGCGTGGCGCCGTTCAAGGTGGTCACCGACATGGTGCCCGCAGGCAGACCAGCCCGGCGCCATCAGACGAGATGGAGCGCGGGATCCGGGCGGGAACCACCGACACGGTCCTGCTCGGGCCACCGGCACCGGCAAGACCTGCCACCGTCGCCTGGCTCGCCGAGCGGCTGCAGCGGCCGGTGCTGGTCATGCCGCCCAACAAGACGCTCGCCGCCCAGTTCGCCAACGAGCTGCGCGCGAGATGCTCCCGGAGCAACGCGGTCGAGTACTTCGTCTCCTACTACGACTACTACTCGCAGCCCGAGGCGTACGTCCCGGCAGACCGACACCTACATCGAGAAGGGACTCCTCGATCAACGACGAGGTGGGACCGGCTCGCGGCACTCGGCCACGAACTCGCTGCTCACCCGCCGGGACACGATCGTGGTGGCGTCCGGTTTCCCTGCATCTACGGCCTGGGCGCCCTGCAGGAGTACGTGGACCGGATGCTGAAGCTAAGGTAGGCGGCACCATCGACGCGTGATGCGCTGCTGCCGCAAGCTCGATCGGCATGCAGTACGCGCCGCAACGACTCGTTTCACCCGCGGGCACCTTCCGGGTGCGCGGGGACACGATCGAGATCATCCCGGTCTATGAGTGAGCTCGCCGTGCGGATCGAGATGTTCGGCGACGAGATCGAGCGGCTGATGACGCTGCACCCGCTGACCGGGAACTGGTCGCAGCAAGGACGACGAGTATCCGTCTTCCCCGCCTGCCACGTGAAGCCGGGCCGGACGTGGATGGCGCGGGCTATCGCGTAAGCATCGAGGCCAGCGGCCGTGAGCGACTCATGGCCGAGCTGGAGCGGGCAGGCAGCCTGCTGGAGGCACAGCGGCTGCGCATGCGGACCACCTACGACGTCGAGATGCTGCGCCAGGTCGGCAACTGCGCCGGGGATCGAGACACTGCGGCGCATCGACGGCCGGTGGCGCCCGGCACAACACGCTGCTCGACTACCCCGAGGGGACTTCCTGCCGTGATCGACGAGTCGCACGTCACCGTGCCGCAGATCGGTTGCCATGTACGAGGGAGTGGCTGTAACCT
>ERZ1370068.4729-contig-3784_pt1 | contig 43463 bp, 49 predicted proteins | sample MGYA00561227_ERZ1370068 | MGnify/ENA primary metagenome ERZ1370068 (study PRJEB38410, sample SAMEA6850437) | metagenome | study: Metagenomic assessment of the ecological functions of the soil: analysis of the soil microbiota associated with the... | reverse complement strand
AAGTTACGTATTGCTCGATCATGTCGTCAATCGGTGTCCCGATGAAGACAGTGATGCGATCCTTGAGCAGGCGTGAGTAGATGGTCGCGACGCGGGCGCTCACCGCGGCCAGGTTTGCTCGGCGACGGTTGGAACGGAGACCCATCGGACGTTGCTCTCTGCACCTCGGATAGAGGAACTTCAACCTTGCTTAGCGGGTCGCCGGAACGACGAGCGGCGACTCGCTCACGACTTCTTCCATGAATTTCCGCGGCGTTGATCACCCCGGTCCAGCGCCTTGCGCTCGAGCAGCGTCGTCCCTGAGCGCACTGGCGTCGCCTTTCGTCACTTTGGTAGCGCGCCCGCACCCGGGCGGCCTGGCGCGGATCGGCACCTGCGCCATGCGATGGACTCCTGGGTCACCTCGTCGATCCCGTCACCTCGAGACTGCTCCTGTCGCGCCACCGCCTCGAGCAAGACCTCCCGCTGCAGCGAGACGCCCACGTCGGGACTGGTAACGGTTCTCGAGCTCGGTGCGAAGTGCGTCTGGTAACGCGCGCCCCTCGGCGGCCTCCGGAGATCGACGCGGTCCAGCATCCAACGAGACGAGAGGGCGGTTTCGGCGGCTCCACTGGTTGCGCTTCCGGGAGCTCCGCGCGCCGGATCGTTGTTCCACTGGTCCCGCGCTGCAGGTCCGACGCTGCCTCGCCTGCTGAGGTTCCAAGGTGGCGCACACGCGAGCGCAAGCTCAATGTCCAGGGATGGCGCTGTGAAACACCTCTTTGGCGAGAAGTTATGTCGTCCAAGCTACGCGGCTTCTTCTTCTTGGATTTTGCGGACGTTGACGACGTAGCGAACTTTTTCCCGCCAGATCGCCGACGCCGCGTGGTCCGCGGGGTACTCGACGTCGAATCGTGCGCTCCTCGCCCCGCTTTGAGCGCCCAGCAGTCCGTTCTCTGAGATCGTGGCGGCAGCTCGGGCGCGCTGAGCTCGATGCGGGCGCGCCTGTGGCGCGGGGTCGCCGGCGGTGCGACGCCCGTGTGGCGTCGAGCGCGCGATGGAATCAGGCAGCTATGCGACGTCGCCGCGCTCGGCAGGGGCGATCGAGGTCGACGAACACCGCCGACTCCTGGCGAAGGTCGTTCAGCACGCGCTCGACCGCGCCGTCGTCGGGCGAGGACGCGAGCGCTTGGTCCGCCGAGAGCCCCTGTGGCTCCGGACTCTGACTCGCCAGAACACGTCGACGACGGCCTCAGAACTGGAGCGGCGCGCCGGGTGCGAAGCGCCGGGGTTGCGAACGGGGAGGCGGCTACCACGGGGTTCAGGCGTGCCCTGGTCGACGGCCCCGCTCGTGACTTCGGGGGCGAACGACCTCGGAGGAACCTTTGCCTGCCGTGCTCGGCGAAATGCTGGCGCACGAGGTCGAGGCGGCACGCGACCACTGCGGAACCCGGGCAGGCTCGCGCGCGGCGCGCAGGATGCGAGCGCGCGGCGTCCCCGAGGCGCCAGCCGCACCACCCTGCGAACGGGCACGTCGATGTCGATCGAAGTTGCTCGCCGGCCCACGTGGATCCGAGGGTTTGAGGTTCATGCCTTCACCGCTCCCCGGCCTGATCGGCCGCGATGTCGTCGAGTGCGAGAGGGGATTTGAACCCCCACGAGTTTCCTCCACTGGATCCTAAATCCAGCGCGTCTCCCAGTTCCGCCACCTCGCATAGCGTGAACCCGGACGCGGCGAGCGCGGTCTGCCGCGAGCTGCGAGGCCGCGTCACTCATGCGATGCGCGGCCCCGGGCACGGATGCAGCTCGTTTCGTAGCAGGCGAATGAGTTGGCGACGGCACTTTGCGCGGCAGTATAGCACAGCGAGTTTCTTGGCCCCCAGCCGTGCGGGCGCGGCGGGCGCCGCGGGCCGCTCCACTGTCGCGCGTTTCGCATCGGTGCGCGCTCAGAACTCCAGACGCACCGTGCCGACGATGCGGTAGTCGTACGAGTTCGGCTCGCCGTTCCGTTTTCGATGCCTGCGGCGCAGGCCGCCGAGGTCGAGGCGCAGGTCGCCCGGAGATCCACCCGAAGCCGAGGCCGAACATCCCGGCGCGCGACTCGAAGGGCGAACCGCTCATCTGTTCCCTGTCCGCCGCCGAACGACACCGACCACGGATCGCGCGCGTCGTGGTACTCTCGCCGCCGACAGACCACGTGAACGCTCCTCGGCGGTGACGCCGAAGCCGTCCCAGTCCTGCGCGGTGCGCCGCGCCGGACCCGGCGACGATGCGAAACGCCCGGCGGGGCCTGGTCCTCGATCGAGACGCCTCCTCCAGCCCGCCGCGTATGAGACGTCCTCGGTGAGCGACCCGACGAGCAGATCCTCCGTGACGCTCGCCGGTGACCTCGATCTCCGGCAGGCGCCCGGCGGCGCTCGATCGTGACCGGCTGATCGGCGTCGAGCGCGAACTCGGCGCGCGCGCCACCGATAGCGCGAAACGCTGCCGGAGAAGTCCACCGATCGCGTGCCCGACGTCGGCGACCCCTGATGTCTCCGTGGTCTCGTAGCGATCGTTGCGAAACGTGGCCTCTCGGCCGCCGCGCCGAGCGACAGCACGCCGAGCCGGAACGATCCCGAGACGCCACCCACCATCTCGCGCGCCGTCAGGCTGCTCTCCGAGCGTGCCCGGCTGGACGCCGGGCGCTCCCAGCTCGCCGCGCGCGAACGCGTTCCTCTCGAGCCTGAGCCCGGGTTGGAATCCGTACGCCGAGGATCGTCACCGGGCCGATCGGCGCACCGATCCACGCCCCGGCGAAGCTGAAGAACGCCGACTCTCTCGTCGAAGTCGCGGTTGTCGGCGCGCAGGTCCTGCCGGTTCACGCGCTGGAGCAGCGAGACGCGAGATCCAGCCCGAGCGACCGTGCAAGCGCGGGATTGTCGAACGGCTCGGTCGCCGAGCCAGCGGTCGGCCAGCGCGAGCGACGGCCGATGATCGGCGGACGCGGGCTGAGCGGTCGCGCCGGGAAAGACGAACAGGCTCAGAGGGTCGATGGGCTGAGGGCGGTTGCGCGCGGTCGAGCGGAAGGACCGACGAGCGCGACGAGGGCGACGAGCAGGCGATGGCGCGAGACATTTAGGCTCCGTACTTGTTCGAGTCGCCCGGCGTTCGCAAGTAATACCGCCATCAGGTCGTGGCTGGCAAGCGTTCCGAGGCTGCCCGCGCGCGCCGTCTTCTCGTGGAAGCGTGCGCGCTGGTCGGCGCCGGCGTGGCGCGCGTGGATCAGCACCGGCACGGGATGCCACGAGTGGCCGCGCATCGGCACCGGCGTGGAGTGGTCTCCGGTCACGCACACCACGTCGGGCTCGAGCGACAGGAGCGCCGGCAGCGCGCGGTCGACGCCTCGATCGACCGACGACCTTGGCGCTCGAAGTTCCCGTCCTCGCCCGCCATGTCGGTGCCCTTGACGTGAATGAAGAGGAAGTCGTGGTCGCGCCACACACCGCGCGGCCGCGGCGAACGCCTCGTCGGGGCTCTCGCCCACCGGGAACAGCGTTCATGCCCGCGAGCTGCGCCACGCCGCGATACATCGGATAGGCGGCGATCGCGGCGGCGCGCAGCTGAAAGCGCTCGCGGATACCCCGGCGAGATGCGGTCGCGCCGGAGAGCCCGCGCACCAGCACGCGCGTTGGCGGGATGGTCGGCCTTGCAGGATCTCGGCCGCGCGCGCGACCAGCGCGTTCACGATGCGCGCGGTCTTCTCGGCCGCGGGATCGGGCCGAGCGCATGGGACTTGGGAACCGGCTTTCCCTCCTTGTGCGGATCCGCGTCGCTCACCTCGCCCGCGAGCCTCGGGCCCCGCAGCAGCGCCACGAAGCGATGCCCCTTCCCCGCCTTGAAGATCACGTTCGACGTCCTCGAAGCGAGCGGCCTCGGCCTGCGAGCTTCTTCACGAGCCGCGCGCAGGTCTCGGTCGGAATCCGGCCCGCGCGCCGGTCGGTGACGACGCCGGCGGCGTCGACCGCGCAGAAGCTGGCGCGCGCCGCGACGTCGCCCGCTTCGAGCTCGATGCCCCGCGCCGAGCGCCTCGAGCACGCCACGGCCCACCACCGTGGTCGCGAGTGGGTCGTAGCCGAACAGGCGCGAGATGGCCGGGCCCGCTACCCGGCGTGATGCCCGGCGCCACGGGCAGGAGCCGCCCCAGCGCCGCGCGCGGAGCGATCGCGTCGAGGTTCGGCGTGCGCGCGCCTCGAGCGGCGTCTTCCACGCATGGTCGGCGATGTCGGCAGGTCGCCGACGCCGTCGAGGACCAGGAGGACGATCTTGCGTCGTCGCTCTCGAGGGTCAGGGATTCCGAGGACTCGACACGCCACGCTCGTTGGCCCGTGGTACAAGGTCGGCACGCCGCTCGGCGCCGGCCCGTGAACCGCGCCGCGAAGCCATCGCGACGGGCCCAAGGGCGTGCGACTGTAACAGAGCGCGCGTCTTGCCGCATTCCCGCGCGGCCGCCTACTCTGGCGCGACGTCCTCGGCGTTCACCGAGATCCATGAGGAGGCTTCGCGCATGACGCATTCAGAAGGTCGGCGTGGTGGGTTGCGGTCTCATGGGCAGCGGCATCGCGCAGGTCAGCGCCCAGGCCGGGTTCCCGACCGTGGTGCGCGAGGTTTCGCCGGCGCTGCTCGAGCAAGGGCATCGGGCTCGATCTCGCAAGTTCCTGCAGGGCGGCGTCGACAAGGGCAAGGTCGCCGCCGCACGACATGGACAAGACGCTAGCAGAACCTGAGCGGCACGACCGAGGCTCGAGGACCTCGCGCGACTGCGACCTGGTCGTCGAGGCGATCGCCGAGAACGTCGGGTCTCAAGACGCGAGCTGTTCGGCGCGCTCGACGGCGTCGTGCAAGCCGGACGCGATCTTCGCGTCCAACACCTCGAGCCTCTCGATCACCGAGATGCGCCACCTTCACGCAAGCGGCCCGGAGCGCTTCATCGGGCTCCACTTCTTCAACCCGGTCCCGCTCATGAAGCTGGTCGAGGTGGTGCGCACGCTGCGCAGACCGAGCGACGGCGCACCGCCGCACGCGAACGCCGTGGTGCATGGCGATCGGCAAGACGGTGGTGAACTGCGGCGACTCGACCGGGCTTCGTCGTGAACCGGCTGCTCGTGCCCTACATGCTCGACGCGATCGCGCGTGTTCGAGCAGGGGCTCGCGAGCCGCGACGACATCGACAACGCGATGAAGCTCGGCTGCGGCTACCCGATGGGTCCGCTGTTCCTCACCGACTACGTCGGGCCTCGACACGACGTACTACATCTGCGACATCATGTTCAACGAGTTTAAGCGAGGAGCGTTTCGCGGCGCCGCCGCCGCTGCGCCGTATGGTGCCTCGCGGACTCCACGGCCGGAAGACGGGAAAGGGGTTCTACGACTGGAGCACGAACCTCGCCGTCGTGAGCGTCGGCATCTACGCACGCCGCTCGGATTCCGCAGCACCTGGCCGCCACACCACCCGGCCTGATGCGCGATCCCGAGCGGTCGGGCGGACGTGGCTGAGCTTGTCCGCCGCCCAGGCACCCGCGCTGTTCGAGGACCTCGTGTCCTCCGGTCTCCTCGGCGCGCTCGACGGCGAGGCGCGCACGCTCTGCGCAGCTCCTCGGAATGGGAGTGTTTCGCGCTCTACGCGTGCGTGCGCGGGATCGTCGCGGGCGGCGGGTTCAACCGCGAGTCGGGCCGCGCGATCGAGGTGCTGCACGACACGGCGGTGCCGTCGCGGCTCGCGAGCGCACGATCGACGGACGCCGAGACTCTAAGGCGTCGGGTGTCGCGGAGCTGCATATGAAGAGTACGGAACGATCGGCCAGGAAGGCGGAGCTTCAGCGCCGCGACCGTGACGGAGCATGGCTCCGGCCGCGCGGCCGCGCGTCACATGATGGACGCGAGCGGCACTACCTGCCGGCCGCCGCCGTCGAGACGATCGGCCACCTCTTCCACGAATCGCTCGCCGAAGGCGTCGCCGAGATCGTGCGGGACGCCGAATGAAATCCGATTCCATCTCGACCGCGCCTTCGTGGACCGTCGCAACGCCACCGGCACGGTCCGCGGCGCGCGAACATGGAGAGCGCCTCGAGCCGGGCGGCCCGAGGCGCTCCCTTCCAGCGAGATCAGCGCTCGAACCGGCACGGTAGACGGGCTCTACTTGGTCGCGACGGCTCGCCGGAGCGGCACGGACGAACTGAGCCGTCACCGCTTCGGTCGGTCGCCCCGGCAGGAATCGTCATCTCGTCGCTCGAATCGAGGAAGCTCGTGCTGGCCTGCCTCGGCGCAGGTGACCGTGATCTGAATCGGCGTGTAGATGCCGAAGGTGATCGTACCCACGATGTAGTTCAGAAGGAATGCTGCGTCTCCACCTTGGACACGCCGCCGGGGCACAGCGAGGCGCCGTTCACCGTCGGCGGCGGCACCAGACCGAACACCCAGCACGGGGCGAAGTGCAGCCGGTGCACCGTCGCCGAGGCGGGCTTCGCCCATGTCGACGGTGGCAACGCAGCAGCCGGTCAATCAACACGGTGCCGGCGAGCGCAAAGGCACACAGAATGCGGCTCATGAAAACCCCTGACGGATAAGCGCGCCGACCTGGTGGCGCTGCGGCCTTCCCGATATGGGAAGGCCCGGACTATACCTGCAGCGATGGGCGGGACGACCGATGACGCACCCTGTTCGAGGGGCGAAGGAGCCTCACGATGAGCCCTCGGATTCCACCCACGATGGCGTCGAGACGCCGCCGCTCGACTACGTGCGCCGCGTCCTCGACCGGCTCGCGGGTGTCGCGGATCCCCCACGCGCTCGGCGGCAGCGCGCTGCTCGCGTCGCTCGGGCTCTGCCGCGCGCGTGCAGCGACTGGGACGTCACCGCCTGACGCCGACATCGATCCGCTCGTGGAATTGCTCCGCGACTCGCCGGTGAGCGCTTCGACTCTCCGGCGTCCACGCCGATCACAAGCTCACGCTGTTCGGCGGCGAGGTCGAGGTCATCGCGCGCTTTGCGCTGCGCTCGGACGCCGGCGTGTTTCACGCGCCGCTGCGGTGAGCGGCGCGTGGCGCGGGCTGCCGGATCGCGAGCCCCGAGGCGTGGCGCGGTGGCCTACGCGCTGATGGCCGCGACGCGAAGGCCGAGGCGCTGTTCGAGCGTCTCGCGCGTCAGGGCGCGAACGCCAAGGCGTCGAGGCGATCCTCATGCAGCCGCCCCCGAGGCGATCGCGCGCCGGCTCGACACCGCTCCCGATCACCGACGCGCCTGATCCATGAGCGCAGGGCGCGTCAGGCTCCGTCCACAAGACTCCATGCCCGCCTCGTCGAGTCGGCATACTGGCTAGCCATCGCTGACGACGTGCTCGGAGCCGAGCCGCCGGTAGAACCCGGATCGCGGGCTCGTTCCAGTCGAGCACGTGCCAGTCGATGCGCCGGCAGCCGCGCGCGAGACCATGCGCGCGACCTCGGCGAGCAGCGCGCGTCCGGCGCCCCGTGCCGCGCCGGTCGGGCGCGACGAACAGATCCTCGAGCCACAGCATGCGGCAGGTGCGTGAAGCTCGAGAACGTGTCGTAGAACAGCGCGTAGCCGATCGCCTCACCGTTCTCTTCGGCGATCAGACCCTGGAGCCGCGCCGATCGCCGAACAGGAGATCGGGCCAGCCTCCGGCCGAGCCCGTCAGCATGTGCGTTCAGCTTCTCGTAGTCGGCCAGGGCCGGCTGAGCTTCCACAGCCGCGGCATGTCCCTGGCTCGCGCCGGGCGAATCGTCACGCCCATCGTCAGTCCCTGCTTCCCGCGTCATTCGCCGATCACCTTGACGAGCACGCGCTTCTTCCGCCGGCCGTCGAACTCGCCGTAGAAGATCTGCTCCCACGGCCCGAAGTCGAGCTTGCCGTCCGGTGATCGCGACCACCACCTCGCGGCCCATCACCTGGCGCTTGAGGTGCGCGTCGGCGTTGTCCTCGCCGGTGTCGTTGTGGCGGTACTGGCCGGTGGGCGCGTGCGGCGCCAGCTTCTCGAGCCACAACGTCGTAGTCGTGGTGGAGCCCGCGACTCGTCGTCGTTGATGAACACGCTGGCCGGTGATGTGCATGGCGTTCACGAGCACCAGGCCTTCGCGCACGCCGCCTTCGCGCACGATCCGCTCGCACCTCGCGGGTCAGGTTCACGAAGCCGCGGCGCGCGGGCACATCGAGCGCCGAGCGTTCGGTGCGGGACTTCATCGCCGTCACGCGCTTCGCGTCCGCGCGTGAGCCGCGCGATCACGTCGAGGTCGAGGACGCCCTTCGCGCCCCAGCCCTGCCCGCCGCGGGGACGCTCGGCCGGAACGTCTCGTAGAGGGCGAACCCGTTGGCCTCGAGGCCCGACTTCGAGTACGCTGCGGCGAGCGCCCGCATCGCGGCGCGCGCGGGGCCCAGGTGGTCGCCGAACCTTGCCCTCGAGATAGCGCTCGACCGACTCGGCTTCGCCACCGACTCCGGACGTGAGCGCGCGGACGCGCGCCCTCCACCCGCACCGCAGGAATCTGATCGACCGAGCAGCTCGATTCGCGACGGGCTTGCCCGCCACAGGCTTCTTCGCCCGCTTCGGCTCGTCGCGGTCGCGCGGCGTGCGCGCTAGCCCAAGTGTCCGCGCCTTGCTCGCCGCGTTCATCCCGGCGAGCGCCCGCCCGAGCGTCAGCGCTCCCTCCCAGTCGTATCCGAGCCGCTCGGCCACGACGGCGGCCCACAGCGTGAGCACCGGCGCGCGATTGATCGTGACGGTCGCCATGGGCGGAACCTAGCGCGGGCGAATTGCGCACGGCAACACGCGGGAGCGCCGACCCGGCCCCGCGTTTCGCACGACTTGGATGGCTCACCGCGGCTCTGCTACCGTCCCGCGCCCGCGCGCATCCAAACGGGCCGCCTTCGCGCCGCAGACATCGATGGAAACGATCCGATACCCCTGAGCCTCGAGGAGTTGACCGTGTCCAAGAACGGAAATCCCGAAATCGCCATCGTCGCCGGGGCCCGCACGCCCATGGCCGAATGGGTGGGCGGCAAGCGCGGCGATGGGCTGCACGGGCGGGGCCCTCGGCGCCCCGTCTCCGCCATCGACCTCGGGGCGGCCGCCGCGCGCGCCGCGATCGAGCGCGCCGGCATCACCCCGACGTCATCGACCACGTCGTGATGGGGAACGCGATGCAGACCTCGGGCGACGCGCATCTACGGCGCGCGCCACGTGCGGCCTCAAGGCCAGGCGTGCCGCATCGGCGTGCCGGCGCTCACGCGTCAACCGGCTGTGCGGCTCCGGCCTCCAGAGCGTCGTGACCGCGGCGCAGCAGATCTGCGACCGGCGAGGCGACGCTGGGTGCTCGCAGGCGGGATGGAGAACATGAGCCAGGCGCCGCACGTGCATCCGCGGCGCGCGCGGCGGCTTCCGGCTCGGGCAGGGCGTGCTCGAGGACTCGCTGATGGTCGCGCGCTCAGGACATGCTTACTGCGGGCTCTTCATGGCGCAGACGTCCGACAACCTCGCGCGCAAGTACGGCATCACGCGCGAGCAGCAGGACGAGTTCGCGCTGCGCTCGCACCAGCTCGGCAACGAGGCGACGCAGAACGGCCGCTTCGCCGAGGAGATCGTCGCCGGTCGAGGTGAAGCAGGGCAAGAAGTCGGCGAAGCGTCGACGAAGGACGATCACCTGTTCCCGTGCGACCACGATCGAGGGCCTCGGCGCGCTGCCGCCGGCGTTCGGCCCCGAGTCGATCGTCACCGCCGGCAACGCGTCCGGCATCGTCGACGGCGCGGCCGCGGTGGTCGTGACCACGGCCGATCAGGCGAAGGCCGCGGGCAAGAAGACGCTCGGGATCGTGCGCGGCTACGCCAGCGTCGGCGTCGAGCCCGACACGATGGGCATCGGCCCCGCACCCGCGATCCGCAAGGCGGCCGAGCGCGCGCGGCATCAAGGTCGAGGACATCGACCTGTTCGAGATCAACGAGGCGTTCGCGGGCCAGTACCTGGCGGTCGAGAAGGTGCTGGGGCTGGATCGCGACAACGCGTCAACGTGAACGGCGGCGCGATCGCGCTCGGCCACCCGCTGGGCGCCACCGGCACCCGCCTCATCTATACGCTGCTGCTCGAGCTGGGCCAAGCGGAACGAAGCGCTGCGGCGTCGCCTCGGCGTGCATCGGTGGCGGGCAAGGCATCGCGGTGATCGTCGAGCGCACGTAGTCGCCGCCCGAGCGGCGCTCGTGGGAGAATGCGGCACCCGGCCGCCCTAGCGAGGCCGACGAGCCGCACCACCTCGAGTTCGCCGCAACGACTCCGTGGCCAAAACGCGACGCGCGAACAAAGCCGCCGCTCCTTCCAAGCCCGTGCCGGTACCGCTGCCGGCGTGGCTCGGGCCCCTGCTCGCCCGTCGCCGCGGCGTGCGCGATTCACGCCCGCTCGATCACCGCGCCGTTCTTCACCGACGACTACGCGTTCCTCGACCACATCCACCGCCACAGGGCTCGCCGACATCTTCGCCCGCGATCCGCTCGGCAACTTCTATCGTCCCGTCGGACGACAGCTCTGCACTTCCTAGGCCTAGGGCCGCCGAGCGGCGACTCGCCGCTCGTCTTCCACGCCGTCAACCTGCTGCTCTTCCTTGCGGCCGTGGCGCTCGTGTTCGTGCTGGCGCGACGCCTCGGTGGCGCGCGCTTAGGGATAGTCGCGGCGTCGATCGTGGCGCTCACCTACGCGGCCGACGTGCCGGTGCTGTGGGCCTCGGGCGCCCAGGATCTCCTCGCCATCTGCGGCGCGCTCGCGAGCCTGATCCTCTACTCCCAGGGCCGCCGGCGTCTCGCGGCGGCGCCGTTCCTGCTGGCACTCCTGTCCAAGGAGACGGTGCTGCTCACGCCGATCGTCGCCGTGCTCCTCGATCGGCGCGCGCACGATTCGTGGACGAAGACGATCCGCGCCGCGTAGTCGCTGGCGCTGTCGATCGCGGTGTGGGCGATCATTTGGATCCCGCACGTGCACGCGGTGTCGACGCAGGGCGTCGACTTCAGGCCGACACCGATCGCGATCGCGTCGGCCTTCGTCCACCTCGTGCAGGTGACGCTGGGACTGGAGTGGCAGCACGGCGCGATCGCCACGGCGTTCCCGCCGTCGCTGCCATGGGCGGCGCTCGGGCTCGCGATCCTGGCGCTGCTCGCGACCCCTGCCGCGAAGCCCGTGAAGACGCCGAGTGCTAATCCCGATCGACGCGACCTCGTCGTCACCGGCGTCGTGTGGGCGCTCGCCGGCGCGGTGCCCACGATCCTGGTCCCCACCATCTGGAGCGCCTACTTCTACCTGTTCGCGATGTGCGGCGTGGCGCTCGCAATCGCGGCGCTCGTGGGCCGGTCGACGTCGATCGCGATCGCCGTCGTCACGTTGTTCGCGTGGCGCGCGCACGCGGGGCGCGGGCTCGAGGAGTTCTCGACGACGCACGAGGCGTTCACGAGCCAGTCGCACGTCAACCGCTTCTACATGCTGCGCGGCATGGACGCCGTGCGGCGCTACGTGAGCGACCTCAAGACGCTCCACCCGACGCTGCCGCCGCGCAGCACGATCCTGTTCAGCGACGTGCCCGTATTCCTGGGCCTCCAGACCGCCGACGGTCCGCTCGTGCGCTGGGCCTACCAGGACACGTCGCTGCGCTCCTACTACCTGGGCTCGTTCGATGACGCCAAGCTCGAGCGTGGCGGACCCGTCCTCATCTTCTCGTCGGGCGAAGGGCAGCACCTCCACGAGCACACGACCGATGCCTACCGGACCGTCGCGATCGGCGCTCATCGTGGGCGATCACCTCGAGAGCGCGCACGCCGTGCTGGCGATGAACGAGAGCCTGGTCCCGGACGACGTCCTCACCCACTTCCTGCAGGCGTGGGTCGAGTGGGCGCGCGGCGACACGGTCGCGGCTCGCGCGCGGCTCGAACGGATCGGTGTGCGCGCGGTGCGAGGCGATCCGGCGGCCGCGGCCCGCGCGCTCGACAAGGCCGCGGCCGGCGATACCACCGCGGCCTTGAAGATGCTGCGCGAGATCACGCGCACCGCGGCGCTCGACCCGGCGGCGCACGCGGGTCTCTCCGACCTGTTGCTCCCGCACGAGTCCGCCGCCAACGAGGCGGCGATCCATGCGTTCGCGGCGAAGGTCCTCGACCCCGCGAATCCCATGGCGTGGCGGCGGTGGGGTCTCTGTCAGGCGATGTCGCGCCGCTACGAGCCCGCGCAGCGCTCGTTCAAGAAGTACGTGGAGCTGGCGGGACCCGCCGCCTCACGCGACGAGGACGTGCAGCGCTGGATGGCCATGCTCGCGCGCGTCGGCCCCGGTGGAGACATCGCCCAGCGCTCGCTGCGAGACCCTTGAGCGGCGTTCAGGGCTGGGCTGCCACATCGGCACCACCGCCACGGGCGCGGCGCCTCGAAGACATTCGGTCCCGCGCGCACCCGCGTCGGGCGCGTGCCTGACCCGCTTGCCCTCGGGCCACCCTTCGCATTTACTCGTGGGGTTCGCCCACGCCCCTCCCGATGTCTCACCCACCCTCTGAATCCCGCATGAACGAGCGCGACCTCATCTACGACTGGAACGTGTCCGGCGAGCGCTGGGAGCGTCCGGCCTTCAAGATCCAGTTCGATGACGAGACGCTGCGCGACGGGCTCCAGTCGCCATCCGTGACGTCGCCGCCGATCGACGAGAAGATCGCGATCCTGCACCTCATCGACCGGCTCGGGATCGACACCGCCGACATCGGTCTGCCGGGGGCCGGGCCGCACGTCGTCGCCGACGTGACGCGGCTCGCGCAAGAGATCCGCGACGCCAAGCTCGTGTGCACGCCAACTGCGCGGCGCGCACGCTGCGGCAGGACATCACGCCGGTGATCGAGATCTCGCAGAAGGTCGGCATCCCGATCGAGGTGTGCACGTTCATCGGCTCCTCGCCGATCCGCCAGTACGCCGAGAACTGGACCCTCGACGTCATGCTGCGCCACACCGAGGACGCGGTGACCTACGCGGTCGAGCACGGCCTGCCGGTGATGTACGTCACCGAGGACACGGTGCGCGCGCACCCGGCGACGCTGCGCCGCCTGTTCCTGACCGCGATCCGGTGCGGCGCGAAGCGGCTGTGCCTGTGCGACACGGTGGGGCACGCGACGCCGACCGGGACCGCCAACCTGGTCCGCTTCGCGCGCGAGGTCGTACTCGAGTCCAAAGCCGATGTCGAGCTGGACTGGCACGGCCACTCGGACCGCGGGCTCGCGGTGGTGAACACGATCGCCGCGATCCGCGCCGGCGCCACGCGGGTCCACGGCTGCGCGATCGGGATCGGCGAGCGCGTCGGCAACACGCCGATGGATCAGCTGCTCATCAATTTGCGCCTGCTGGACTGGATCGACAACGACCTCACCGCGCTGCCGGAGTACTGCGAGCGGGTGAGCGGCTCGACCGGAGTGCCCATCCCTCCCAACTACCCCGCCGTCGGACGCGACGCGTTCCGCACCGGCACGGGCGTCCACGCGGCCGCCGTCATCAAGGCGTTCCGCAAGGGCGAGGACTGGCTGGCCGACCGCGTGTACTCGGGCGTGCCGGCGAGCCTGATCGGCCGCCGCCAGGAGATCGAGGTCGGCCCGATGAGCGGCGAGAGCAACGTCGTGCACTGGCTCGAGCACCGCGGCATCGAGCCCACGACGCGAGCGCGTGCAGGCCGTGTTCAAGCGGGCGAAGAGCGTCGACCGCGTGCTCAGCGGAGGCCGAGATCCGCTCCGTCATCGAGTCCCTCGAGGACTCCCCGATCGCATGAAGGGCCGAGTGAGATCGGTGCGCGGCCGTCTCGAGTCCGCGCGCGGGGCGGGCGCGTGGAGCGTGCGCGGCGTTCGCGCCGCCGCAGCCGCGTGCGCGGCGCTGATCGTGACGTGTGCACTCGCGCACGCCGCGACGTCGGCGACCGCGCCCGTATCGAGCGCCCCGACGACGACGGCGCCCGCCACGCCGAAGACTGGCACTACGTCCTCGGCGGCGCCCGCCAAACCCAAGACGGGCACGACTGCGAGCGACGACGAGGCCGAAGCCCCAGGTCGTCGTCCCCAAGAACATCGCCGAGGAGGTCGCAGGCAAGTCGAACCTCGAGATCGCGACCGACGCGCGCACGCTCGAGGACCTCGGCGCCTACGGGCACTCGGCGAGACCTGCTGCGCGTGTGGTGCGCCAGCGGGCGGCGCACGACGCCGACCTCGATCTCGCGCTCGCGTTCAACGAAGCGCGCAGCGGCAGCCTGGATTCGGCCGCGACGCTGCTGTGGGGTCCGGTGCTGACCAAGGCGCTCGCCGACTCGTCGATCCCGCGCGCGCGTCGCATTCCGTACGCGTGGCACCGCGAGCCGCTGTTCGTGAACGGCACGTGGGACGGCTGGTACTGGTACATCGCGCGCGCGCGCCCGAAGTGGCGGCGCGGCTCGGACGCTGGCCGGAAGCACTCGCCGCCGCGCGACTCTCGCGCGCGCGCGCACCAGCTCGGGCAGGAGTGGCTCAATCCTCGGCCTGTGCGAGGCGCGGGCGGGCTCGGCCGACTCGGCGGAGGACGACGTCCAGCGCGCGATCGCGCTCGATCCGACGCTGCCCGAGGCGCACTATCTCGCCGGCCTGTTCGCGTGGCGCGCCGGGCAGCGGGGCCGCGCGCAGGATCACTTCCGCGACGCGGTCGCGCTCGACTCGTCGTACCGCGAGCCCGCGCTCGCGCTGATGCGCTCGCGACTTCCCGTGGCGCCCGACACGCTGCCGGCGGCGTTCCTGACCGGCGTGCGCGAGGTCGCCTTGCTGTGCTCGAACGCGCGGCCCAAGCACGAGGAGTTCGTGCAGATGGACGTGTCGGCAGCAGCTCGAGCGCCGGCTCGACGTGCCGATCCCCGACTCGCTCAAGACCGGATGGAAGCAGTTCGGCGCCGAGCCCTCGGTGCTCATCGACGAGCGCGGGCGCATCGTGCTCAACGAGTTCCCGTGGGCGCCGCCCAACGACGTCGTGCCCGACGCCGTGATCGGCACCGAGGTGGGCACGCTCCCGCACTGGCAGTTCATCCCGGCGACCAAGAACGGCGCGCCGGGCCGGGTGTGGGCGAGCGTCCAGCTCCTTTACACTCCGTAGCGCCTTTCCCCCAAGAGATCCAACAGAGACCCAGCGAGCCCGTCCCGACGCCCGCGAAGGAGAACGACATGCCGAAGACCCACCGCATCGCCGTGATTCCCGGAGACGGGATCGGTCCCGAAGTCGTGCGCGAGGGCCTGCGCGTGCTCGAGCGTGTCGCGGCGCTGGACGGCTTCGCCGTGTCGCTCACCCACTACCCGTTCGGCGCCGAGCACTACCTGAAGACGAAGGAGATCCTGCCCGACGCGGCGTTCGAGGAGATCCGCGGCCACGACGCGATCCTGCTCGGCGCGATCGGCGATCCGCGCCTCGAAGTCGGGCTGCTCGAGTTCGGGATCATCGCGCGCATGCGCTTCGGGCTCGACCTGTTCGTGAACCTGCGGCCGGTCAGGCTCTACGCCGAGCACCTGTGCCCGCTCAAGGACACAGAAGCCGGAGCAGGTGGACTTCATCGTCGTGCGCGAGAACACGGAGGACGCCTACGCCGGCATGCGCGGGTTCTTCAAGAAGGGCACGCCGGACGAGGTCGCGACGCAGGAGATCATCTTCACGCGCAAGGGCGTCGAGCGCGTCATCCGCTTACGCCTTCGATCTCGCGCGCCGGCGCGGTCGCGCGAAGAAGCTCACGCTCGTCGACAAGGCCAACGCGATCCGCGCGATGGACCTGTGGACGCGCACGTTCGCCGAGGTCGGCGCCGAGTACCCCGACATCGCGCGTGACCACCAGTACATCGACGCCGCGTGCATGTACGTCGTCCGCGATCCGTCGCAGTACGACGTCGTGGTCACGAGCAACATGTTCGGAGACATCTTCACGGACCTGGCCGCGATGATTCAGGGCGGGCTCGGCATCGCCGCCAGCGGCAACATCCATCCGGGCGCGGTGAGCCTGTTCGAGCCGATCCACGGCTCGGCGCCGAAGTACACCGGCCAGGACGTCGCCAACCCGATCGCCACCATCATGGCGCGTGCAGATGATGCTCGATTACCTCGGCGAGCACGGCGGGGCACGCCGCATCGAGGACGCCGTCCAAGGCCTGCTCGTCTCGCGCCGGCTCCCGTCCCTGGGGACCGACTCGGGGTTCGGCACGAAGCAGATCGGCGATCTCGTGATCGAGGCGCTCGAGCGCGCGAAGGTTCCCGCGTAGCCGGAATCCCGCTTGTGCCTTCCGCGGCCGGGTGGCTAGACTCTGCGCCATTCGCGGCCCGCGGAACCCTCCCAAGCCTAGCTCCCGTCGGCCGGTCGCCCTCGGTTCGTCCGAGGCCCTTGGTTCCCTCGCATGGGAGGTTGCCGTTGATTTCCACTCCGCGTCACCGCACCGCGGCCGCCCGCGCTTTGGTTTGCTGGACGGCTCTCGCCGTCACGCTCGCGGCGATCCTCGCGGCGAGCGTTTCGAGCGCGCAGGACCTGGTGCCGATCCGCACCATCGTCCGCAAGTTCCCGCAGAGCTTCTGCCCGATCCCCGACCTTGGCGTCCAGTTCACCGCCATCAGCAACAAAGGTGACGGTCGAGTTCAGCGCCAACACGAGCTACCTCGGCACGCCGATCGAGCAATCGATCGACGACCTGTCGCATCGCCGACGCGTTCCAGGTGCAGACCAACATCGCCTTGTGCTCGTCATGCGAATCGTTCGAAGGCGACACGGTGAGCATGTTCCTGTTCAACAACTTCGATCCCAGCGGCCAGGTGATCACGTGGCTCGAGCGCTTCGACACCGATCCGGTGGGACGCGGCTGGGACATGACGCACGGCGCGATCTACGACCCTACCGATTACGGCGGCGCGTGCAACGATCCTGGATCGCTGCGGCTGGTGAACAACGGACCGTGCGCCGACAGCCTTGCGCGCACGAGCATCACGGTCACCGGCCTGATCCCCGGTCAGTCCTACAACCTCACCGGGTTCTGGTCGGCGCAGCAAATGGTTCCCGACCACTCGTACCTCAAGATCCGCATCACCGACCAGGGCTACAACCTGTCGCAGTCGGCGTGGGGCGCGAGCGCCGAGAACATGTTCCGGCTGACCCACGAGGGCAATTCGCGCATCGATCACTTCATCGTCCCAGACGGCCAGGGCGGCGCGATCACGCTGTGGGCGGAGCAGCGGAGCTTCGACTACGACATCTACGCGCAGCACTTCCTCGCCAACGGCACGATCGCGGCCGGTTGGCCGAGCGACGGCGTCGCGCTGACGACGTTCAGCGGGGATCAGGTTCGCCCCTTTGCGGTGCCCGACGGCTCCGGTGGCGCGATCGTCGCCTGGGAGGATCGCAGGAACGGCGTGTCCGACACGGACGTCTACGCGCAGCGCATATTCGCGGGGACGGCACCATTGCGACCGGCTGGCCGACGGCGGCGTCGGGGGCATCGCGATCGCCAACACACTGAACACGAATCAAGGCGGCACCAAGATGCTTCCGACGAGCGACGGCGGCGCTCTGCTCGTGTGGACCGACGCCCGGTCAGGATCGATCGACCTCTATGCCAAGCGAATCACCGCCTCCGGCGCGCTGTCGACCGGCTGGACCACCGGAGGCCTCGCGCTGTGCACGGCCGCCGGCGACCAGACGAACGTGACGATCGCGTCCGATGGGGCAGACGGTGCATTCGTGGCGTTCATGGATCACCGCGGCACGAGCTACGACCTCTATCTCCAGCGCGTCACGGGCGCCGGGGCAATCTCCGTGGGGTGGCCCGCCGCCTCCACGGGCGGCATCGTGTTCTCCAACGATGCGGGCGACGAATATCTTGGGCCCGTGCGATCCCCGACGGATCCGGCGGTGTCTACATCAGCTGGCGGAACAATTTCGACGCGTCCGCGCGCGTCCAGCGCCGAACGTCTTCGGGGGCCCTGGCCTCCGGGTTGGCTCGCCGGAGGAAAGCTGACGTGCACGAGCGGCTGCGACGGGTATGCGTCGGACTCGTACCTCGCGTCCGATGGCGCGGGCGGCGTGATTGTCGGGTACCAAAACGACCTCAACTCGACACGCGCTACTACGCCCAGCGCCTCACCGGCGCCGGCGCGATCGCGCCGGGATGGCTCTCGACCCGGACCACGCTCACGTCCACCTGGGCTCCAAGTTCAACGAGGTGTTTGCGTCGGATGGACTCGGGGGCGCCTGCATGACGTGGTACGAGTCGAGGCAACACCGCGAACGCGATCTACGCGCAGCGGATCAACCGGCAACGGAGGCCTGCCCACCGGGTGGGGGCGAACGCGCAAAGCCGATCTCGACCGAGACGGGCATTCAGTACATGACCGCGCTGCTCTGCGGACAGCTCGGCGCTGTTCATCGCGTACACGGACTTCAGCAGCCTCGTCGAGGCCTACCGCGTCGACCGCCACGGCCAGACCGGCTATCCGGGACCGTCTTTCTTGGGTGTCGTCGATCACGTGGGCGATCAGGGCGGCACGGTCGACCTGCGCTGGTCGGCGGGCGACCTCATCAACGTGACGAGCTTCCGCACCGCCGGGCAGTACCGGTTCTGGCGCGCCACCGAGGGCAGCCAGCCTCCGGTGTGGCAGCTGCCTCGGCAACCAGAGCCGCGACCGATCTGTGCACGCGAACGTTCGTCGCCGCGACGCCCAACATCGCCGTCGGCGGCACCGCGACCAAGACGCGCTATCGCCTCGAGGCGTTCGAGCCGAGCACGGGCCGCAGCTGGTTCTCGTATCCCGACAGCGCGTTCTCGACCGACAATCTCGCACCCCGCGGTCCCAACCGGGCTGGACGGGCACGCCCGGCGGACCGGGTGTGATGCTCCACTGGCACCGCAACAACGAGGCGGATCTGCAGAAGTATCGCGTGTACAAGGGAACGATGGCGGTGTTCCCGACGATCCCAGCCAACCTGGTCGGCGAGCCCACCGATACCTCATTCGTCGCGCCCGTCACCGGCACGAGCTACTTCCGGCTGACGGCGGTGGACACGCGCACGGCAACGAGGGGCTCCCCAGCGTGATCATCGGTCCGTTCAGCCCGGTTGACGTCGGCGGCGCGCCGTCCGTCGTGCTGGCGCTGGCGTCGCCGCTTCCGAATCCGTCGTCGCGCAGCACCGCGATCGGCCATACTCGCTCCCGAGCGGGCGCCAATCACGCTCGCGGTCTACGACGTCTCGGGTCGCCAAGTGTGGACACTCGTGCGCGGCGTGATCCCCGCCGGGCAGCGCACGTCGCGCGCTGGGACGGCACGGACTCGGGCGGCCAGCGTGTGAAGAGCAGCATCTACTTCGTCCGGCTCGAGGCGCTCGGCCGGGTGTTCACCCGCCGCGTCGCGATGTTCCAGTAGCCGAGGTCGAATTCCGTCAGTTCGCCGGCGCGCCTCACGGCGCGCCGGTGAGCGTGAACGGGGCCCAGTGCAACGGGCTGTTCACGGCACCTTCGCGATCGCTGGCGCGCCTCACGGCGCGCCGGTGAGCGTGAACGGGGCCCAGTAGAACGGATCGTGCCACGGCGCCTGGGCGCGCAGCGCGCGCTTGGCGTCGCGCAGCGCGACCGCCTCGGTGCCTTCCGGCAGATTCCCCCGCGCCGCAGCGAGCGGCTTGAACGTGGCGGCGACGAGCGACGCGGTGGACTCGTCCTGGACCGGCCACAGCGAAGCGATCACGCGCTTGGCCCCGGCGGCGAGAAACGCGCGCGACAGCGCAGAACACGCCTTCGCCCTCGACGCGCGGGCCGCGCTCGGTCTCGCACGCCGACAGCACCGCGAGGCGGTACGCGAGCGGCAGCTCGTAGATCTCGTAGATCTGGGCAGCCCGTCGTCGGAGGCGGTCGGATCCGCGCCGCGGGACGGCGTGAGCACGAGACCCGCGAGCACGTCGCTGCGGCGCTCGGTGACGAACGCGTGGGTGGCGAAGTGGAGGAATGTTGGACCTTGGGGGCCCACGGGCCCGGCTCCGCCGCGGCCTCCGGTCGCGCCGGCGCCGGAGAGCACGACGACGCTGTCGGGCGCGAACGCCTTGCGGATCGCCTGCGACTCGCGCGCCGTGGCCGGGAGTCGCGCCCATGTGCGACTGCCGCGCGTTCCGCTCGGCGAATCCGCCGATGCCGGCGCAGCACTTCGCAAACGCGGGATCGCTGACGCTCAGGCACGCGACGCGCGCGGCCTTGGGAGTCGGGCCCGCGCGCGTGGCGTCGCGCCGCACCAGCGACAGCATCGACGTCGCGGAGCTCGCGTAGCGCGGCGCGGGACCGTCGTCGAGCCAGAATGTGGTGCCGCCGTCCGGACTCGGCGCCACGGTCACGCGCGTCGAACGGCAGGCGGTGGAGTGCCCCGTCGACAACGATCGTGGCGATGCGCGCCGCATGCAGTGCCACCCACGCGCGCGCCGGCACGAGCACCCGCCACAGCGCGTGAGAGGCGCGCCGCCGCCGAGTCGGGACTCCAGCGCCTCGCTGGAGGCGAGCGACAGCGGATCCCGCCGCCTCCCGCTCAGCCAGTCCGCCAGTCCGATGCGGATGCGGCCGCCAGCGCTCGTGCGACCGCCCTCGAGGATCGCCCGCAGATCCGACCCCTTGAGCGGGCCCGCAGGGATGCCGAGCGTGGCGGCGGCGGGCCGATCGGCCTCGAGGTGCTCGACCGTCACCGTGCCCTGGCTCGGCACGACGAACACCGCGCACCCCGCTCGCCGACGCGGTAGACGAGGAGCGGTGCGTCGGGCCGCGCGACCGCGCGCTGGACGTCGGCGAGCGATGCGGGCCGGCCGCTCGAGGTCAGCCCCTCGCGCCACACCGGGCTCGCACCCTTGATGGCGTCCTGCGCCCAGGTCCAGCTCGGCGGCGAGCGAATCGCGCGTGCCCTCGAGCGCCGCGATCAGCTCGAGGCGATCGGCCTCCTTCAGATCGGTGCGCCCCTGCGCCTCGCCGAGCGCCGACTGGGCGCGCGTGAGCGCAATCTCGCACGGCGCTCGCGCTGGTCGAGCGTGTCGCGCAACGGGCTCGGGATGCCGCGGCGCAGATCGACGCCGGCGCCGGCGATGCGTTCGAGCAGCACCGCGGCGCGCGCGGTGCGCTCGTGGACCTCGAACGCGCCGGCGATGTTCCCCGACTGGAGCCTCAGAGCGCGAACACGCGGTCGTAGAGCGCGAGCCGGCGCGCGACATAGCCGGCGCGCGCCTCGTCCGAGACGCTGCGCTCGGCGCGCAGCGTGTCGAGCACGTCGAGCACCCCTCCAGCTCGGCGAGGGCCTGCGCGGGTTTTCCGGCGCGCTCGGCCAGCGTCGAGGCGAGGTCGGCGACGTCGATCCGCGCCTCGGGGTAGGCGCGCGCCGTCGAGAGCACGCCTGCGCGCCTTAGGCCAGCTCGGCCGCCGCGGCGTTGCCGCGCGCGGGTTCGATCCGATGCAGCGCGCGAGCGCAGGATGGGTGAGCGCGGTCTCGGCGTGGCGCGGCCCCAGCGTCTTCTCGCGGATGGCGAGTGCGCGGCGGTAGAGCGACTCCGCCTCGGCCGGCCGGCCCTCGGCCGCGACGAGATCGGCGAGATCGTGCAGGCTCTGCGCCGTGAGCGGGTGGTCCTCGCCGAGCGTCTTCTCGAGCGACGTGCAAGCGCCTCGCGCGCGAGCGGCTCGGCGCGATCGAGGTGCCCGCTCTCCCGGTAGAACACGGCAACCTGGTTCACGAACGGCAGCGCGTTGGGATTGTCGGCGCCGAGCACGGCGCGCGCGCCGGCGAGCGACTGCTCGTTACAGCGGCCGGGCCTCGTCATAGCGGCCCTGCAGTCGGTAGACCTCGGCCAAGTTGAGCTCGGCGATCGCCGTGCCCTCGGGATCGGGTGGCTGGGCCGCGCGCCGCAGGTCGAGCGCCTCGACGAGCAGCGGCTCGGCCTCGATGAGGCGATCCTGATCCTTGTACAGACCGGCGAGGCTGTTGACGAGCGAGATCCGGCGCGGGTCGCTCGCGGGCAGCGAGCGCTCGGCGATCGCGAGCCCGCGCCGGAAGTGGTCCGCCGCTTCGTCGTATCGACCCTGGACGCGCACCGCCTCGCCCAGGTTCAGGTACGCGTCGGCGACCTGGCTGACGAAGCGCGGTCCGGCGGTCTCGTACGTCCGACGAGCGCGGCCGCGAACAACGACTCAGCAGAGCGCCACCTGCGCGAGCCAAAACTCGTACGCGCCGAGTGCCCGCTCGCTGGCGGCGACGAGCGTGTCGCGCTCGCCGCGCGCGGCGCGCCGGATGTCGAGCGAGCGCTGCTCGAGCGTGACGGCCTCGTCCCAGCGGCCCTGATAGTCGAGGCAGGCTCGCGACCGTGCTCACGCTGCGCGCGACCTCGAGATGCGTCGGGCCGTACGCCGCCTCGCGCTCGGCGAGCGAGCGCCGCGCCATTTGCTCGGCGGCGGCGATCGCCTCGGGCGTCCCCACCGCGAGGGAAGCGGACGAGCACGGAGTCGGACGCCGCCGCGCGCGCGACCGGCGAGTCCCCGCCCGAGCCGCCCGCGCGCGACGACGAGCGAGTCGGCGATCACGAGCGCGTCGGCGACGCGGCCCGAATCGAGCGCCGCGGAGAACTGCTTCTCGAGCGCCGAGGCCGACGGGCGGCGCGGGCGGCCGCTTGGCGGCGAGTGCCGCCGCGCGGGGATCAGCGTGGCCGCGAGCAGGACGACGAGCGCCGCGCGCGGCCGCATCGGCTCAGCCGTTCGAATCACCTCGGGGGACAGGAAGCGCTCGACCCAGCGGAACCCTTCGAGCACGATCAGCGCGAGCACCGTGCCGATCACCGCCAGCGAGTACGCGTGCACGCCGACGGCGACGCCGATCGCCGCCACCATCCACACGCTCGCCGCGGTGGTGAGACCGTGGACGTAACCCTCGGTGCGCATGATGCTCCCCGCGCCGAGGAAGCCGACGCCGGTGATGACGCCGTGGATGATGCGCGTCGGATCGAGGTTGACGTGCACGCTGTCGGGAACAGCCTCGGTCAGGCGCGTGCGCGCCGAGCAGCACGAACATCGTCGAGCCGAGGCACACGAGCACATGGGTACGCAGCCCGGCGGGCTTGCGGCCCATCTGGCGCTCCCACCCGACGACCGTGCCCAGCAAGGTCGACACGAGCATGGGGACGAGATCGTTCACCGTGGCTCCTAGAGATTGCGGAAGCGCGGCGGGCGCTTCTCGAGGAACGCCTTGAGTCCCTCGTGCATGTCCTCGCTCGCGGTGAGGATGCCGAACAGGCTGCTCTCGAGCCTGAGCCCCGCGTCCTGCGGCAGCTGGAGCCCACGATGCACCGCCTCGAGCGCGGCCGCGACCGCGAGCGGCCCATTCTTGAGCATGGCTTCAGGCCAGCTTCACCGTTTCCTCCAGCAGCTGCTCGCGTGGGAGCACGCGGTTCACGAGGCCGATGCGTTCCGCCTCGTCCGCCTTCGACGCGGCGTCCCGACAGGATGATCTCGAGCGCGCGACCGGTGCCGATGAGGCGTGGGAGCCGCTGGGTGCCGCCGTAGCCGGGGATGATGCCGAGGCTCACCTCGGGCAGGCCGAACACCGCGTTCTCGGAGGCGAGCCGCACGTGACACGCCAGCGCCAGCTCGCACCCGCCTCCGAAGGCGTAGCCGTTGACTGCCGCGATGACGGGCTTGTGCGAGCGCTTCGAGCACGTCGAAGACGCGCTGCCCGAAGCGCGAAATGTCCTCGGCCCCGCGCGCGGTCGAGCACCGCCAGCTCGTTGATGTCCGCGCCGGAGATGAAGCTCTTCTCGCCCGCGCCGGTGACGATCGAGTGCGCGCTGTACGGGATCGGCGACGAACGCCCGCGCGGCCGACTCGATCTCGGCGAGCGTCTCGCGGTTCAGCGCGTTCAGGACGTCGGGGCGATTCACGAGCAGGATCGTGACGGCCCCGCGCGATTCGATCTGAAGATTTCGATAGGCGGTCATGGAGGTCGAGGTCGTCATGAGGCGTGAGGGTCCCGTGGGACGGAGCCGCGGCGTGCGGACGTGAGGCGCGGCAGTATAGGAAGCACGCCGTCGGGCCGGCAAGCGCGGCACCCGCGGCGGTTGTTTCCTCCCGGCACGCGACCTAGAATCCGGCGCGTGAACCCTCCCCCGGAGACCCCTTGATGGCCGTCGATCCCGTGTCGCAGTCCGGAACGAGCGCGCAGCGCCTACGCTCTGAGCTGGCGTTCATGTACGAGCTGTGCCAGGTCGTGGCATCGAACTCCGGAGCTGCAGCCGATCCTCGACTGGATCGTCCAGAAGACGACGAGCATGTTCTCGGCCGACGAGGGCTCGATCAAGCTGCTCGGCCCCGAGACGCAGCCCACGGTCAAGACGCTGATCCGCAAGGAAGGCCCCGGGATCCAATCCGGCTCGTGGCCGCAGAGCATCGCGACCAATGTGATGGGCTTCCTGATGGCGCGCGGCGAGCCGCTGGCGACGCCCGACCTGCCCCAGGACTCGCGCTTCCCGGCGCTGCGCGGCGTCGATTCGCGCATGCGCTCGGTGCTCGCGGTGCCGCTCAAGATCGAGAACCGGTTCACGGGCATGCTCGCGGTGACGACGATGGCCGCGGGCCGCAAGTGGACGGAGGACGAGATCCAGCTCCTCAGCATCGTCGCGAGCAACTCGGCGGCCGTGATCGAGCAGGCGCGGCTCAAGATCGAGGCCGAAGAGAAGCACCGCCTCGAGGAGCGCCAGCGCCAGATGGAGCGCGAGCTCGACACCGCACGCGGCATCCAGATGAGCCTGGTCCCGTCGCGCCCGCTCGTGGTGGGCCCGTGGGAGGTGGTGGGCCGGGTCGTGGCGGCGCGCCAGGTCGGCGGCGACGCGTTCGACTACTTCGCGCTGCCCGACGGCCGCTTCGGCGTCGCCATCGCCGACGTCTCCGGGAAGGGAATCCCCGCCGCGCTGATGATGGCGAACATGCAGGCGTCGCTGCGCGCGTTCTGCGACGGCCGCACGCCGATCCCGCAGGCGATGAGGAGCCTCAACGAAGGCATCGTGCGCTCGTCGAACGGGAGAAGTTCATCACCGTGTTCTACGCCGAGGTCGATCCCGGGCGCGGCGTGCTGCGCTACACCAACGCCGGCCACAATTACCCGCTCGTGTGGCGCCCCGACGGCGAGCTGGTCGAATTGATCGAGGGCGGCATGCCCCTCGGTCTGAAGGTCGACGGCGACTACGCGCAGGGCGAGGTCACCTTCACGGAACGAGACTCCTTGATGCTGTTCAGCGACGGCATCTCCGAGGCGCTCGACGGGCGCGGCCAGGAGTTCGGCGACGAGCGCCTGCGGGCGCTGTGGCGTGAGCATGGCGCCCATCCGGCGGCGCGCGTGATCGATACCGTGTTCACCGCCGTCGAGTCGTTCCGCGGCCGCGCGGTGCAGAGCGACGACATGACGCTGCTCGTCGTCGGCCCGTCGGCGCCGCGACCCGCCCCGTGACCGGGGCCGATTCGAGGACGACGGTCGCCCCTCGCCGTGGCGATTGACGCCGCCGCGCCGCCCCCGCGGGACCGCGGCGTGAGCGTTCGCCTCGCGATCGCGATCCTGCTCGTGCTGGTCGCGGTCGTCGTCGGGCTCGTCGTCGACGCCGCCTCGCGCGCGGGCCTCTACGCCGTCGCCCCGCTGGCGCGTTCGGCCCCGAAACGCACGGCGATGATGCGACAGCGCGAGGCCGAGGCCGGAGCCACGGCCGCACGCTCGGCATCGACCAGCGCTGGGTGCCGTACGCGCGGGTGTCGCCGTGGCTCAGGCGCGCGCTGCTCACCGCCGAGGACGACGCGTTCTTCCAGCACGGCGGGCTCGACTGGAACGAGATCAAGGCGTCGGCCAAGGTCAACCTCGAGAAGCACCGCTTCGCCCGCGGCGGCAGCACCATCACGCAGCAGCTCGCGCGCAACCTCTTCCTCGGCGACGCGCGCACGCCGACGCGCAAGCTCACCGAGGCGTTCCTCGCCGTACGGCTCGAGGACGCGCTCACCAAGCAGCGCATCTTCGAGCTCTACCTGAACCTGATCGAGTGGGGCGACGGGATCTTCGGCGCGGAGGCCGCGGCGCGGCGGTACTTCGGCGTCGCCGCGGCCGACTTGAACGCGCGGCAGTCGATCCTGCTCGCGGCCGTCGTGATCAACCCGCGCCGTTACTCGGTGCTCGATCCGGGCCGCCGGATCGAGCGCCGCGTCCGGCTGATCGCGGGGCGGATGCGGCGGCGTGGCGTCCCTCCGAGGCCGAGTACGCGGAGGCGATCGGGGCTGAGCCCCCGTCATCGAGGCGGCCGGGCCGCCGGCCGAAGCGACGGCGGTCGAGGCGCCTCTCGACACCGCGGCGCCGGCCGACACGGCGGCGGAATCGGCTGCGGCGGACACGGCCGCCGTGCCGTGAAGCACTAGCTCGAGAGCGCTTCCTTCACGAGGCGCGATACCGCGCCGCCCTCGGCGCGTCCCTTCACGCGGGCCATCACCGCGCCGATCACCTTGCCCATGTCCTTCGCCGACGCCCCGGTCGCGGCCACCACTTCGGTCACGATCGCGCGCAGCTCCGAGTCGCCGAGCATTTGCGGCAGGTAGCGGAGCGTGACCTCGATCTCCTGCTGCTCGCGGGCGGCGAGGTCGTCGCGGCCGAGCTTCTTCATCTCGTCCAACGTCTCGCGCCGCTTCTTCACGTAGCGCTGCAGCACGTCGATTTCCTCGTCGGCGGACAGCGTGGCGTCCTTCGCCTTCTTCGTCTTCGCCTCCATGATCGCGGTCTTGAGCATCCGCAGCGTGCTCAGCGTGTCGGCATTCCGGGACTTCATCGCCGCCGTCATGTCGGCCTGGATGCGGGCCAGCGCGCTGTCGTCGCTCATGCCGCCGTGCGCGCGGGGGTGAACGCCTCGAGCGCGCGGCCGAGCGGCTCGAGCGCCGCCTCGAACTTCCTCGGCTCGATGCCGACGCCGATGCGGATGCCGCGCGAGTCGCCGAAGAAACCGCCGGGCACGACGGCGAGATCGAACTTGGACGCGCACATGGCCGAGAACTCGTCGCCGTGCGTGTCGCCGCCGAACAGGCACCACGCGGTCGTACCGCGGGGCGCGAGCCCGGTGTCGAGATCGATCCCGCCCGGCCCCTTCTTGCTCGTGACCGCGCGGGACAGGAACTCGCGCCCACGCCGCGTGGTTGGTCTGGAGGATGCGGCGCGTCCGCGAGCGCAGGTCGTCGAGGTGCGGCACGAGCGCCAGCGCGAGCGCGAGGCTCGGCGAGGCCGGCAGCACCGACAGCGCGTTGAGCGCGTCGGCGCAGCGCCCGAGCGCGTCGGCGCCGCCCGCGATCCAGCCGATGCGCAGGCCGCCGAGCCCGTACGACTTGGTGAGCGACGAGATCGTCACCCAGCGCGAGCCGCGGCGCGCGAGCGTGCCGAGCGGCTGCTCGGGATCGGCGTCGCGCAGCGTCTCGTCGCACAGGATCCAGAACCCGTGCCTCTCCGCCAGCTTTTCGAGCGCCTCGATGTCGGCGCTGTCGAACGCCGCGCCGGTGGGATTGTGGAGGTGCGAGACGACGACCAGGCGCGTCTCGGCCGTGAGCTGCGACTGGACGGCCTCGGCGATCGCGCCGAAGCTGCGCTCACGCGCACGCACGAACGTGCGCAGCTTGGCGCCGAAGCGCTTGGCGACCGAGCGGTGCGACTCGTAGCCCGGGCGCTCGGCGAGCACGCCGTCCCCGGCGAGATGAGGCCCGCGAACACGGCGGCGATCGCCTCGCTGCCGCCCGCGCACACGAGCACGCGTCCGAACGGCGCCTGCACGCGCTGCGCGAGTGCCGCCTCGAGATGTCGCTGCGTCTCGACGGCGTGCGCGCGGTACGCCGGTGACATGGGGTAGTCCTAGTTCCGCGAGGTCGGGCGCGGCCACCGAGCTGTCGGCGAGATCGAATTGCAGCCGACTTGCCGTCGACTTTGCTCCACCCGATGTGGTTCAGCTCGAGTCGCGACATGGGCCGCGACCATAGCACGCCGCCCGGGGCGGCGCGTAGGGGTCGCACGCTTGACCCCAACGGGCGAAATCTCGTTTCCTACGCGGACCCGTTCTGGAGCATCCATCGTGGGGAGGTCGATTGAATCGAGCGCAGCGGTCCGCCGAGCTGAAGCGCCGTCGCGAAGAGTCCGTCGCGGGCGGCGGGCCGGAACGCGTCGCCAAGATCCACGCCAAGGGCTGCCTCACCGCGCGCGAGCGGCATCGAGCTGCTGCTCGATCCCGGCTCGTTCGTCGAGATGGGCACCTACGTCACCCATCGCGCGACCGACGTTCGGCATGGACAAGAAGCGCATCGTCGGCGACGGCGTCGTCGCCGGGCTGGGGCACGGTCGAGGGCCGGCTCGATCTATCGTGTTCGCGCAGGACTTCACGGTGTTCGGCGGCACGATGAGCGAGGCCAACGCCAAGAAGATCTGCGCGATCATGGACCTCGCCATGGACAACGGCGCGCCGGTCGTCGGGCTCAACGACTCCGGCGGCGCGCGCATCCAGGAAGGCGTGGTGTCGCTCGGCGCCTACGCCGACGTGTTCCTGCGCAACACGCTCGCCTCGGGCGTCGTGCCGCAGATCTCGGCGATCATGGGCCCGTGCGCCGGCGGCGCCGTGTACTCGCCCGCGATCACCGACTTCACCATCATGGTCGAGGGCACGAGCCACATGTTCGTTACCGGGCCCGAGGTGATCAAGGCCGTGACCTCCGAAGAGGTGTCGTTCGAGGACCTCGGCGGCGCGATGACGCACAACACGAAGAGCGGCGTCGCCCACTTCGCCGCGCGCGACGACGCCGACTGCATCCGCCACGTCAAGCGCCTGCTGTCGTTCATGCCGTGCGAACTGCCACGAGGAGCCGCCGCGGCGGCCGTGCGCGCGACCCGATCGACCGCCGCGACGAAGCGCGCTCGACGACGCTCGTGCCCGACGCCGCCGGACAAGCCGTACGACATGAAGGACGCTCGTGCGCGCGCGTCGTCGACGACGGCGACTTCTTCGAGGTGCACGAGCACTTCGCGCCGAACATCGTCGTCGGCTTCGCGCGCCTGAACGGCCGCCCGGTCGGCGATCGTCGGCAACCAGCCCGCAGGTGCTGGCCGGCGTGCTCGACATCGACTCGTCGGTCAAGGGCGCGCGCTTCGTGCGCTTCTGCGACGCGTTCAACATCCCGCTCGTCACGTTCGAGGACGTGCCGGGCTTCCTGCCCGGCACGCGCCAGGAGTGGGGCGGCATCATCCGCCACGGCGCCAAGCTGCTCTACGCCTACTGCGAGGCCACGGTGCCCAAGCTGACCGTGGTGGTGCGCAAGGCGTACGGCGGCGCCTACGACGTCATGTCGAGCAAGCACATCCGCGGCGACTACAACGTCGCTTGGCCGATCGCCGAGATGGCGGTGATGGGCGCCGACGGCGCGGTGAACATCCTCTACCGCGACGAGCTCGCCAAGGCCAAGGATCCCGCGACGCGAGCGCAAGCGCCGCGTCGACGAGTACAACGAACAGTTCGCGCAGCCCGTGGATCGCCGCCGAGCTGGGCTACCTCGACGACGTCATCGAGCCGCACGACACGCGGCCCAAGCTGATCGCGGCGCTCGAGATGCTGCGCAACAAGCGCCAGGGACTTCCGTACAAGAAGCACGGTAACCCGCCGCTGTAGACCGGGACGACGCTCCGGGCCCCACTCGACGTCAGCCGGTGATCGCCTCGACGATCCGGTCGAGATCGGGCATGAGCCCGATCGGATGCTGCGCCCGCGTCCTCGGATGGCGTGCCGATCGTGGCCAGCAGCTGACGCATCTCCGCCGGGAGCAAGTGCGGCGGCCGTGTCGGATCCTTCTGGTATCGATCGCGCACGATCCCTGCACGATGGCGGCGACCCCGGCGACGATTGCCGCGGCGGCCGACGTGTCGCTGAATTCCGTATCGAGCGCGTTCGGCAGGGCGCCGAGCGTGACGACCTTTTCACCCCACGCGTAGCAGTCGACACGCGACTGCCGTAATTGCTGGGATCGAGCCAGTGGTGTTCGAGCTTCGAGTCGGCGGTCCTGCACGCGCCGACCATGATGGCGCCGGAATCCTCGAACTCCGCAAGACCGCGGTTCGGTAGGTCCGTGATCGTCGGTCGCGAACGCGTCGAGATCCACACCGTGGTTGCCCGCCGCCCTCGATCCACGATGATGCCGCGCTCGGTGGCCTCCTGGAAGGCGGGTGAACACGTCTTGCTCGATCTCAGCGGGTAGCCCTCCTTGCCCCGAACGCCGGGTAGCGCGTCTGGACCTCGATCAGCAGGATGTCGCCGCGCCCATCGTTCCGACCGCGTCTTCGATGGCGGCGGCATAGTCGATGTCGTCGAAGTCGTCGGCCGATCGGACGACCGACGCGACCGCGACCGTCGCCTTGGGACATAGGCCGACGATCCCGCATCGTCGTCCTCCGCCACGAGGATCCCCAGCACGCCCACACCGTGGTCGCGGTAGTCGGCATTTACGCCCGAGACGGAGGAATGGTGCCTGGGCGCTGCCGGTGCCCGAGATCCCGAACTCGACGTCGACGATACGAACTCCGGCTCCGCTCGAGCCCAAACGGTTCCAGACGTCACGAGCGCCGATGCCGCGCGGCGGCGATTCTGGAACCCTGAAACCGGGCGCCGGGGTCGTTCTTGTGCTTCACGGTCTTGGAGGCCTCTGCTGCGACGTCCCCGCACCTGAACGCGTGAGACGAGGGGCCGCAGGTCTTCGGATCGCAGTGCCACGACGAGGGCCTGGGCGGCCTCGCCATCGGGCGCCGCGGTCTCGAACAGCCGCGCGAGGCGCGCGCTCGGCGGCGGCAGCACGTGCATCCCGATGCCGCGGGGCATCGCGTGGATCGGCCCGGTGCTCGCCGGGAGATCGTCGCGAGTTCGGAACGTGACGAAGACGGGCCGCAGCTCGATCCATGGAAACGCCTTCATCACCCGGCCCCACGCGTCGGGGAACTTGGTGACGAGGAATCTCTCGTCGACTCCCCCGTCGCGGGGATGGCGATCGACTCGTCGTGAAGCGGATCACGACGCGAGGGCGGTACGGCATCGGGGCCTCCAGGCGCGTACAACGCCTAAGTGTCGCGGAGAGCGGAGGGGCGGCCTGCTCGTTCCGCGACGAGCCTTTACGCTAGGCGCACCGCGGCGGCGAATCAACAGGGTTCTGAGGCGCGGGACGAACGCGAGGCTTGACCGGCTCCCACCGGCCCCGTAGCGTTTCGCGCAGCTGGCCGCTCCCTTAATGTCTCAAACGGCCGGCGCCCTCGGAGTCCCGACCCATGATTGGGCGCACGATCGGTCGCTTTACGGTGGAATCCAAGCTCGGTCAGGGCGGATGGCCACGGTGTGAGGGCCGAGGACACGCTGCTCGGCCGCCCCGTCGCGCTCAAGGTGCTTTCCGGAGTCGCTGGCGTCCGCGCCCGACCAGCGACGACGGTTCCTGCGCGAGGCCCAAAGCGGCCGCGGCGCTCGATCATCCCGCCGTCGCCGCGGTCTACGACGCCGGCGAGCACGACGGCCTCCTCTATATCGCGTTCGCGTGCATCGACGGCGACACGGTCAGCGACCTCGCCGTGCACGGCCCGCTCGACGTCGAACGGGTGGCTCGCATCGGCGCGGACGCGGCGGACGCGCTCGATCACGCGCATCGTCTCGGGTTGCTGCACCGCGACGTGACGGGCCGCAACCTCATGGTGTCGCGCGACGGTCGCGCGTTCGTGCTCGACTTCGGGCTCGCGCATGTGGCCGAGAGCTCGCGCCTGACGAACAGCGGCGTGACGCTCGGGACGCTCGCCTACTTGGCGCCCGAGGTCCTGCTGGGCGGCGAGGCCGGCGTCGCGAGCGATCCTACGGGCTCGGAGTCGTGCTCTACGAGGCGCTCACCGGAGCGCTGCCGTTCGTCGACTCGCCCCGGGAGCGCTCGTCTACGCGGCGGTGAATCGCATCCCCGAGGCGCCGAGCCTGCGGCGGATGGACGGCGATGCTCGGCTCGACGCCGTCGTCCTGCGGCTGCTCGGAAGCGGCCCGAGGATCGGTACGGGTCGGGCCGCGACGTCCGCGAGGCCCTCGAGCACGCCATGCGACATCCCCGGCGCTTGAACCCGCCGGCGAGACGGGGCGCGTGGGCGTTGGGGCCGCGATCTCGGCGCCGCGCCGACGGCGCGAGGATCGACCGAGACGTGCGTGCTCCCACGCGCGTTCTCTACCTCGCCGTCCTCCCGTTCGAGGACACGAGTTCGCATGATGCGGACGGAGAGCGCGAGGCCTTCGCGCGCGGCCTCTCGCAGGCGCTGACCGCGTCCCTCGCGAACGTCGACGAACTCCACCTGGTCGCGGTGCCCGCGGGCGAGGACGGTGGGCGCCGACCCCGTGGTCGTGGCGCGGAGGCTCGGCGCGAACTCGTGCTGCGCGAGGGCGTGCGGCGCGCCGGGTCCCACCTCCGCATCTCGTACGCGGTGACCAACGTCGTGAGCGGCGTCCCGTTCCACGGCGACACGCTCGACGGCACCGCCGACGACCTCTTCGAGCTCGAGGACCGCGTGGTGCGCAGCGTCATGCGCGCGCGCTGGACCTCGACGACAGCCCGGAGGCGGCGCGGCGCGGGAAGGCGCCGAGAGACCCGGCCGCGCACGAGCACTACGTCCAGGCGCTCGGGTACCTCCAGCGGCCGGAAAACGAGGCGCATGTCGACGCGGCCATCGGGATTGCTCGAAAGGCTTCGCGAGCGCGGACCGGTCGGCGTCGATCCACGCAGCGTTGGGGCGTGCGTACCTCATGAAATGCCGGCTGACTTCGCACGTAATGTGGGAATCGAAGGCGGCCGAGCAATGCCACCTCGCACGGTCGCTGGACTCGCTGTCGCCGGACGTGCTGGTCACGCTCGGCGACCTGAGTGTCTCGGTCGGCCGACATCGCGAGGCGATGGGTCTGTAACGAGACAGGCCCTGGGGCTCAAACCTGAGTTGCCCGGAGGCGCTGCTCGGGATCGCACGCGCGTGCGAAGGCGAGGGCCGGTTCGAAGACGCCATTGACGCCCGCCGGCGTGCGATCGCGCTCAGGCCCGAGCTGTGGACGGTGCACAATCGGCTCGGCCTGGTGCGCTTCAGCCAGGGTCGTTTCCAGGAGGCGCTCGAGTCGTGGCGTCGCGTCCTCGCGCTCACCCCGGACAACCCGTGGGCACACTCCAACATCGCGTCGGCGCTGTTCCCACCCTCGGCCACCTGCCCGATGCCATCGACTCCTACCGGCAGTCGCTCGCCGTCCGCCCGACCGCGAGCGCCTACTCCAATCTCGGTGGCGCGTACTTCTACAGCGGCCGCTTCGAGGAGGCCGCCGACGCGTTCGAGCGCGCAGTCGCCCTGCAGCCGAACGAGCCGCTGTGGTGGGGCAATCTCGGCTCCGCGTGCGCGTGGATCCCCGGGCGGAGCGAGCGCGCCCACGGAGGCGCTCGGAGAGGGCGATCACGGGCGTGCGCGAGCACCTCACGCGTAATCCGAGGAGCGCCCGACAGTGGAGCTTCTCGCCTCGTGGCTCGCGAACCGGGGCGGCGACCCGGCCGGTGCGCGCGGGGCGATCGAGCGAGCGCCTCGAGATCGCGCCGTCGGACACGTCGATCCTCGCCACCGCCGGCGAGGTGTACGAGCAGATCGGGAGCGCGACGCCGCCCTGCGCCACTTGCAAGAGGCCATGCGAGGCGGATACGGTGAATCGCGTCTGATCCACAATCCCTACCTGGCATCGCTTTCGCGAAGACCCTCGGTTCGAGTCGATCTGACGATCCCCGTCGAGCGCGTGAGCCGCAGGACGCTGGTGTCGTCCCGAGACGCGAGGGAGGGGCCCATGGCCGCAACGCCGAGGTTCCTTTTAGTCGTGATCATTGGCAAGGACAGGGTGAGGCCGCGGACGGTAAGGTTGAAACCCAGCGACTTCCTGTGCTTTCCGTGAACCCGACCGGGAAGACCTTCACGATCCGCTTCCCGGACGGATCACCGCTGTCGCGAACCGTCGGCAGGGTCCGCGCCGGTTCCCCGTCGGAACCGCTGGTACCAACTCTCGAAACGCGCGATCTATGGACACCACTACCGCTACACGGTGCGCGTCTCGGCGGCCTTGGCCCGGGGTGGCCCCACCGGCGGACCGGAAATCGTTCCCGACGGATAGTCGCTCTCGACACGAGACACGCCGGCGCTCCGGATGATCGCGCCGGCGTCTTCGTCTCTGTGCGCTCACACGATGAGCATCGCGTCCCCGTACGAGTAGAAGCGGTAGCGCTCGCGCCACCGCGTGCGCGTACGCGCGCGCGCAGCGTCCTCTCGCCCGCGAACGCGGCGACCAGCAGCAGCAGCGTCGTGCGCGGCAGGTGGAAGTTGGTGACGCAGCGCGTCGACGGCCTGGAACGTGTAGGGCGTCAGGATGTATTTGCGCGTCGCAGCCGCTCGCCGCGCCGGCGTCGGCCGCTCGTTCGCGTCGCACGCGGACTCGAGCGCGCGCACGACCGTCGTGCCGACCGCGACGATGCGGCCGCCGCGCGCGCGCGCGTCGCGCACGAGCGCCCGCGGCCGCCTCGTCGCACCTCGAACCACTCCTCGTCCATGCGGTGGCGCGACGGATCCGGTCGACGTCAGCGGGCCGGAAGGTGCCGGGGCCGACGTGGAGCACGACGCGGCCGCGCTCGAACGCCGCGCCGCGCGAGCGCCGTCGAGCAGCTCGTGCGTGAAGTGGAGCCCGGCGGTGGGCGCGGCGACGGCGCCGTCGACGCGCGCGAACACGGTCTGGTAGCGCTCGCGATCGTCGTCGGACGGCGCGCGGTGGATGTACGGCGGCAGCGGGATCGCGCCCGTGCGCCTCGAAGCGCCGGCGTCGAGATCGCCGTGCGACGACGCGCACGGTGCGCTCGCCGTCCTCGCCCATGCTGCACGACCTCGACGCGCGAGGCAGCCGTCGGCGCGTCGATAAGCCGCGCGCCGACCGGCGCCTGCTTCGCGGGCTTCGCCGAGCGCGCGCCACGCGCCGTCGAGGCTCGGGCCGCACGAACAGCATCTCGACGCTGCCCGCCGCGTCGCGCCGGAGCAGGTCGACGCCGCGCCGGCGGCACCGCGTCTCGTTCAGCGACCAGCGCGTCGCCCGCGCGCGAGCCAGCGGCCGATGTCCGCGAAGCGCGCGTCGTGCGAGCGCGCCGCGCGCGCGATCGACGACGAGCAGTCGCGCGTCCTCGCGCGCGCTCGGCGGGATGCTGCGCGATCAGCTCGTCGGGCAGCGTGTAGTCGAGCGTCGGTGCATGCGGCGCCATGCGGCTGCGTCGGGAGAAGCGCGCCGGCGCGCTGGCCGCCGCGACGTCATGCCGGCGGACTCAGCCAGCGGCAGCTCCGCGCTGCTCCTCGCCGAGCGCGCGCGATCGCGCCGTGCCGTGCGCATCGCAGCTCGCGCCATCGCGGGCGGCTCGAGGCCCAGGTGCCGGTACGCGAGCGCGCGTGGCCTCGCGGCCGCGCGGCGGTGCGCTTGATGAACCCTTCCTGGATCAGGAACGGCTCGTAGACGTCCTCGAGCGTTCCCGCCTCCTCGCCCACCACGACCGCCGAGCGTGCCGAGCCCGACCGGCCCGCCCTGCGTACTTGCGTGATCAGCGCCTCGAGCAGGCGGCGGTCCATCTCGTCGAGCCCGCGCTCGTCGACCTCGAGCAGACGCAGCGCCTCGCGCGCGACCGGCGAGCGTGACGCGACCGTCGGCGCGGATGATGCGCGAAGTCGCGCACGCGGCGCAGCAGCCGGTTCGCGACGCGCGGCGTGCCGCGCGAGCGGCGCGCGATCTCGACCGCGGCATCGTCGTCGATCGCGACGTCCGAGGATGCCCGGCCGAGCGCCGCACGATGCGCGGCGAGGTCCTCGGCCCGTAGTAGTCGAGGCGCAGCGTGACGCCGAAGCGCGCGCGCAGCGGCGACGACAGCAGTCCCGAGCGCGTCGTGGCGCCCGACCAGCGTGAAGCGCTCGAGGTTGATCTTGAGCGATCGCGCGCTGGGGCCGCGGTCGAGCAGGATGTCGAGCGTGAAGTCCTCGAGCGCCGGATAGAGGTACTCCTCGACCACCGGCGCTCATGCGGTGGATCTCGTCGACGAACAGGATGCCCGCGCGGCCCGAGGTTCGTGAGCAGGCCGGCGAGGTCGCCGGGCCGCTCGATCACGGGGCCCGACGTGTGCGTGATCTCGACGCCCAGCTCGTGCGCGAGGATCGTCGCGCAGCGTCGTCTTGCCGAGGCCCGGCGGGCCGTGGAACAGCACGTGGTCGAGCGCCTCCTGCCGTGCTCTGCGCCGCCTCGATGAAAGATGCGCAGCTGCTCGCGCAGCGCGGCTTGGCCGACGAACTCCGTCGAGCGCGAGCGGGCCGGAGCCTCGGCTCTTCCTGCTGCGTCCTCGTCGAGGCGCTCGGGATCGGCGACGCGCGCGTGCGCCGGCGTCGGCTCCGGCCTGTCGCGGGTTCGTCGCGATGGCGGTCACGGGGGCCACGGGCTCTCCTTAGCGGGTCAGCGCGGCAGACTTTCCGAGCCGAGCGAGCGCGCTGCGGACGAGCTCCTCGAGGCTCAGCGACTCGGCAGGCATCCGTGAGCTCGCGCGAGCGCCTCCTGCGCCTGCGCCGGAGTGTACCCGAGTCGCGTGAGCGCCGCGACGGCGTCCTGAAGCGCTCCGGACTTGGGCAGCACGCTCGCCTCGCGGGCGCGCGCAGCGGGCCGCCTCGAGCTTGTCGCGCAGCTCGACGATGAGTCGCTCCGCCGTCTTGCGTCCGATGCCGGGCATGGCGGTGAGCGCACCGACCTGCTCCTTCTGGATCGCGCGCGCGAGCGCTGAGGGCCTGAGCCCCGAGAGCAGCGCGAGCGCGAGCCGCGGGCCCGACGCCGCTCACGCCAATCAGCGAGATCGAACAGCCGAAGCTCCTCGACGTCGGCGAAGCCGAACAGCTGGAGCGAGTCCTCGCGCACCACCTGACGCGTGCGCAGGAAGACGCTGCCCCCTGACCTCGGGCAGCGCCGCGAGCGTGTGCGACGAGACCTGCACCAGGTACCCGACGCCCGACGCCTCGACGATGCACGTGCTCACGCCCTTTCCGCTGAGCACGCCGCGCAGCGAGGCGATCACCGCGCGCTCCGACGCGGCGAGCAGCGCCTCGAGGCCGCGCGGCGGCGACGCTGCGCCGCGCTGCAGGGGCCGAGCGGCCGCTGCGGTTGAGATGGCAGATCGCGACCGCGAGCGCGTCCGCGGCGTCCGCCTGCAGCGTGCCCCGACAGCCCGAGCAGTCGGCGCACCATGAACTCGACCTGCTCCTTGCCGCCGCGCCACCCCGCCGGCGACGCTCATCTTCACCTCGCGCGGGCTGTACTCGGCGACCTCGACGCCGTGCGCACACCGCGGCGTACGATCAGCGCGCCGCGCACGTGGCCGAGAACGAGCGTCGAGCGCACGCTCTCATGGTAGAACGCCTCCTCGACCGCGACGCAGTCGGGAGCGTGCTCGTCCATCACGGCGGCGATGCGGTCGACGATGATGTGGAGGCGCTCGGGCAGCGCGAGGCGCGCCGACGCCGCGGCGTGGCCCTGCGCCACGCAGCGCATGCGGTTGCCGCTCCAGATCGACGACGCCGCAGCCGGCTGCGCCGGCTTCCGGGATCGAGTCCGAGGACGCGCACGTCTCGCCCTAGTGGAGAGCCGAGCGAGGACATCGTCGGAGACGCTGTAGTTCGCGTAACACCTTCTGCACGTCGTCGTGATCCTCGAGGGCGTCGATGAGCCGGAGCACGGTCGCGACCTCCTCTCCGCGAGCGGGACCTCCCTGGGACGCGAGCTTCGTCAGCTCGGCGCTCGTGGAACGCGATCCCTTTGGCCACGACCGCGTCGCGCACGGCCTCGAAGCGCACCGGCTGCTGTCAGCACCTCGTACACGTCGCCGGCGGCCGCGACGTCGTCGGCGCCGGCGTCGAGCGCGATCTCGATGAGCGCGTCCTCCGGCGTCGCAGTGCGCTCGATCACGATCAGGCCGCGCGGCTTGAACAGGTAGCGCGACGCTGCCCGCCTCGGCCGAGGTCGCCGCCGTAGCGCGTGAAGAGTGTGGCGGACGTCGCCCGCCGTGCGGTTGCGGTTGTCGGTCGCGACTTCGACGAGCAGCGCGACGCCGCCCGGCGCGTAGCCCTCGTACTGCGTCTCCTCGTATGTGCACGCCCTCGATCTCGCCCGTGCCGCGCTTGATCGGCGCGGTCGATGTTGGCGGCCGGCATGTTGACGCGCCTTGGCGGCGGCGATCGCCGTGCGCAGGCGCGGGTTCGCGCCTCGGGTCACCGCCGCCGTGGCGCGCGGCGATCGTGATCTCCTTGATGCACTTCGAGAACACTTTGCCGCGGGCCTGATCGGTCGGCGGCCTTCTTCGCGCTTGATCGTCGCCCATTTGGAATGGCCCGACATCGCTGCGCCTCGAGGCGTCGCGTCACGCGTGCGCGCCGGCCTCCTTCTCGGCCTTGGCCGCCGCGATCACCTTGTCGGCCAGCTCGCGCGGCACCTCTTCGTAGTGCGAGAACTTGGCGCCGGTGCATGCCCGCGTCCCTGCGTGATCGAGCGCAGATGCGTCGCGTACTTGTAGGTCTCCGGCCATCGGCACGATCGCGCGTGATCACCTGGTAGTGGCCGTCCGCCTCGGTGCCGAGGATCTTGCCGCGCCGCGACGACAGGTCGCCCATGACGTCGCCGAGGAACTCCTCGGGCACGCGCACCTGGATCTCGCCGATCGGCTCGAGCATGCACGGGCCGCGCCTCCAGCATCACCTGGTGGAAGCAGCTCTCGGCCGCGATCTTGAACGCCATTTCCGACGAGTCGACGTCGTGGTACTTGCCGAAGAACAGCGCCGGTCTGGACGTCCACCACCGGGTAGCCCGCGAGCGGGCCCGCGCTCCATCGCCGCGACGCACGCCCTTCTCGACCGCGGGAATGTACTGGTTCGGGACCACGCCGCCCTTCACCTCGTCGACGAACTCGAACCCGTCGCCGCGCGGCAGCGGCTCGAGCTGCAGGTGCACCTCGCCGAACTGCCCGCGGCCGCCGGTCTGCTTCTTGTGGCGGTACTCGCCCTGCGGCCTTGCCGCGTGATGGTCTCGCGGTACGGGCACGTGCGGCTTCGACAGCACGACCTCGACGCCGAAGCGCTTCTTCGAGCCGGTCGACCATGACCTCGAGCTGGAGGTCGCCCATGCCGCGCACCAGCGTCTCCTTGGTGCTCGGCCTCGAATAGTGCGCGACGAACGGTCGGATCCTCTTCGTGCAGGCGCGACGAGCCCCTGCGCCATCTTCTCCTCGTCGCCCCTTGTTCTTGGCGCGGATCGCACTCTTCGGTGACCGGCCGCGGGAACATCGGGCGGCGCGAGCTGCACCGGCGCGCGACTTGTCGGCGAGCGTGTCGCCCGGTGTGCGTCTCCTGAGCTTGACCGCGGCGACGATGTCGCCGGCCTTGGCGCTCTTGCACTCGACGCGCTCCTTGCCGACCAGGTGGTAGAGCGACCGAGCTTCTCCGCGCGGCTGCGCGCCGTGTTCAGCAGCTCCTTGCCGGACTCGAGCGTGCCCGGAATAGATCCGCACCAGCGACAGGTCGCCGAGGTGCTGCTCGGAAACGGTCTTGAACACGAGCGCGCAGCTGGCGGCGCTGCGCTGATCGGGCACGTCACCGGCGCTGCCGCCGTTCCCGTCGACTCGGCGACCGTCTGCGGTCGCACGTCGAGCGGGCGACGGCAGGACGTCGACGATCTCGTCGAGCACTTCCTTCACGCCCTGGTTGTGGTACGCCGAGCAGCAGAACGCCGGCGCCAGGTCGCCCTGGACGACGCGCTCGCACAGGCCGTGGCGGATCTCCTCGACCGACAGGTCGCCGCTCGCCCAGGAACTTCTCCATCAGCGTCTCGTCGCCGGTCGCGCGCCTCCTCGAGCAGCTGCGCGCGCGCCTCGGCCGCCGTTGGCCTTGAGGTCGTCCGGGATCGGCACCTCCGTGCTCTTCTCCTCCATGCCCTTGCCGGAGAACGTGTACGCCTTGTTCTCGATCAGGTCGACGATGCCGTGGAAGGTTCTCCGCCTGACCGATCGGCAGCTGCGACGGGACCGGCGTTGATGCCCGAGGCGGTCGTGGCACGCGAGCGCGACCGGCAGCCGACGAAGTCCGGCGTGCTCCTTGTCCATCATGTTCACGACCAGCAGCGTCGGCGTCTTCTCCTGCTTGAGGATCTCCCACACGACCTCGGTGCCGACCTCGGCGCCGGCGTTCGCGCGCAGGCAGCAGCACCGCGGCGTCCGCGACGCGCAGCGCGCTGTGGACGTCGCCGACGAAGTCGAGGTAGCCCGGGCGTGTCGAGCAGGTTGATCTTGTGCCCGGCCCACTCGAACTGCGCGAGCCCCAGGTTGATCGTGATCTGCCGCTGGATCTCGTCGGGCCTGTAGTCGAGGACGGTCGTGCCGTCGGCGATGCGGCCGAGCCGGTTCGTGGCCTTCGCCAGGAACAGCATGGCCTCGGCGAGGCGACGTCTTGCCCACACCCGTGGTGGGCGACCAGGCGACATTGCGGATCTGGGCCGTCGAATAGTCCTTCAAGCAACACCTCTCGGCGAGGGCGGAGGGTGAACCGCTCGTCGCGCGAAAATAGGCGGAATAGCCACGCGACACGCGACGTAACTGGTAAGTGGTTGCGTGACGCTATCACGCGTTTTCATGGCCGGTCAAGCTCCGGTGGAACGTTTGACTGCGCGCGACACCGTCGCCAGCTTCGACGACGCGCCGCCTCATGCGCAATCGCGTCCGGCCTGGGAGCCGAAAGCGCTGAAATAGACGGTTGGTTTCATGACTCCTCACGACAGCGTCTACGGGTGCCGCGGCGGTACTTTGATCTCAGATCGCCTTTCTCCGGTAAGCGCGCGCTCGGCTCGGGCGCGGCGGATTCGACGTCCACGCCCCCGACCACCACGTGCACGCCAGTCCCCGCTAAGACCTGTCGGCGACCCCGCGATCGGCAAGGAAGTTCTTCCTCGAGCTGAACTGCGCGCTATAGCCTAGTAATGGGCGGACGGCGGCAGCGGCAGTGGCTCACGGGCAATCCCACGCCCAAATTGGCGGGACGCGAAGCGCAATGGCTGATCCCGAGTACAACAACGACTACCTGCGCGACTGCATCACGAACGGCAAGATGAAGTCCGGCATGGTGGCGTGGGGAAAGACCGGCCAGCTCAAGCCCTCGCCGAGATCGAGCACGTCGTCATCGCGTACATCCGGACGTTCAGCGCGAAGAAGTAGCGCGACACGCCGGAGCGTATTGCACGCGGGGTCGCCGCGGAATTGGGATCGTCGCCCTCGCGTCGTCCTGATCGGGATCAGCGGATGTCGATGCCCACGGCATGAGCGCGAGCACGTCGCCCGCCGGGAAGCGGGCCGCGACGGTCCAGGCGCGCATCACGGGCGAGAGCAGGCGCGCCGAATCGTCGTCGTCGTCCGCGAACCAGCCTTCGAGCACGCGATCGAAGAACGTGCTCTCGATGCGCGCAGCACGTCCACGACGGTCAGCCGTCCTACGCCGACAGGCCCGCCTTCCGCAGCAGCGAGATGGAACGCCACCTCGAGTCCGCCGAGCGTGTCGACGAGCCGAGCGCTCGAACGCCGCGCGTCCGCTCCAGCACGCGCCCCCTGGGCCGACCGAGTCGGCGTACGCGGGCGTGACTCCGCCGTGGCCCGCGCTCACGCGCGCCGAGGAACGTGCGATAGGTGTCGTCGAGCTGGGCCCGATAGCGCTCCGCCTCCTCGGGCGTGAAGTCCTTGAACGGCGACAGCATCTCGGCGTGGAGACCACGCGACACCGTCTCGACGTTGATGCCGAGCTTGCGGTACAGGCCGAGGATGTTGAGCTTGCCTCCGAAGACGCCGATCGACCCGGTCGAGCGTCGCGGGCTGCGCGACGATCGCCGTTGCGGGTGCGGCGAGGTAGTGGCCGCCCGAGGCCGCGAGATCGGGACATGCTCACGATGACCGGTTTGACGCTCCGGCAGCGGTCGACCTCGCGCCAGATGTCGTCCGACGCCTCGACCGATCCGCCGGGCTGTCGACGCGCAGCACGATGGCGCGGATCGATCGCCGCTCTCGCGCCTCGCGCAGCGCCGCGATCATCGTCTCCGGAGCCGCAGCACCATCCCATCGCCCGCGATGTAGCGACTCTTCCCCGGCACTGATCGTTCCGGAGCCGGCTCACGTAGCGCGATGTGGGCCCCAGATCGGGCGTGGCTCGTGCTCGAGATGGCAGGATAGCGGCGTCGGCGACGCCCGCGACCTCGGCTCGCGCGCACGGCGGTCGAGTCCGCGTCGTCGGTGTAGCCGAGCCCGTCGAGGAGCCCGAGCTGGAGCTGCCGCGCGACGGCCGTACGGATCCGCCGTCGATCACTCGGCGTACGAATCGGGATCGATGCCGCGGGCGCTGCGCCAGCGTGTCGATCAGCATCGAGAATGCGTCGTCGAGCACTGGCGTACGAGCGCCTCACGGGCGGGCGGCGACATGTCGGTGCGCGGTACTGCTCGATCGCCGACTTGTACTCGCCCCGCGTGCCCGAAGTTGGTGATGGATGTCGAGCTTGTCGAGCGTCGCCGCGCAGGAACATCGCCGACAGGGTCAGCCGTCGAGGCGCAGCACGCCGGTCGGCGGCACGGAGGATCGATCCGCCGCCGAGGCGAGGAAGTACTCGCGATCGCCGCCCGATCGGATGCACGCGCGTAGACCGGCTTCCCTCGGCCGGAATCGCGGAGACCGCGTCCCGCAGTTCCGCCACCTTCGCCCATCCCCAGTCGAGCGCGTCGATGTGGAGCACCAAACCGAGCACGTGGCTGTCGTGCGCAGCGTGATCGATCGCGCGGATTGTCGCGAACAGCGTAGGCCGGTCGCGGTGCAGCAAACCGTACGGCAGCGACTGGTTCGGCGTGGCGCCGCTTCCTCGATCTCGTCCGGGACGTCGTAAACGATCACCGAATCCGACGTCGTCGACGGCGCCGGCTGGCGCATCGCGAACGCGATGAACAGCACGCCCGGTACCGACCAAGGTGAGCAGCAGCGATGAACAACCAGACTCCGCGACGTCCTGACATGCGAAGGCCCCCAGAGGACCGTGATACCCGTAGTGAAAGCCGTAGCGAGTCTACGCAGGTCGACGGAGAGTAAAGATCGCGCGCGAGTCCTGCGTGTCGTCGGTGTGCAGCTCGACACGGCCTGATCCGTAGACGCGCAGGCGCACGATCGCGCCTAGCGCCTGATCGCCGATCACGCCCAGCTCGTAGAACGCGTACGACGAGTGAAATGCCCAGCTCGATCGCCGAAGCAATACGTAACTGAACGAAGCATAAC
>ERZ1370068.2454-contig-1604_pt1 | contig 43465 bp, 59 predicted proteins | sample MGYA00561227_ERZ1370068 | MGnify/ENA primary metagenome ERZ1370068 (study PRJEB38410, sample SAMEA6850437) | metagenome | study: Metagenomic assessment of the ecological functions of the soil: analysis of the soil microbiota associated with the... | reverse complement strand
TTGTACTTCGTTCAGTTGCGTATTGCTAATCAACGTGCGTTTGCCGGAAGGCTCGACGCTTGTCCACGACATCGGCGCTGAGTGAGCGCATGGCGGCCGATGTGCGCAAGCTGCCCGGGCGTCACGGACACGCTGGTGACGATCGGCAGCGGGCGCGCAACAAATCGTTAACGTCGCGAACATCTACATCAAGATGACGCCGATCGAGGAGCGTTCGGTTAGTCAGCAGGCGCTGATGTTGCGCGCGCGTTCGGAAATTGTCGGCAAGTATCTGAAGGAAATGCCGGCAGCTTGCGCACCAGCGTCAATCCGGTGGCGGTCATCTCGGGCGGCGGCCAGCGCAATTCGGACATCAGCTTTGTAATCAGCGGCCCGGACCTCGATAAGCTGACCAGGTATTCGGATGACTTATTGGCCAAGCTGAAGACCCTGCCGGACGTCGGTCGACGTTGACTCGACGCTGGTGACGGGCAAGCCCGAGCTACGCGTCGTCATCGATCGCGCGCGCGCGGCGGATCTGGGCGTGCGTGATCGGTGATATCGCGCAATCGCTGAACACGCTGGTCGCCGGTCAGAAGGTTTCGACGTTCAATGCGGGCACTGATCAATACGACGTGCGCGTGCGCGCGATTGGCGAGTTCCGCGCCAGTGCCGAAGGGCTCGAAGCGCATGCTGGTTGCCGTCGACAAAGGTCGGCTGGGTCAGTCTCGACAACCTGGTGCGCATCGAAGAAGGCACTGGTCCTTCGTCGATCGAACGTTACAACCGCCAGCGTCAGGTGATGCTGGTGGCGAACATCAAGCCCGGCGGCTCGCAGGCCGCGGTGATCGGCCCAGTTGAACGACTTTGCGAAAGCCGAAGGAATGGACAGTGCCTACAAGACCTTTCTGGCCGGGCGCATCGAGAGAGTTGAGCCGGACCGGCCAGTACTTCCTGCTGGCGATCGTCCTCTCATTCGTTTTCATGTACATGGTGCTGGCGGCGCAGTTCGAATCGTTCATTCACCCGATCACGATTTTGCTGACGCTGCCGCTGGCGATTCCGTTCGGCATCGTCTCGCTGCTGGTCACGGGACAAACGGTGAACATCTATTCCGGCCTGGGCCTGTTGCTGTTGTTTGGCGTGGTGAAGGAAGAACGCGATTCTGCAAATCGATCACACGAATCGGATTGCGCAAGCAGGGCATGGAACGCCACGACGCGATCATTCAGGCGAACCGCGATCGGTTGCGGCCCATCCTGATGACGACGATTGCGCTGGTTGCCGGTATGACTGCCGCTGGTGCTGTCCAGTGGGCCGGGCGCCGGCACCAATCGATCGATCGGCGTGCTGGTGGTCGGCGGCCAATCGCTTTGTCTGCTGCTGACCCTTTTGGCGGTGCCGGTCTTTATTCCCTCTTCGATGATCTGGCGCGCAGTCATATCTGGTCGCGAATGGGCGGCTTTGCGGGCGCGCGTCTTTGGACGCGCGCGCCGGCGCGTGGCCACAGCGGCCGCATCGTTGCTGGGACGTTCGAGCAGTAAGGGCAGTAGGAGTATTATGAGAAGTTGGACTCTTTCACGTGGAATTAACCGCGGAGGAAACAGAGTGACTTGCGCAGAGGAGCGCGGAGGATTTTCTCTGCGCCCTCGGCGAATACCTCCGGCGTCCTCTGCGGTAAAGGTATTTCTGGTGATCGCAATTCTATCGCTGGCGGGCGCGACCTCTCGCGCGGCCAACAACCGACGCCGCAACCAATCCCGACGTCAGAGTGACGCCGGCTTGAAAGTGCCCGCTGATCGCTGTCGATTTTCGCGCTGACACCAGGCGGCCAATGCCCTCACTCAATCGAATCGGCGTAGACCCGGCTGATCAGCAGCCGCTCACTTTGCGTGAAGCGATCACGCTCGCGCTCAGAAACAATAAGGACATCGAAATTGCGCGAGACACTGTGAAGATCGCCGAATTCGATCTGTTGACGGCGCGTGGCTCGTACGACCCGAGGTTCAGCGCCCAGAGTTATTTCGAAAAGATTAAGACGCCGGCCACGAACGTCCTGAGCGGCGCGGCCAAGGTGATCACGGACGATCTCACGGCGACTGCGCGCCTGGAAGGTCTGGCGCCCAAAGGCGGCGGCAGTTATCACGTCGATTTCTCGTCGATCAGGGCGACCAGCAACAGCACTTTCAACGTTTTGAACCCGTCGTATCCGACCGCGCTCACTTTCAGTTACGTGCAACCGTTGGTCCGCGGATTGCGATTTGATTTGCCGCGGCGACAGATTGAAGTAGCGAAGAAGAACCTCTCGCTTACCGACGCGCAATTTCGGCAGCGGGCGATCGAAGTGATCACCAGTGTGCAGCGTTCGTACTGGGATTTGGTTTTCGCTCTTGCGCAACCTGCAAATTCAGCGCGACTCGCTGGCTGATTCGCGCCAGCAGCTGGAACACAACAAGCGCATGGTCGCTGAGGGCACGCTGGCGCCGATCGACGAGGTGGCGGCTGAAAATCAGGTAGCCACTTTCGAGCAGGCTGAGTTCGCCGCGCTGGAAGACGTCAATCGCGCCGAGAACAATTTGAAGAACATGATTGCTGAGAATCAGGAGGCGAAGATCTGGAGCCTGTCGCTGATTCCGACCGATCAGGCCGATCTTACCCTGCCGCAGGTTTCTCTGCCTGACGCGATGAACGCGGCGATAGCAGAATCGTCAGGAGCTGAAGCAGTCGGATCTGGCGCGCGAGATTAACCTGCTGGATCAAAAACTCTATCGTGATCTGTCGAAGCCGGAAATTGATTTGGTGGGAAGTTATGGCGTGGTGGGCAACGCCGGCTCGCAGGTTACCGACCCCGAATCCTTTGACAGCCAGCAACGACGCGCAGCGCGCGCGGGTGAACGAGTTGTCGGTGTTGGCAGGCTTGCAGCCGCTGCCCGCGCCGCCGACGGTGACGATTCCGTCCGAACTTGTTTGGCGCGTTATGGCCAATCGCTGCGTGAACCTCGGTTCGAACCAATACAACAACTTTCGCGTGGGTGTGGCGATCAGTCTGCCGCTGCACAATCGCGCGGCTGAGGGCCTGCTTGGGCATTCACTGGTCGAGGGAAAACGCATTCAGACACAGCGCGAACAACTCGAACAGCTGATTCAGGTCGAAGTGCGAAACGCTCTGCAATCGCTCAGCACCTCTGAAGCGCGCCTGCGCTCAGCTGCGATAGCCCGCTTCAACTGCCGAGCAGCAGTACGAAAGCGAAAAGCGAAAGCTCGACGCCGGCCAATCGACAATCATTTCTGGTGCTCGAACGACAGACTGCCCTGGCCGTCGCCCGCGGCAACGAGCTCAAGGCGCAGACAGATTTGAACAAGTCGATTGCCGAACTTGCAGCGCGCCACCGGCAACGCGCTGACGGCGAATAATGTGACGGTCACAGTGCGTTAGGAGACCGTGTCAGAAGCCCGACCGTGAGGAAGGGCTAGAGGCGCAAGGTACGCGTCAGTTCCCAGTGGATTAGCGAATGGCCCGTAAAAACTCTCCAGAGCGATTGGTATTCTCGCGGTGGTCATAGTCATAGTCGCCGCGACTTTTCTTGCCTGGTGGTTCCTGGTTCGCCAGCCTCCTGTTCCCCATAACATCATTACTTTGAGCGGCCGCATTGAAGGAGATGACTCAGTCGTGGCCGCCAAAACCTCTGGCCGAATTCGTGAAATTCGCGTGCGCGAGGGCGACAAAGTGAAGGCCGGTGAGGTCATTGCCGATGCTTGATGACGAGCAGGCTGCGGCCCGCGAAGATCAGGCGAAGTCCGCGGCCCAGGCGGCTGATACCCGCGTCACATCAGGCGCAACAACAGATCGCAGTGCTGGGCGAACAACTCAAACAAGCGCGCCTCACGGTTGATCAGTCGCGGCTCGATGCCCAGGGACGTGTCCGCCAGGCTGAGGCCCAGGTGGCCACGGCCGAAGCGAATCTGGCGCAGGCGCAGGCCGGGTACGAGCAGGCCCGTTACGATGCTCGAGCGCTTCACCAGATTGGCAAGTTCAGGAGACGTGCCTGATCGCCAGCGCGAACAGGCGCGCACGACTGCCGCAGCCCAGGCCGCCGTGGTCGAATCAAACAAGAAACAGGTTGCTGCCGCTCATGGAGCGTTGACTGCGGCTAAGGCAAACCTCGAGAACCCGGCGATCAGATCGTCTCAAGCCAGCGCGGTCCAAAAGCAAATCTCACAGGCGCAGACTGATGTGACCACGGCCCAGGCAGACGCCGACCGGGCCCGGGCACAGGTGAAAGAGGCCCAGGCTAATCGAAGCGATCTAAACATTGTCGCGCCTTTCGACGGCACCATTGCGACTCGGACCGCCGAGCCAGGCGAAGTTGTCAGTCCCGGAACGCCGATCGTGACCATGCTCGATCTGGGCAAAGTCTATCTGCGTGGGTTCGTGCCCGAGGGCGACATCGGCCGCGTCAAGCTGGGCCAGTCAGCGCGGGTCTATCTCGATTCAAATCCCCGGCAACCAATCGAAGCAACTGTCTCTCGTATCGATCCGGAAGCATCGTTCACTCCTGAGAATACTTACTTTCGTAACGACCGGGTTAAGCAGGTGGTCGGGAGTAAAACTCCTGGTCAACAGCCCGGCCGGCGCTGCCAAACCCGGCATGCCCGCCGACGGCGAAATTCTGGTCGATGGCAGTGCCTGGCCAGAGGACACAGGAAGACGATGAGTGCCGTAAAGCAGACTGTCTAGTCTGCGTCCCTTAGGACAGCCAAAGCCTCGCAGACTGGACAGTCTGCGATACATTATGGAACCTCTGGATCGAGTTACTGTGCATCGCACATCGGACCATACTCTCCCTTCCAGCCAGGGCGTTCAGCGAATGAATGAAGACTCAAACCTCGCAATTCAAATTCAGAATCTGAAGAAGAACTATGGCTCGGTCGAAGCCGTGCGCGGCATCGATCTGGACATCGGCGCTGGTGAAATCTTCGGGCTCATCGGTCCCGACGGCGCCGGCAAGACGTCAGTCTTTCAGGTTCTGGGTGGTGTGATGCAGCCAACTTCAGGTCAGGCGATCATGCTCGGCCACTCGGCGCGGGACGCACGATCCTACGTCGGTTATCTGACTCAGGTTTTTAGTCTCTATCACGATCTCACCGTCGCTGAAAATCTTCGTTACATGGGTGAGTTACGCCGGCTGCCGGGCGACGAAATCGAGCGTCGCGGCCGTCGCTACCTCGAGATGTTCGGCATGGACCGTTTCACCAACCGGCTGGCGGGAAGATTGAGCGGAGGCATGAAACAAAAGCTCTCGCTGGCCTGCGCTTTGATCATTGAGCCGCAGATTTTGCTTTTGGACGAGCCGACTACGGGCGTAGATCCGGTCTCGCGGCGCGAGTTTTGGGATGCCTTAACCGAACTCTCGGCTCAGGGCATCACGATCATGATCGCCACGCCTTATCTTGATGAAGCTGAGCGTTGCACGCGCGTCGCTTTGATGCATGAAGGACGCATCCATCAAACGGGTTCGCCGCGTGAGCTGCGCGATCATCTCGGATTGCAAAGACTGGTGGTGCGAGCTTCAGATTTGAGCCGGGCGGAAGATCTTCTGGATGAGACGAAAGGCATTGATGACGCGCAGCGATTCGGCGATCACCTCGACGTGATGGTTCTGGACGCGACCGAGGGCGAGAAATTGACGCGCGAAACCCTGCGTCAGGCCGGCGATTGAAGTCGAGGCCATCGAAGTGGCGCCGCCGACTCTGGAGAACACTTTCGTGGCGATGTTGCGTCACATTGAAGACGAAATCAGGACCTCGCCATTTCCGGTGCAGCGACAATTCCGCGAACGTCCGGCGGGCGCCATCGCGATCGGGGCTCGCAACCTGTCAAAGACATTCGGCGATTTCAGGCGGTCAAACAGGTCAACCTTGAAGTTAACTATGGCGAGATTTATGGCTTGCTGGGCGCCAACGGTGCGGGCAAAACGACCACGATCAAAATTCTTTGCGGGCTGATCGAAGCCACCGGCGGGGAAACCGAGCTGGCCGGCGAAACCGGCTCGCTGCGATCAGAGTTCGTGCGCCAGCGCATCGGCTACATGTCGCAGAAGTTCTCTCTTTATGACGACCTGACGATCGACGAGAACCTCGAGTTCTTCGCCGGCGTTTACAAAGTCCCCTTCGACGAGCGCGCCGAAAAAAGCGCTGGGTACTTTCATTCTCAGGCCTGCAGGACCGCGGCCACTTAATGACCGGTAGTTTGCCGGGCGGCTGGAAGCAACGCGTGGCGTTTGGCGCCGCGGTCATGCACGAACCGAGCGTGCTGTTTCTGGACGAACCGACGTCGGGCGTCGACCCTCTGGCCCGGCGCGCCTTTTGGAAAATGATCAATAGCTTCGCCGACCGCGGGATGGCGATCCTGGTGACGACGCACTACCTGGAAGAAGCCGAGCAATGCAATCGCCTCGGTTTTATGGTGGCCGGTGAATTAGTGGCCCAGGGCACACCCTCAGGTCTAAAGGCGCAGCAAAAGGACATCTGCTGGAAATCGCCACCGATGCGCCGCAACGGGCCAATAACTTGTTGAAGCAGGAAATGGATCGTTGGCGGGTTTCATTGTTTGGCGATCGCCTGCACGTCATCGTTGACGAAGAGGCCGAGACGGGGATTCGGAATATCAGTGAACGACTGAAACGCGAAGGGATCACCGTGAGTAGAGCGCGCGAGGAATCCTACTCGCTCGAAGATGTTTTCATCGCCGTGGTCGAACAGATGCGGAGAGAAGGGAAGAGCGCGGAAGGCTGACGGTACTTAACTCCCTTTCCCTTTGGGAGAGGGTTGGGGTGAGGGCCTGACGGCTACGCTTCGCGCCTCTCTCTCGCCCCTCTCCCAAAGGAAGAGGGGAAAAAGAATATGAAACGAATTCTGGCCCAGGTAAGAAAAGAACTGACGCAGTTGCGGCGTGACCGTCTGACGCTGGCCCTGGCGCTGGTGCTGCCCATTCTGCTCCTGCTCTTGCTCAGCAAGGCCACGTCGCTCACCGTGAAAGACATCCCGCTGGTCGTGCAGGATCTCGACAAGACACCGACGTCGCGCAGTTACATCGAAGCAGTGAGCGCCTCGCTTTCGTTTAAGGTCAGCGCGTTGCCGCCGAACCTGTCACCTGAACGCGTGCTCGATCAGGATGAGGCTCGGGCGGCCTTAATCATTCCACCGAACTTCGAGCGCGATCTATTGCGGACGCACACTGCCGATGTGCAGTGGTTAGTCGACGGCACCGACGCGAACACTGCCAACGTAATGCGGGGAAAGGCTGCGGCGATCAGCCAGTCATTCAGTGCCGGGCTGCAACCGGCGCCGATGCAGCCGGCGATCAAGCCACAGATCCGTTATTGGTTTAACCCGGGGCGCTCTGACCTGGAATACTTCGGGCCGGGCGTGCTGGCGTTTGGGTTGGCCATGTTTCCACCGTTACTGGCAGCCCTGGCGCATGTCGCGCGAAGGAGAGTTGAAAACGATCCTGCAAGTCTATGTTTCCAGCATCACCGCGTTCGAATACCTCGCCGGAAAGGTGATTGCGTACACGATTGTCGCCTGGTCCGAATGGATCTCCGGAATGATCGTCTTGTATGTGATTTTTGACTGCAGCTCGTGGGCGACCCAACGCCGCTGATAGTCACAACCTTTTTCTATTTACTATGCACGACCTGTTTTGGGGTGATGCTGGGCGCCGCGATTCCGAATCAGGCGGCGGCTATTCAGGCGGCGCAGCTGGGCGGCTTTCTGACTTCGTTTCTGCTGGCCGGTTTCATCTTTCCCGTGCAGAACATGCCTTGCTGCTGCGATTTCTCTCTTACTTTGTCCCGATGCGGTACTACCTGGAAGTGATTCGGGACGCCTTTCTGCGCGGTGGGGCTGGTCAGGTTTGTGGAGTGCGCCGATCGCGTTGGGGCTTTTGGGCCTATTTTTCTTTTGGCGGGCGTGGGCTGTGATGAAAGACATGCAGGTTAAGGCTTAGGAGGTGTCAGTTGTCTGTAGTCAGTTGTACTTAGTCTTAGGTCTTAGGTCTTTGGGCTTGGGTCTTTGGATCTGGTCGAGCAGGAAGTTTTCAAAGACCAAAGGCCCAAGACCCAAGACCAAAGTACAACTGACAACTGACCAGTATCATTTAGATGCAATCACTTAAACGAATTCTGAATCTGCGTCTTTGGTCGCTCTTCGTCAAAGAGTTTCACCAGATCCGGCGTAACCGCCGGCTGGTAATCCTTCTGATCATTCCGCCCACTTTGAACATTATTCTCTTTGGACTCGCGCTCAATCCTACGTTCGACAATCTGCGTTTGGGCGTCGTTGACGACAGTCGCACCCCGGAGAGTCGCGAGTTGGTCTCAGCTTTTGAGGAAGGATTGGTCTTCAAGGTCCAGGCGTACTACGCCTCGGCCAATCAACTTGGTGACGCGATCAGCCGTGGCGATTTGGATGCAGGTATGGTCGTGCCCCGCGATTTTGCGGAAACACGCGCCCGCCGCCAGACTGCTGAAGTCCAGCTGATCGTTGATGCGGTCAATGCCAACACTGCCACGATCGCCGGCGGCTATGCGACGCGGATCATCGCGCAACTAAATCAGAAAATCGCCTTGTCACAGCCGCCGCGACGGCCACCGCCTGACATATCAAATCCGGAAGTCATCGCGCTCAACACGAACGGACCGGCGAAGCCGACCACCGTCACGCCACATCTGACGCTGCTCTACAATCCCGGGCTTAAGAGCGCGTGGTTTATCACCACCGGCATGATCGGACTGCTACTGGTGCTTCAGGGATCGGTGGTGTCTGCAGCTTCATTGGTGCGCGAGAAAGAAGTTGGCACTATCGAACAATTGTTGATGACCCCGGCGAGCGGCTCAGAGATCATCATCGCCAAGGTGCTGCCCATCTTTCTGCTGCTGGCGATGGATATTGGCCTGGCGTTGTTCGTCGCCCGGCTGGTTTTCAGTGTGCCAATGCGCGGCAGTATCTGGTTATTTTTCTTTCGGCCTCGCTGTGTGTGGTATGCGGCATTGGATTGGGAATGATGATCGCCACTTTCACGCGCACTCAACAACAGGCGCAGTTGATGAGCTTCTTTACCAATCCGCCGCTCGCGATCCTCTCGGGCGCGACCACGCCGATTGAAGCCATGCCAGCCTGGCTGCAAGCAGTAACCGCAGTTAATCCAGTCAAGCACTTTGCGATCATTTCGCGCGGCATTTTACTCAAAGGCAGCGGGTGGACGTCCTGTATCCTGAGCTGTTGGCACTGGCGGCGATTGCTTTGGTGATGGTGACCGTGAGCGCCTGGCACTTTCGTAAACAACTTGGGTAGGGGTTGGAAAACGGTAGCCGGTGGTGACAACAGAGACCAGTTACGGAGCAGCCGTCTGGGCGAGGCTTTGCGAGGGTATTGATGTACTTCGCGAATCAAGAATACTGAATCGGCCGACGATTTACGCTACGGAAGGCTTATCTCCCTTCTCCCTTTGGGAGAAGGGTTGGGGATGAGGGACTGCTTAACGGCGCGACGCCAACCCTCACCCCAACCCTCTCCCAATGGGAGAGGGCGTAAGAATCCTTTCTCTGTTTTTCCGGTGCAGCCTAAGCCTCACCCAACCCTCTCCCAAAAGGGAGAGGGCGATGAAAAAAATACCTGATGCGTCAAGTATATTATTGCCTTTGCGAGGGTATTGACATGCATGGCGATTCCATTGTGACAAAAATGGGCTTGCTGGTCGTTGATTTCTATCGCTCGAACTTATCTCCAATTTATCGAGACGCTGCTGCGCGCTTTGCTGTGCTTCTTTCAATTCAGGGAGATAATCCGGATCGGGTTGCATGGAAAGAATCGCATTCAGTTGTTCGCGGGCGTCAGCCGCTCTGCCCACTGCCTCGTAAGCCTCCGCCAGGTGCAGCCGGAGGAACGCATTGCCTTTACCGAACTGCAGACCTTTTTCCAACTCTGCTACTGCTCGCTGGGGATTACCCCCGGCAATCATCGGCGCCTTCAAATCGAGCAGTCCCAGCACCATGCGTATGCGCTGCCATCCTGATAACCCTCGTTCAGCTTGAGAACGGTTTCCATTTCTTTGCGCACATCCAGAAGCGACGCCAGACCGAAAATGTCGGACTCGAGGGTCCCGCCATAATTTGCGCCCAACCAGAAGTGGCCCTCGGGCCTATCGGGGTGCAATTCGATCGCCGTCTGACCAGCCTCGATACCTTCGCGAAAAGCCCGGTCGCGGTGATCGCCCTCAGTATGCGATGCCAGATAATAGTCAAACTTAGACAGTTGCCAGTACGCCTCGTAGTTCGCGGGATCATTCGTGGCCGCTTGTCGCAAAAGGACGATGCCCTGCTGCAAGCGCGTCAGATCGTCACGCTGGCGGTAGAATTGATCCGCCTGCGCAATGTCTGAGAGCGCCGCATTCTTGTTCAGACTGGGGCGGCGGCGCCAGACTGCGATTTACAAGAGATCAGGCCACACAGCGATATAACAATCGCGAACAACTTGAGCGCGCGATTACACATATTGAGTTGATGCGCTAAATGGTTGTCAGGTTTTCTGCAGTTATGGTTGTGAAGTCTATGCGATCTAACCAGCCGCACAATTGCGGTGATGGTGACGCCTGGCGCTTTCGTAAACAACTGATGAATTGAGATCTCAGATCTCAAATCTCAACGCGAGCTGCTGATCAGGATGATGTCTCTGATTTCGTTGCCGCGCGTGAACGCGAATGTCTTACCGTCACGCGACCAGCCGTATGAATAAATCTTTTCTTCGGGGAGACCCTTGATCCGTTGACTCGCCCCACCTTCAACCGGCTGGCGCCAGAGTCCGGATCCCCAGTCCCGGTAAGTAATCGCCTTCCCGTCCAAGGTCCATCTGACGCCATATCGGAAATTGGCCAGCGGAGGCACATCGAATATTTTCGTGGCAGATCCGCCTTCAATCGGGAAGATGGCAAGTTGCTCCTTTCCGGGGACCGAAGCGAATGCGCACGCCACAAACTTGCTGTCGGGAGACACCGCGGGCCAGGACCCGGATTTCTCCGTCAAACGGACGGGTTGCCCGCCATCGAGCGAGACGCGCCATAAACCTGGATCGGCTTCGCACGTTGATCGGTACACAACCCATTTACCGTCGGGAGCCACTCCAGGTTGATAATTGCGCCCACAGGTCGTAAGCGGTTTGGGATCGCTACCGTCAATATTAGCCCGCCAGATTTCGCTCGCGCCGCTACGATTTGATTCAAACACCAGGAAACGGCCATCGCCAGCGACGCCAGGCGCCGTATCGTAGTAGCCGGGTGGCGTTAATTCTCTGGCATTTTCGCCGTTGGCATCCATGATCCAGATCGTTCTGCTCTGGGCCACAGATGATGCGTAAACAATCTTTCCATCTGGTGTCCAGTCGAGACCCAAACCACCATCGCCGCGACTCAGGGCGCCGAACGTTATCTGCTTAGCTTTGGAAAAGTCCTCGGCGGGAGCCACCCAGATGTTACTGATCTGTTGATGTGCAACTGCCATCACATCGTTGGCATTCGACGTGGCGCTCAGGCTGATGTCATAGCTATTCAAATCGTTGGTAATGCGTCGTGTTTCTCCCCGGGGTGCGCGACGAACCATATCTGCCGGCTTTCCTGGGTAACTGTGCTGGCGGCCACAGCCATGATGCCGCTGCCGTCTTTTAACCAGACCGTGCTTTGAATTTCGCGCCACTCCGGAGCGGTCAGCGATTTCAGTTCCTTGTCAGCGAGACGTAACAAAAGGATTCCCAGGGCAGATTGATTCTCGTCGGGACGGGCGCCCAAAGCGATGTTCGAACCATCGGGCGACCAGGACAGACTCAGCGGCATCAGTTCACGCCGGACCGGAAGCGCGAGGACCACGTTCTCGTTCGCCCCATCGAGATCGGATACCACGACATTCCGGGTTTTTTGTCGGCGTCGCTGCGTACGAATGCGACTCGCTTGCCGTCGGGAGAGATGGCAAAGAAAGGGGCAATGCCTTCGCGTAGTCTTACGGCCACACCTCCCAACACAGGTATGCGATAGAGAGTTTCGTTATTCTGTTTGGCGTCGTTGACAACGTAATAAATGCTGTTGCCATCGGGAGCAAACGCCAGGCCCTCGTAGACCACGTTGGCGGCAGGACGCAACTCAATCGGACCTTCACCGTTCATCTGGCCCAGGCGCAGGCTCATCTTTTCCGGGTCGGCCACGTCGGCCCAAACAAATACGAAAAACTTCCCGTCCGGTGAAATCGCCGCGTTGACCGTGCGTCCGTCGTTGGTTAACTGCCTGATTTTGATTTGCTGAAAGCGGCTCGCGATAGCGCGCGCCTGTTGGATCTTGTGCACCGCAAAAATGCCGCCAGGCCCAGAACGACGAGGCTTACAGTCAACGCCGCCCAGAGAAATAGACGTCTGGCAGGTGCCGGCGACTGTAAGACGCGGCCGCTTAGTTGCGGGGCTGCAGGATGCCGGCTACTGAGTGGCGTTTGCTTGTTTCGCGAGTCAGACGAAAGCGCATCGTCTTCAACCGTTTCTTCTTCGACAGTAATCTGGGAAACAGTCTGTGTTTCGATCAGAAATTCGTCGACCTCGTGCACCGGCCCCACAAAGCGATAGCCACGACCGGGAATGGTCACGAGAAATCTCGGCTGCGCCGCTTTCTCGCCCAAAGCTTTTCGCACTGCCGAAATGTTCACGGTGAGATTCGACTCTTCGAGGATTTGGCCCGGCCAGATCTTTTCCAGGATTTCGTCCTTGTTGAGGTCGCGTCCTTTGCTTTGCACGAGGAGCAAAAGCAAATCGAAAGCCTTCGAATAAAGCGGCACCACTTCGCCTTCACGCAGTAACTGCCGCTTCGCCGCATCCAGCCGAAACTCGTCGAACTCGTAAACCTGCCGGTTTTCTTCAATCACAGTGTTTCGGGCTTTTTCGGAACATTTCGGCCCGATTTTAAAGACATTTCGGGACGCCTTCGTTGAAGATGCGCACCGCTGCGAACGAAGAGCTCAAGAACGAGCAGCGGGAAGTTTCTGGCGCGGATGATAGCAGAGGCAAAGCGCGGAAGGGAAAGCCATTAATGAAGAAAAGAACCCGAATTACGGTCGTCACCCGACAGACGGTGGTGGCTCGCTCGTTACGAGTGCGCTGCCCGGAGTGTGGCGCTGAAGTTCCCGTCATAACGTCCAAAAGTGCCGCCGGAGTTTTGCAGACTTCGCCGCACGAGATTCAAGGGTTGCTCGCCAGCGGAGATTTGCACGCGGTCGCAGAGGAGTCCGGCGCCAGCCGGATCTGCGGCAATTCAATATCAGCAACCTCAACCGACAACGGAATTCCAATCGAAGGAGAAAGACAATGAAGTTCGAGAAATCAGTGAAAGCGGTATTTGAAAATAGATCAAACCCTGGGGAAGTTTATCCCCAAACACCGAAAGGATTGCGCGCCGGCCAGAGGCTGAGGCGAGTCGCGTTGAGAGCGATCGTCGGTCTGACGCTCGGGTGCTTTGTCGCGTTGACGGCTGAGGCCGCTACTTTCACGGTGAACAATACCAACGACAGTGGAGCCGGTTCTTTGCGACAGGCAATTCTGGATGCGAACGCAAATGCGGGAACAGATCAAATTAGCTTCAACATTCCGGGCGCGGGCGTCCGCACGATTTCACCTTTGACGCAGTTACCGGCGATTACTGATCCAGTAATCATAGACGGCTATACGCAACCGGGCGCCAGCGCTAACACGTTGACGAATGGTGACAACGCGGTGCTTTTGATTGAGCTGGACGGTTCACAATCTGCCTTGGGATCCAGCGGCCTGGTTATCACCGCCGGAGCGAGCACGGTGAAAGGACTGGTGATCAATAACTTCAAAAACTTTGATTCAACTTCGTCGTTTACCGTCGGCATTGTGCTGAGTACCAAAGGCGGCAACTTAGTCACCGGCAATTTCATCGGGACGAACCCGAGTGGGACAGGGAAAGTGGGGAACGAGATCGGCATCTCGATTGACGGTTGTGGCAATAACACGATTGGGGGCACGACTCCGGCGCTTCGTAACGTCATTTCTGCGAATATCAATTACGACATCAGAATCGGACAGGTGAATGCGTTCAATAACGTCGTGCAGGGAAACTTTATCGGGACTGATGCGACCGGTGCGGCTGCGCTAAAGAATTTTACCTGCGTCGAGCTGGAAGGAACGGGCGGGACACCAAGTAACAATTTGATTGGCGGCACGGTCGCCGGCGCCGGTAACGTGATCTCAGGCTGCAATAACAACGGGATCAATTTGCAGAGTTTTGGCTCGCTCATTCAAGGCAACTTAATCGGCACGGATGTGACGGGAACACAAGTGCTGGGAAATAACATCGGCATCAATGCCGTGATAAACGGAGCGACGATTGGTGGAACGACGGCAGCGGCTCGCAACGTCATTTCCGGCAATAACGAGGGAATATCGATGAATATATTTTCGAGCAGCAACATCACCATCCAAGGTAACTACATCGGTGTTGACGTTACCGGAACGGCACCACTGGGTAATGGAGCGTGGGGAGTCGCAGCGGGCGGCTCGTCAATCTTAGTTGGCGGCACGGTAGCGGGAGCCGGTAATGTGATTGCCAACAACGCGACGAACGGTGTGCTGGTTGTCGGCTCAACGAGCACTGTTACGATTGAAGGCAACTCGATCTATGACAATGCAAGTCTGGGAATTGATCTCGCCCCATCCGGGGTTACGCCGAACGACGTCGGCGATGGAGATACCGGTGTCAACAACCTGCAGAACTTTCCGGTCGTTGGTTCAGCCGTGCTAAGTGGTGGCACGACGACCATCAACGCTTCTCTAAATAGCAACGCCGGTAAACAATACCGGGTTGAGTTCTTTTCGAATACAACTTGCGATCCTTCGACATTTGGGCAGGGTCAGAATTTTCTGGGCGCGACGAATGTGACCACGAACGGCAGCGGCGATGTTAGTTTCAGCCAGGCATTCGCCGGATTAAGCGCCGGCCAGTTCATCACTACGACCGCGACTGATCCGGCGGGCAACACGTCCGAGTTTTCGCAGTGCCGGCAAATTACGCCGGCGGGTTCGGTAGTCTCGTTGCAATTTAGCGCCGCCAACTACACGGTCGCCGAGAAGGGCGGCACGGCGATGATCAGCGTGACGCGCACGGGCGGCAATCTCGGCGCCGTCTCTGTTAATTACACAACATTGAATGGCACTGCTACGGCTGGGAGCGACTACGTGGCCGCAAGCGGCACACTTAATTGGGCGGACGGTGACGCATCGCCCAGGAATTTCGCCGTGACAATTAATGATGATGCGCTCAACGAAGTGAACGAGACGGTGAATCTGACATTGACAAATCCGACCGGCGGGGCTGTCCTTGGCGGCTTATCTTCTGCGGCCTTGACGATCACTGATGATGATCCCATGCCAGGTCTTTCAATCAGCGACGTCAGTAAGGCCGAGGGTGACAACGGCATGACCGACTTTGTCTTCACCGTGACCTTGTCGGCAGCAAGTGGCCAGAACGTTTTTGTGGACTATGTAACGGCGGATGGCACTGCCCACGCAAATTCGGACTTTGCATTTCTCACCGGCAACTTAGGAATTGGTGCGGGGACCATGTCACGCGACATCACCGTGCACGTTTTTGGCGATACGCAGTTCGAGCCGAATGAGACTTTCTTCCTTAATCTTTCAAACCCGGCCGGCGCTACGATTACCAAGTCGCAGGGCAAAGGTACGATCGTAAATGACGACTCATCGCAAGCCGGAACATTCGCTTTCAGCGCAGGCTCCTACAGCGCCAACGAGAATGGCGGGCAGGCGACAGTCACTGTGTCACGCACCGGCGGCAGTAACGGCGCAGTTTCTGTTCAATATGCAACGTCGAACGGGACCGCAGTTGTCGGGAGTGATTACACATCGGCCACGGGCACTTTGAACTGGGCTGATGGCGATACGGCGAGCAAGACGTTCGTGGTTCCCATCAATAACGATTCACTCGACGAAGCAGACGAGACAATCAACCTGACGTTAACCAATCCCACCGGCGGCGCAGCGCTCGGCAGTCCCGCGAGTGCGACGCTGACGATTGCAGATGATGATCCGGCGCCGAAGGTTTCGATCGATGACGTGAGCCTGGCCGAAGGTAACAGCGGCACGACCAGCTTTGCGTTCACGATATCGCCTCGACGCCGCCAGCGGCCAGACCATCAGTGTGAATTACACGACCGCCGACAATACGGCTTTGGAGGCGAGCGATTACCAGGCGGCAAACGGAGTGGTGACGTTCGCTCCGGGCGAGACTTCAAAGCAGGTCACCGTGCTGATCAATGGCGACGCTCAGGTCGAACCGAACGAGACGTTCGCGGTCAACCTGTACAACCTGAGCAACGCCAGTGCCGGCAAGGTCACGGGTGTCGGAACCATCGTCAACGACGACAGCACTTCATCGACGCCGACGATCCAGTTCAGCCAGGCGACTTATAGTGTGGCTGAGGAGCTCGGACCGTTGACTGTAACCGTCACCCGCAGCGGTGACACCAGCAGCGCGGCGGCAGTCGATTACACCACGGCCGATGGCAGCGCCACGCAGAAGGCTGATTTCGAGTATGCCGCGGGTACGTTGAACTTCGCTCCGGGCGAAACCAGCAAGACCCTCACGCTGCTCATCAACGAAGACATGTTCGGCGAAGGCGACGAGACCTTCAATGTCGTATTGAGCAATCCGGCCGGCGCCGCACTCGGCGCCCAGAGTACGGCGATAGTCACGATTGTCGATGACGTCCCTGACTTGTTCAATCCCATCGACGATCCGCAGTCGTTCGTCTACACGCACTATCACGACTTCCTCAATCGTGAACCCGATGCGGCCGGGCTGGCCTTCTGGACCAGCAAGATTACTGCCTGCGGCAGCGATGCGAAGTGCCTTGAGAATGCACGCATCAATGTCTCGGCGTCATTCTTCCTGTCGATTGAGTTCCAGGAGACTGCTTATCTTCTGTACCTGATGCAGAAAGAGTCGTATTACGACCATGCCGAAGTACACGAGCTTCATGCGTGATTTGCAGGAAGTCAGCCGTGGCGTCGTGGTCAACTCGCCGGGCTGGCAACAGAAGTTGGCGGACAATCAGCAGCAGTTCGCCGATAAGTGGATCAACCGGGCCGAGTTCAAGGCTGCGTATGATGCTTTATCAAATGACGCCTACGTCAACGCACTCTACAAGAATGCGGGCATCGTGGCGCCGCAGGCTGAGAAGGACAAGCTGGTCGCGGGTTGAATACGGCCAGCATGAACCGTTCGAGCGTTCTGCTGGAAGTTGCCGAAGATGCAACGTTCCGCCAGCAGGAGCAGAATGCGGCCTTCGTGTTGATGGAATACTTCGGCTATCTGAGAAGAGATCCAAACTCGGCGCCTGATTCAGACTTGAGCGGTTACAACTTCTGGCTCAACAAGCTGAATCAGTTCAAAGGCAATTACCTTGACGCGGAAATGATTAAGGCCTTTACCACTTCGTTCGAGTACCGGCAACGATTTGGCCAATAGGTTCGGGCTGACTCCTCTACATCAGACGGCGCGGCTTGGTTAACAGCCGCGCCGGGTTTTTTCAAGCAGCAGTTAAACGAGTTGCGTGAGCAGCGGTTGAGAGATAAGCCCAGCGCGAGGCTTTGCGAGCCCTGGCTCAACGCCCCCAAAATCTTGAGCCTCGAAGGTGAGCTGACAGGATGATCCAGTGCATCGAGTCTCGTCGTTGGACGTGATCATGAAACAAAAGCTGCGAAGCAGCGATCAGAGTTAAGCCCAAGGCGAGGCTTTGCGAGCCTTGGGTCACGCCGCCTTAATCGATCGAGCCCCGGAGGGGCGATAGAGATCTATTGCCAGAGGTATTTCTCATCGAACTCTATCCGGTGACTCTTGAGTAGTGCCTTGAATTCCTCCTCGAACGAATTTCGCATGAGGGGCCTCTGAAAATCGGAAGGCTGACTTCATTGGCGAGGGTCAGGGTTGTTGGATTATCAGGCGGATTCTTGCCGGAAGAATATCTATCGCCCCTTCGGGGCTCGATCGTCTTAGGAGCGCAGTTAACCCAAGGCTCGCAGAGCCTCGCCTTGGGCTTAACTCTGATCGCTGCTCCGCAGCTGAGTTGAAAGATTACGTCTAAGATCGAGCGGCTTAAGCTGGCATCGAGTACAACGGCACGTCTGCTGCCCCGACTGACGACCGGACAACGCGCTGGCTCTCGCTGCAGTCCTGGCGTTCCCGGCACCGACCTCTTCCGGCATCGACAAATACCAACGCGCTCCTGAGAAAAAAGCTGCTTGAGCTCCATTTCAGTAGCCGCAACGAGGTCTTTGTGGTAAACGTACCGCGCATGTTGCGGCCCCCAAAAACGCCGTATATTCCTGACGCTGGTTTCTCTATTGCTGCTCGCGGTCATTTCGGTTCGGGCGGCGCGACTGCCGATCAGGATCTACACTTCCGCGGATGGATTGGGCAGCAGCTTCGTCAATTCCCTGATGCGCGATTCCCGCGGCTTTCTGTGGGTTTGTACTCGCGACGGTCTGAGTCGATTCGACGGCGCCCATTTTGTTACCTATCAAGTGGGCGATAAGAATGCCCCGCCCGGAATCGAATCCATTCTCGAAACTCGCAAAGGTATCTACTGGATCAGCACGACCGGGGGCTTTATCGATTTGATCCGCAAGTGCTTCCGACAACAGCTTCAGATTCAGATCGGCCACGATTAAATGCGGAATTTGTCAGCGATAACCGCTTTACGCTCTTCGAAGATCATGCCGGCGATCTTTGGGGCGGCCTCAACAATGGCCTTTACCGGATACAGGACGAGGGCGGAAAGATCTCTGTCCAAAAAGTTACCTTGCAGACCGGGCGCGAGTTGAACGTCACGGCGTTTGGCGAGAGTCGCGATGGCAGTCTTTGGGTTGGCTCAAACTCAACGGTGATGCGTCGAATGGGCGACGGCCGCGAGTTCTACTATGACTTCACACTTCCTCGACAGGACGTAGTTACCCATCTGTTTGAAGATCGCGAAGGAACGATCTGGGTGGGTCGCGCCTCAGGCATATATGCCATCAAGCCTGAGTCGACCGCTGAGATTTCCAACGGGCTGGTTCCCACGATTCGAAAATTTGACGAGCTGGCAAAGGTTCAGCCGGCGACCCAAACTCCGGTTATCGCACCCAGTCGCCCGGGCGAGATTTTTCGCTACGCTTTCTTTACTGATGTGCTTCACAGCGAAGATCTTTCTGTCAAACTTCTGATGGGCATCTCTGGATCTCTGACGGATCGAAAATAGTTGATTTCAACGGCCATAGCTTCGAAGTCTTCGATCCGGTTGCCGGTGCGCAGAAGGTTGTAATCGGGATCGCCGAAGATCGAGGCGGCAATCTCTGGCTGGCCGGGCCCAGTGGTCTAATGCGTTTAGACCGGCACGGCTTGGTGAGTTATGGCCCGGACGATGGCTTGAAGGGGCCCGGCGTGCTGACCCTGGGCGAAACGCGATCCGGCAGTCTCTACATCGGCCGGCGACAATTTTCTTCTGAGCACATTCGATGGTCGTTCGTTCCGTAGTGTACGGCTGCCGGTGCCCATCACAGCCGGTGCTCTGTGGACCTCGAATCCGGCTTTTCAGGATCGGGAAGGCGAATGGTGGGTGTTGACTACTGTTGGGCTCTATCATTTCGCCGCTACCGAAGATGTGGCCACGCTGGATCAAGGGCGACCTGCTGGGCGTCTATACCGGCCCGCGACGGTCTCAAAGGCGATCAGATCTTTCACGTTTTCGAAGATTCGCAAGGCACGACTCTGGATTAGCACGCGCGACCCGGATCCGGCCCGCTGGGGGCTTTGCACCTGGGATCGGAGCACCGGGACTTTTCATTATTTTTCCGAGGCCGACGGTTTTCCATCGCAAAAAGCCGTCTCCGCTTTTGCGGAAGATCAAAACGGCTCGCTGTGGCTCGGCATGGTTGATGGCGGCGTGCTGCGCTATGCGCAGGGACGCTTCAGCGAAGTCGCAGCAGGTTTGGCGTCCAGCCTCGTAACTGCGGTCCACGCCGACCGCCAGGGAAGAATCTGGATCGCGTCGTCGCAGAGTGGGATAACGATCGTCAATCCCAATGCGGCCCAACTGCAGTTCAAGAACCTCACCATTAGCGAAGGCCTGACCAGCAACAACATTCGTTCACTAGCCGAAGACTCGCATGGCAACGTTTATGCAGGCACGGCCCGCGGCGTGGACAGGATTTCTTCGGATATGGCGCGCGTGACGCACTACTCAATTGCTAATGGTCTGGCGGGCGATTTCGTTATCGCCGCGTTCCGCGATTCGCGCGGGACGCTCTGGTTCGGCACGCCATCGGGCCTGTCGCGTCTGGCTCCCGACGAGCGAACCGCTGAGGCGCCGGCCCCAATTCGACTTAGTGGTTTGCGGATCGCCGGCGAAAGCCGGCCGATCAGCAGAGCTGGGCAGCACGCTGATTTCGAATCTCGAACTATCGCCTGGCCAGAACAATCTACAGATCGATTTCTTCGCGATTGATTTCAACGCCGGAGAGGATCTGCGGTATCAGTATCTGCTCGAAGGCGCGGACAGGCAGTGGAGCGCGCCGACCGGCCAACGCACCGTGAATTACTCGAATCTCGCCCCGGCTCTTATCGATTCATGGTGCGGGCCATCAATTCTGCCGGCGTTTACAGCGCCGAGCCCGCCATAGTGAGCTTCAAAATCCTGCCTCCGCTCTGGCGGCGCTGGTGGTTTATTGCCCTCGCAATATTGCTGGTGGGGGCCATGGTGTTCGCGCTTGATCGTTATCGGGTGGCCAGGCTGCGCGTGCTCGACACGCTCAACCGCAGACTGAAACTCGAATATGACATTGCCCGCCTGCTGTCAGAGTCGAGTTCGACCCTCGAATCTGCGCCGCGAATTCTGCAAGCGATTTGTGAAGCGCTGAATTGGGACGTGGGAGTCATCTGGGATGTAGATCGAGGTACGCAACCTGTTGCGCTGCGTGGTGGTGTGGCACCGGCCGGCGCTGGAAGCGAAAGAGTTTGAGGCCCAGACGCTCAAGCGGACGTTCGCTCTGGGTGAAGGGCTGCCCGGACGTGTCTGGGCGACGGCCAGGCCGCTCTGGATTCGGGACCTGGCTGAGGATGAGAACTTCCCGCGCATGACGTTCAGCCATGAGGGAAGGCCTGCGCAGTGGATTCAGCTTCCCAATTCTGGCAGGTACGGAAGTAGTCGGAGTCATTGAGTTCTTCCGGCGTCAGATCACCGAGAGGGATGATGCGGTACAGGAGATGATGCAACCAATCGGGGCAGAGATCGGCCAGTTGCTGGCGCGCAAGCAGAGCGAAGAGGCGCTGCGAGAGAGTGAAACGCGATTTCGTACGCTGGCTGAAACGGCCTCTGATGCCATCATCACGATCGATGCGAACAGCACGATTATCTATATCAATCAGGCCGCCGAGAAAATTTTCGGTCACCCAATCGCCGAGATGCTGGGCCAGGACCTGACGATGCTGATGCCGGAATATCTTCGTCACGTTCATCAGCGCAGGTCTGGGTCGTTATGTGGAAACGGGCAAACGGCACATCAGCTGGAGCGCCGTCGAATTGCCGGGCTTGCACAAGGACGGGAGGAAATCCCGCTCGAACTATCCTTTGGCGAATTCACCCGCAATGGCCAAAGGTACTTCACGGGCATTGCTCGTGATGAGACTGAGCGCAAGCGGGCCGAAGAAGAGTTGCGCCGGACCCGCGAAGCGCGGGCCATCGAACTCGAGCGGGTGCGCAAACGCATTGCCAGCGATCTGCACGACGATATCGGATCGAGCCTGACTCAGATTTCACTTTTGAGCGAAGTCGTCAACCAGCGTGTCGCCGGTCGCGATGGTGCGGTGGCCCAACCTCTGGCGCAGATCGCCAACTCTTCGCGCGAGTTGGTGGATGCGATGAGCGATATCGTCTGGGCGATTAATCCGCAGAAGGATCATCTCAGCGATCTGACGCAGCGCATGCGGACCCTGACCAGCGAAGTCTCGACGGCCTGTGGCATCAACGTCCGATTTCGCGCGCCCGAAGTCGAAGAAGACCTGCCACTGGGCGCAAACCTGCGGCGCGAAGTGTTTCTGATCTTTAAAGAGAGTATTAACAATATCGTCAAGCATTCAGGGGCGACTGAGGCTGAGGTGGAATTTCGCTTCGATCGCGATCAGTTGTTCCTGCGCGTAAGCGATGATGGCCACGGGTTCGACCTGGATGAGGAAAGCGAAGGACATGGACTGGTCAGCATGCGCGGACGCGCAAAAGAGATGGGCGCGCGGTTCGAGATGCAATCCAGCATCGGAAGCGGAACGACTGTGATACTGACAGTGCGATTGTCCGAGGCGCAGTGATGCTTTGCTGAAAGAGGTTGGCCCCTCTCCTTTTGGGAGAGGGTCTGGGTGAGCGCATTGAGTGCTCGCGTAAGTTAAGCAGTCACGCGTCGATTCTTATCGGCCCTTCTCCCAGGGGAGAAGGGTAGAGGCGAAGCCTGTTGGTCATAGCAGCGTAAGCCCTCATCCCCAACCCTTCTCCCAGCGGGAGAAGGGAGACTCCAGTCTTCGCCTACGGAGTTGCGTAGTGATCGGAACGACGAACTAGCATAAGCTGCGTGCCGTAATAGGGCGGATACGCTTATGCTTGAACAGATGCCAAACACAGTAATGATGGAGATACCACCACCACCAGCGTCATTGAGGTTGCCATCGTTGAAGATCGTCGCGAGATTCGCGAGAGTCTCGCGCTTCTGATTGGCGGCACCGAGGGTTTTAAGTGCATCGGCAGTTATCGCTCGATGGAAGAAGCGTTGGATAGGCTGAAAGTCCATCAGCCGCATCTTTTATTAAGCGACATCGGCTTGCCGGGAATGTCAGGCATTGAAGGCGTCGCCATTCTCAAGGAACGGTATCCCGACCTGCTGATCCTGATGCTGACCGTCTATGACGATGACGAGCGCATCTTTGACGCCATGTGCGCCGGAGCGAGCGGTTACCTCCTGAAAAAGACGCCGCCGGCGCGCTTGCTGGACAGTTTGCGCGAGGTCGCCAGTGGCGGCGCGCCGATGTCGCCGGAAGTGGCCAGGCGCGTGGTCGCCCTGTTTCGCGAAATCCGCCCGCCCGAACGCGCCGATTATGAATTGACGCCGCACGAAACCCGTTTGTTGAAGCTTCTGGTCCAGGGCCATAACTATAAAACCGCCGCCACCGAGCTGGGCGTCACAGTTCACACCGTCTCTTTTCACCTGCGCAGCATCTACGAAAAGTTGCAGGTCCACTCGAAGTCTGAAGCCGTCGCCAAGGCCCTTCAGAACCGCCTGGTCTGAATCCCCAAGCATTTAGTTGCGGCAGAGCCGCAGTTTATGAGTCAGAAGCCCGACCGTGAGGGAGGGCCAGATGCGCTGCGCTCCAGTCCAGTCATGTGGCGCATCTTGCCCTCCCTTACGGTCGGGCTTCTGACACTCACGCAGCTACAGATCAACGTAGTGACCCGAAATCCTTTTGATTTCAAATGTCTCCACGCCGCAGAGCGGCAACGAAATTTGAAATCCGAAGGAGTTTGAGAAGCCATGCAACTAGTTTACGACACCAGAGAACCCGGCCATTTCACCTTTAACGTAGCGCCAACACCAGACCAGGTGCCAAAGGGCGCGCGTGTCTCAGCCATCTGCTTTGACAAGTCAGGGTCAGAGACGCTCGATGAGCACACGTTCCACGCGATGACCGACGGCGAGTACTGCGAGCTGCCGGTCCTTGCTCGGCAAGCGCGCGAACGAGAGCAGCGGCAAGCGAAAGAACCCTTCTTGAAGCGATTGTTTCATTCGCTGTTCGGTCTCATGCTGGCAGCAGTTGCGTGTGCGTGCCTGGCGACAGCCGCGAGTGCGGCGACGTTTCAGGTCACCACCACGGCCGATAACGGCGACAACGTCAACCCAACTCCGGGTTCTTTGAGAAAGGCAATCCTGGACGCCAACGCCAACCAGGGCCCGGACGACATCGTCTTTCAAATCCAGGCGAGTGGCGTGCAGACCATCAGTCCACCCACGCGGCTTCCGAACATTACCGATCCGGTGACGATCGACGGCTACACGCAAAATGGCGCCTCGAAGAACACGCTCTTCGACGGCGACAATGCGGTCCTGATGATTCAGATCGATGGGACGAATGGCGGTGCGGGATTCCAGGGTATCGGTTTTCAGATTACCGGCGGCTCGACCACCATTCGCGGCCTGGTGATCAATCGTTTCCAGTCCTACGGAATACAGATTGGCACCAACAGTCCCGGCAACAATCATATCGAAGGCTGCTTTATCGGGACCGATCCAACCGGTACCGTGTCGCTTACGAACCTTGCCTCCGGAATCTACCTGAATAAGTCAAACGACAACGTCATCGGCGGTACAACTCCGGAGACCCGTAACCTGATTGCCGGAGGTGATCTGAACAATAGCGGCTCAGGGATTACTTCCACGGGGAACCCGATCAGCGGTCTGACGATTCAGGGCAACTACATCGGCACGAACGCCGCGGGCACGGCCGCGCTCGTGCCGGGCAGTAAAGGCACCGGCATCAACATCGACGCTGCGACCAAGACCACGATTGGTGGCACGACACCGGGAGCGCGCAATGTCATCTCTGGCAACAGCACGGGGATTCAGGTCGGTGCGAGCGATCAGACTCTGATTGCCGGCAACTATATCGGAACCGACACGACCGGTACCCAGGCAATAGGTAATCGATTTCATGCAATCAAGTTCGACAACGTAACGAACAGCCTCGTTGGCGGATCCACGGCCGCGGCCAGAAACATCATCTCCGGCACGCAGCAAGGTGAAGGGATCGGCTTTAGCCAGGGCACCATCGGCAACTTTATTCAGGGTAACTACATCGGCACTGACGTTACGGGAAACGTGGTGCTGGGAAATCAATCCGGAATTGCAACCCTGTTCGGCGGCGCAGTATTTCCAGCGAACAATAAAATTGGTGGTTCAGCCCCGGGTGAGGGAAATGTGATCTCAGGTAATAAGGTGCTGGGCATCAGCATCAGCGCCGATTCCGGAAATAACGTGATTCAGGGAAATTTCATCGGCACCAATGCAACCGGCACGTCATCGCTTCCAAACGGAGACCTGGTTGCGAAGATCGGGCGGTGGTATCGGGATTATCACATCAAGTAACAACCTCATCGGCGGCACCGTGCCTGGCGCGCGCAACGTGATTTCCGGCAATGCGAATTACGGCATCCTGCTTAACTTTGCCAGTAGTGATGTGATTCAGGGAAACTTCATCGGTGTCGATGTCAATGGCGCCGCTCTCGGCAATGTTGCCCGCGGTATTCAAGTCGTTAACAGTTCGCACGACTGCACGATTGGCGGTACCGCTGCGGGCGCCGGCAACGTGATCGCTTTCAATGGTGCACCAGGCATCACCGTGTTCGAACCGAACCAGCCCGGCCATGTTTACAACATCGCGATCGAAGGCAATAGCTTCTATGCGAATGTTGCCGGCGTGGGTCCGGGAATAGATCTTCAGGACAACGGCGTAACGCAAAACGATTCGGGTGATGGCGATTCAGGACCAAATAACTTTCAGAACTTCCCGCTGCTGACTTCAGCTATTTCCGGTGGCGGCACCACCACGGTCACGGGAACTCTTAATTCCGAAAGCAACAAACCATATCGCATCGAATTCTTTGCCAGCCCGCAATGTTCAGCGTCCGGATATGGCGAAGGCCAGGTGTATCTCGGCAACTCGGACGTCACCACCGTCGGCAATGACGCGAGCTTCAGCGTTAACCTGCCCGTGACGGTTCAGCCGGGCAACGTCATCACCGCCACGGCCACTGATGCAGCCGGCAACACTTCCGAATTTTCACCGTGCATGTTGCTCAATGGGTTGCCTGGCGGCGGCGCTTTGCAATCCAGTGCGGCGAACTTCAACGTGAACGAGAACGCCGGCAACGCGACGGTCACGGTCGATCGTGTTGGCGGAAACTCCAGCGCAGTTTCGGTCCATTACTCGATGAGCGCCGGCAGCGCCACTGCCGGCAGCGACTACACCAGCGTCTCCGGCAACTTGAACTGGGCGGCGGGCGATCTTTCAAGCAAGACTTTCACCGTGCCCATCAAAGACGACTCGCTCAATGAGAACAACGAGACGATCAGTCTCGCATTGAGCAGTCCTACCGGAGGTGCAACCCTGGGAAGTCAGAAGACTGCCGCGTTGACGATAATCGACGACGTGATCCGCTTGCCGTCAGTCAGCATTTCTGATGTCAGCGTGGTGGAAGGAAACTCCGGAACGACACCGGCAAACTTCACCGTGAGCCTTTCAGCCCCGAGCGGAAAGACTGTCAGCGTGTCCTGAAAACCACTCAAGGCACGGCGACTTCGGGCGTTGATTACTCGTTCATCAACAGCAGCACTGTTACATTTCTTGCCGGACAAACGAGCAAGACGATCAGCGTGAACGTTAAAGGTGATACCGACCCGGAGCCGGATGAGACGTTCTTTGTCACACTCTTCAATCCAAACGAAGCAACCATCGCGAAAACGGATGGCACAGGCACGATCATTAACGACGATGGTGCGTCGCCGGCAGGCACGCTGCAATTCGGCGCGCCAACCTATAGCGTCAACGAAAATGGCGGACAGGCGACCATCGCGGTGAAGCGCACGGGTGGCAGCAACGGCGCCGTTTCCGTGCAATACGCCACCACTGCCGGAACAGCGACGTCAGGTTCCGACTACGACGATGCCGGCGGGACGTTGAGTTGGGCCGATGGCGACACGGCGGACAAGACATTCACCGTGGCGATCAAGGACGATTCGTTGAATGAGCTGAATGAGACGATCAATCTCAACCTGAGCAATCCAACCGGAGGCGCAGCGCTGGGAGGCAGCAGCGGCGTGCTGACGATCCTCGATGATGATCCGAAGCCAACGATCTCGATCAACGACGTCAGCAAGGCCGAAGGCAACAGCGGCGCCACGAGCTTCGATTTCACCGTGACGCTTTCAACTCCGAGCGGACAGGTCGTCAGCGTCGATTACACAACGTTGGGCGGCACAGCCGTGTTGGGCAGTGACTATCAACTGGCGAGCGGCACGTTGACCTACAATCCGGGCGAAACGCAAAAGCAGTTGACCGTGCTCGTTAACGGCGACACTCAGGATGAGCCGGACAAGACATTCACGGTTGAGTTGTCAAAGCCCGTGAATGTGACTTATGCGAAGTACCAGGGACTCGGAACCATCGTCAACGATGATGCAGTCGGCGCGCCGGTGATCCATTTCAGTCAAGCTAATTATCAGGTGCTGGAAGACCTCGGCGCCATGACCCTGACGGTTACGCGCAGCGGCGACACCACTGGCACAGCAACCGTCGATTATCAAACCGTCGATGGCGCCGCGACTCAGAAAGCTGACTTCGAATACGCGCGCCGGCACATTGACGTTCGCGCCCGGAGAAACTGTCAAGACGATCACCCTACTGCTTAACGAGGACGCGATCGTTGAAGGTACTGAGAAGTTCAGTGTGAGTCTCAGCAATCCTTCAGGCGCGGTACTCGATGCGCAGAACACGGCGACCGTGGGCATTTTGGATGACTCACCTGAGGCGACGACGAATTCGATTGACGATGCGCAGACGTTCGTGGCGACGCATTATCACGACTTCTTAAATCGTGCACCAGACCCGGCGGGTCTTCAGTTTTGGACCAGTCAGATCACAGCCTGTGGCACGGATGCGAAGTGTATTGACGCGGCCAGGATTAATGTCTCAGCCTCGTTCTTTCTCTCGATTGAGCATCAGGAGACAGCTTACCTGCTCTACCTGATGCAGAAAGAGTCGTATGTAACGATGCCCAGGTACGATTCGTTCATGCGCGACTTGCAGGAGGTCAGCCGCGGCGTGGTCGTGAATTCTCCAGGTTGGCAACAAACATTGGCTGACAATCAGCAGCAACTTGCTGACGAGTGGGTCAACCGGGCCGAGTTCAAGGCTGCCTATGATTCGCTGTCGAATGACGCCTATGTCAACACGCTCTACAAGAATGCCGGCATCGTGCCGCAGCAGGCCGTGAAAGACAAGCTGGTTACCGGTTTGAACGCTGCGAACATGAACCGCTCGGCGGTGTTGCTGCAGGTGGCGGGCGATGCGACTTTCCGGCAGCAGGAGCAGAACGCGGCCTTCGTGCTGATGGAATACTTCGGTTACCTGCGGAGGGATCCGAATGCGGCGCCTGATTCAGACTTGAGCGGCTATAACTTCTGGCTCAACAAACTGAATCAGTTCAACGGTAATTACGTTGACGCTGAGATGATTAAGGCCTTCACCACTTCGTTCGAGTACCGGCAACGATTTGGTCAGTAAACATCACTTGCGTCTTTGGGTAGCCGCTCGTTTCTGACGGGCGGCTACATTTTTGTGGGGCTCGTTAATGTTGAGTGGTTTTTTCCAAAATCGGTCCCTGGTTCATTAGAGCCACCTTTACTCGCAGGCTCGACGAGAACCGCAAAGCGGTTCCGACCTCCAGCCCAAGGTCGAACGCGCAGCGGCTACCTTGGGGAAGAGTGACTGCGAACCTACAACCCCAACGGGGTTGCGTCGGAAAAGCCGCGGAGCGGCGAAAGATCTGTAGCCCATGGCGTAAGCCATGGGATCAGGGCAACGCGAATAACGCAGCCCCCGGAGGGGCGAAACAATCATCGTCTGAAATGTTCCGCCGCTCCGCGGCTGATGTGTCGAAACGTTTCATTACCCACGGCTCACGCCGTGGGCTACAGAACTACCGCCGCTCCGCGGCTTTTTTCCGACAGACTCCAACGGGGTTGCGTCGGTATTGGCGAAAAAGGAGACGCAACTCCGTTGGAGTTGTAGGCGAATTAATCCGGCTTCCCAGGTAGCCGCTGCGCGTCAACCCTGGGCTTTAAGCCGTAACCGCTTCGCGGTTAGGTCTCATTTCGAACTTTCTATCAGGATTATTTCCTGCACGGCCGGACCGCTGGCGTAAGCCAGGTCTCTTGCCGTCGAACGACCAAACGAAATTGTGCAGAGTGCAGCGCATCAAACCCGCTTAACACGTTGCGGTCCCGCCTCGTTCCAGCCCTTGTCGCAGAAGGCCTTGTTCAGCCGCTCGATAGCAGGATGGACTTGCCGTCCGGAGACCAATGTATTCTCTGCCGGCCCAATAGCGCATTGTCGGGAATCGGGAATGACTTGAGCGGCTGTCCGCCATTGAACGGAAGTACCAACAGCCGGCGAAGTGCTGAGCCGAAGTAGCCGAAGCACGCGATGTACTTGCCGTCTGGCGAGACCGCGGGAAGCCAGGAGTTTGAAGTAGTGAGTTGCGCCGGCTCGCCGCCATCGATCGGATAGCCGCCACAGAGTCGACGTGCCCGATCGCTGGGAACTGTACACAATCGATTTACCGTCGGGGGCGAGACTCGGTTCTGAGTTGTTGCCGCTGTTGGTTAACTGAGTCAGGTTGCTGCCATCAGCATTCGCCCTCCATATTTCCAATTTGCCTGAACGGTTGGATTGAAAGACCACATAACGACCGTCTGACGTGGCGCTGATGTTGCGCGTCAACCACGTTCGGTTTATTCGGTGTCAGTTGCCTGACGTTGGTTCCGTCGTTGTTGATGGACCAGATAACCTGGCTGTCGCCTACGTTAGCGGTGTAAAGCAAATTTCCATTGGGCATCCAGGCCAACCCGTCGACGCCCTCGTATCGTGGAGGCGCGCCCTGAAGCACGCGTCGCGCTTGCTTCGGATCACCGTTCGGCGCAATCGAAAGGTCAGAATTGAGATGGCCTTGAATGACGGCCAGCTTGCCGTCATTCGAAACACTCATCACGGGCTGCAGGAAAATATTCAAGTCTCCGCTGATGACCCGAGCTTCGCCGCCAGACTTCGAGACCAGCCAGATGTGACGAAGTCTTTCTCCGGCGCTCTCTCTGGTTAATGCCAGCAAACCGCTGCCGTCAGGCAGCCAGACGATGTTGTCGATGTTGTCCCAATCTCGATCTACGATGTTACGGGCGCTGCCGCGACGTCACCTCAACGACGATTAGCTTCTGACGATCGGTCGTTTCCCGAACACTGCAGGCGATCGATTTGCCGTCCGGTGACCACGAGAGTTCGCCCGAAAAATCCTCCGGATCCGCCCGTTGAAGAATCGAGCGTTCATTCTTGCCGTCACTCGCGTCGGCGATCAACTAATGAAGTCTTCCTGGTCTCGCGATCGCGACGCGAGGAAGGCCAACTGCTTTCCTTGTGGTGAAAACGAGACGGCGCTGTCGACTCGCGAAATCACTTCAGTCAAAGGACCGCCAAGAATTGGCAGGCGGGCCAAAACCGGAGGCTGGTCCGCAGTGTGTCTCACGGTTAGATAGATACTGCTGCCATCGGCGCTGAAAGACAGCGGCCCAAACCAGAACTCCGGCTGCTGATAGACCGCAGCGCTGCTGTTGCTGTCGATTCGTCCCAGCCACACCGAATCTTTTCCATTGAAGTGCTGAAGATAGGCCAGTGATTTGCCATCGGGAGAGATCGCAACCCGGGTCGGCACGCCTGCCTGCGTGCTAAAGCGATGCATCGTCAATTTTGATGACGATAGCGACGTGAACATTGACGGCTGTGCGTGACGCCACCAATAGAACCCCATAACCGCTCCAACCAGAATGATCGGAGCGCCCGCCACGAGCAGATAGCGCAGGATGCGGCGCGACGATGGGCCGGCGGTGATCAATTTCGGCGAGGCCGTCTCGGCTGAATGATCGGCCGGTAGATCTTCCTCAACCGTTACCTGCGCGATTGTTTCCCGGTCGATGATCAGTTCGCCGCGATCGGCGGGTTCCGTTTCGAGCTCCGTGATAAACCGATAACCGTGGCCGGGGAGCGTGACGATTAAACGCGGTTGGGAAGCTTTCTCGCCCAGCGCCTTACGGACGACGGACATCGTTACCGTCAGATTCGCTTCCTCAGAATCTGACCCGGCCAAACCGCCTCGAGCAACTCATCCTTCGATAAGTCGCGACCGCTGTTTTGCACCAGCACCAGAAGCAGATCGAAGGCCTTGGAATAGAGCGGGACCACGGATCCGGCCCGCTGTCAATTGGCGCTTCACCACGTCGAGCCGGAATTCCCCGAAGTCGTAAACCTGTTTCTTGTCCCTTCAATCACAGCGTCTTGGATTCTCTTGGAAGATCTTAGGCCGGTTTTAAAGACATTTTGCCGCTCTGTCGCGGAAGATGCGCCTCGCTACGGTAGTCAGGTTCAGGAGATACCGGCGCGGATGATAGCAGAAGAAAAGCACGAAGAGGAACGTTAATGACCAACCGAACTCGGACCCTTATTACGGTTTATACGCGGCAGCGAATCACTGTGCGGGCGCTGCCGGGTTCAGCGACGACCTGGTGTGAACACTGTTGCCGATCAAGTTGTGGCGCTCAAAGCCGACTCAGTCAAGGCGGCGCTGCAAATGACCCCGGGCAATCTTGCCGGGCTGTTGGAATCAGGCAACGTGCACACGGTTGAGTCAGGCGCCCAGCTTATCTGCGGCAACTCTCTATCAAGTCACGCCACGGAAAACGAGATTCTAATTGAAGGAGAAAGACAATGAAGTTCGAAGTGCGAGTCCGAACGGGAGAGGCGCTCTCTCTCAACACCTTAAAACGAGATTCATTCTGGACCGGCCCGGCTGGCAGAGTATTGGTCATCATGACCATGATTCTGTTGCTGTCTTTGACGGCTGAGGCCGCCACCTTTCTGGTCACCAATACAAACGATAGCGGCGCGGGGTCGCTCCGTCAGGCGATCGTCGATGCCAACGGGGCCAGCGGTAACACGATCAAGTTTCAAATCGGCAGTGGCCCAAAGACCATCAGTCTCGCCTCGATGTTACCGGTAATCTCGCGGGCGATGATTATTGACGGCGCCACGCAGCCCGGTTATGCGGGCACGCCGCTAATAGAGATTACGGGAAACAACACGGTGTCTTTTGGTTTTGACGTCACCGGCGGCAACAGCACCATCAATGGACTCGCCATCAATAGTTTTACGAACAGCGGCATCCTCCTGCGCGCGAATAGCGGGAATACGGTGACGAATTGCTACGTCGGCACGTCCCTCGACGGCGCCACCAGCAAACCGAACGGCGTGGGAATTAGTATTGATGGGGGCTCGAACAACAATACGATTGGCGCAGTGATCGGAAAGGCAGGAAATCTAATTTCCGGGAACCAAACGAACGGGATCCAGATCTCAAATTCGAACGGAAACATGATCGCCGGGAACTTCATCGGAACCAATGCCGCTGGCACCGCAGCGCTGGGCAACGGTTCGTATGGCCTTCGCGCTGTTCAGCAGTAACAATTCGATTGGCGGCGGTCTGATTTCCAGCCGCAACGTCATCTCGGGAAATTACAGAGGTGTCAGCCTGGAAACGACGGCGAGTTCAATCTGGTCGCCTCGAATTTCATTGGCACAAACTTCGACGGTTCCGCCAGTCTGCCCAACACTGACAATGGTCTCGAAGTATTCGGGGCCAACAACACCATCGGCGGCACCGGCACCTTCGAGACGCAATGTCATCTCGGGTAACGGAACCAACGGCATTCTGGTTTACGGCAGTGCTGCTTCAGGGAATTTGATCGAAGGCAATTACATCGGCACGAAAGTTTCGGGCACAGCTGCACTCCCCAACGGCATCGGCATTCGCGTTATCGACGCGCCCAACACAAAGATTGGCGGAATCGGTGGCGCCGGGAACTTAATCTCGGAATGCCGGCTCGGCCGTCAGCATTGAAGGCGCATCTTCCGGCACGACAATTCAGGCAAACTTCATTGGCGTTGACGCAACGGGCGCGGTCACGCTGGCCAATGGCGGGGAATCGGAGTCGGCAGCTCAAACAATACAATCGGCGGATCCGGCGTCGGAATGGGCAATGTGATCTCGGGAAATACGGACACGGGGATTGCCCTTTACGGCGCCCCCGGCAACACCATTCAAGGGAATCTGATTGGCACGAATGCAGCGGGCACGGCGGCCCTCGGGAACGGAGGCTACGGTATCTACGCGGTCAATGTTACTAGCACGACGATCGGTGGTACGACGCCTGCGGCGCGAAATGTGATCTCAGGCAACAGTCGCGGACTCGGCATTGGGGACGCGTCGAGCGGCAACATGGTGCAGGGAATTTCATTGGAGTCGACATTACCGGCTCCGTGAGGATCGGCAATCTTGAATCGGGAGTAGAACTGGGCGGCGTGAACAACCTGATCGGCGGAACCGTTCCCGGGGCCGGCAACGTCATCTCAGGTAATGAATTTGACGGCGTCATGCATTTTCGGTCCTGCCATCAATAACAACAAAATTCAAGGCAACATCATCGGCCTTAACGCAGCGCGGCACCGTGGCGATCGGCAACGGCGCTGGAGTACGAATTATCGATGCCTCGAATACTTTGATCGGCGGCACCGTTCCGGGAGCTCGCAACATCATCTCGGGAAATTTTCGGGGCATCACCGTAGAAGGGTGGGCAGCGGAACCGTCATACAGGGGAACTACGTTGGCACTGATATCACCGGTACGTCGGCCCTGGGCAACAGTTGGGACGGAATAGTAATCGGTAGCGCGAACAACACGGTCGGGGCACAGTTGCCGGCGCGCGCAATCTGATTTCCGCCAATGGTAACGGACTGCGCATCAATGGAGCGGCGGCGACCGGCAATCTGGTCCAGGAAACTATGTCGGCACCCAGGCAAACGGCACGACCTTTCTGCCCTAACACCATTATTGGGATCCAGATCAATACCAGCTTTGACAACACGATTGGCGGTACGACGCCCGGCGCTGGGAATACGGTAGCCGGTAACAACTATGCCGGCGTAGTCATTGATGCGGGAACGGGGAACGCGATTCTCGGCAACTCAATTTTCGGGAATGCCCGTCTGGGTATTGAATTGTCCGGACAGGACGCGATCGGCTTGAACGAAAACGATCCCGGCGATCCCGATTCGGGGGCGAACTGGAAACAGAATTATCCAATGTTGACGTCGGTGATTGCCTCGGGCGGCAACACCAGCATTCAAGGCAAGCTGAACAGCAACCCGAACAAACAATTTCGGATCGAATTCTTCTCAAATACTTCCTGCGATGGCACCGGTTTTGGCGAGGGCCAGACTTTCATCGGCAGCACTTCGGTAAACACCGACGCGAGCGGCGACGCGATCATCAACGCCAGCTTGCCGCTCATGCCCACGGGCCAATTCATCACGGCAACCGCGACCAGCCCTACTAATGACACGTCTGAATTCTCGCCCTGCGCCCTGGTCGGCGGCGCTAACCCCGGCGCGCTTCAATTCGAGAGCTCGTTCTATCTGGCAGAAGAATTTCTGGGCATTGCGACGATCACGGTCACCCGCACGAACGGCATGACCGGAGCTGTCAGTGTCAACTACGCAACGTCTGACGGCTCAGCGATTAGTCCCGATGACTATACGCCGACCAGCGGCACGTTGAACTTCGCGGACGGCGAAGTGATCAAGACCTTCACGGTTCCGATCGTTTATGACTCTCTCTTCAATGAAGGACAGGAGGGTGTGAACTTAACTCTGAGCAATCCGACCGGTGGCGCCACCCTGGGATCGCAGAGTACCTCGGCACTACTCATCAACAACAACACTCCGACATATCCGGGGAGCATATTTTCCGATGCCAGCGTGGTCGAAGGCGACAGTGGTACGACCGAAGCGGTTTTCACTATCACGCTTTCGCCGCACACCGATGTGGTGACGGTGGGATATGCGACCGTCGACGGACTGGCCACCGCGCCCGCGGATTATCAGGCAACGAGTGGCCAGTTGATTTTCAATCCCGGCGAGAACTCGAAAACAGTGTCCGTGCCGGTTGTGGGCGACACAGCGAAGGAAGGCAACGAGATGTTCTTTCTCAACCTTGGATTGCAGAGCGAAGGCTACACGCTGAAAAGTCAGGGTGAAGGAATGATCATCGACGACGACGGCGATTCGAGTTTTCAATTCAGTCAGCCGTCATATAGCGTCAACGAAGATGGCGGGGCCGCGACCGTGACCGTTAACCGTACCGGCGATACCACCAAAAGCAGTCACGATTGATTACATAACTGTCGACGACACAGCCACGGCGCCTTCTGATTATACGGCGACTTCAGGCACGCTCAGCTTCGCCAGCGGTGAAACCAGCAAGACCTTCACCGTTACCATCAATGACGACGCTCAGCCTGAAGGGGATGAAAAAGTAACTCTCAAGCTAAGCAACGCTACTGGCTGGTGCAGGCGTGGGAAATCCGAGTACTGTGGCGCTGACGATTGTCGACAACGACGCGCCGCCCGCTTTGGTGCCCGCCTTATCGATCACTGATGTCAGTCTCAGCCGAGGGAAATAGCGGCATGACCCAATTTACTTTTACCGTCAGTCTGTCCGCGGCCAGCAGCCAACCTGTCTCAGTCGACTATACGACGGCTGACAACACGGCCTTCGCAGGCAGCGACTATCAGGGCACGAATGGCCAGTTGACCTTCGTTCCGAATGAGGTTTCAAAATCACTCAATGTAATGGTTAATGGCGATACGCAGTTAGAGCCGGCCGAGACGTTTTTCGTCAATCTTTCTAATCCCGCCAACGCCACGATCTCCAAAGGACAAGGCGTTGGTACGATCGAAAACGACGATGCCGGACCGCAGGGCTCGCTGTCATTTAGCGCGGCTACTTACAGCGTCAGCGAAAATGGTGGACAGGTGACGATCACGGTCAAGCGCCTGTCGGGAACGGAATGGCGCAATATCAATCCAATACGCGACAGTCGCGGGAGGCAGCGCTGCGGCCGGCTCTGACTACATCGCCACCGCGGGCACGCTGAGCTGGACTGATGGCGATTCAAAGGACAAGAGCTTTACTGTTTCGATCGCTGATGATTCGACCGACGAAACGAACGAAACCGTCAACCTGGCCTTAACCAATCCAACCGGCGGCGCAGCGCTCGGCAGTCCCGCGAGTGCGACGCTGACGATTGCAGATGATGATCCGGCGCCGAAGGTCTCGATCGCTGACGTGAGCCTGGCAGAAGGTAACAGCGGCAAGACAGCGTTTACGTTTACGATTTCGCCTCGACGCCGCCAGCGGCCAGACCGTCAGTGTGAATTACGCGACCGCCGACAATACGGCTTTGGAGGCGAGCGATTACCAGGCGGCAAACGGAGTGGTGACGTTCGCTCCGGGCGAGACTTCAAAGCAGGTCACCGTGCTGGTCAATGGCGACACTCAGGTCGAACCGAACGAGACGTTTTTCGTCAATCTTTCAAATCCGGCCAACGCCACGATCTCCAGGGCACAAGGCGTGGGTACGATTGAAAACGATGATGCCGGACCGCAGGGCTCGCTGGCGTTTAGCGCGGCTACCTACAGCGCCGGCGAGAATGGCGGACAAGCGACGATCACGGTCAAGCGCGTCGGCGGGAGCAACGGCGCAATATCAGTCCAGTACGCGACGGTCGCGGGAGGTAGCGCTGCGGCGGGCTCTGATTACACCGCTGCCGCGGGCACGCTTGAATTGGACTGACGGTGACACAGCAAGGACAAGACGTTTACCGTTTCCGATCGCTGATGATTCGACCGACGAAACGAGACGAGACAATCAACCTGACGTTAACCAATCCCACCGGCGGCGCAGCGCTCGGCAGTCCCGCGAGTGCGACGCTGACGATTGCAGATGATGATCCGGCGCCAAAGGTTTCGATCGATGACGTGAGCCTGGCCGAAGGTAACAGCGGCACGACCAGCTTTGCGTTCACGATATCGCTCGACGCCGCCAGCGGCCAGACGGTCAGCGTCAATTACACGACCGCCGACAATACGGCTTTGGAGGCGAGCGATTACCAGGCGGCAAACGGAGTGGTGACGTTCGCTCCGGGCGAGACTTCAAAGCAGGTCACCGTGCTGGTCAATGGCGACGCTCAGGTCGAACCGAACGAGACGTTCGCGGTCAACCTGTACAACCTGAGCAACGCCAGTGCCGGCAAGGTCACGGGTGTCGGAACCATCGTCAACGACGACAGCACTTCATCGACGCCGACCATTCAGTTCAGCCAGGCGACTTATAGTGTGGCTGAGGAGCTCGGACGCGTTGACTGTAACCGTCACCCGCAGTGGTGACACCAGCAGCGCGGCTGCAGTTGATTACACCACGGCCGATGGCAGCGCCACGCAGAAGGCTGATTTCGAGTATGCCGCGGGGACGTTGAACTTCGCTCCGGGCGAAACCAGCAAGACCCTCACGCTGCTCATCAACGAAGACATGTTCGGCGAAGGCGACGAGACCTTCAATGTCGTATTGAGCAATCCGGCCGGCGCCGCACTCGGCGCCCAGAGTACGGCGATGGTCACGATTGTCGATGACGTCCCTGACTTGTTCAATCCCATCGACGATCCGCAGTCGTTCGTCCACACGCACTATCACGACTTCCTCAATCGTGAACCCGATGCGGCCGGGCTGGCATTCTGGACCAGCAAGATCACTGCCTGCGGCAACGATGCGAAGTGCCTTGAGAATGCGCGCATCAATGTCTCGGCGTCATTCTTCCTGTCGATTGAGTTCCAGGAGACTGCTTATCTTCTGTACCTGATGCAGAAAGAGTCGTATTCGACCATGCCGAAGTACACGAGCTTCATGCGTGATTTGCAGGAAGTCAGCCGTGGCGTTGTGGTCAACTGCGCCGGGCTGGCAACAGAAGTTGGCCGACAATCAGCAGCAGTTCGCCGACAAGTGGATCAACCGGGCCGAGTTCAAGGCTGCGTATGATGCTTTATCAAATGACGCCTACGTCAACGCCCTCTACAAGAATGCGGGCATCGTGGCGCCGCAGGCTGAGAAGGACAAGCTGGTCGCGGGGTTGAATACGGCGAGCATGAACCGTTCGAGCGTGTTGCTGGAAGTTGCCGGCGATGCAACGTTCCGCCAGCAGGAGCAGAACGCGGCGTTTGTGTTGATGGAGTACTTTGGCTATCTGAGAAGAGATCCCAACTCGGCGCCTGATTCAGACTTGAGCGGTTACAACTTCTGGCTCAACAAGCTGAATCAGTTCAAAGGCAATTACCTTGACGCAGAAATGATTAAGGCCTTTACCACTTCGTTCGAGTACCGGCAGAGGTTCGGCCAACCATAGTCAATCAGAGGGCAGTCGATTGTTCATTCACGGCGGTTGGTATCACAGCCAACCGCCTTTTTGTTTTGCCCGACGAGCTATAAACATCTCATCCCTACAGGATGAATCGTCTTTGAAACTCTGCTCACAAAAACATGGAAGTTCGTTCGTTGCTTCCAACCGCCCCTTCTTCACTTGCCTCTGTCGCACCGAACCTTTAGGCTAACGGCACTGAGTGATGATTCATTCAGTTCTAATTTATGGCCCCGAAACCTGCACGAAACGGATCGAAAGCCAAGCGAGAGCTAATCCTGCGAGCCGCCACCAAGGTCTTTGCCCGCAACGGCTATTTCAATTCCAAGGTCGCCGACATCGCCCGCGCCGCCGGATGTTGCCGACGGCACCGTCTATCTCTACTTCAAAAGCAAAGAAGAAATTCTCCACTCGATTTTCGATCAGAACATGGCTGACGCGATCAAGTCGGGTCGCGAACTGATTAAAGATACCTCGGGACCCGCGCGAGCAGTTGCGGCGCATCGCGCAACTGCACCTCGAACGGCTGGGAGCGGATCGCGATCTGGCCGTTGTGTTTCAGGTCGAGTTGCGCGGCTCGACTAAATTCATGGAGGAGTTCTCGGCCGCCGGCTTCGCCGAATATCTCGACCTGCTTTGCAAAGATCTTTCAGGCAAGGCCAGCGCAGCGGCGTGTTTCGGCCGAGAACTAAATCCAAAGATTGCGGCCAAGATGCTTTTTGGCGCGCTCGACGAAATGGCCACGAACTGGATCATTTCCAAACGACACTACAAGCTGGAACCAATGGCTGATCTGGTGTTGGATGTTTTTCTGAATGGGGTGAGTTCGTGATTGGCTCGTCTGCCCGTGGGGTGCGAGGTCAGTACCGGGAGCGATAGCGACCGGGTAAGCGTATTGATGCTCGCGAGCAAGCGACCCGGTCGCTATCGCTCCCGGTACCGACCTCGCACGCCGCGTTAACCTTCGGGGACGGTGAGGGAATCGGCGAGACACTCTATGCTTGAAGTTCACGACAAGACGACTTCGCAGCCCGAACGCGTTTCGCTAGACCCGAACGACCCACGCCACGCTCGTTGAGGTCTACGAGGCGGTCGCGCGCAATCACCCCAAAGCCAACAACCTGAATTACAAGCGCGACGGTGCCTGGCGGGCGCTTTCGGCTGCCGGAATGCTTAGCCGGGCCCGCCATATCGCGCTGGGTTTGCACTCGCTTGGTTTGCGTAAAGACGATCGCGTCGCGATTCTGTCTGACAGTTGCGTCGAGTGGGTGCTGGCAGATCAGGGTTGCATTTTCAGCGGAGTGATCTACAGTTCCTATCTATCCGACTTTGAGCCCCGATCAGGTCAAATACATCATCAACGATTGCGCCGCCCGGGCGGTTTTCGTTTCCGATCCTGGAAAAGCTGCTCCGAACTCGAAACCACGCTGAAAGATTGTGCGACGATCGAGAATGGTAATCATCCTTGATTCAGCTGGAGCGACCGGCGCCGGCCTCGATAACGCTGGAGGAACTCGAAGCGCGAGGCCGCCGCGTTGAGGCTGAGCATCCGCAACTCAGCCACGAGCTGGCGCGCGCCGCGAAGCCTGACGACCTCGCCACAATTATTTATACGTCGGGGACGACCGGTGAACCCAAAGGCGTGATGCTCACACATTCGAACATGGTTTCGAATTTGATTGACTCGTCGAACCATCTGGAATTCGGTGAAAGCGATTCAGCGCTGTCGGTGTTGCCGCTGTCGCACGTGTTCGAGCGGCAGGCGATGAATATGTACCTGCATCACGGGATGAGCGCGTACTTCGGATCGCTGGAAACGCTCGGCGAACACCTGCGCGAGGTGCACCCGACGGTCCTGGTGGGCGTGCCGCGCATTTACGAAAGATTCTCGCGCGCGTTCAGGACCGCGGCGGCGGCGAAGGGAAAACTGAATGCCGCCGTGGTCAACTGGTCAATCGAGGTGGGCCAGCAGTGGGCGCGGCTCAAGGCCGAACATAAAGCGGGTGCCCGATGGGCCTGGCGTTGAAGCACAAGCTCGCCGACTTGTTGATTTTCGAAAAACTGCGACAAGGCGATGGGTGGGCGGATACGCATCCTGGTTTCAGGCAGTGCGCCCATTTCTGATGACGTCGCCCTGGCATTCTTGGGCGCTGGATTACCCATCGTGCAGGGATACGGGTTGACCGAGGCCTCGCCTGTAATCACGGCCGAGTCAGATCAATGACAATCGGATTGGCACTGCGGGCAAGCCGATTCGCAACGTTGAAATTCGCGTCGCCGTTGACGGTGAAATCGAAACGCGCGGCCCACAGGTGATGCGCGGCTATTGGAACAAGCCGGAAGAAACGCGCGCGGCCTTTCACCGAAGATGGCTGGATGCGCACGGGAGACATCGGCCATCTCGACGCCGACGGGTACCTGACGATCACGGATCGGAAAAAGGAGTTGCTGAAAACGTCGGGTGGCAAATACATCGCGCCGCAACCAATTGAGCAAATGATCAAGGGCTCGCGTTTTGTAAATCAGGTCGTAGTCATTGGCGACGGTCGCAATTTTCCAGCGGCGTTGATCGTGCCTGACTGGGAGTTGCTGGAATCGTACGCGAAACTGAAAGGCCTGGAGCTGCACTCGCGCGCAGAGTTTTGCCGGCATCCGCGGATCATCGATCTGTTCGAGACGACAAATTGCCGCGCGGACACGGAAGTCTGGCGCAGTTCGAGAAGATCAAGCGCATCGCTTTGTTGGATCAGGAAATGACTGCTGAAGGCGGCGAGTTGACGCCCACGCTAAAAGTGAAGCGGCGGGTTGTCGATCAGAAGTACCGCGAGGTTATCGATCGAATCTACAGTGTCACAAGTCCGAACTGAAGTATGGCTGACGCCATGGGCCACAGATCTTTCATCGCTCCGCGGCTTTTTCCCGACGCGCAACCGCGGATGATTGCAGGTTGCGTCGCTCTCAACGTTCGCGCCCGTCGCTCCCGCAAAGCGAGCTAGAGCCGTTAGGCCGAACGGCCAATGCAAATCCAACATCCGATCTCACCCTTCCGCATCTCTTCTCTGCGCAAAACTAAACGGGCGGGGTGCACCGTGAAATCCCAAAATCTGTCGTAAGAGATGCCAAGTACCGCGTGAAATCCCCAAAATCTGTCGTAAAAGATGCCAAGTGCAGCGTGAAATCCTCAAAGTTCAACGTCAAAGATGCAAAATACGGCTGCAAACCCTCAAAATCTACCGTGAAAGATGCCAAGGGCGGCGTGAAATCCTCGCAGTTCACCGCAAAAGACCCCAAGTGCAGAGCAAAATCTTCAGAGTTTCGGCCACAAACCTTCAAATCTCGAAGCAAAATCGCGCAATTCCCTCAAAAGTGGTTGGAATCCGCGGAACCGCGGCGTGACAAACAGCGCTTCATTCACTGGTTGAAGGTTCACGTCTAGCAGGAGTGACTGTGGTGGAGTGGCTGCGAACGAGACCTATCCCTAAGCTATTCGCGAACTTTGATCTCAAAACCTGCCAGGATCTTATCGGCAGCTTCGATCGCCCGCCTGCTTAATTGAATACTCGGAATAGAGCGGGACCTCTTTGGCTTGAGGACAGATGTTCCGCCGCGACCATTTTGATAAATGTGTTTTTGCGTGCGCCCTGAGCGTTTGACTTTTCCGGTCACCGGTTCAATCACAGTGAAGTCAATGTACAACTCGTCCTGCTCTGGTTTGATTTGGCGGCCCGACTCTGCGTAGAAGCTTCTTATTTCCAGACTGACAACCCAGCGCGTAGTTTCCCCTTTGGCGGTTTTGACCGCCTCTGACCGGTTCATATTGTTGCCGCCTGAGTTAGCAAAAACGATTTCCGCTTCGCTCAAACGCCTGATGCAGTCTTCGAGCACCGTGTCGTAAACATAGTAAGGGGTCGAGGTGAACGCGTCCGCCCTGTTTATTCCCACCAGTAGTTGAACCCGTGCCTCGGTCGCCGGTTTCTTTTCAGCGGTTTGCGTTCCGGGCGTCGCGGGCGTCGCCGCAGATGCTCCGGATGAGCGGCGGCCGGATTGCGCCTGGGCCACGCCCAATGCCAGCAGAGCGGTCGTAATAAGTAAGAAGATTTGTTGGGCTGGTCTTCTCATGGTCGACCTCCGCATTTTAGCACCGTTCGGTTTCGTGAAAACCTTTGATGCACGGGGAAGCGGTCGCGTGGTTTTGAAAAATGATCCTCCGGGGCGATGGGCGGCTTTGTGGAGACGCCTTTTTTGATTCCGCCCCGGCATCTATTAGACTCGGCATTTCATGGAGCCAAACTCAATTCATCCACTCGCGATTACCCGTGTCCGCCAACAGGGTAAAGACATTCGCTCATTCGATCTGATGCCCGCCGATGTCCGGAAATCTCACGGTATTCAGTTCATCCCTGGCCAGGTGGCAGTGCTCCAGGTTGCGAATGAGGAACCCGCTTACTTTGCTTTTGCCGGCGCGCCGGAAGACAACGAGCTGGAGATTCTGGTGAAGCGAACCATCGGCGCCAGTGCGGCTTTGTTCGATATGAAAGTTGGCGATCGCGTTCAGCTGTTGAATGTTGCCGGTCACGGTTTTGATTTGACGCAGCAACGTGGTCGCGACCTGGTTTTCGTGGCGATGGGCACCGGCGTGGCCCCTCTGCGTTCGGCCTTGCGACACGTCCTGAATCGCAAAAGACGATTTCGGCCAGCTCATCGTTTTGTATGGCGCGCGCACGCCGACGATTTTTGTTACCGTGACGAAACTGAAGGGTGGGAAAATGCCGGGGTCGAATTGCGGCAGGTAATTTCGCGGCCTGATGGTCACGATTGGTCGGGGCCAACCGGTTACGTGCAATCGCTACTGGATCATGTTCTGCCGGAATTGAAATCGCCGGTGGCTTTGGTGTGCGGCTCGCGCGAGATGATCGCTGCAGACGCGGGACCGTCTGCAGCAGATGGGTTTCGCTGGCCCAGGCGATCCTGACGAATTACTGAGAACTATCCGCAGATTACGCAGATTATGTCTTGGCAATGTGAAGTCTGGTAATGGAGTTCGGTGGCTCAAAGAACGACGCTACCATGAATCCTATTCTTAAACCTTCCATCTTTCTTTCTGCGTAATCTGCGTAATCTGCGGATTCAATTCGTCTGGGAACAGCAATACGTAACTGA
>ERZ1370068.11092-contig-9737_pt1 | contig 43465 bp, 48 predicted proteins | sample MGYA00561227_ERZ1370068 | MGnify/ENA primary metagenome ERZ1370068 (study PRJEB38410, sample SAMEA6850437) | metagenome | study: Metagenomic assessment of the ecological functions of the soil: analysis of the soil microbiota associated with the... | reverse complement strand
TTGTACTTCGTTCAGTTACGTATTGCTAGTCCGAACGGAGGCTCTACCTCCGCGCGGTGCGCTGGGTCGTGGTCGCCGTCTTCTTCTACTCGGGACTCCAGAAGCTCGTGCAGGGCTAGGCTGGCCGCGGGGGTCAGTACCTCGCCTTCTCGCTCGGCAGCGCGACCTACCGACCCCTCGTCGGCGCGCTCTTGCCTGCAGACGAGCTTTGCGCGACTCTCCGCGTACAGCGGTCAAGTCGGCGAAGGGTCCGTATCTCGTCTCGAGCGCGCCGCTCCTCGTCGTCTCGAACGGCACCTGGCTGCTCGAGATGGCGCTCAGCGCCACTCCTCGTCTGGCCGCGCGCGCCATCGGATCGCGGTCTTCGTCGCCCTGGCGCTCCTCCTCGCGATCGAATCCGGCCGCACGCGAAGTCTTCTTCGGCCTCGTCTTCGCGAATGCCCTCTTCCTCTTCTTCCGCGGCGCCCCGAACCGCCACCTCGTCGTCCCCGATCGACGCTCCTGCGCCTCGCGCTCGCGCTCTCGCGGGTGGATTCTGCCGCGATGACCTTCTACCGATGAAGACGCGTTGGAAGACTCGCCTGGTGCACGCGAGCCTCGGTGTGCTCTTCACGCTCGCAGCCGCTCGCCCACATCTGGCTCACGATTCGCTTCGACACGAGCCCTTGGAAGCTCGTGCGGCTGGGGAATGTACTCCGAGCCTCGCCGCGGCAATGCCTCGGGATTGGAGATCGCCGGTCGGGTGAGCGGAACCGGCGGCGATTGCGCGAGCGCCTCGACGCTCGCTTCTGAGCTCCAGGGCCTCGCGAGACGAGATACCTCGAGCGCCACCGCCGAGCTCCAGCCGGCCTCGCGCATCCCGGCGATCTCGCCCGGGCTGCGCTCGAGGTGCATCCCGAGTGGGACGCAGGTACGGGTGGTGGTCTTTTCGACCGGTGCTCGACCCCCGCTTCCGGCAGCGGTCGCGATGTCAAACACAGAGGAAGTCGCCGCGCGGCGCATTCAGGCCGAGTGACGGTGTGGGCGCGTATAGCGCAGACGTCGGCGCGCCCAAGAGCGATTCATGTGTCATGACGACTGAGGGTGGTCCTTCCACGTCCATCGAGGTTCTGAACATGTGGAACGACAACGACTTCGAACTGGGGCCGCGGTGACGCGCCGCGAGTCCGGCGCTCTCGGATGTGGCATCGCGGTGCTCCTCGGCGTGCTCGCCCTCCCCTTCGTCGGCAGCGCGCGAAGCCGCCCCCGTGGAGCTTCACCGACGCGACGGCGGCCGCGAGGGTGAAGGCTACACGCTGGCATACGGCAATCTCGACTTCTGAACGAGTCTCGCCGACGAGGCGGCAGCGCAGGTGCGGCGGCCGGTGACTACGACGGCGACGGCTGGATCGACTCATCTACGCGGTCCGCGGCACCGTCGGGGAAGAACTCTCCTGTTCCACAACCGCGGCGACGGCATCTTTCGAGGAGGTCGGCGAAGCGGCCGGTGTCGCTGCTCGACGGCGTGGCCAGCTCCGGGACCGGTCTTTGCCGACTACGACGGCGACGGCGACCTCGACCTCTTCGTGCGGAGGCGTCGACGGACGCACCCGACGCTGTTCCGCAACCGACGGCGACGGCACCTTCAAAGACGTGACCGCCGCGGCGGGCCTGGTCTTCACCCGGCCGACCTTCTCCGCGGCGTTCGGCGATGCTACGACCGGCGACGGCGATCTCGATCTCGCCACGAGCCACTGGTTGAAGCTCGCTCGCGGACGGGGCGCGGGAGCATCTCTGGCGGAACGACGGCGACGTAACTCCGCCGACGTGAGCGCCGCCGCCGGGATCGTCCTCGAGGAGAGTCCGGTGAACTCCCGGTCTCGTCTTGACGTTCGCCCCCACCTTCGCGGATCTCGACGCCGACGGCTGGCCGGAGCTCCTGTTCTCGTCCGACTTCCGCGTGAGCCAGATCTTCCACAACGATCACGGCAGTCTTCAGCGACGTCACCGACGCGCGGTGATCTCCGACGAGAACGGCATGGGCGTCGGCCGTCGCCGACTACGACGAGGACGGCGACCTCGACTGGTTCGTCTCGAGCATCTGGGACCCGGACCGGGATCAACGATCCGCACGTCGGCAAGACCGGCAACCGGCTCTACCGCGAACACGCGGCGACGGCACCTTCGAGGACGTGACCGACGCTGGCCGGCGTCCGTGACGGGCTCCTGGGGGTGGGGAGCACCTTCGCCGACCTGAACAACGACGGCCACCTCGACCTCTTCCACGTGAACGGCTTCGGCACCGTGGCGCGACCACGGGATCGAGTGGCTCCCGTTCATCCACGACCCCGCGCGGCTCTTCGTCGCCGACGAGCGACGGCACGTTCACCGGAGCGCCGCCGAGCTCGGCGTCGCTGGACACAGGGTCAAGGACGCGGCGGGTCGTCGCTCGACTACGACCGCGACGGCGACGTCGATCTCCTCGTCGCGAACAACGAAGGACCCGCGCGGCTCTTCCGGAACGACCATCGCAGCAAGACGAGGTCGCTCACGATCCGGCTGCGCGGTGCCGCGCGCCCAATACCGAAGCGCTCGGCGCACGCGTCCACCTCGTGAGCGGCGGGGCCACGCAGATGCGCGAGATCCACGCCGGAAGCAACTACGTGAGCGCGGATCCCGCCGAAGCGCACTTCGGCCCCGTACCGCGCGGTCGCGGACGAGCTCCGCGTCGCCTGGCCGGGCGGAGCGAGACCGTCCTGCCCGCCGTGCAGGCCGGCGGTGCGCTCTCGATCGCGAAGCTTCCCGACGGCGCTCCGAGCTGCGCGGAGGGCGGCGAGTCGAACGGCTGCTCGCCGGGCGGACGCATCGACTCGAAGGCCGAGTGTCTCCTCGAATGGCGCGTCACGCCCACGCCTCCCCGGGAAAGGACGGTCCTCCCTCCGGTTCGCTCGTCTGCACCGACGGCGAGCCGGCGTGTGATGCCGACGACGGGCGGTGTCGATCACGAGTGCGTTTCCGCGTCGCCGTCTGCATCAACAACCGCGACCCGCGGCTCGCCGCGTGTGCTCCGAGCGACGTCGCATCGCTCGTCGTCCGCGCCCCCGGCCCCGCGAGCCGCGCGCCTGCGTCGGGCGCCATCCGCGAAGCCCCTCGCGGAGCTCATCGGCCCGCGCTTCGGGAGGTCTCGGCTTCGTCACTGGCTCGCTGTTCGCGGACGCGCACATCCGACCACTGCTCGCCGACGGGCGAGGTCCGGGTTCCACTCCGCGAGCGCCGGAACGGCACCCTCGCGCCGGGCCTGGTCAAGCTCAAGCTCGTCGCGAAGGCACGCGACGGGAGGCGAGACGCGACACCCTCGGCCTGAGTGCCTGCCGGCGAGCTGAGGCGCCGCGAGAATCGAGAGAGGCCAGCGAAGCGGGGATCACCTTCGGGCTCGCTCAACGACCGTTTGCTCGTGGCTCGCTCCGAAGTGCCGGCATCGGAGGGGAAGCGCAAATCGCGTTGACAGCCGTGCTCCATCGCGGCGAAGACGGCCAGAGGACCCAGGGATGCAGGCTGCGGTCAAGCCTGCGACGGAGGAACCACGGCACGAACCGCGTACTGTCCCACGCAACGTGTTCGCATTCGCGATCGTCACGGCCGCGTTGCTCGGCCAGGCGGAACCGGCCAGGCGCTGCCCAGCCGCGCTACACCGCCCTTCGCGATCCCCACGAACGGGAGCACCCTCTCCGCACCGCGGTCAATCTCGGCGGTGCCCGCGCACGTGATCACCATCGAGGTGCGCGACTTCGCGGGCAACTCTCGTGCCGTTCACGAACGCGAACTGCTCCGCGACGAATCCCAGAGTCGACCTCGGTGGGGCGGGCGAGATCAGCGCCATCGCCTGCAACGGGAGCGGCTATCGGTACTGCAAGTTCGCGATCAAGGGAGGGGAAAGAGCACCTTCCGGGGGTGCTGCGCGCTCTGGACGCCTCCAGCCAGACGATCGCCGTCCTGCCGGCAGAGTAGCGCGGCTCCCGAGCCGGGGCGTCAATCCAACACGGGCGACTGGTGATCGCGCGCGCTCGCGATCGACCTCCTCGCGGAGCGTCTGCGCGGAGGTCGGGGACCGCGGCGAGACGGTCCCAGGCCTGCTTCGCACCGGCGCCGTCCCCTGCGCCGCCGAGGCCCGCGCGAGACCGCGGAGCGCGCTCACCGACGTCGGCCGCTCGCGAAGCTCGTCGCCGAAGAGCGCGCGGCGAGTCGCCGCATCGCCGAGGTCGAGCGCGGTCTCGGCGAGGGCGAGCCGGACCTGCCCCCGCTCTCCTTCGGGCGCGAGCGCCGCGAAGGCGAGCGCTCCGGCGAGCGCCCGGCGCGCGCGGCGCGCGCTCGCGTCGTCGCGAAGCCTCGCGCCGGCGGCGACCTCCTCGCGCAGGTCGCCCGCGACACGCGGACGCGACGCCGGGACGGGCGGCGGCCGGAAGCAGCCTCCAGCATCGCGACTGTCCGGCGTGTCCGCCAGTCTCGAGCTCGAGCAGCGCGCGAGGCGCGCACCGAGGGGAGAAGGCTCGCGGACTTCGGATGGCGGGCGGGGAATTCGCGGAGGCGCGCGAGCGCGGCTCGCTGCTCCGCGGATCGAGCGGCCCCTGGGGAGCCGTGGACGGTCCGCCTGCGCGGCCGCTCCGCTCCCGCTCTCGGTGCGGAGCGTCGCGTCGAGCGATCGCCACGGCACGCGCCTCGTCCGGACGTCGTCTCGCGGCGATCCACGCGCCGAGATCGCGGGCAGCGCATCGCGCGGCTCGCGCCCCGGCACGCGGACGTGTCGCGTCACGCGCGCTCTGGGCGCCGCGCCGCGCGCCGCCACGCCGCCACGCCGGCGCATCGATCGCGGCGAACGCCGCGATCGCACCGGCGAGGTCGCCGGAGGCGCGCATCGCCTCCGCGGCTCGGTATGCGGCCTCGGCGCGATCGTCGGCGGTCGCTCCCGTGATCCGGGCACCGCAGCCGCGCGCCGCGAGCGCCGCGCCCGGCGCCGTCGGGTCGGGTGAGGCTTGCCACGCGCCGTAGGCGGCGCGGAGATCGATCAGCGCGAGGCTCGCGCGTGAGCGGACGACTCTTCCGCGCGAGGCGCTCGACGGCGCTCCGCGCTCGTCCCATGCGCCGGTCGCGAGCGCGGCTCGAGCCACGCCCGTCGAGCGCGGCGGGCCTCCTCGCCCTTGGCGGCTTCGCGGCAGCCGCGCTCCTCGGTACAGCGAGAGCGCGGTCTCTGCATCGCCGTCGCGGGCGGCGGCGTCCGCGCCGGCAGCCGGAGCGCTGTCGCGTCGGCCGCCCGGTCCGGTCGGGAGGAGATCCTCGTGCCGCGCAGGAGAGCCAGCGCGGACGAGCGCCACGGGTCGCCTGCCGCCAGGAGATCGGAGACCAGGCTCGAGTCCGCAGAGCCCGCGGCGCCGTGGGCGGACCGCGCCGCTTCCTTCCCGGCCCGGCGATCGCGACGAGACGAGCAGGCGGAGGCGCAGCAGCTTCGCGCGCAGCGTCGAGGTCGCGCGTCAAGCCACCCGCGGCGAGCTGCTTCGACACGGCTCGAGGGCGGCGCGCGAGTCGCCCGCGTCCGCGAGCGTCTCGGCGAGCGCCAGGTGCGCGCGCGGCGCCACCGCCGGCGCGCGCGCCGCTTCGCGCAGATCCGCCATACCGCCCTCGCGATCGCCCGCCGCGATGCGCGCGCAGGCCACGGCCGTAGCGGTCTCGCCGGCGAGCGCCGCATCGGGCGCCTCGACGAACGGCGAGAAGCCCTCGGCGGCGGCGAGCGCGAGCCGCTTCCGGTCCGGGATCGCCCGCGAGAGCGCGCTCGAGCTCGATCGCCGCGATGCGGAAGCGGAGCTTGACGAGTGAGCGCCTCCGCGGTCTGCCAGTCCTCGCTCGCGACGACGGCGGACATGTCGGCATCGCGCTCGGCCGCGTCCTCCCGCATCTTCGCGAGCGCCCGCGACGTCTCCTCGGCGAGCGCGCTCGCGCGGCGGTCGAGCTCGGCGGAGCGCCTTCGCGTCCCGCCGGGCGGCCTCGCTCAGCGCCTGCCAGCGCGCCTCGATCGCCGCGAGCTGGGCCCGCCCCTCCGCGCCGGTCCACGCGGACCGCGCTGCCCGCGGCCGCGAGCGTCGCAGAGGGCCACCGCGAGGGCGACTGCCGGACGGACGGGCATCGGGCGGCCTACTGTCTCCCCGCGGTCGCGAGCGCGAACCCGCTCGCACCGGCCTGCTTGGCGAGGCCGAGCAGTCGCACGGCGTCGTTGAGCGACGCCTGCTCGTCGCCGGCGAGGACCACCGTCTTGCTGCTCGCTCGCGTCGAGCGCGTCCCGGAGCGCGGCGGACGACGTCGGCGTCGCCGCTCCCGACGGGGCGGCCGGCCACCGATGATCTGCCGCGAGCTGCCGAGCGAGACGGTCACTGCGGCCGCTGGATCCTCGTCGGCCTTCGCTTTCGGCAGATGGACCTGCTCCGCGGACTGACCGCGGCCGAGGTCGCGACCATGAAGATGATGAGCAACACGAGGAATACGTCCGTCAGCGGAGTGACGTTGATCTCGGCGACGATGCCGGCGTCGCTTCCGCGACCTGCATCGCCATGTCAAGCCGCCAGCGCCGCGGGCGCGGCCTCGACGATGTGGCGGCGCGGATGCGGAAGCGCGGCTTCGATGCGCTCGAGGCGCGCCTCGAAGTAGTTGTAGAAGGCGACCGCGACGACCGCGACGCCGAGCCCGAGCGCGGTCGCGACCAGCGCCTCGGAGATGCCCGGACGCGACGACCGCGAAGCCGCCGCTGCCGGTGCTCGCGCGATGAAGTGGAAGGACTTCATGATGCCGATCACCGTGCCGAAGAGACCGACGAACGGTGCGATCGTGCCGATCGTGCCCGAGCAGCCAGAGCCGCGTCCGCAGCCCCTCGAGGACCTCGAAGATCCGCGCGTCGACGAGCGCGCGCGAGCTCCTCCGGCTGCGCTCCGCGAGCCACCGCCCGGGCGACCGGGGCAGGACCGCCGCGTGCGCGCCTTCGCGCGCGCCGGCGGTGCGAGCGCGTCTCCCGCCGTACCTCGCGCGATCTCGTCCGTGAGACGTGTACCGAGCTCGCGCGATCGCGCGCTCGGTCCCGCGCAGCGCGAGCAGGCGATCGAGGACGACGGCTAACGCCACGATCGAGCCCAGGACGAGCGAGGTAGGTCGAGATCCCTCCCGCGATGACCAGCCCGATCAGATCGAATCCCCCTGATCCATGAGTGCTCCTTTCTGTTCAATCCTTCGGCGGGAGGACAGCCCGGCGAGCTGCTGCACCTCCGCCTTCCAGCGCGTGCCGAAGGCGAGGACGAGCAGGTGCTCGACGAGACGGTCGTTCTGATGGAACTCGCTCGAGCTCGCCGCCGCCCGCGGCGACGATCTCGCGGGAACGTCGTCTGCATCGTCCCCGTAGAAGGACGGCAGGCTCGCGAGCTCCTCGGGCGTCGGCTCGCGCCCGTAGGTCGTGCGGACGAACTTGCGCGTGAATTCCTCGTGCATGATCCGGGAGAGATCGACTGCGCTCACCGCACCGTTGGCTCCGCGGATCTTGCGGGCGGTCGCGATGGTCGCTTCGCGCTCGTCGTCGTGCGAGGAGAGCTCGCGACGAAGACCACGATGCGCTTCGCGTCCGCGTTCCACGCCATGCGCTCGAGCGCCGCCGCGAGCCCGAGGTTCAAGCTCTCCGGCCAGTCGCCGCCGCCCTCGGCGCGGATCCCTGGAGGAACTGCGCGAGCTTCGACCGGCTCGCGGTGAGCGGTGCGATCTCGATCGGCTTCGCGTCGCTCCGGTCGCGGTAGACGACGAAGCCGATCCGCGCGATCGGCACCAGTCCCCTGGATGCTCGACACGAGCGACTCGAGGTCGCGCCGGACGAGGGCGAAGACGTCGCCCATGCTCGCGGTCCCGTCGATGACGAAGACGACGTCGAGGCCCTTCCCGCGGAGCTCGTTCACGTAGCGTCCAAAGTTTCCGAGCGAGATGCCGAAGCCGCCACCGCCGCCGGCGCCGCCGAGGCCGCCGATCACGACGGCGCCGGCGGTCGCCTTGCCGGCGACGTCCGAGCGCAGCGCGGCCGACGGCGGCGGCAGCGCGACCTCCTTGGGAACGGCGATCGCGCAGGTCGCCGGCCAGGTCGATGCGGGAGCGCGCCGGCGCGCTCGGCGGCGCGACCTCGGCGAGCCGCTCTTCGAGCCGCCCGCGCCGCGTCCGCGCGGGCGCCGCGTCGATCTGCGAGAGCGCGATGATCTGCCGCTTGCTGCCCTGGCCGAGGCCGAAGCCGCCGCCCTGGCTGATCCCGATCCTGGGGCCGACGCCGATGCCGGAAGCCACCGCCCGCTCCCATCACGTCGAAGTAGAGGGAGGAGCCCGAGGACGAGGTGGATCGCCGTCGACGCAGCGAGGCACGCGGTGAAGCGGCTCCGCCTCATCCCATTTCATGCACCCAGGGGACGAAGCTCGCGAGCCGTCGTTCGCGCGGAGGACCTCGGGCCATCGGCACGCGTGTCGAAGCACGAGCGCGTTCGGCCGTCTCCGCTGCGGCCCGTGGCTACCGCGGCGCGGCACGACGGCCGCGAACAGCGTCAGATCGATGAGGCGGGCGGTCGCCGCTGGACGGCGCTCGGGCGGGATGATTCAACCCGGCCCCATGGACCCGAGGGGCGACGCCAGCCGGCTCCGCCTCGCTCTACGATCTCGGCTGCGCCTTCGCCGCGCGCATCGACCTCGACGAGCTGGTCCCGCTCGTCGTCGCGAAGTGCCGCGACGTCTTCGGTGCCGAGGGCGCCTCGGTCCTGCTCCGCGATCGCGAGACCGACGAGCTCTACTTCCCGTACGTGGTCGAGCGACGATCCAGCCGTCGCCGAGACAGCTCGCGGGCATGCGCTTCCCGCCGATCACGGCATCGCCGGCGCGGTCGTGCACGAGCGGCCGCTCGATCCGCGTCGACGGATGCCGCGCGCAGATGCGCGCTTCTATCGCGAGCGTCGATCGGCCTGACCGGCATCACGACGCGCTCGCTCCTCGCGGCGCCGCTCACGCACGCAGCCAGGGCACGATCGGCGTGCATCCAGGTCGTGAACCGGCGCGGCGGCACGTTCATCCGACGACGACCTGGCGCTTCCTCGAGTCGCTCGCCGGCAGCGTCGCGGTCGCGATCGAGAACGCGACGCTCGTTCGAGCAGCGTGAAGACGTCCGAGGAACGCCTGCGGACGCAGGTCGGCGCGCTGCGCCGCGACCTCGCGCGCCGCGATCGCTTCACCGAGATCGTCGGCATCGAGCCCGGCGATGGCGCGAGGTCTTCCGGCTGATGGAGAGCGCCGCGCGGCTCGCCGATCACCGTCCTCATCGAGGGCGAGACCGGCACCGGGAAGGAGCTGGTCGCGCGCGGCATCCACCGCGCGAGCGCGTCCGCGCCGAGCGGCCCGTTCATCGCCGTCAACTGCGCGGCGCTCGCCGGAGACGCTGCTCGAGAGCGAGCTGTTCGGCCATCGCCGCGGCGCCTTCACCGGCGCCATGCAGCGACCGTCGCGGCCTCTTCGAGGCCGCCGAGCGGCGGCACCATCTTCCTCGACGAGGTCGGCGAGATGCCGCGCGCGATGCAGGCGAAGCTGCTGCGCGTCCTGCAGGAGGGCGAGGTCGTGCCGGTCGGCGACAACCGGCCGCGCAAGGTCGACGTCCGGGTCGATCTCGGCGACGAATCGCGACCTCGCCGCCGAGGTGCGGCACGGAGCGCTTCCGCGCAGGACCTCTACTACCGGATCGCCGCGTTTCCGATCCGGCTCCCGCCGCTCGCGAGCAGCGCGCGAGGATCCTCCCGATCGCCGCGCGCATGCCTCGCCGCGACCGCCGAGCGGTACAAGAAGCGGATCACCCGGACTTCGACCAGAGCGCGGTCGACCTGCTGGTCCGCATACGACTGGCCGGGCAACGTCCGCGAGCTCCAGAACGAGATCGAGCGCGCTGGATCGCGCCTCGCGCGGAACGGCGAGTCGATCGGGCTCAGCGCACCTGTCGGCGAAGCTCCGCGGCGGCGATGCGAGCCCCGCTCGGCGGTAGCGTCGGCAGCGGCGATGCGGACGCGAGCGACGGCCGGGCGCCGCGCCGCGCGGATGCGGGGCCGTCCCCTCCTCCCCTTCCGCGACTCGCCCGCGCCGCCTTCGAGGCCGACTTCATCACCAGACCTCGCCGCCTCGGGCGGGAACATCACCCGCGCGGCGCAGAAGATGGGGCTGTCCCGCGTCGCCCTGCAGAAGAAGATGAAGGAGTATGGCCTCCGCTGAGGCCCAGCCCGTAGCGAGATCCGCGCGGATCCTCCTCTGCGACCTTGACCTCCTCCTCCCGATGCGACCGGCTCCGACGAGATGGAGCCGCTGCCCTGACCCTGGTCCGAGGGCGACGCGGAGGACACTCGCTTCGATCTCTGGGCGGCGGGGTGGACTGATCCTCGCTCCGGCTCGCGTTCGCGCTCGCCTGGTACGCCGCCGCGGGGCTCGACGCGCCCGCGCATCGCCTGGCCGCCATCCTCGCGCGCGGTCGTCGTCCTCTGGGTGAGCCGAGGCGATCCCGATGGCGATGACCGCCTTCCTCGGCGTCGCCGCCGCGGTCGTGCTGCGGCGTCGCGCCGGCGGCGAAGGCGTTCGCGCCGTTCGCCGATCCGCTCATCTTCCTCTTCATCGGCACGTTCATGCTCGCGCAGTGCGATCTTCTGCCACGGGCTCGACCGCCGCTTCGCGTTCGCGATCCTCGCGCTGCCCGGCGTCGGCGAGCGATCCGGGCCGGGTGCTCGCGGCGTACGCGCGTCGTCGACCTGCGTGCATCTCGATGTGGATCAGCAACACGGCGACCGTCGGCGATGATGTTCCCGATCGGGCTCTCGCTGCTCGCCGTGCTCGAGACGCGGATCGCGCGCGGCGCGCGTCGCGGCTACGCGCCGCGGCGCTCCTGCTCGCGACGTCGTTCGCCGCGTCGATCGGCGGCCTCGCGACGCCGGTCGGCACGCCGCCGAACCTGATCGGCATCGGGTTCCTCCGCCGCGAGGCCGGCGTCGACGTGCCGTTCTTCGCGTGGATGGCGCTCGGCGTGCCGGTGGTCGCTCGCTGCTCGCTCGTGGTCGATCGCGACCTGCTGCACGAGCGCGCCTTCGCGGCGAGCGCGGGCGCCGCGGAGCGGCCGACGCTCGTCGCGCGGCGAGCGAGCGCGCGCTCGGGCCGTGGACGCGCGGGCAGCGGAACACCGATCGTCGCGTTCGGGCTCACCGTGGCGCTCTGGGTGCTGCCCGGCGTCGCTGGCGCTCGTCGCGCGGGCACGGACGATCCGTTCTACCGCGCGCTGCACGGCGACGCTTCCGGAGGGCGGTCGTCGCGCTGCTCGGCGCCGCGCTCCTCTTCGTCCTGCCGATCGAACTGCGCGGCGCCACGAGTTCACGCTGCCCTGGCGCGAGGCCGTCAAGATCGACTGGTGGATCGTCTTCCTCTACGGCGGCGGGATCGCGCTCGGGACGCTCGCCTTCAAGACCGGCCTCGCCGAGGCGCTCGGCCGCGGCTCGACGACGACTGCTCGGCGTGCGGAGCGACGTTCGGCCTCATCGCGCTCGTCGACCGCGCTCGCGACCGTCCTCTCCGAGACGACCAGCAACACGGCGTCGGCGAACATGGTCGTCCCGGTCGTGATCGCGTTCGCGCGCTCCGCCGGTCGTCGATCCCGTCGCTGCCCGCGATCGGCGGCGACGATGGGCGCGTCGCTCGGCTTCATGCTGCCGGTGTCGACGCCGTGCAACGCGATCGTCTACGGCGTCGGGCCGCGATCCCGCTCCGCGGATGATGCGCCACGGCATCGTCCTCGACGTCGTCGGCGTGATCGCGATCGTCGCCGTCGTCGCGCTGCTGGGGACCCTCGTGAGGGGCCAGCATCCCAGCAGGCCACGACCGTGCGAAGGAGCGCGCTGGTCCGTCGCGCCGTCCGCGCAGCTACGACGAGTGTGCGGCCGGTCGGCCGAAAGGAGACCCGAGGATGCTCCAGCTTCGTCCGAACTGCGAATGCTGCGACCGTGATCTACCTCGCCGATTCCCGGGAAGCGGTCAGTCTGCTCCTTCGAATGCACGTTCTGCCGCACGTGCGCGGAGACCCTCCTCCACGATCGCTGTCCGAACTGCGGGGCGAGCTGGTGACCCGGCCGCGCCGGCCGGCGGAGAAGCTCGTCACGTCGCCGGCCTCGACCAAGCGCATCTACAAGCCGGACGGCTGCGAAGCAGACCGCGTAGCCTCACTTCTTCGCCGGCGATGAGCTCGACAGTCGCGAGACGCCTGATTGATCTGCCTGATCGTGTCGACGATCGGGTGCGATCACGTGACGAAGAACATCGCGACCTACGCGCTCGCGGGAACGCCTCGCGGTCGCTTCCTCGCCGGACACCGTGCGGCTCGCCTACGTCGAGAACACCGGCGGGTTCCTGAGCCTGGGAGCCGCCCTGCCACCTGCGCTCCGACCGCGGTCTTCACCGTCGCGACCGGCCTCATGCTGATCGGGCTCGCCGTCTTTGCCCTCCGATCCGGTCTCGGCGGATGGCCGGTCCTGCGGCCTGGCGCTGTTCGCGGCCGGAGGCGCGTCCAACTGGCTCGACCGCGTCGTCCGCGGGGCGGTCGTCGATTTCGTCAATGTCGGAATCGGGCCCGTCCGGACCGGCGTCTTCAACTGTCGCCGACGTGGCGATCATGGTCGGCGTCGGCATCTTTCTGATCGCCGAGGTGCGCCGCGAAGCTCCGGAGGCCGGCGGTGAGCCGCCGGCCCAGGCGAAGCGAGCCGAGCAGAGCGACCGCGAACCTCCTCAACCCGGGAGACCCCCATCGTGATCGCGAATCCGCAATCCGGAACGAACGTCGTGGAGATCGCCGACGCGACCTACCGCATCAACACGCCCGTCGAGATCGAGGGGGCGTCGGCTTCTCGTTCAACCAGTACCCTCGCGAGCGAGGAACCGCTGCTCTTCCACACCGGACCGCGGAAGCTGTTTCCGCTGGTCCGCGAAGCGGTCGCGAGCGTGCTCGGCGGTCGAGAGCAGCTTCGATGGGTCGCGTTCCTCTCACGGAAGCGGACGAAGTGCGGCCCTGAACGACTGGCTCAGGGCGGCGCCGCGACGGTGCCGCTCTGTGGCGCCATCGCCGCCATGGTCTCGATCGGCGATCTGGCCGATCGAGAGCCACGCGCGCTGGCCGACGGGAGGCGCTGCCCCTGGGCAAGCACGCGGTGCGCTGGCTCGACACCTCACCTGCCGCACGCGTGGGAGTGCGGTTATCTGATGGTAGACACGACCGGCACGCTGCCTGCGGCGATCTCCTCACCCAGGGCGGCACCGACCTCCCCGGCGGTCACCGAGTCGGACATCCTCGGGCCGAGCGAAGAATTCCGCCTCCAGATGGACTATCAGCACTCCAAGAACGCGCCGGCGCTGATCGAACGGCTGGCCGCGGCGAAGCCGACGACGCTCGCGCATGCACGGAGCGCGTGGCGGCGACGGCGCGAAGCTCCTCCGCGCGCTCGCGGACGCTCACCCGCCAGCTCTACCCGCTAGACTGAGGGCGGCCGCGGTCGGCTACGCCTCCGCTTCCGCATCGCGCGATCCTCCCGGAAGCGGTTCCAGTCGATCCCGAGCTTCCGCATGCGCGCGCGCAGCGTGTGCGGGTTGATGCCGAGCAGACGAGCGGCTCCGGTCGCCCTTCGATGCGACCGCCGCGTGCGGGCGAGCGCCGCCTCGATGTGACGCGCCATCGCGGTGTCGAGGCTCGGAAGGGCTCCGCCGCACGCGCCGCTGCAGGCGACAGGCGGAGCGGCGGGCGAGCCGACGCGCCGGCAGCGACGGGCCCCGACCGGACCGTGCCGAGGCGCGGTCGCGACCTCGAGCGAGTGCCCGTCGCCCGAGGATGACGGCGCGCTCCATCACCGCGGTCGAGCTCGCGGACGTTGCCGGGCCACGGGTAGCGCGACGAGCGAGCGCCAGGTCCGCGGGCGTCGGCGGCGCAGCGGCGGCGCTGCCGAAGCGCGTGCGCGGCCCGCAGCCGCGAAGTGGGCCGCGAGGCGCGGGGATGTCCTCGCGGTCGATCGCGGAGCGGCGGCGACGTGGATCGGGAAGACGCGCGATGCCGGTACCAGAGGTCCTCGCGGAAGCTGCCGTCTCGCGACCATCGCCTGGAGGTCGCGGTGCGTCGCGGCGACGATGCGGACGTCGACGCGCGGGTCGCGCTGGCCGCCGACGCGCTCGAACGTGCCGTCCTGCAGCGACGCGCAGCAGCCGCACCTGCGCTCGGCAGCGGCAGCTCGCCGATCTCGTCGAGGAAGAGGGTGCCGCCGTCGGCGCGCTCGAACCAGCCGCGTGCGCTGCGCGATCGCGCCGGTGAAGCTGCCGCGCTCGTGGCCGAAGAGCTCCGAGTCGATCAGGCCCGGCGGGATCGCGCCGCAGTTCGACGCGCACGAACGGCCGCTGCGGCGCGCGCGAGCGCGTGTGGATCGCGCGCGCCACGACCTCCTTGCCCGAGCCGGTCTCGCCGAGGATCAGCACCGGCACGTCGAGGGCGCGACGAGCCGCGCTCGCTCCATGGTGAGGCGAAGACCGCCACTGCCCCTTCCCCCACGATGGCATCGGCGACGTCTCGGCGTCCGGCAGCCGGGTGAGCAACGAGAGACGGTCGGCCTCCGCCTGGCTTCTCGCCCCGGTGCGGAGCTCGCGCAGGCGCGCGTCGTTGTCGAGCGAGACCGCGAAAGGGCTCGAAGGAGAGCGCGCGCGACGGCGAGATGCGCGCGCTCCTCCGAAACGCCGATCGGAGCGCGGCGACCAGGCACGAGCACGCCGAGCCCGCCTTCCTCACCGACCAAGGGTCCGACGATGCGGGTCCGCGTCGGCGGCGCCGAAGCGCGAGCTTCGCCGTGATGCCGGTCTGCGCTCGCGGAAGCGGAGCCATGGGAGACCCGCCGGCCCCGGCACCAGGCCGCGAGGTCTGCCGCTTCACCTGGGCGGGCGTGAGCTCGACGCGGGTCGGTGAGAGGAGCGGCGCCTCGTCCTGGCCCGCGACGGCGCGATGGTCTCGACGCAGCGCCGAGGCGACGTCGGTTCGCTGGACCGCGATCGTGTCGAGGGGAGCCGCCGGCGGAGCGGCGGGGCCGATCCGCTCCGAGCGCCTTCGGGCCACCTGGATGTGCCGGCGGGCCTCGCGCCAACACCTCCGCCGAGCAGGGTGTGGCCGAATTCCTCCACGGCCATCAAATGTGATGGAGATCCCAGGGAATGTAAAGGCTGGACCTGTGACATTTGCTGGCCTTCTGTGTCCAGAGACGGAAAGTGTCGGCTTTTCGTGGCGGCCCGTTGATTGCTCAAGCCCTGAGCCGACGGACGCCGTCAACCGCTTCCAGGCTTCGTTCCACCCCATCGGGAGTCGGCCCCATGCCCTTCGGCCGCAAGGCAACAGATCGAGCGAAACATCCCCTCCGCCGGCTGACGGCCGACGCTCGGCTACACTCTTCTCTACCTGGGGCTGATCGTGCCTGATCCCGCTGTCGGCGCTCTTCTTCTCCGATCGGCGGTCTCACCGGGACGAGTTCTGGCGAAGACCCGGATCCGCGCGTCGTCGCTTCCTATCGCTTCGACGGTCGGCGCGTCGCTCATCGCCGCGACGATCAACGCGATCTTCGGCTTCATCGTCGCGTGGGTGCTGGTCCGCTACCGCTTTCCCCGGCAAGCGGCCTCGTCGACGCGCTCGTCGACCTGCCCGTTCGCGCTTCCGACCGCGGTCGCCGGCATCGCGCTCACGACGCTCTACGCCCCGAACGGCTGGCTCGGCGCGCCGCTGGCGAGTGCTCGGCATCAAGGTCGGCCTTCACGCCGCTCGGCGTCACGATCGCGCTCACCTTCATCGGCCTGCCCGTTCGTGCGTGCGCACGTTGCAGCCGGTGCTCGAGGACCTCGAGCCCGAGATCGAGGAGGCCGCAGCGAGCCTGGGCGCCGACCGCTTGCAGGCGGTCGCGGCGCGTCGTCTTCCGACGCTGCTGCCGGCGCTGCTCACCGGCTTCGCGCTCGCCTTCGCGCGCGCGCTCGGCGAGTACGGCTCGGTGGTCTTCATCTCCGGCAACATGCCGATGAAGACCGAGATCACGCCGCTCTCTGATCATCACCAAGCTCGAGCAGTACGACTACGCGGGCGCCGACGGCGATCGCGGTCGTGATGCTCGTCGCGGCCTTCTTCATCCTGCTCGTCGATCAACCTGCTCCAGTGGTGTCGTCGCCGGCATCTCCGCGCCGCCGCCTGAGGAGCGCATGACCACCGCCGCGATCGACCTCCGCACTCACGCCGCGCGAACGTCCGCTGGCCGCCACCGACGCGCCCTGGGCGCGCCGGCTGCTCATCGGCCTCGCGCTCACGCTTCCTCACCCTGGTGCTCCTGCTGCCGCTCGCGCGTCGTTCGCGGAAGCGCGTTCCGGAAGGGCATCGCGGCCTACCTGACGAGCCTCACGCGATCCGATGGCGCTCGTCGCGCGATCCAGCTGACCCTGATCGCCGCAGCGCGTCGCGGTCGCCGCTGAACCTGGTCGTTCGGCCTCGCGGCAGCCTGGGCGATCGGGAAGTTCGAGTTCCCGGGCAGGAGCCTCGCTCATCACCCTGATCGACCTGCCGTTCTCGGTCTCGCCGATCATCGCGGGCTGATCTTACGTGCTGCTGTTCGGCGCGCAGGGCTGGCTCGGCCCGTGGCTCGAGGCGCACGACATCCAGATCATCTTCGCGCTGCCCGGCATCGTCCTCGCGACCGTGTTCGTCACGTTTCCGTTCGTCGCACGCGAGCTGATCCCGCTGATGCAGCGCAGGGCGCGCGAGGAAGAGGAAGCGGCTCGCATGCTGGGCGCGAGCGGCTGGCAGACCTTCTTCGGCGAGTGACCCTGCCGAACGTGAAGTGGGGGCTGCTTCTACGGTGTCATCCTCTGCAACGCGCGCGCATGGGCGAGTTCGGCGCGGTGTCGGTCGTGTCCGGCCACATCCGCGGCCAGACCAACACGATGCCGCTCCACGTCGAAGTTCTCTACAACGAGTACCAGTTCGCGGCGCCTTCGCGGTCGCATCGCTGCTGGCGCTGCTCGCACTCATCACCCTCGTCCTCAAGTCGTTGATCGAATGGCGCACCCGCGTCCAGCCGCGCGCGGCCGAAGAAGTCGAATTCGTGGAGCGCCTCCCATGAGCATCGAGCTGAAGCACATCCGCAGACCTTCGACGACTTCGTCGCCCTTCACGACGTCGAGCCTGAGCGTCGGTCACGGCGAGCTCGTCGCTCTGCTGGGCCCGTCGGGCTCCGGCAAGACGACGCTGCTGCGCATCATCGCCGGACTCGAGATGCCCGACCGGGAAGCGGTCGATCCTCTCGAAGACGAGCGACGCGACCGCCACGCGCGCGCGCGACGCGCAGCGTCGGGCTTCGTCTTCCAGCACTATGCGCTCTTCCGCCACATGACCGTGTTCGAGAACGTCGCCTTCGGCCTGCGCGTCCGGCCGCGGAAAGAGCGCCGGCGAGCGCGAGATCCACGACCGCGTCCACGAGCTGCTGCGCCTGGTCCAGCTCGACGGGCTCGGCGACAGCGCCATCCCAACCAGCTCTCCGGCGGACAGCGCCAGCGCGTCGCCCTGGCGCGCGCGCTCGCGGTCGACGCCGCAGGTGCTGCTCCTCGACGAGCCCTTCGGCGCGCTCGACGCCAAGGTGCGCAGGGAGCTGCGCCGCTGGCTGCGCCGGCTGCACGACGAGATCCACGTCACCAGCGTCTTCGTCACCCACGATCAGGAAGAAGCGCTTCGAGGTCGCCGACCGCGTCGTGGTGATGAACCGCGGCCGCATCGAGCAGGTCGGCACGGCCGACGAGGTCTTCGAGCATCCGGCGAACGAGCTTCGTCATGGACTTCCTCGGCAACGTCAACGTGCTTCCACGGCCGCGTCGACGACGGGCGCGTCCACTTCGCGGATCTGGTGCTCGAGTCGCCGGATCACAAGGGCACCGCGAGCAGCCCGGCCCCGCGTGTTCGTGCGGCCGCACGAGCTCGAGGTCCACCGGAGCCCCAACGGCAAGCCGAGCTTTCCTGCGACGATCGTCCGGGTCCACGCCGCGGGCACGAACGTGCGCCTCGAGCTGGTGACGCCTTCGGGCGAGCCCGTCCACGTCGAGAGTCCCGCAGGCGACGTTCCGGAGCCTCGCGGTGGATCGCGGACAGACCGTCTTCGCGAGCCCGCAGAGCTTCCGGTGTCCAGGAGGCCGAGCTCGCCGACGGAGCGTCGCCGGCGGCTCGCGGCCGCGCGGCGTGAGCGCGCAAAGCGCGAGCGCACTGCCTCCGGAGTCGACCGACAGCGCGGCGGCGACTCCGACAAGCGCGCTCGAGCGCGTGCGGCGCGCTCTGTCGGGCCTGCGCTTCGGGACCGTGACGCTCAGGTGCAGGACGGCGTGGTCGTCCTGATCGAGCGCGTCGAGAAGGTCCGCATCACGTCGGGCGGCCCCGCCGTCTGATCGGATCTCCGGGATCGAGCTGCGCGGGCCGATCACCCGCAGATCTCACGGCCGGTCCGTGCCCGATGCGGGAGCGCACGTCGTCAAATCCGGCCGCAGCCAGCGAGCAAAGCCGCGTTTTTGCTGTTCTCTTCGTCGGACCAGCGCTTGCTGCGGTGTCCTTCGAGACGGTCACCGATGACTGCGTGATCGAGGAGGACAGTGGTGACAAAGCGCAGACGAGAAGTTCGGAACACGGTCGTGAAGCTCTTGATCGCAGCCATCGCGAGGCGTCGCGGTCGCATGGGCGGCCGGCGAGCCTGCAGGGCAAGCCCGTCCAGGCGCAGATGACCGGCCGCGAGGTCGCGGTCCGGTCTTGAAGCCATCGACACCGTCCATGCGCGACAGAAGACGGATCAGGAGGAATCTCGTGCGACAGGCGACGGCAGCAGCTCGAAGCGATGCCATCTGGGAGAGCGACCCCGAGCCGTTCCGGTCTCGGCTCGTTCCGGCCGACCGCCGCGCGGCAGATCCGCAGGATCGGCTGGCTCACGCGCGAAAGCGTCCAGTCCCTCGTCGAGGACCTCGGTTTTGCGCGGAAGGGGCCTTCTCGAGATCCGCTTGGCAGACCCGCCACCGCGGACGGGCCGGGAATGGTCGATCCCTTGACGACGGCGCTCCGTCGCCGCGGGGTTGCCGTTCAGGTGATCCAGGAGTCGGATTCGACGGCATCGATCGCGCGCGATCTCCTCGTGGGGCACGAGGCGGCATCGTGAAGGACTCGACCCACTCGCGGTGCGGCTGGAGAGGGCTGACGTGGGCGGGGGTGGACTGGCAGCGCGGGTCTTCCGGAGGGACGAACGGGGAGCCCGCGCTGCCGTCTTCCTCCGACCGGTCCGCCTGCGCATCCTCTCGCCGAAGACGACAGGACGCGCGAACGCTCGTCGCGGGCGTGCTGCGTTCCGAGGGCTACGAGGTCGTCGAGGCGAACGACGGAAGAGAGCTCGTCGATCTCGTCGAGTCCGCCTTCTGGGCGCGGAGCCGCCGCGGCGGCTCTGTCTCGCTCGTCTTGACCGACGTCCGCATGCCCGAGTTCTCGGGCATCGACGTGCTCTGGATCCTCCGCGCGACCTCCCGGGAGGTCCCGGTCATCCTGATGGGGACGTGGAGGACGACCCTTCGCGCGTCGAGGCGGGCGAGCTCGGCGCCAACGCCTTTCTGCGGAAACCCTCGACCTCGAGGCGCTGCGGAGGGTCGTCCGGGCGACCCTCCGCGGTGGGTATCCCGCCCGGGCCGGAGGAGTCATCTGAGCTGAGCCTTCCCCGTGGATGTGCTGGATTCCCAGGGCCGGATCGGGGAGATCCGTGCCCGGTGCTGGATCTTTGCGCTCTACGTCCCCGCAGGACGCTGAATTCTTCGCTCGAAAGCCCACGTCGAGGCGGCCGAATTCCCGCTCTCTGCTCGACCGGGCGACACCCCCGTCGCCGATCAACCCACGCATCAGACGAGAGTGAGGAGTTCCCCAAGATGAATCGATCGACCCCGCATCACGCCGCGGCGCCCCGTCCGGGCGAGCCGCGCGTGCGCGTCCGGCGCTCCCTCCGATGGATCGCCGTCGCCCTTCTCGACCGCGACCCTGGTCTCGACGACGGGCGGCAGCGCGTTCGCCGAGCTCAAGCTGCTGAACCGTCTCCTCACGATCCGACGCGCGAGCTCTACGCGGACCTCAACCAGGCCTTCGCGAAGCACTGGAAGGAGAAGACCGGCGAGGACGTCACGATCGAGCAGTCCCACGGTGGATCGGGCTCGCAGGCGCGCGCCGTGATCGACGGCCTCCCGCCGACGTCGCGACGCTCGCGCTCGCATGACGTCGACGAGATCGCGAAGCGGAGCGGCCGCGTCCCGAGAACTGGCAGACGCTCCTGCCCGACAACAGCGCGCCCACACGTCTACCATCGTCTTCCTGGTCCGCAGGGAAACCCCAAGGGGATCAGGACACCGGGACGACCTCTTCCGGCCGGAGTCGAGGTGATCACGCCGAATCCGAAGACATCGGGCGGCGCACGCTGGAACTTCCTGGCCGCCTGGGCCTACGTCCTGAAGCAGAAGCTCGGGAGCGTCGCCGCGCTCAAGAATCCGGACCCCGGAGGCGGAGGTCGCGGCGAAGCAGGCGGTGACTCAGCTCTACAAGAACGTTCCGGTCCTCGACTCTGGGGCGCGTGGCTCGACGAACACGTTCGTCCAGCGCGGCCTCGGCGACGTGCTGCTCGCCTGGGAGAACGAGGCGTACCTGCCGTGAACGAGATCGGCGCCGACCAGGTGGAGATCGTCACCCCCTCGCTCAGCGTGCTCGCAGAGCCGACGGTCGCCGTCGTCGGGTCGAACGCATCGAAGCACGGAGCGCTCGAAGCGGCGAAGGAGTACCTCCAGTACCTCTACACGCCGACGGGACAGGCGATCGTGGCAGCACTTCTATCGCCCGCGCAAGCCCCACGCGACGCGGACCCGAAGGATGTCGCGCGCTTCACCAAGCTCGAGCTGGTGACCGTCGACGACGCCTCGGCGGCTGGGAAGTCGCGCAGAAGAAATTCTTCGCTGACGGCGGGCCGTCGATCAGATCTACGTCCCGGGCGGGCCATGCGGTCGCTTCGCGGGGATCTTCGCGATGACCTCGAAGCCGACCGTCCCGCCGACGCGACATCTGATCGAGCGCGCCCCGCCTCGTCTCCGAGGAGCTGGACCGTGTCCGCGACGCCTTGCGGGATCTCCACCATGGGACCGTGACCGTCGTCGCACGACGTGCGCTGTCGTGCAGATCGACCGGACGGAGAAGATCCGTCTCGGTCGATCCGCCAACGGCGCATAGCTCGGAGGATCCTTTCACCCGGCGCCCGAAACTACAGCCGACCCGTCGGCGGGAGGCCTGACCGCAACCCTGCGCTGCTGACCGGAGAGACCGGAGGCACGTGCACTTCCAGAGGACAAGTCATGCGTGCTCCGTTCCTTCCGGCCCGGAAGAGCCCTCATCGCGCTCTTCGTGGTGCTACTCGCGCTCCTGTCGCTCCCGGCCTACGCCGCGGGAGGCGGCAGTCGGCCCCGACGCGCGAGAGCTCTCCAGAAGCAGATCGACCAGCTGCAGCGCGATCTGAAGCGCCTCGAGCGGGCCAATACCGCCATCGAGCCGATGGTCGACGAGAAGATCAACAAGCAATGGGTGACCGCCGGCTTCAACATGAAGGACGGCTTCTTCATCCAGGACCCGACGAAGGAGTACCGGCTGCGGATCGGCGGCTACACCCAGCTCGATCGGGCGATTCTTCGTCGACGACTCGCAGGAGAAGAACACGGACCAGTTCCTGTTCCGCCGCGTCCGTCCGACCCTCGAGGGATCGCTGACGAGGTTCATCGACTTCAAGATCATGCCGGACTTCGCCGGCAGCAGCGTCCAGCTCTTCGATGCTTACGTCGACATCAAGCCATTCGACGAGTATCGCGACTGGGCGAAGCCCGTCGGCAAGTTCAACGACGCCGGTCGGCCTCGAGCGCCTGCAGTCGGCGACCGCCATTCCGCTCGTCGAGCGCGCCGCGCCGACCAACCTCGATGCCGACTCGTGACGTCGGCATCCAGGTCTGGGGCTCGCCGTGGGCCGGGACGATCCTCTTACGAGCTCGGCGTCTTCGACGGCGCGCCCGACCTCGGCAACATCAACGGCAATCTCGGGAGACGACTTCACCTTCGCCGGCCGCGTGTTCGCGCAGCCGTTCGCGACGTGGCCCGCAGAGGGAGGCGACCTGTCGCCGCTGCGGGGCCTCGGCGTCGGCGTGGCCGGCTCCTGGGGCGACGTCCAGGGCAACGTCTCCAGCACCGATCTCCCGCGTATCGGAGCTTCGGACAGGCGACGATCTTCCAGTACGTGAACGGAGGCGATGCGGACAACACCGCGGTCTCGAACGGTACGCTGAGCCGCATCAATCCGCGAGGGTTACTACTACTGGGGACCCTTCAGCTCGCAGGCCGAGTACGTCTGGTCGAGCACGCCGGTGCAGCTCGGGGATGTCAACGAGAACATCGCGAACAAGGCCTGGGAGCTCGAGGCGGGATGGGTCCTCACCGGTGAAGACGCCGGTTACCGAGGCGTGACGCCCACGAATCCCTTCTAATCCCTGGAACGGCAATTGGGAGCCCTGGAAGTCGTCGGTCGCTACGACGAGCTCGAGATCGACAACGCCGCCTTCCAGCTCGGCTTCGCCGATGCCAAGAAGTCCGTTCGTGAATCGCAGGGATTCGGTGGCGGCTTGAACTGGTACTGGAACCGCAACATCAAGATCTCGCTCGACTACTACCACACCTGGTTCCAGAAGGGCGCGACACCGGGACTCTCAACCGCCCGACCGAGGACGTGTTCATCGCCCGGCTGCAGCCGCTGCTCTGAGTCGGGGCGCGATCCGTCGTCGGCCTCGCCGGGGCGCGATCACCGCGAGCTCCACCTGCCTCTCGCAGGCGAGCATCGTCGGGGATCGCGCCCCGGCGCAGTCGATTGCAGTGCAGGATCTGCGCGCTCGTGGCCACGGCGCGTGCACGTCACGACCCGTGGCCAGGAGACGACGGCCTCTCGAAGAGGGTCCGCGCCGTTTGGGACGGGACCTCGAGGTGGCACCCGATTTGCTCCGCCTCGCCTGCCATGCAGGCCACGAAGGCCCTGCGGGACCGCGCCGGAAGCGCGCGCGCTGATCTGCGCGCCTGTTCTGACTCCTCGCGCTGCCCTTGCCGCGCCGTCCGTCCGCGTCGACCTGGGCAGCCTGGGTACGAAAACACACCTCCTCCCGTCCCGATATTGGAGAGCGGGATGAGCGTGCTCGACGGTGCGAGCATGCGGGTGTTGGCTGCGGTCCGCGACGTGCTCTTCCGTTTTCCGGCGGACTTCCCCAGCCGCCACCCATCAACATCGTGGTCCGCGCCCAGCCGCGCGAGGAGATGGAGCGCCTCGTCGGCCTCTACGCCGCGACGTCCTCGTACGGCGGGGCGAAGCTGGAGGGCTCGACCGTCTTCATCGACGTGAATCGGAGCGTCTTCGTGGGCTGGCAGGCGCTGAACGATGCCGAGCTCCACTGCTTCCTCGGACACGAACTGATCCACGCGTACGCAGTTCGCGACAGGGCTCGACTCGCGGAGTGGCCCCGGCTCTGGCTTTCCGCGAGATCCAGGCGTACACCTGGGAGGCGATCCACCTCGAGGAAGGCGTCCGACCCTGGTGACCGCGAGGACCTCGCGTTCACGCTCCAGATGTACGGCGCTCTATTCTGATCGCTGACCCGGCGACGCGCCTCGGTCGCTGCAGGACGGACGGCCCCGGTTCCCGTCACGTTCGTCGCAACCCAGCTGTTGCTAGCGCACCGACTAGCGCTTCGACCTGGACCATCACGTCCCGGGTTGGTCTCGCCGAGAGGTCTGCTCGAGCCAGTGCCGCGCTCCCGAGTGGCCCCGGAGCGTCGCCTCGGAAGTGCGCGAGCGTGGCGGCGCGCGTCAGCTCGAGCTGACGGTCGGCGCTCATCGTCTGCGGCAGCTCGTCGCAGATCCCCTGCCGCAGCTCTCGAGATCCCACTGCGCCGGACCGGCTCCTTCCTCGATCTTCTCGGCGAGCTTCGGCTCCGCCGGTCGCGACGATCGCCCGCCGGCGCCGATCACCGGACAGCCGACGATGGCATCGGCGTTTCGCGGTCCGTCGACGCCGATGCCGATGAAGCCGACGTGATTGCCGCCGTCCAGTGCAGCGAGAGGACCGGGGGCGGCGCGTAGTCGGGGAAGCGTCGTGCACACCGGACCCGAGGCGAGCGGCGCTGCGAGCATGTCGGCGGAGCCCGGAGCAGGACCAGGACCGGAAGCGATCGCGCATAAAAATCGCGGCCGAAGAAGCGGGAGGCCGGTGCAGAGCGCCACCGCCGCGTCGATGTCCTCGATCCGCCCATTTCGGGTGATAGACGCCGAACAGCACCACGTTCCCCCCGCCGAGCGAGAGCCTGATGATGCCGCGCCGCGGAGGAATCGATCGCGCCGCCCAGGTCGTCGCCGGCTGCGCCGGCCGCGACCTCGTCCATCGCGAAGGCGAGATCGGCGGGCTGGCTGGCCATGTCGATGATCGTATTCCACCCAGGGCGGCACCGTTCGAGAGCGGGAAGGTCACTGCGACGACGACGTAGCCGTGGCTCGCGAGGTGACTGCCGGACCACCTCGTCCCTCGTCGCGCGAGCTGGCGAGATCCGTGCGCATAGCCGAGTCAGCGGGAAGTGGCCACCGGTCGGGACTCCCGTCCGTCTCGGCACCCCTCCGCGGTCGCGGCTCCGGAGCGGGTACCAGACGATCACCGGGAGGAGCCGTTCCGGAGATGCCCGGATGGCTGCCGTTTGCCGGCGGCGCGCGCGCGAGAGCGTCGGCGAGGATCGAGCGTCCGGCTGCCGGCGGGGTAGGGCCTGGGCGGAAAAAGTCGCGGAGGTCGACCGGAGCGCTGCTACCCTGCGCCGCCGCCCATCGCGCGTCGCAGGAGAGCGCGCGCCGGCGGCGACAGTCGCGAGGAGGAAGGCGAGCAGCCGAGGAGTTCGTCGCATCCGCCGCCCCCAGAGGTCCGGCCGAAGTGCGGCGGCATTCGAAGGCCGCTCGGGCCGCCTGGCTTCGTTGCTCTCGCTCGACGTAGGGCAAGGCTACGCCTTCGCTCGAGACGCCTCGCCAGCCGGCCCGATCAGCGCCTACGGTGCCTCGCCCCACTTTTTCAGCGCCGACCTTCTAGCCCAGCCTCGCGTCTCCGAACAACCGCGAATCTCGCCAGTGAGCTCGCCCACCGCTGCCGGACTTTCTCCGCGGGCCGCCAAGTTCGTCCGGGACCCGCCAGTCCACCATCACGGTCGGCGTCGGCTCGTCCATCGGCTGCGGCGCCACGGCTCGCGCCGGTCGGTTGGGGCGCGTGGGCTCTTCGGTCGGTTGCGGCGTCAGAGCGGCGTCGGTCCGGCTGTGGCGGAGGTTCGTCCGTCGGCGACGGTGTCGCGTGCATCGGTCGGCTCCGGGTTCGCGGTCGGGCAGGTACCCGGGCGTCCGTGGCACGTATCGGATCGGCTCCGGCTTCGCGGTCCGGCGAGGAGTGCAGGCGTCGGCGTGGGCGTCGCTCGGCTCCGGCTTCGCGTTGGTCCCCTTCGGAAGGGGTGCCGGGGTGCGCGGCGGGTCAGCGGTGGGATCGGGTCCGGGGTCGCGTCATTTGATCATGCACGGTTGGTGCGTTGCCCGTGGCGGCACGACTTTCGCTCGGCGCTGCGCCTCGATCGTCGGCGCTGGCGTGGTCAGGGTGCGGTCGGACGAGCTGCTTCGAAGTGTCGCCTGGGGGTGCGCCGTCGGCCCCGGCGACGGCGGTGGCTCGGCGGTCGGCACGGGCGGTGTCGGCTGCGGCTGCTCGGTCGGAGCGGGTCCGGGCGCATCCGCTGGCGGGCGGCGCGGGGCCAGGCGTCGGAGACGTCGACGTCGATCCTGGCGAGGCATTTGGAGTCTGGAGCGGCGGACCGCCGGGGCTCTGACCGGGCGATGGCGCGGACCGCCGGGGCTCTTACCGGGCGGCGGCGATCCCCTGGACCGGCGCGCCACGCCTGTCCGGCGTCGGTCGCGCCAGGGTTAACGGCTTCTCGGCGTGGGTGCAGCGGTCCTCCGCGGCGTCGGAAGGGCCGTCGGAGTGGAAGTCCGGGTCGGCCTCGGGCTGCGCGTCGGTCGGCGCGCAACGGCTGCTCCTCCGCGACGCAGTAGACCACGCTCTGGGTCCGTCTCCCCGGGGACGACGGGATCCGCCGTCGCCAGCGAGCCTCATCGGGCAGTCACGAGCAACGCGACGCCAGCACTGGACCGAACAGATCCTCCTTTCTTGGCGTCCGGGACGCGCACCGCGACCTTCGCGACGAAGTGCTCCTCGCCGCCACTCAAGGGCGCTGGCGGCGGCGTCGTGGCTCACCAGCCAGCCGCTCGCCTGGCTTCGTGGTCGCCGAGCGACAGAAGGTGCCGAGCCCCGCGTTCAGCAGCCGCAACTCGCCGAGAACGATCACCCTCGATCCCTGCACTACCGCTTCGAAGCTGACCCACACGCGCACTCGGCCGCGTCGCCGTGCTCGATGTCCACGCGCACCGGGTTGCAGGGGTTGATGGGCGAATCGGCTCCGGACCCGAGCGGCGTGGGCTCGTTACCCTCGACGCCGGTCGGGCGCGTCCACGTGCACACCGGTAAGATCGCATCCGAAACGCATTCCATGTCGACGATCGCCGTGTCGATCAGCCCAATGCTCTGCGGCGACGACGTCGAGCCCGCTCGACCTGCTGCCGCCACACGCGGCGACGCCGACGAGCGACGCGAGCGCGAGCCAGCGCGAACGGCCAAAGTGCCGGTCCATCCCCCTCATCTCCGTCACACCGTCGTCGTGCTGGTCAGCACATTCAAGAAGCGAGTGGCGGCTGACGGGTCTTCAGCGAACTCCTGTGCGAGCTCGCGGAGCATCTCGTCGAGCCGTTGCTGAAAACGCGACGAGATCTTGGTCTGGGGAGATGTGCAAGAAGTGATTGCGGAGGTACGCTCTGGCGGATCTTGCTGCACGAGAGCGAGCTTGTCGATCAGCTGTCTCCGCGAAGAGCGCCACGAACTCGAGCGCGAGGGCGCGGCGCCCCCCGCGGCGCCGGTCGCGACGTAGTGTCATTGGCCGCGCCGGTGCACCTTCCCGCCCCTTCGGTCTCGACGCGAGACCGCGGGTATCGAGGGCTTCCTCGACCTTGCGCACGAAGCGCCTCGCTCGCGCGAGTCGAGCGCGGCCGGTGTCTTTGCTGACCGGCTCCCGGATCTTCTCGTGCCACGCCCTGATCGGGATCCAGCTGAGCCGTCGTCGGGCAGACCGGCGGATCGCTCTGGCTCATCGCGGCTGGCGAGCTTTCCCTGCCGTCCCCGATCCCAGCGACGGTGTGCGCGGCGCCGCGAGCAGATCCGGTCGAGCTCAGCGCTTGAAGGCGTGGACCGTCCGGTCACGCCAAAGAATCGCGCGAGGGAGCTCTGTGCGCGTCCTGCGCTCCGGACCGCGGCCGCGGCGGACGAGAGCCTCGCTGGGAAAGCGCTTGCCCTTCTCGATGTAGCCCAGCATCACCGGATCGATCGTTTTGCCGAGGACTCTCCTCGGCGAAGCGTCTCACCGTGTACTCGCGGCCCATGGCCACGCGCGTCTCGTAGAAGACGTCCTCGATGCCCTTGAGGGCGCGCGCGTGGACTCGCCTCAACGCGGCCACGATATCCGCAAGGGCCCGTCGCCGTCCAAACAAAAGTCGTGAGGTGAAATTCATCAGAAGACTCCGAGCGCGAGCCCCGCGGCGAGGGTCTCGACCCAGCCCTCGCAGCGGGCGAGAACCGCGGCGTCGAGCTCCCCGGGCGATGATCGGGTCGGCGACCCTGCGAAGCGGGTAGCCTCGAGCGATGCGCTCGGGATCTGGCGGACCGCGCCGCCGCCATCGTTCCCGCAGCTCACGAACACGGCGTAGGGGCACCTGGTGGACCTTCCCCTGCGCGGGGTAGAAGGTACGGTCGAAGAAATCCTTGACGGCCCCCGACATGTGAAGCCGAAGTTCTCGGGCGTGCCGACGGCAGGCCGTCGCACCAGAGAGATCCTCGGTGCCGGCCGCGAGGGCGCGCAGCATCCTCGTCTCCACCTGGTCGGCCTCGGCGCGGGCGCCGTGCAGCACCGCCTCGGCCATTGCGCTGGGTATGGCCGGTCTGCGAGTGGAACACGCATCAGGAGATGCTTCACCGCGGCTCGGCAGCATAGCAACTCGTGTCGCCGCAGCCGGAACCCTGCCTTCCCTCGCCGCGCGAAGCTCGCTAGGTTCCGCGGCGGTGCGGGATTCGCGAGCAACGCCTCCCCTCATCCGGATCCGGAAGAGTCTCCCGCCGCTACCGTGCGCGGGCGTCGACGACGTGCACGCGCTCGAGAACGTCTCGCTCGTCGATTCGCGGCGGTCAGCTTCGTCGCCTTCATGGGACCGTCGGGCTCGGGCAAAGTCGACGCTGCTCAACCTCGTCTCCGGGCATCGATCGCCCGACCGACGGGCGAGGTCGTCGTCGCCGGCGAGCGCCTCAACGACCTCAGCGAAGACGAGCTGGCGCACTGGCGCGCGCGCCACGTCGGGCTGATCTTCCAGTTCTTCAACCTCATGCCGGTGCTGAACGCGCGCGACAACGTCGCGCTGCCGCTGCTGCTCACCGATCTCGACAAGCGCGAGCGCCGCCGGCGCGCCGAGACCGCGCTGCGCGTCGTCGGCCTCGGGCGAGCGGCTCGACCACTACCCGCGCACGCTCTCCGGCGGCGAGCAGCAGCGCGTCGCGATCGCGCGGGCGATCGTCACCGACCCCGACCTGATCGTCGCCGACGAGCCGACCGGCGATCTCGACGCGCGCAACGCCGAGGAGATCCTCGGCCTGCTGCGCGCAGCTCAAGAACGACTTCGGCAAGACCGTCGTCATGGTCACGCACGATCCGCGCGCGCTGCGCTTCGTCGACGACGCCTACCACCTCGACAAGGGCATGCTGCTCGAAGGCGAGGCGGCGGCAGCGCGCGGCGAGTGACGATCGCATCGCGGGCGCCGGCGCATCCGTCGTCGCGGCGGAGCTGCGCCGCGGCGCCGCGCGGCGATGAAGTACGCTCGGCTCGATCTGGCGCCAACCTGCGGCGCAACAAGCTGCGCACGGCGCTGACCGGCGGCGGCGATCACGCTGGCGGTGGCGCTGGTCTGCCTGCTGCTCACCATGCCCGACCGGCCTCGACGCCCTGATCCGCGACAGCTCGGCCAACAACACGCGCATCTCGGTCCACAACAAGGCCGGGCATCGTCTACTCGATGCCGTACTGCCTTCACCCGCAAGGTGCGCCAGCTCGACGGCGTCGCCGCGGCGGTGGCGATGACCTGGTTCGGCGGCGCCTACGAGGAGGACGGGCGCGGGTCACCTTCCCGAACTTCGCCGTCGAGGCCGAGCACGTCGGCGCCGTCTATCCCGACTACGGCATCGATCCGCGAGCAGCTGGCCGACTTCCAGCGCTATCGCGACGGCGCCATCGTCGGCCGCGCAGACGATGAAGACGCTACGGCTGGAAGATCGGCGACCGCATCACGCTGCGAGTCACGGTGTGGCCGGTCGATCTCCGACCTCCGCATCGTCGGCGAGATCCCGAACGAGCGCGCGCCGATGTTGTGGCTCAACCGCGAGTACCTCGACGAGGCGCTGCAAGGCGCAGCCGGGCAGCCGGGCTCGGCATCGCCGGCATCATCTGGGTGCGCGCCGACGATCCCGAGCGGGTCGAACGCGATCATGCGCACGGTCGACGAGCATGTCGCGCAACAGCGAGGCCGAGACCGCGTCAGCGAGACCGAGAAGAGCTTCTTCTCGAACTTCTTCGGCTCGCTGCAGGGCTTCGTCACCATCATCCTGATCGTCACCGGCCTGGTCGCGCTGTGCATCGTCTTCATCGCCGCCAACACCGCCTCGATGGCGGTGCGCGAGCGCTCCGGCGAGCTCGCCGTGCTGAAGGCGATCGGCTTCACCCGCCGCGTCATCTTCGGCACCTTGCTCGCCGAGGCGGTGGTGCTCTCCGATCGGTCGCCGGCGCTGCTCGGCGTCGCGCTCGCCGTTCGGCCTCACCGGCGCGCTGCAGCGCCTTCGGCCGGCTGGAACGACGCGCTCGGCCCGCTCGGCAACTTCATCGTCACCGGGCCGGTCATCGTGCAGGGGCGTCTTCCTGTCGCTCTTCGTCGGCATGCTCGCCGGCGTCGTGCCGTCGCTGGGGCGCCGCGCAAAGCCGGTCGTGCAGACGCTGCACGAGGTCTTCTGATGGGCGCTCGCTCGCTCTCGCCGCTACAGCTTCCGCGCAACGTCGCGCGCGCGCCCGGCGCGCAGCCTGCATGACGGCGGGCGTGATCGCGCTCGTCGTCGTCGCGTGCACGCTCTTTCTCGGCCTCATCTCGAGCCTCGGCGGACGCATGGTCTCGAGCGGCGATCCGCTGCAACCTGATCGTGATGCGCAAGGGCTCGGACAACGACGGCTCGAGCCAGCTCGCGCTCGAGGCGTACCAGGCGATCAAGTACTTCGACGGCATCGCGCGCGACGCCGAGGACCAGCCGCTGGCCTCGCCCGAGCTCGTCGTGCAGCCCTTCTTCCGCACCCGCGACGGCGGGCCGCGAGAACGTCCTCGTGCGCGGCGTCGAGCCGATCGCGCTCGCAGGTCCACGACCAGGTGCGCATCGTCGCCGGCCGGATGATCGACCCGAGCTCCGGCGAGGCCGTCGTCGGTCGCGGAGTGCTCGGCCGCTACGAGGGAACGCGAGCTCGGGCAGCGAGCTCGAGTTCGGGCGCGGGCGCTGGAAGGTGGTCGGCATCTTCGGAGCCGGGCGGCTCGTCGTTCGAGAGCGAGGTCTGGGTCGACGTGCGCGAGCTCGCCAACGACGCCAAGCGGCCGCTTCCCTTCTCCGGGATCCGCGGCTGCGCGCCGCCACCGAGACCGCGCTGGCGGCGCTCGAGCGGCGCATCGACGACGATCCGCGCTACGCCCTCGAGGCGCGAGCGCGAGACCGACTACTACGCCAAGCAGTCGGAGTCGGCGAATGCTCGCTCTACGTCGCTGGTGATCGGCATCGCGGTGCTCGCCGGCATCGGCGCCGGCTTCGGCGCCGCCAACACGATGTACGCCGCGCGTGCAGGCGCGGACCGCCGAGATCGGGACGCTGCGCGCGCTCGGGCTTCTCGCGCAGCTCGATCTCTGGTGCCGTTCCAGATCGAGGCCGCGATCGCTCGCGCTGCTCGGCTTTCTGCTCGGGGACGATTCTCGCCCTGCGCTGCGCGGCTGGTGCTGCGCTGGGTCCTCGGCGGCGTCGCCTTCGGCGCCGCGACCTTCACCACCAACGTCATCACGCTGCGCGTGACCGCCGGCGGATCTGCGATCGCGCTCGGCCTCGCCCTGCGTGGTCGGGATCGGCGGCGGTCTCGGACCGGCGTGGCGCGCGGCTCGGCTGCGGCCGATCGACGCGCTGACGGAAGGCTTGATGAGCGTCGCGCACGACGACCCGCAGGGGCGCATCCGGTCCGACCTGCGACGACCGCGCAGGGGCGCATCCGGTCCGACCTCGCATCGCTCAAGCATCGAGCGGGCGACGAGCGTGCCGCTGCGGCGTCGGAGCCGACGCAGATGGATCTGGGTCGTGCGCTCGCGCTGCTCGTCGCTCGCCGGCGCGATCGGCCGGCGCTGCCGCGGGCGCGCTGAAGTCCGTCGACGTCGCGCACGCGACCGCAGTCGACGCCGGCGGTCGGCACCGGAGCTGCTCTCCGGCTCCGGCTACGTCGTGACCGGCGATCGCTACGTCTCGATCGGCGTCCGCGTCGCCGGCCGCATCGAGCGCTACCTCGTCGAGGAGGGTCAGCACGTCCACGCCGGCGACCCGCTCGTGCAGCTCGACGACCGCGACTACCGGCCGCGTCGGCGCGCCGCACCGAAGCGCGCCCGGCGTGGCACGCGCCGAACCGCGAGCTCGCCGAGGCCGAGCTGCGCCGCGGCCGCGACGCTGCGACGAGCGCGCGCGTGATCTCGCAGCAGGAGCTCGACGTGCTGCGCAACCGGGCCGCGGTCGGACGCGCGACCGATCGGCGCAGCTCGAAGCCGAGCTCGACGCAGGCGCGCGGTCAACCTCGACTACACGACGCTCCGCGCGCCGACCGACGGCGTCGTGCTCGCCAAGCTGAAGGAGGTCGGCGAGATCGCCGTGCCGGGCGGCTTCGCCGGGTCGGGCGACCTCGTGCGCATGGCGAACCTGACCGACATGCGCGCCGAGGTCGACGTCAACGAGGCCGACCTCGCGCGCGTGCAGCATGGGCGGCCCGGCGCGGGTGACGCCGGACGCATATCCCGATCGCAGCACTACGCGGCGCAGGTCGTGAAGCTCTACCCGCAGGTCGACCGCCAGAAGGGCACCGCTGAAGGTCGAGGTGCAGCATCCTCGAGCCCGACGATCAGCCTGCTCGCCCGACATGAGCGCATCGCGTCACCTTCCTCGCCGACCGGCCGCCGCCGGGCGAGGAGACACCCTACGTCACGATCCCCGAGCGGGCCCTCCGTGGCCGGGACACGGATGCGTTCGTCTGGGTCGTCGCCGACGGAAAGGCGCTCAAGCGCCCGGTCCGGATCGGTCGCGCCGCGACCGACGGGCGGGTGCGGATCGAGAGCGGCTCTCCGCGGCGGCGAGACCATCGTGGTCGAGGACGTGGCGCTCGAGGAGGGCACTCCGATCGTCCCCCGCGGCGTCGGTTGATTCGCGAAAAAATGCCATACTGTCGGTGTGAAGGCTCGGGAGCAGCTTCGCCCGGGTGTCGTATCGGGAAGCTGGTGGCACGTCGCGGACGACGGCCGCATCGCGTGCGATCTCTGCCCGCGCGACTGTCGCCTCCACGAAGGCCAGCGTGGATTCTGCTACGTGCGCGAGTCGTCCGGCGGCGAGATGGTGCTCGACGACGCTACGGCCGGGCGTCGGGCTTCTGCATCGACCCGATCGAGAAGAAGCCGCTCAACCACTTCCTTCCCGGAAGCGCCGTGCTCTCGTTCGGGACCGCGGGCTGCAACCTCGGCTGCCAGTTCTGCCAGAACTGGGACATCTCGAAGGCGCGCCACGACGACGCCTCTGCGACGGCGCCGCGCCGGAGGCAGCAGCGCCGCGGCGGTGAGCGCCGGGTGCCGGAGCATCGCCTTCACCTACAACGACCCGGTCATCTTCGCGGAGTACGCGATCGACGTGCGCCGAGGCCGCGCACGAGCGCGGCGTGCGGACCGTCGCGGTCACCGCCGGTTACGTCACGGAGAAGGCGCGGGCCGACTTCTTCCGCCACATCGACGCGACCAACGTCGACCTGAAGGGCTTCACCGAGGACTTCTACCGCCAGGTGTGCCTCGGGCACCTGAAGCCGGTGCTCGAGACGCTCGAGTGGCTCGTCCACGAGAGCGACACCTGGGTCGAGGTGACGACCCTCCTGATCCCCGGCTTGAACGACTTCGAGCGCCGAGATCGAGCGAGCTCTGCGCCTGGTTCGCAGAGCGCCTCGGACCGGACGTCCCGCTGCACTTCACCGCGTTCCATCCCGACTTCCGGATGCGCGACGTCCCTGCGACTCCCGCCGCGACGCTCGCTCGCGCGCGGCGTCAAGCCATGAAGACGGGCCTCCGCTACGTCTACACGGGCAACGTCCACGATCCCGAAGGTCAGTCCACGCTCTGCCCGACCTGCGGGCAGGTCGTGATCGAGCGCGACTGGTACCGGCTGGGCCACTGGGGGTTGGATGCGGCTGGTGCCTGCGCGAATTGCGGCGGCCGCGTCGCGGGGCACTTCCGCGGCCGGCCCGGAGACTGGGGTCCGCGGCGAGTCCCGGTCCGACTGGCGGCGTCGCCGTAGGGGCTCGGCAGGTGGCGGTCTGCTGCCTCGGCCTCATGTGCCACGCGCCGATCGTGATTCCGGCGATCGGCGCCGAGCACGCCTCCGATTGCGCGCGCACGACCGCGGCGATGCGCGAGGTGGCGGCCTGGGTGATCGCGCATGCTCCCGACGTGCTCGTGCTGGTGAGCCCGCACGCGCCGCGCCGGCGCGATCGGTTCGGCATCGTCGCCGCGCCGTGGATCGCGGGCAGCTTCGCGCGCTTCGGCCGCGCTCGCCTCGCGACCCGTCTGCCCGGAGCGCCGGACGCGGCGCGGCGGATCGAGACGGCCGCGGCGCGGCGCGACCTCGAATCGTGGACGCCGCCCGGAGACGACCTCGATCACGGCGCTCTCGTCCCGCTCCACTTCCTCGTCGAAGCCGGCTGGACCGGTCCGGACGCTGATCCTCGCGCTGCCGTACGAGGACGGCGTGTCCGAGAAAGCGATGGAGAGGCCGTCGAGACCGCCGCGGACGAGGCCGGCGAGCGCTGGGTGGTGATCGCCTCCGGCGACATGAGCCATCGCCTGCAGCCGGGCGCTCCGGCCGGCTTCGACCCCCGGGCACACGGAGTTCGACGCGAGCTTCGTCGCGCACCTGCGGACCGGGGACTACCGCGCGGCGTGCGCGCCGGACCGCCGGCTCCAGGACCTCGCCGCCGAGGACGTCGTCCAGTCGACTGCAGGTCGCTGCGGCTGCGGTCGGCTTTCGGAGCGACGGCGGTCGAGTCGTGTCGTACGAGGGGCCCTTCGGGGTCGGCTACTGCGAGGCGGTCCTGTTCACCGACGGCTCGGATGGACCGCCGGTCCCCTCGCGCCGCGGACGAGAGGACGCACGTCCATGCTGCGACGGAGGCCGCCGCGCCGTCGCCCCCGCCGCGCTCCCGGAATGGGCGCGCGAGGTCATCCGAGCGAACCTCCTGCGCCAGCCGCTCCCCCGCCCGAGCTCGAGGACTCCTGGCGGACGGCGCGCGCCGTCTTCGTCACGCTCCGCTTCGCCATCGGGCGAGCTCCGCGGCTGCATCGGGCGCACGCAGCCGAGCTTCGAGGCGCTCGCCGAGGAGGTCGCGGATTGCGCGGTGAGCGCCGCGACGCGCGATCCGCGGTGCGAGCCGGTCGCGCTCGAAGAGGTCGATCGCCTGCGCATCGAGGTGAGCGTGCTCACGCCGCCGGTGCCGGTCGCGAGCCGCGCCGAGCTCGATCCCGACCGCTACGGCGTCGTGGTCTCGCTCGGCTTTCGCCGCGGCGTCCTCCCTCCCCAGCATCGAAGGCGTCGACTCGGTCGCGGCGCAGCTCCACATCGCCGCAGAGAAGGCGGGCATCCGCGACGACGAGCCGTACGCGATCGAGCGCTTCGAGGTCGTGAAGGTCGCGAGCTAGAGGTCCGGCCGAAAAGTGCGGCGAAGCACCGAGAAGGCCGATCGGGCCGGCTGGCAAGGCGTCTCGAGCGAAGGCGTAGCCTTGCCCTACGGCGAGCGAGAGCAACGAAGCCAGCCGGCTCGAGCGGCCTTCGAATGCCGGCGCACTTTTTCGGCCGGACCTCTAGCCGTCGTGACGCCGCCCTCGCGTGCCGTCAGCGTCGACGGGTTTCCGGGACGCCACCGACCGCGCGGCCGCGCGACCCGCGATGTGCCCGGTCGACCACGCCCACTGGAAATTGAAGCCGCCGATCCGGCCGTCGCAGTCGAGGATCTCGCCGACGAGATGGAGACCGCGGACCCGCCGTGATTCGAGCGTCCGGAAGTCGATCTCCGCGAGCGGCACTCCCCCGGCCGTCACCTCGGCGAAGTCGAAGCCGCGGCTTCCCTCGACGGGCAGGACCAGCTCGGTGAGGGTCTCGACGAGGGTGCGGCGAGCGCCGCGCTCGAGCTGCCCCAGCGCCGTCGCGGGATCGATCCCGGCGCGCCGCGCGAGCGCGGCGGCGAGCCGCTCGGGAAGGCGACCGGCGAGCGCGCGTGCGACCGAGAGGCGCGGGCGCGAGGTCGCGAGCGCGAGGATCTCGCCCGATACGTCTTCTCGCGAACGCCCGGAAGGAACCCGACCTTGAGCTCGACCCGAGCTCCGCCGCCCCGAGCGATCACCCAGTGCCGGCTCGCGTCGAGCACGACCGGACCGCTCACCCCGAAGTGGGTCCAGAGGAGATCGCCCGAGCGCCGGTCGGCGCGCTTGCCGTCGACCCAGAGGCTCAGCTCCGCGGGGTGAGACACGCCGCGCAGCTCGGCGTGGAAGAACTCGCGGCCGAGGACGAGCGGCACGAGCGCCGGATGCGTCGGGGTGACGGTGTGGCCGAGGGCACGAACCAGCCGATATCCGAAGCCGTCGCTGCCGGTGCGCGGCAGCGATCGGCCGCCGGTCGCGACGATCGCGCGACGCGCCGGCAGCTCGCCGCCGGAGTACGCGATCCGGAAGCCTTCTCCTTCCGGCGCCGCGATCGACTCGACGCGGCAGCCGGTGAGCACGTCCACGCCGAGCGCCCGGCAACGCGCGACCAGCGCGTCGACGACGGTCCGGGCGCGATCCGTGACCGGGAAGAGCTTGCCGGTCTCCTCGCGCTTCAGCTCGACGCCGAGCGAGCGAAACCAGTCGACCGTCCGAGCCGCGTCGAATGCCGCGAGCACGTTTCGGATCGGAGCGGCGCGCCCCGGCGAAATCGGCCGCGGTCACCCGCTCGTGGGTGACGTTGCAGCGGCCGCCACCCGAGATCAGGATCTTCGCGCCGATCCGCTCCGCCGATTCGAGGAGGACGACCCGGCAGCGACGCTCCCCTGCGGAGCGCTGCATCTCCTCCGCGGCGAAGATCGCAGAGCGGCGAGTCCCGTGGCTCCCGCGCCGACGACCGCGACGTCGGCGAGCTCTCGCGCACGCTCGGCGCTCATTTCGTGCCTTTCACCCTTGAAGGCGGAGGCCGCGTGAGCGATCTCCCGTGAGAGCGATGTCCGCTCCGACGAGGAGGTCTGGCACGATGGCGACGAAGAAGACGACGCAGCGGGGCCGCGCGATCAAGGCGAGCGCGCCGGCCAAGCCGAAGATAGCCGATGCCCGCTGCGACGACGAAGAAGACAGCGGTGAAGCCGGCTCCCGTCGAGAAGGTGGCCGCGAAGAAAGTCGCGCCGCGCCCCGTGGCGAGCGCGCCGCGCCCGGTGAAGACCGGCAAGGGCGCTGCTCCGCTCGACGTGGGCCGGTCGCTCGTCGAGCTCGCTCGCAGCGGCCGCGGCAACGAAGTGGAGAAGAAGTGGTGGTCGCCCAACGTCGTCGTCGGTCGAGGGCCTCGGCCTCTCGATGGAGTGGGTCGGCAGCAAGGCCGCGCACCAGAAGGGCGTGGAGGGGAAGCAGACCACATCGTCCACGGCGTCGAGATCGAGGGTCCCTTCGTGGGCGCCTCGAGCTTCGCCGTCCGCTTCAAGATGGAGGTCGAGACCAAGTCCACGGGGCAGCGCGAGAAGATGGAAGAGGTCGGCGTCTACACCGTGGAAAACGGCAAGATCGTCCGCGAGGAGTTCATGTACCGCGCAGGGTAGGAGCTCGGCCGTTTCGCTTCACGCCCAGGTCATGACGACCTTGCCGGTCGACTGCCGACCTCCGAGGAGCTCGTGCGCCTCGGCGAGGCGATCGGCGGTGAAGCGGCCTCCGACGGTCGGGCGGAGGTCGCCGCTCTCAGCCAGTGGCGGCCATGACGCGCAGGCAGCGCGCGAGGTTTCGGGGCGCTGATCCGAGATCCGCAGCATGTTGACGCCGATGCAGCGACTTCGATCTCATCAGCAGCGGGATCGGGTGCGGGAAGCCGAACGAGGCGGCGAACCGCAGGTCGCGCGAGCGCTGCAGGTCGGCCCGGCTGCGACGTTCGGCGGCGCCGAGGCAGACGATCCGGCCGCCGGCGCCGAGGAGGGCGATTCCCCTGCGCACGGCGGAGCCGCCGAGGCGAGTCGAAGATCACGTCGAGCCCCTGCATCGCCGCGGAGCTGCGCGCACCGCCGTCGCGAAGTCCTCGCGGCGGTACTTGATGGGGTGGTCGACGCCGAGCGAGCGCAGGTACTCGATCTTCTCGTCGGAGCCGGCGGTGCCGTAGACGATGCAGCCGCGGCGCTTGCAGAGCTGCACGAGCAGCGTGCCGACGCCGCCTGCGGCGGCCTGCACGAGAACGCGGTCGCCGGGGTGCAGCCGGACCATCTCCTCCGCGCAGAAGTACGCCGTGCAGCCCTGGGTCGGCAGTGCCGCGGCGACGTCCGACGTCCATGTCCGTCGGGGATCGGCACGACCGCGCGGGCATCCGTCACCGCCTGGGTCGCGTAGCCGCCGAACCGCGTGAGCGCGGTCGACGCGCTGCCCCGGAGCGAAGCCGTTCACGCCCGGCACCGAGCTCGTCGATCCGGCCCGACGACCTCGTAGCCGATCACGGACGGCGGCGGCGGCGCGTCCAGGTAGGTGCCCTGCCGGGCCGAGACGTCGGCGTAGTTCAGTCCGAACGCATCGACCGCGATGCGTACTTGACCAGCGGCAGGGGTCGGCGCGGGAGCTCGCGCAGCTCGAACGCTTCTCCCGGTGCACCGTGCCGGACGAGGACTGTGCCTTCATGCTCTTCCTCCTCCCCACCTCGCCTTAGCATCCGGGACTCTTGACTGGCTCGGAGCAGGGTGGTTGAGCGACGGGGAGCTCGCCTCATCGTGGACCGCGCAGGGATCGTCGACGGACGCCTACCGGCAAGCGTTCGGCGCGCGACGGCTTCGCCTTCGTGCCCGATTTGCTCTGACGGCGCGGAGCTCTGAGCGGCTCGGGCGCATCGTCGACGCTTGTGTCGCCGCGCGGACCCGGAGCTACCGCCCGCTCGCCGAGCGCTCGGCGTACGAGCAGTCAGTTCCTCCAGTGCATCAACCTCTGGGAAGACTGTCCCGAGATGCGGGCCCTCACCTTCCATCCACGCATCTGCGCGCACCGCGGCCGCGCTGCTCGGCGTCGAGCGGATCCGCCTCTGGCACGACCAGGCTCTCTACAAGGAGGCGGGTGGACGCGAGACCGACGCGCATCAGGATCAGCCGTACTGGCCGATCGTCGAGACCGACACGATCACCGCGTGGGTCCCCTTGACGACGTCGACGACGAGAACGGGCCGATGGGATTCGTGCCCGGCCTCGCACGAAGCTGGGCTTGCGTCGCTTCATCACACATCTTCTTCGGGAAGCCGGGAGCCGCTGCTCGCGCACCCCGCGCTCGCCGATCGAGAGCCGGTCTTCGTCGCGGTGCCGCGCGCGGGGAGTGCTCTTCCACCATGGCTTGACGGTGCATCTCGCGCGCGAATCGCTCGTCGCGGACCCGACGCGTCCACACCGCCATCTACTTCCGCGACGGGTCGACGCGCGCTCCCGTGGGAGTGCACCAGAGCGTCGACCGCGCCGGCATCCGACCGGGTGAGCCGATCGCCAGGCGACGCGACGCCGATCGCCTGGCCGCGCGACCAGGACGACGCTGCCCACGACCGTCGTCTCGGGTCTCGCCGACGTCGATCGGCGGGCACTCTGGCCGCTGGACTGGAGCCGAGCGGGCCTCACGCGACCCGCTTCCCCGGCTCGGAGCGCGCGCTCGCAGCTCAGCGCCGCGCGCGAGCCCCGTGGTCCTCCGGGCCCGCCGCGTCGAACTCCGGGGCATAGCGGACCCGTCCGCGCACGCTCGCGAGCGCGCCCGGATGAGCTCCTGGACGAAGAAGGCGTCTCCGGACGGGTCGTGGTCTGGTCGTGAGGCCGAACTCGCGGGCCGGAGCGAAGCCGAAGCGCGGGTAGTAGTCGGGGTGCCTGAGGACGACGATCCCCGCGCGCGCGTCTTCCTCGACTCGTCGACCGCGGCGCGGACGAGAATCGCGAGCCGATCCCGCGCCGCTGATGCGCCGGTCGCACTGCCATGGGTCCCAGGCCGAGCATGCGCAGGTCGGCGCCCGCGCCCTCGACGCGAACCGGCGTCAAGAGCAGATGCCCGACGACGTCGCCGTCTGACCGCGGCGACGAGCGAGGACGTGCTGGCCCCGCGCGCGCAGCCGGTCGACGAGCTGCGCCTCACCCGCCGCGCCCGAAGCGCCTCGGACTCTCCGGCGGCGCACGCCGCGCACGTCCGCGGCCTCTGCGCCGGATGGCGACCGCGTCAGGCATAGCCCGGGGCGTTGCCGGACCTCCACTTTGATGTTGCAGCCGAGGCTCGGACGCTGGTCCGTCGCTCCCACCGCGCGCCCGGAGAGGACCGCGTCCACCGCGTCGCGCAGATCGCGTCCGGTCACCGGCGTGCCGTTCCCTGGGCCGACTGCCGTCGAACTGACCGCGATAGACGAGCTCCGATCGCGCCCGCAGAGGAAGAAGTCCGGCGTGCAGGCGGCGCGACAGGCCTTCGCGACCGCCTGGGTCTCGTCGTAGAGGTAGGGAAAGACGTGTAGCTCGCCGCTTTCGCCTCCTCCGCCATCTTCGGGCCGATCGTCCGGATACGCCGCTGACGTCGTTCTGAGTTGATCGCGACGATCCCGAGCCCTCGGCTCGCGTAGTCGCGGGCCGAAGCGCCCGAGCTCGTCCCGGATGTGCTTGACGTAGGGGCAGTGGTTGCAGATGAACATCACCAGGAGGGGCTGATCGGCCGGGTAGTCGCCGCGGCGCGACCACGCGCCCGGACGGATCCGGCAGGTGGAAGTCGGGCGCCGGGGCGCCCAGCTCGCAGCATCGTCGAGGGAGTGCGTGCCATGGAACGTCCTCCGCTACGGCGCGGAGACTAGCACCACGCGGCGCGCTGCACCGATCGCGGATCGATGGCGATGCCCGGACGAGCAGCGGTGACGATGCTCAGCGGGCGCGGCCCAGGATCTCGGGATTCACGATGTAGCGGGGTGCGCTCGCCGCGGAGGTACGCCTCGATCGATTCGCACATCATCTCGCCCTGGTGAGCCACGACGTCGATGCGGCGCCGCTGATGGCGGCGTCGCGATGACGTTGGGGAGCTGGATGAAGCGATTGTCGGACTGGACCGGCTCCTGCCAGAAGACGTCGAGAGCGGCCGCCCTGATCCGACCCGGAGGCGAGCGCCTGGTAGAGCGGCTCCTCCTCGACCGAGCGCCGCGCGCGGTGTTGATGAAGAGTCACGCCCGGCTTGAGCTTCGCGATCTCCGCCGGTCCGATGAGGCCCTGGTGGCGGGCACGTCCGGGAGGTGGAGGGTGAGAAAGTCGGACCGCTTCAGCACGGCTTCGAGATCGCCTCGCTCGGCGCCGTGCTCCGCGAAGGTCGCGTCGGGCAGATGAGGATCGTAGGCGACGACGCGGGCGCCGAAGGCGAGCGCGCGCGGCGCGCGACTCGCTGTCCGGATCGCCCGGAAGCCGGCGATGCCGACGGTGCGGCCGTAGAGCTCCCACGCCGGTCATCGCTTCGTACATCTTCGGAGTCGCTCGCTCCGCCGTAGTGGCTGCGGCCGCCCTTCACGAAGGAGACCGCGCCGTAGACGTGGACGCGCGAGGGTCAGCATGAAGCAGAGGGTCAGATCGGCCACCGCGTCCGCGCGTTCCGCGCCGGCGTGTTGAAGACCGGGATGCCCTTCTCGGTCGCGGCGGCGACGTCGACGTTCACCGGCGCGCCCCGGCAGGTGCCGATCATCTTGAGGTCGACGCCTTCGAGGACCTCGCGCTGGACGAAGTCCGCCTCGACGATGAGAACGTCGCACTGCTCCTCGCGGATCCGGCCGATCAATTCCGCGGCATCGAAGAAGATCCTCTTGGTCTCGCGCCAGTCTTCGGCGTGGAAGCCCATGAGACGCGCGGAGCCGCTCGCGGCTCGCGGCGTCGAAGCGAAGCGGTGAGAAATGCCTTCACGAAACCCTTCCCTCGTCCGTCCGTCACTCGAAGCCGACGAGCTTCTCGACGAACCGCGTGACCTGGTCGCGCAGGCGCTCGCGCACGACCTCGTCCTTGACGTTTCCGTCGAGCATCGCCGAGACGATGCGGGCTGTCGAGAGCATGAGCACCAGCATCACGCACTGCACCGCCAGCATGAAGAAGTTGATGTCCTGCTCGGGGAGGCGATCGCCGGAGTACTGCCGCACCCACTGGGCGAAGGTCTGCCACGGCTGCCCGAGGACGTCGCGCTCCTGCGCCGCATCGCTGCTGTCGGTCTCCATGATGCGCCGCATGAGAAGCCGGGGAATGGTCGGATTGTCCGCGTAGAAATCGAAGATCAGCTCCATCGCCTTGCGGATGGTCTCGTGGCGGACCAGGGGCTGGCGCGGCCGCTCGATCACCCCGGCGAGGATCTCGCCGAGCTGCTGGTAGATCCGCTCGAAGATCGCGCGGTAGAGCGTCTCCCTTCGAATCCCAGTGGTAGTGGAGGCTCGAGATGTTCACGCCGGCGCGGGCCGCGATCTCGCGGGTCGACGCCCCGTCGAAGCCCTTGACTGCGAAGACCTCCTGGGCAGCCGTGAGGATGCGGGCCTTGGTCGATCCCCCGCGGGCTCGCCGCCTTTCTCGACCGATGACTTCACGGTGGTGGGCATGGTGTCAAAGAGCCTCTACACGTGTCGGCGAGCAACCTCGGGGAGCGATCGCATGGGGTCAATCGTGGCCCGGCGGGGTCGTGGGTCAGTTTGCCGCCTCGCTCCGCCGATCCGAAAGTCGCTCGGCAGCAAACTGACCCACGACCCCTCGAAGCCTTCGGGGTCAACCGGCGCGGCCTCGAAGAGGGACTTCTGCGCCGCTCGCGCCGCCGCCGCGGCGGCCGCCAGCGCGGTCGGCCGGCCGCTGGTCAGCGAGGCACGCAGCCGGTCGACGTCCGCGCTCAGCTCGGCGATCTTCTGCTCCCGGAGCTTGGCCTCGCTCTCGAGCAGGTCGGACCGCTCGGTGAGGAACTTGAGGTGGCCGATCTCCTTCACGAGCTGGACGAGCTGCTCCTCGAGGAGGTCCTTCTCACGGCGGAGCTCGTCGTTCTCCTTCAGCGCGGCGCGACGCGCCTTCTCGCTGACCGCCAGTTTGTTCCGAGCCGTCTCGAGCGCTCGCTGGAGCGCTGCGACGTCGCCGGGCGGGCGAGGGGCCGCGCGCGGCTGCGCCTTCGCTCGCGACTTCGTCGTCCTCCGCGGCGGACGTGCGGCCATCGCGGCGTCAGGGTATCGCGCGACGCCCGGCGCGGCCGTCAAGAGCGCCAGCGGCGATGCATCCAGAGCCATTGCTCAGGGTGGGCCCGAACCACCTCCTCGAGCTCGCGGGAGGCTCGGGTCATCGCGGCGACGGAGGAGCTCGGGATCGCGGCCCGGCGGGGGGCGGTGGCTGCTCGGGATGCATCCAGATGCGAGATGGCGATACGTGCGGCCCACGCGGACCAGGACCGCGACCTGGATCGGGACCCGCGCGATCTGCGCGAGGCGCGCGGGCCCGAGCGTCGTCGCGGCGGCGCCCGAAGAACAGGATCGGCGCTCCTTGCGCTCCCGGCGCGTGCTGGTCGATCAGCAATGCGTAACG
>ERZ1370068.7434-contig-6349_pt1 | contig 43466 bp, 61 predicted proteins | sample MGYA00561227_ERZ1370068 | MGnify/ENA primary metagenome ERZ1370068 (study PRJEB38410, sample SAMEA6850437) | metagenome | study: Metagenomic assessment of the ecological functions of the soil: analysis of the soil microbiota associated with the... | reverse complement strand
GGTTACGTATTGCTCTCCCGGCGACCGAGGCGAACAGCAACGCGGCGAAGATCTCGCCCGGGGAGACCTCGCGCCCGTTCTTCCAGCGCGCGTCGATGGCATCGAGGAGCGCGAAGAGACCTTTGCGCTCCGGCGCCGTCTCCGCGATAGGTGCGCTGCGAGCTCGGGGACGATGACGTCGAAGACTCCGGTGTCGAAGCGTGAGCTCGAACGCGCGCCGGCCGGCGCCGCTGCGGCAGAACCGGTTGAACTCCTCGAGGATCCTCGGCGCGGCGGCCTTCGGAATCTCGGACCGCGTCTGGCGGAGCGCCGCGAGCGTCTTGTCCTCGATCGTGAAGCCCAAGCGCGCGGCGAACTTGATCGCGCGGAGGATGCGGATCGGATCCTCCCGGAAGCGGACGACGGGATCGCCGATCGTGCTGACCAGTGCGGCGCAGGTCGCCCAAGCCGTCGGCATGGTCGATCACCGTCTCGGCGTTCACGTCGTAGAAGAGTGCGTTGATCGTGAAGTCGCGCCGAAGCGCGTCCTCCTCGGGCGTGCCGAACGACGTTGTCGTCGCGGATGAGCAGGTCGTCCGCGTCGTCCGCCGCAGTGGGTTCGCGCCTCGGCCTCCGCAGATCTCGGGGCCGCCGTCCGCCAGTGTCGCGCGCGCGGAACGTCGCGACCTCGATGATCTTCCCGCTCTGGAAAGTAGACGTGGGCGAGCCGGAAGCGGCGCCCGATGATGCGGCAGTTGGAGAAGAGCCGCTTGACCTGGCGCGGCGTCGCCCCGGTGGCGATGTCGAAGTCCTTGGGACTGAGCTCGAAGGAGAAGGTCGCGCACGCAGCCGCCGACGATACGCCGGGTAGTTGAATCGCGTCAGACGCTTGACGATGCGGACCGCATCGGGGTCCAGGTCCTTGCAGGGCGACCGGATGATGGACGACCTCGGGACCGCGATGGACCGGCGGCGGGGAGGGCGGGGCGTCTTGCGGCTGGAGCATCGGAGCGGCGGGTGTCGTTTCGGGCGAGCGCTTGGACCCGCGCCGAGCAGAGCCTTGATCTTTTTCAGAACCATGCGGGAGAACTATAGCCCCGAGGCGTCCTGTTCTCATTCGAAGCGCCGCCGTTCGTTGAGTATGTTTCCGGCGTCATGCGAGCCAAGGACCTGATGAACACCGACATCGTGACGATTCGCGAGGACGCCTCCGTCTCCCAGCTGTGCGACGTCATGCAGGCCGCCCACGCCAACGGCCTCCCGGTGCTCAACGAGCGGGACGAGCTGGTCGGAATCGTCACGGAGGACGACATCCTCTACGGCACGATGGGCGTGTTCGACAAGAACGGGAGCACGGTGCACGTGCGCGACATCATGACGTCCCCGCGATCTGCGCGACCGAAGACACCGACGTCGTGGAGCTGAGCCGGATGCTGGCCGGCATGCGGATCCACCGCATTCCGATCGTCCTCGACGGGAGGGTGCTCGGGGTCGTCACGGCGCTCGACGTCGTTCGCGCGGTCGCGGAGGAGCGCTCTCATGAGCACGCCGTCGCGAGTCATCGCCCTGCTGAACGCGCCTCACGCACGGAGATCTCGAGCGCGATCACCGCCAAGCTGAGCGAGGCGCGCGGGGCGTGCGAGCAGCTCGGGCACGACGAGGTCGCCTCGATCGTGGGCGAGGCGCACGGCGCGCGCTTGCGGACGGGGATCTGAAGACCTACCGCAAGAAGGTCGAGACCGCGGTCGCCAAGCTCGGCCATCTGCGTTGACCCCGCATCGCTCGCGCGTTCACGCGTCGCTGCCGTCCAGATGCGGTCCACGGACGATCGCGAGCGCAATCTCGCCGCGGCCGAAGGCTTTCGCCGAGGAGCCGCCGGTCGCGGCGCCGACGTGATCGCGTTTCCGAAAACGTCGCCGATCTGCCGCGCCGAGGGGATCGGCGACCGCCGGCCGGAATCGCTGCGCGGACCGACCGCCAGACGCTTCGCGATGATGGCGACGCGCCACCGCGCTTGGGTCCTGGCCGGAACGATCGGACTGCGCGACGGCGCGCGGCCGCAAGCGCTCGAACGCGTCGATCCTCTTCGCGCCCGACGGCACGATCGCCGCGATCTACCGGAAGATGCATCTGTTCGACGTCGCGATCCGAGGCGCGCGGAGTTCCGGGAGTCAGAAGATGATCGCGGCCGGGGATTCGCCCGTCGTCGCGAAGACGCCGCTTGCGACCTTCGGTCTTTCGATCTGCTACGACCTGCGCTTCCCCGAGTTGTACCGGCATCTCGCGATCGCGGGCGCGCAGGTCCTCTTCGTGCCCTCGGCGTTCACCGCCTACACGGGCGTGCCCACTGGACGGCGCTCCTGCGCGCGCGCGCGATCGAGAACCTGGCCTACGTCGTTGCGCCGGCGCAGTGGGGCAGGCACCACGGCGGACGCCGCTCGTATCGGGCACACCTGCGTGATCGATCCTTGGGGCCGCGTCGTCGCGCGAGCGCGCCGGCGGCACGGGGGTCGTGCTCGCGCGCATCGATTTGGCCCGCGTCGCACGAATCCGCCTCGAGCTTCCCGTGCTCACGCACGCGCGGCGGGAGCTGCTCGGCGGCCGGCGCTCTCCGGCCTGATATCCTTCCCGCGATTTCGCGAGGAGAGACGTCATGTTCTGTCCCGTGTGCCGCGATGAGTACCGCCCCGGATTCACGCGCTGCGCGCGACATGCGACGTCGACCTCGTCGAAGCACCGGACGTCGGTAGCACGCGCAAGAGGCCGCGCCGGTGCTCGCCGAGATCGCGGCCGAAGAGGCCACGGCGAATTTCTGCGGATTCCTCACGCTCGACGAAGCGCGTCACGCCCGCGACACAGCTGCGCTGACGCCCACCTCCCGCCGAGATCCTGATCAAGCGACGCCCCCGTGACGCGCCGCCGACCCGTCCGTGCAGGGAGGAGTTCTGGCTCCGCGTGAGGCCGAAGGATTTCCGGACGATCGTGGGGCTCGATCGGATTCGAGCCCGTCGAGACGGCGGACGCGGACGACGCGTTCGGGTGCTCCGCCTGCGGCGCGACCGTCGCACGCATCGGACGAGGCGTGTCCAGGTTGCGGGCTGCGGTTCGAGGATGAAGCGGCCCGCGCGCCACGACCGTCTCTGTTCGATGCGGGTGGCGTGCTTCTCGATCTCGACTACGCCTTTCTGAAGCGGCTTCTCGACGCGCGCCATGTCGCGACGACCGTGGCGGAGCTCTCCGCCAGCGAATCGCTCGCGCGAACGGCGATCGACCGGCGTGTGCGCGAAGGTGGGCGCACCGAGCGAGGCTTGGCGCGACTACTTCCGGATCCTCCTGACGCGCGTGGGTGCGCCCCCGACGGGACGGAAGCGATCATCGACACGCTGGCGGAAGCGCACGAGCGCGTGGGTCTGTGGACCGTGGCGATCGAGGGCGCCGTCTCGACGGTGAAGGCGCTCAAAGCGGCCGGGCACCGGCTCGGTGTCGTCAGCAACGCCGAAGGCCGCGTCGAGCGCGATCTCGACGGCGCGGGGTACGCGGGGCTGTTCGAGACGGTCGTGGACTCCGCACCTGGTCGGCGTCGAGAAGCCGGATCCCAAGATCTTCCGGATCGCGATGGAGCGGATGAGCATCTCGCCCGAAACCGCGGTGTATCTGGGCGACGTGCCCGCCGTGGACGTCGCCGGGGCGCGCGCCGCGGGATTGACCGCCGTGCTACTCGATCCGGCACGACCTCTATCCGTCCGCCGACGCTCCGCGCTTGCGATCGATCGCCGAGCTGCCGGGCTGGCTCTCGAGAAACGGGAGTCAAGGGGCGACCTAGCCGTCGAGTCAGCTGGTCGAGGAGGCGGCGCGGAAGGGGATTCTCCGGTGCGAGCTCGATCGCCCGGCGCAGGTGCTGCCTCGCTTCTTCGCGCGCGCCGCGGTTGACCAGGAGCACCGCCAGGTTGTAGTGCATCTGCGCGTAGTCAGGAAGATCGCGACGGCGCGCCGCAGGTGATCCTCCGCCTCGGCGAAACGCCCCGCGTCGGCCAGGAACATGCCGGCACCGGCTTGGAGCTTCGCCGAGCGAGGCGTCGGTCGCGACATCGGCCAGCGCCAGATGCGAGGTTGCTCTCTCCAATCGGGGATGCGCGCCCAGGTTCGCGCGGCAAGCGCAACAGGACAACGAACGGCGCGCCAGCGACGGCGACCCCGATCCGGCGCGTGCGCACCGTCCCGACCGGCTGTTCGCGTGCGCGCGAAGCGCGGCGCCGAGATGACCGATCGCCAGACACAGTCCCAGCGAGGGCAGATAGGCGAGGCGCTCGGCCATGATCGTTCCGGTCGGGAAGAGCAGGTTGGCCGAGGGGAGAAAGAAGATGATCCAGACGAGCGCGGCCAAGGCGATCGGGACGGAGCGTCGCCATCCCCAGGCAGCCGCCGCGACGAGCCCGGCGACGAAAGCGATCCCGGCGAGGACGCGGGGATCGGCGAGCGAGCGCGCGACCGGGATGGCGTCGAACGAGTAGTCCGACACGAGGTGTCGCGGCGCCAGGCAGAGCCCGAGGTACTTGAGCTGGACCCACAGGGCGGTCAACACGCGCGGCCACGCGCCCGCCGCCGCGGCGGGGTTGTCGAGCGGGATCGTGTCTTCCGCGGCCTGGTGGACGCCCAGCGCCACAGCGCACGGAGCGCCAGCATTCCCGCGAGCGCGACCGCGTAGGGGCGAAAGCGCCGCCCGTCGCCGGGCCGTCGCGGCTGCGCAGGGCGTCGTCCGCGAAGAACAGGACGGGCGCCAGAACCGCGCCTTCCTTGGAAAGAATCGCCGCGAGGTAGAGGCCGGATGCCGCGAGTCGCCATCGTCGTGCCGGTGCGCCGACGTCGTTCGCGCGGCGGTGGGCGATCCACGCAGCGAGCACGAAGAGCGCAGCCAGAAGCTCGGCGCGGCCGGCGACGTTCGCGACGGCCTCCGTGTGAATCGGGAAGACACGGCGAAGAGCAAACCGCCCAGAAGCGCCGTGCCGTAGTGCGTTCCGGCGCGCCGTCAACGCCGACCAGGCGAGCGCGGCGACGCACGCGTGGAGGAGGACGTTGACGATGTGGAAGCCCATCGGGCCGCGTGCCGAGGAGCGCGCGGTTGAGCGCGTACGAGGCGATCGTCAGCGGCCGGTAGAGCCCGTAGTGCTCACCGGCGACGCTCCAGTACGGCTCGACGAACAGCTTCGGCAGGTGCGCGAGCGATTCGATGGCCGGGTTGCTCTCGACGAGCCGGACGTCGTCGAGAGCGAAGCCGTTACCGAACGCGCGCCAGTGGACGAGGACGGCGACGAGGGCGCACAGGAGCGGCCATCGCGGCGACGTCCCCGCCGCCATCAGAAGTGGAAGGCGTAGCCCAGCAGCACGCGGAAGTCCGGCGCGCCGTCGGTCAGACCGCCCGCGACCGCGCCGCGGAACGTGCCGCGGGGAAACGCCGTCCAGTTGATCGCCCGCGAGCACCTGCGTCGCCGCGTCCGCCGCCGTCGAACGCCGGGGTCGGCTTTCGAAGCGCGCGGTCTCGTACGAACCTCGCCGACGAAGGAAACCTGGTTCGCGAGGGGAACAGCGCGGACGCACCCACCTCGAACGAGTTCTTGCCCTGTGAGGTCAACGCCCTGGAACTTGCCGTCGCCGTTGAAGCGGAATCCGACGTGGCCGCCGATGACGACGTTTTCCATCCGAAGCGCACCCCGCCGAACGCTTGGGTCGAAAACGCGTTGAAGCCTGAGCCCGCGGTGTCGTCGCCGGTCGGGACCGTGAAGAGCAAGCCGGCCGTGAAATCGGTGTTCTCCACCGGCGTTCGCCCAGACCCACTTCCCGTAGATGTCGAGGTCGGTCGCGCCGGTCCCGTCGCGGGCGGTCCCCGGCGGCGCTCGACTTCCCGAAACCGACGCGGCCTCCGACCTCGAGGCTCTTGACGGGCCGGAACGCGACAACCCCGCGCGCCAGAAGGACGTCGACGGGAATGCCCGAGCTGCCGTCGTCGAATTCGACCTGCCCTTCCCACCACTGCGAGTTGACGATGGCCGCCTCCTGCGCGAAGGCGAGAGAAAGAGCCGGTCGGTAATCCCCGCAGGTGCCGCGGCTGGGAGCGGGACTCGCGGGAGCCGGCTCGGTATCGGCGCCGAACGCGGCGGGGGCCAGGGCCACGGTCGCCGCGAGGAGGAGGGCGGGGCGAAGACGGTTCAACACACGCATGCGATGTCCTTTCATCAGTTCGATACCGATGTGCGACGATACCGTTGGGTGCGGCCGCGGGGCCGCGGGTCCGTTCGTGGTGCCTCGGCGAGTATTCTGCGAGGCAGCAGCATTGTGGGGGCGATGGGGACCTGTCAAACTCGCGGCGGACAGACTAACGGCTGCGAGGAAGCTCCCGCAGCGCCGAGCGACGCGACCGCCGCGGTAACGATCGTGGCGTCCGTGCCCGGAGAGGCGAGCGGCGGCGCGCACGCTGGCGCGGGACCGCACCGCCGCGAGCGGTTCAGAAGGTCGAGGACGAACGATTCCTCGGTGCGGCGAGCGAGGCGGATGCCGGCGGCGCTGCGGGGCCGCGACGCAGAAGACGACCTCGCCTTGGGCCGTGTTGAGGAACCCCGCGAGCACGGTGATGCCGCCGTCCGTCGACGGTCAGCGTGCCGGTCTTCGCGACGAGGGAGGTCGCGAACGGCGGCGCCGAGAGGCGGGGGAAGGATGCGTTGACGGTCCCCGGATCGCACCCGGCGACGGGAAGCAAGTGCTCGATGCTCGATGCCGAGATCCGCGGCCGCCGACCGGAAACCGCGGAGCATCGCCACGATCTGGCGCGGGGAGAGGCCGGTTCTCGCCGAGCCCCGATGCCGTCTGGATGACCACCGGGACTCGCCGGGCACGAGGCGATCGGCCAGGAGCACCGAGAGATCGCCCGGAGGTCCGATCGAGCTCGCGACGCGCTCGATGTCGTTGTTCGAGAACGCGTTGAAGCGGCGCAGCGTCTCGGCCAAGGGCTTGGACCGGTGCTCGAAGAGCAGCTGCTCGACTCCTCGCGGGCGCCGGCTCGAACCGCGCGCCGCCGATGACCTCAACCGACGGGAGGGGCGTCCGCGGGCCGTCGTGACGGAGGGCGTACGCGTACCACGCCTGTCGCGTCGCGCGGGTCCACCGCCGCACATCCAGGGCCTGTCGCAACGCGACCGGCCATCATCGTGGCGCGCTTTGACGGGATCCGGGTTCATCCCCTGGGAGCCGTTCTCCCATCCCATCCAGAACGTGCCGTCGACGATCACCGATCCGGTCACGCGGCGGACGCCGAGAAGATTCAACGCCTGCGCAATGAGAAACGCGTTCTCGGACTGGAAATCGGGATCGCCCGCGCCGTGGACGACGAGGTCTCCTTTGAGAAGTCGATGCGACGGATCGATCGTGCCGCGCGCGACAAAACGGGTCGTGAACCTGTGATCGGGACCGAGCTTCTCCAGGGCCCACCACGACGTCGCGATCTTGACGACCGACGCGGGATTGATCGGAGATCCTCGCGGCGTGCGTCGAGGACCTGGCCGTCGACGCTCTCGACGTACCACACCAGATCCGGCGGGACGACCGGCCTGCGCGAGCGGTGACGCGCGCCCTTGGCGGCGGCTTGTGCGGGCGCCGCCGACCAGCATCGCGGCGGCAAGGACGGCGAGGACGGATCGTGACGTCACGGGCGGTCTCCGGATCGACGAGAGCGACCTTCCAAACTTAGTGCGCGCCCTCCGCATGGGTCAACCGAAAACGCCCTGCCGCGCGCGCCTTCAGTCGAGATCGAGGGGTTCTTGGGTTTTGCCGTGGGTCCGACGCGGCCTTGCGCCGGGCCTCTTCGAACTTCTTCTGCAGCAGATCGTCCAGGTTCTTCGTGCGATCGAACGCCTTGGAGAAGGCGTCCTCGCGCCGCGCCGGCCCGGATTTCACATCGGTCATCGCCTGCTCGAAAGTCGCCGACGGATCGGCTTTCGGGCGCTCCTCCGAAAGGATCGTCCCCGTGGCCGCGTCCGACGACGAGCTTCGTCTTGCAGCAGGGGCAATCGACCTGAACCTTGGCGCTCACCAAGGCCATTGTCGGTGCGTCGAGCGCTTCGGTCAACCTGCCGGCCCCGACTCGGCCTTGAACCGGACGACGGTCGCGCCCCAGCCGCCGCGGTCCGGAGGCGCGTCGGCGAACGACGCGACGCGGGGATGGTGCGCGAGGATCTCGCGCACGGCCTCTCGCTGGAAGCCGATGCCCCGGCCGTGGATGATGCGCACCTCGCGGAGGCCCGACTCGAGCGCGGCCTCGAGGTACGAGGCCACCACGTCCTTCACGTCTCGGGGCGCGAAGGCGTGAAGGTCGAGCGCATCTTCGATCGGAAGGACGACGTCGTCCGGGATCTCGTCGTCGCCGGTCATCTCACCCCGGCCTCGCGACCACGCATCGAGCCGGAATCGGAGAATGAGGCCGATCCGCTAAGATCGTCTGAAGCGCGATTCCTGCGGCCTCCACGACGGGCGACCCTGCGAAGAATTGGCAATAACCCGCCGCCAGGAACCATCCCAGGACGAGCGCAAGGCCGTTTCCTCTGAGTTCGCCGAATTGCCACAGGACAACGAGCAGCGCCGCCGACGCGATCGCCGCGAGACCACGTGAGGAATGGCAAGATGTAGAGCACGCAAGGCCCATTCTCGACCAACGCGGGCCCCGGCGGCCAGCGCTGCTAGAATCCTTCGGTCCGTGCGCACCCTCGGGAAAGCAATCCCGTGGGCCGGGGAGAAACGATGACTCGATCGATCCTTGAACGCCTGATCATTGCGGCGCTGCCCCTGCGTGACCCTGGTGGGCTGCGGTCGCTCGCACGACGACGCCACCGTCGCCCCGGCCGCGTCTCCAGCAACGTCGGCTGCCAGTGCCGCGCCCCAACCTCCGTCGGGTGTCAGCGCCGGACTCGACCTCCGGCTGCGGTGCCCGCGCCGCCTGCGCGCGCCTACGCGCGGAGGCCCGCGGCGACCGTCAACGGCCGGGAGGTTCCCGCCGAGAAGGTCCTATCGGTGTACCGGATGAACAAGCAGATGCTCATGCAGCGCGGGCGCGTGCTCAACGAGACCGACGACCAAGCGCTCAAGCCCAGAGCCCTCGAGGCCGTCATCGCCGATGAGCTGCTCTACCAGGAGGCGCTCGCCAAGGGCGTCACGGTGCCCGCCGCCGAGGTCGAAACCGCCGTGAAGCAGCTGAGGGCGCGCGCCGGATCGGAGGAGGCGTATCAGAAGTTTCTCGCGGACTCCGGGTTCAACGACGCGGATGTCCACGCGGAGATCGGACGCAACATGCAGACCTCGGCGTACGGAAGAGCCTGGTCGGCGGCAAAGCCGTCACGGAGGAGCAGGCGAAGACGTACTACGACGCGAACGTCGGCAAGGGAATGTTCAACGTTCCGGAGCAAGTCCACGTGCAGGTCATCCTCGTGACGGCCGGCGAGAAGGACTCCGAGACCGCGCGGAGCGACGCGAGGAAGCGCGCCGAGGAGGCGGCTAAGCGCGCCGCCGCGGGCGAGGATTTCGCCGCGCTCGCGAAGCAATACTCACAGGACAAGTCTGCGGCCCGCGGAGGCGATCTCGGGCTCGTTCCTCGGGGCGTGATGTTCCCCAAGTTCGAGGAGATCGCGTTTTCGGCGAAACCGGGCACGGTATCGCCGGTGTTCGAGACGCCCAAGGGCTTCAACGTGATCAAGATCCTGGAGAAGCACCCCGAGTCGACGCGGACCTACGAAGAGGTCAAGGCCGCGTTGATGGCCGACATGGGGCGCATGATGCAGCAGGACATCGTGAAAGCCAGGGTGAGGAGCTCGCGGCGACCGCGAAGATTACCGTGCTCGACCCGTCCTTCAACCAGCCCTCCCAAGCACAGCTCACGCCTCCGCCGCCGGCAAAGCCTAGCGACTTTCCGCATCAAGGGCGTCTTGCCGTCCAAGACGCGCTCCTTGGTCCCGGTCTCGAAGAAGTGGTACGTCCGAGTAGTCGCGAGTGGACGCCTCGGTCGGCTCCGTGCTCTTGGGGGTGACGGCCGTGAACGATGCATAGCGGAGCTGCGTTGGAAACGTCAGCTGGTCGCGACGCGTCTGGAACAGAACGCGGCCGGAGAATCCGATCGGCTTTCGGACCGGTCCGCATGCCGACGATGTTGAACGACTGCGACCACCGGTCGAAGAGCAGTTTCAGACGCTCCTTCTGGTGTCCGGGCTCGGCCCGGATCTCGACGGGCGTCAGCGTCGCCGCATCGACGAGCACGACGCCGTCCCACTGGCGGATATCCCGGCCGTCGGTATACGGGACCGCGCCCTTGAATTCGAAGATCCGGACCCAGTCGTACCCTTCGAAGCGATCGCCGCGCTCGCGGTACGCGAAGTACGATTGGTTCTGCTTGCTGAAGAGGAACACCCACGCGTAGGCCGGCGGAAACGCCTCGGCGTCGTCCACCTCGGTGGTCGTCACGGTCCCGTCGCTCTTCATCTTCTGCCGAAACTCACGGATCGTCCGCCCGTCGCCGCGCTCGAGCGAGATAGCCGTAGTTCTTCGAGGTCTCGTGCTTGGCTTCGCGGTCGTCGAACCTCGCCTTGCGGACCGTTTCGGCGCAGGTGAACTTGACCGCGTACTCGATGTACTTCTCCGCGACGCCCGCGAGCCGCGAGGCCAGCTCCGGTGCTAATCCCCAAGGCGAGCCGTCGTCCGGGAGCAGCGTCATGTAGGCGGGATCCGGGCCTCCTCCTGTCTCCTTGTCCTTCTCCGCCGGCTTCGGCTCGGCCGGCGGCCGCTGCGGCGTGGCGCATGGGGAGTCCGGCGGGACTGGCGGTGGAAGCATGGCGAGAAGGGCGATCGTGAGGGCGGTCGCTGCGAAGTTCATTCGGGATTCTAGTCCGTCGCGACGCTTGACACCCCACCGACCCAATCCTAAGGTGCCCGAGTGCCCGCCAAGAAGGACTACTACGAGATTCTCGGCGTGTCCCGCTCGGCGTCCGAGAAAGAGCTCAAGGCCGCGTACAGGAAGCTCGCGCGCAAGGTACCATCCCGACGTCAACCCCGGCGACAAGGGCGCGGAGGAACGGTTCAAAGAGGTGTCGGAAGCGTTCGCCGTGCTCTCGGACCCGGAAAAGCGCGCCAAGTACGATCGCGGCGGCCACGACGCGTTCGAGCCCGGCTTCGATCCGTTTCAGGGCGCGACGATCGATTTCCAGGATCTGGGCCTCGGCAACCTGTCCGACATCTTCGAGCTGTTCGGCGGCGGCCGCCGTGCCCGGTCGCAGCGCCGCGCGGCCCGCGGCGAGGACCTTCAGTTCGAGATGACCCTTCCCTTCGGCGATGCGATCCACGGCACGACCGTCGAGGTCGCGATCACGCGGGCGGTCACTCGCGGCAACGGCCGCGTCAGCTTCACCGAGAAGGTCAAGACACGCATCCCCGCCGGCATCGACGACGCCGAGCGGATTCGCATTCCCGGAAGGGGAACGACGGGATCGGAGGCGGCCCGCCCGGAGACGCCTACGTCAACATCCGCGTCGAGGCCCACCCATTGTTCCGGCGCGAGGGGAGCGATCTCGTCTGCGAAGTGCCGGTGGGTGTCGTCAAGGCCACGCTGGGCGGCGATCTCGACGTGCCGACCCTCGAGGGACGCGCCGTCATCAAGATCCCCGCCGGTACGCGCGGCGGCCAGCGCTTCCGGCTCAAGGGGCGCGGCGTCGCGGCGCGCGCGGGGCATCCGACGGGGCATCTCTACGCGGTGGTGCAGATCGTCACGCCCCGCGATCTCGACGCACGCTCGCGGGAGCTCGTTCGAGGAGCTCGCGCGACTCAATCCGAACGCGTAGCCGGAAGCAGGAGCGTGCTGCACCTCATCCATCCCGCTCTTCGTTCACGCAACGGTCGCGTTTCTGATCTGTGGGCGGGCTCGTCGAGGCGTACGGAATCGGCAGGCATCACGAGGCCGCGGCACGATTCGGAGGCACGTTGGTCGTGCTGGGCACGGTGTCGCTCGTTCCGACGATCATCGCCGGCTTCCTCGCCGAGAACACGCTCACCTTGAGCGCGGCCGCGGCGGACGCCGTCGACGATCACGAGCGTTTCGGGCTCCTGGCGTTCGGCGTTTTCGTCCCGCTGCTCTTGATGAAGGCGTGGGGACGCGGCCGGCCTCCCCATCGCTTTCGCGGCCTCTACGCCGCGGGTCTCGTCGTGGGTGTCGTGCTCGTCGCGACCGCGGCCTACCTCGGCGGTCTCATGGTGTACGCGCTGGGCGTCGGCGTAGCAGCGCCCTGAGCGCGTGCCCCGCGATCTGGGGCTCTCGCGCAGCCGCCGCACCGAGTAGGCGTACCACTCTTCGCCGTAGGGCACGTAGACGCGCAGCCGGTGGCCCGCCTTCAGGAGGATGCTGCGCAGCTCCTCCTCGACGCCGAGCAACATCTGGAATTCGTACTGCGACGGCGTCAATCCGAATCGCCGGATCAGCCGGAGCGCCTCCCAGACGACCCTCTCGTCGTGGGTCGCGATCCCGACGTACGCCTTGCGCTCGAACATCGCGCTCGAGCGCCCACGCGAAGTTGTCGCGGATGATCTCCGGATCGGTGTAGGCGATCGCTCGCGGCTCGAGATAGATCCCTTGCACAGGCGGAAGTTCGCGAGGCTCCCGGTCACGGCATCGATGTCGTCCAGCGTGCGGCGCAGGCGCGCCTGGAGAACGACGCCGACGCGGCCCGGGAACTCCGCGCGGAGGGTGCGGTAGATCTCGAGCGTACGGTCGGTGCACTGCGCGTCTTCCATGTCGATCCGGACGAATCCGTTCGTTTCCGACGCCGCGCGAAGGAGCGCGCGCATGTTCTCGAGGCAACGCGCGGCGTCGAGGAGCAGGCCGAGGGCGGTCAGCTTGACCGACACGTTGGTCGTCGGCGAGCTTCTCGGCGGCCACCTGCCGCACCAGGTCGACGTAGGCCCGCGTGTTCGCGTCGGCCTGGCTCGAGCGACGGAGATGAACTCGCCCAGAATGTCGAGCGTGGCCATGGCGCCTTCGCGCGTCGAGCTCGCGCACCACGCGAAACGCGTCGTCGCGCGAGCTGCCCGGCGATGTAGCGCTTCGAAAAGAAACCGACGATCGGCTTGGGGACCGCGGGGAGCGCCAGAGCGACCGCTTTATCGATGAAGCTCATGCCTGCCGAATCAGCTCCGAGAACCTCGCCGTCTTCAGGGAACCGTCCCATCGCCTTCTTCGAGAAGAGCTTTCTTGCCGTCCACCGTGATCTCGAACACGCCGCCGCGTCCGGCGATCAGCTCACTGTCGACGGCGAGGACCTTCTTCAGCTCGGCCGCCAGACCGGCGGCTCTCGGCTTGTAATTTCACTGTGCGCAGTACTCGATCTGGATTTTCATGACGGCTCCTCCGCGCGCCATCGTAGCAAAACTCGGCATCGGACCGATGGTACGATCCGCCCATGTCGACTCTTCGATTCCTCGGAGCGACCGGCACCGTCACCGGGTCGAAGTATCTCGCTGGAGCACGACGGTTTCCGGATGCTGGTCGACTGCGGACTTGTTCCAAGGGCTCAAGGAGCTGCGGCTTCGGAACTGGAGCGCGCCTCCGTTCGATCCGGTGAACCTCGGCCTGGTTCTGCTGACGCACGCGCATCTGGACCACAGCGGCTATCTGCCGGTCCTCTATCGCAAGCGGATACGCCGGGGAGATTCTCACCACGCCCGGCCTCCCGTGATCTCTGCGGGATCCTCCTTCCCGACTCCGGCCACCTTCAAGAAGAAGACGCCCGGTACGCGACCAAGAGAGGGTCCTCCAAGCACAAGCCGGCGCTGCCGCTCTACACCGAAGCCGACGCGCGCAGCGTGCTTGCCGCGCATCCGAACGTCGCGCTTTGACGAGCCCGCGCGAGGTCGGGACCGGGGTCACGCGTGACGTTCCGTGCGGCGGGGCACATCGTCGGCGCGGCGATGATCGAGGTCAGGCTTCAGGCGAAAGACGGCCGGTCAAGGTGATCCTGTTCTCCGGCGACCTCGGGCGGCCGCACCAACCGATTCTTCCGGACCCGGAAGCGATGCCCCCTGCGATCACCTCCTGCTCGAAAGCACGTACGGCAATCGCGACCATCCGAAGGACGATCCGGGCGCGCGCCTCGCGGAGATCGTCAACGACGACGATCCGAGCCGGCGGCACGCTGCTTGATCCCCGCGTTCGCGGTGGGCCGGACGCAGCACGTGATGTTCCTGCTGCGCGGCCTCCGCGCCGCGGGAAGATTCCCAGCGACGTGCCGATCTTCGTCGATTCTCCGATGGCGATCGAAGCCAACCGGATCGTCATGCGCCACCCGGAGGCGCAAGACGACGAGATGCGCGAGACGAACGCCAAGGGAGGCGACGTCGCTCGGATGCGCGACGTGCGATTCGCCACGACCTCCGATCGAGTCGAAAGCGCTCAACGATATCGCCTATCCGGCCATCATCATCTCCGCCTCGGGATGGCCGGAGGGCGGCCGCATCCTCCACCACCTCGCCTTCAAGCTCGCCCGACAACCGCACGACGGTGCTGTTCGTCGGATTCCAGGCGATCGGGACGCGCGGTCGCGCGCTGCAGGAAGGGAAGCAGGTCGTCAGGATTTACGGCCGCGAGATTCCGGTGAGGGCGCGCATCGAAACGCTCGACGGCCTCTCGGCCCACGCCGACCGCGGCGAGATCTGCTCGCTTGGCTGCAGGCGGGACCCAGCGACCCGGACGCGTGCACCTCGTGCACGGCGAGCCCGACGCGCGGGACGCGTTAGCCGCGTCGATCCGCGCGAGCGCATGCGCCTCGACGTCCATTGCCCCGACTACCTCGATACCGTGGAGGTGTGATGCCGTTCTTCGTGCAGAACGATCCTCGTCACCGGGCCCGAGGACGACGCGGCTCCCGCGCGGCAGCGGGCATCTCTCCCATTTGGCGCAGCTCGGGTAAGCCGGGAAAGATCCGGGCCGCCGGGACGTTTCGCGCGCGGCGACGGCTATCTCGAGATCTTCGAGGCCGGAGGACCTCCACGAGGCCGAGGCGATCGCCCGATCGAGTCCGCTCGTCGACGCCCGGGCTAGGGACCTGGATGCTGCGCGAGTGGGAGGAGATCCCGCTCTAGGGATCGACCCACTTGCCGTGCTTTCCGGATCAGGTCGACGAGGCGGTCGGCCGCCGCGTGCGTCGGGATGTCCTTTTCGACCATGTCCTTGCCGACGAACAGGGCGATCTTCTCGTCGCCCCAGCCGACGTACCCGAAATCGGCGTCGGCCATCTCGCCCGGCCCGTTGACGACGCACCCCATCACCGCGATCTTCAGGCCCTTCAGGTGGCGCGGTCCGCGACTTGATCGCCGCGGTCGTCGTCTCCAGGTCGAACAGCGTTCGGCCGCACGACGGGCACGAGATGAACTCGGTCTTCGTCATCGCGGACCCGCGCGGCCTGAAGGATGTTGAACCCGAGGCGACGGCGCGGTTCCCACCGACCCCGTCTCGATGTGGATCGCATCGCCGATCCCCTGGCAGAGAAGGCCGCCCAGGGCGGCCGCCGGTGCCCAGGGTCTCGTCCGCGCCGCGCAGCGCCGGGCGATCGAGGAGCACGATGGGAATCGCAAGGTGGGCGGCCGCAGAGGTCGGCGGCAAGCCTTCGGTAGGCGAACAGGGGGTGAGGTCGAGCCCGGGATCGAGCGCCAGCAGCAGCGCGTGCACCGCACGCGGCCGCGCGACGCCGCCTCCACCGCCAGCTCGATGGCATCTTTCGCGCTGCCCCGTCCGCGAGCTTGCCTCGACGAGCGTCGCCGCTCGCGACGAGGTCGATAGCCGGAGCACGGCGGTCCAAGAGCGCGAGCGTCGCCGGATCCGCAGGGCCGCGAACCGGGACATGAGCGCGGTGGGCGGCCGCGCAACAGGCGCATCCACGCCGCGTCGTCCAGGGTCCCGGTCAGAAACGGCGCGACGCGCACGGACAGCGCCACACGCGGGGCGACGAGCTCCATCGAGGCCGAAAGGTCGGACACGGCCTCGATCTCGTCGGCCTCCTCGAGGTCGACGGAGACGACTCTCAGCCCGCGTCTCCGCCGGAACCCGCACGCCCGCCTCCGCATCGAGCTCGCGGCGCAACGGCGTCGAGATCGCGAAGCGTCGACCGCAGCGGCACCTTCGACGAGAACCGTCTCGTTCCCGCCGATGACACGCGGCCCGAAGGCGACGCTCCCGCTCGTCCGGCGAAACGGCCGCGCGAGCCTCGCTCCCCGTAGACGCAGGGAGGCCCACGACCCCGACGGCGGTCCGCCCGCCAGCGCGAGGTTGGCGTTGTACGGCGCGACCAAGCGCGAGCGCGACCGGAACCTCCGCAACCGGGTCCTCGGTGAGAGAGACGCGCACGGTGTCGCCGATTCCTTCTTCGAGAAGCACGCCGATGCCGACCGCCGACTTGATGCGGCCGTCCTCGCCGTCCCCGGCCTCGGTGACTCCGATGTGCAGCGGGTAGTCCATGCCGAGAGCGTCTCATGCGGCGCGCCAACAACCGGTACACGTCGAGCACCACGGCCGGGTTGGACGCCTTCATCGACAAGACGAGGTCGTGATATCCCCAGTCTCGCAGATGCGAACGAACTCGAGCGCGGATTCTGACCATCCCTTCGGGCGAGTCGCCGTAGCGGTTCATGATCCGGTCCGACAGCGAGCCGTGGTTGCTGCCGATGCGCATCGCCACGCCGAGCTCCTTCGCGCGGCGCACGAGCGGTGAGAAGGCTTCGTGGATTCGCGCCAGCTCGGCGTCGTACTTCGGCTTGCGTGTACTCGCGCACCGCGAACCGCTTCTTGTCGGCGAAGTTCCCGGGATTGACACGGATCTTCTCGACGTGCTCGACCGCCTTCATCGCGACCGCGGGGGTGAAGTGGATGTCCGCGACGAGCGGCACCGTGATCTTCATCGCCTTCATGGCCTGCCGGATGTTGACCAGATTGTCGGCATCGGCCTTCGTCGGGACGGTGACGCGTACGATTTCGCAACCGGCTTCGACCAGAGCGCGCGATCTGCGAGACGGTCGCCGTGGTATCGGTCGTGGCGGGGGTCGTCATCGACTGAACGCGGATCGGATTGTCGCCGCCCAGAGCGACGTCGCCGACGTGGACGACGCGACTCCGCCTTCGCTGATATGCCGAAAGTCCGGAATTGAGCCTCATCCGCGTCCCACCTCGAGCATTGTAGGGACCGCAGGATAGCGAGTCCACGCGCCGGGCCGAGAAATGGCAGTGGATGCGGCACGACAATCGCCGAATACTTCCGGGCGCGCCGCCGACCGGCGACGTCATGGGGGTTCCGCGATGACAAGGCGGCAGAGGTTCGTCTCAATCCTGATCGGTGTCGTCGGTGTCGTCGTGAGCTCGCTCGCCCTCGCCGGTTTTCTCTCTCAAGATTCGCCACAACGGATTGGAGGTCCCCGCGGGCTCGACCGTGCAGGCGGTCTACCAGTCGGCGGGCACGGCCTACAGCGGCGGGTTCGTGGCCGGGTTCTCGCTCTGCTTTTTCTGACTCTCCTCGCCGTCGCGGTCGGGACGTGGTTCGAGAATCGCCGCGGTCCCGCGGCGCAAGAGATCGAATCGCTCCGAAATCCCCTGGTCCATCAGGACCCTCGAGGGTAGGCTGATCGGCGGAGGGCCAAGCATGCTTCCTTCCGACGCCTACTCGTCACGACCGACTTCAGCGAGATCTCGCTCGAGGCGCTTCCGGTCGCGGTCGAGATCGCCGCGCACTTCAGCGCGGAGGTTCTCCTCGGTTCACGTGCTCCCCGTGGACACGGCGACGCCGTGGGACATCCCGCCCTACGCCGACTTCGACTCGCCTCGCTCCTCTTCCCGACTACGAGAAGCAAGTGCGCGAGGAGGTCGAACGGCGCCCTCGAGGCGGTCGCGTCGAAGCACGCGAGGGGCGTGACGGTGCGCGGCCTCGTCGGACGCGGAGACGCGGCAGCGGAGATCGTCCGGATGGCGACCGCCGAGCAGTCGGACCTGATCGTGCTGGCGACGCATGGCTGGACCGGCTGGCGGCATGTGGTCTTCGGCTCGGTCGCGGAGAAGGTCCTCCGCGAGGCGCCGTGCCCGGTCCTGTCGGTCCGAACCGCCGCACGCTAAGATCTTCAGGGCACAATCCGGGGAGGACCCGCCGATGCGCATCGCGCCGATAGCGTCGATTCTCGCGCTGGCTTTGGCCGCCGCCGATGGAAAGATCCTCTACGAGACGAAGTGCGCGCAATGTCACGGCAAGGACGGCACCGCCAAACCGCCCGGCAAGGGTTCGCAGAACTTCAACGATCCGGGGTTTCAGAGCGCCTGGACCGAAGAATCGATCGCGACGATCACCGCGGAAGGGAAGGGGAAGATGCCAGGGTACCGCAGCAGGCTGAGCCCCGAGCAGCTCCGCGCGGTGTCCGCGCACGTCAAGACGCTCGGGCCGTCAAAGTGAGGCGGCGCGCCGCGCTGGCCGCGATGCTTCTTTCGGCGCGGTGACGGTCCGTGGTGGGCGGCCCCTGATTCCCGACGCGCCGCTCCCGGACGGCCTTTCGGCCGACGAGCGGCGCGACATCGATGTGTTCCGTCGCGCGTCCGACTCGGTCGTCTTCATCACGAACTACACGCGCCAGGTGGACTTCTTCTCCTTCGACGCCGTCGAGACCCCCGCCGGGACGGGAAGCGGATCCGTCTGGGACAAGGAGGGGCACATCGTCACGAATTTCCACGTCATCGAGGACGGCGACGAAGTTCTCGGTCACGCTGGGCGACGCGGAGTACGACGCGACGCTCGTCGGCGCCGCGCCCGACAAGGACCTCGGCGGTGCTCAAGGTCGATGCGCCCGCCGATCGCTTGGTCCCGCTCGTGGTCGGACGCTCGCGCGATCTGGTCGTGGGACAGCGCGTGCTCGCGGTCGGCAACCCCTTCGGCTTCGACCACACGCTGACGACCGGCGTGGTCAGCGTGGCTCGGGCGCGAGCTCCGCTCGCCGTCCGGGCCGGCGCATCCGCGACGTCATACAAACCGACGCCGCCATCAATCCGGGTAACTCCGGCGGTCCGCTGCTCGACCTCGTCGGGGCGGCTGATCGGAATCAACTCGGCGATCTACTCCCCAGCGGGGCTTCCGCCGGATCAGCTTCGCGGTGCCGGTCGATACCGTGAGCCGCCTCCTGCCGCAGCTCATTCGCTACGGGCGCATCAAGCAGCCCGGCATCGCGGGCGCGAGCCTGGTGTCGGACGCGATCGCGCGCTCGAACGGTATCGAGGGCGTGGCGATCTACCAGGTCGACGAGGGATCTCCGAGCGACCAGGCCGGGCTCACCGGGATCACGCTGACACGCTCGCGTCGACCGCGCTTGGGCGATGTGATCGTACGCCGTGGACGGCAAGAGGGTCCGCAGCCAGCAGGACCTCTTCGACGCGTTCGAGGCGGCGGGTGTCGGCGCGACGGTGCGGCTCTCCGTCACCGACGGGCGGACCGCCAAGCAACGCGAGGTGCGCGTCGCGCTGTACGACCTGCGCTAGAGCGAGAACGCGATGTGGATCGGATCGCCCCGGCCGACCGCGACCGAAAAGCGTCATCACGCCGCCGAGTCCGGCCGGCGGGCGCGGGAATAGATCACGTCGGTGAACCAGGAGAACGGTGCGAGCTCCACACGGGCGACCCGGTTCCGGCGCCGGTCGGAGGGTAGAAGTCTCGACGCGATGCGCGTTCGATCCGCGATCGTCGTCCCGACCTCGATCGGCGCACGTCCGTATGAGGCTGCGGTCGAAGCCGAGCTTGAGGGTAGCCGTTTTTCACCTCGAGGAACCCTGCGGCCGGAACACGGTTCCCTTTGGCGTCCTCGAGCGTGAACGATTCGGGCGTGAAGACGATGCTGGCTCCCGTCCTCATCAGCGCAACGGCCACGGGGACGGGAACGTACGCGTCGTCGGCCCCCAGGGACGCCGGGTAGCTGCCGGCGAAAACGCTCAGACCCGTCCACCTCTTCGCGGAAGGTCGAGTTGTTGGTGCGGTGGCTCGTCGGCGGCCCGCCCAGGGACGCGGCGAGAACCGGGATCGACAGAAGCGACATGAAGCGATTCATGGGGTGCCTCGGCGTTTTCTCCTCACTCACTCCCATCGTAGACCTCCCCGCCTGGATGCGGCTAGAGTGAGATCCGGCATGCCGACGAAGCCCCGAAAGACGCTCGAGACGTTCGCGAACCCCGCAGGCCGGCCGGGACTACACGATCGCGTTCACCTGCCCGGAGTTCACCTGCCTGTGCCCGAAGACCGGCCAGCCCGATTTCGCGACGATCGCCATCCGCTACATTCCCGACCGCACCTGCGTCGAGCTGAAATCGCTGAAGCTCTACCTCTGGTCGTACCCGCAACGAAGGGCACTTCCACGAGGCGGTCACGAACCTGCATCCTCGACGACCTCGTCCAGGCACTTCGGCCGCGGTTCCTGGAGGTCGTCGGCGACTTCTTCGTCCGCGGCGGCATCCACACGGTCGTGACGGTCACCCACGAGGGCAAACGCAAGAAATAGGGTGTGGTCCCCTATTTCAACTCCAGGTGCTATATTCCGGGACGTTTTTCGCTCGAAATGGGGGTAGGCTCCCGTCGGGTCCTTTCAAGGAGGTGCTGCATCGACGACAACGTCCGCGTGAACCAACAGATCCGCCTCAGTCCCGTCCGTCTCATCGGCGCCGAAGGGAGAGCAGGTCGGCGTCGTTCCCATCGAAGAAGCCCGGCGCATCGCGGAAGAATCGGGGCTCGACCTGGTCGAGGTCGCTCCCGACGCCCGCCCGATCGTGGTCCGCATCATGGACTACGGCAAAGCACCGGTTCGAAGCCGCGAAGAAGGTGCGCGACGCGCGCAAGAACGAAACGCGCATCATGGTGAAGCAGCTCAAGCTGCGGCCCGCCATCGGAGAGCACGATCTCGAAACCAAGCTCACCCACGCCAAGCGATTCCTCGCCGAGGGAGACAAGGTCCAGCGTGACGATCATGTTCCGTGGCCGCGACCTGAGGCGGCTCCGAGAACGGGCGACGGGTGCTCGATCGCGTGATCGAGATTCTCGCCGAGCTTGCGCGTCGTCGAGTCGGCGTACGGCGAGATCATCAACCGTGACATGAGCATGACTCTGGCCCCGCGCAAGCATTGATGCCGCCCGAGGCGCACCGCGCGACGTTTCCCTACCCCATCGTCGAGACCGTCCTCGACAACGGGCTGCCTCGTCGTCGCCGTCCCCCTCGACACCCCGGGATCGCCGCGCACTACGTCGCCGTGGCGCACCGGCTCGAGGAACGAGACCGAGCCGGGCCGGACCGGCTTCGCCCACTTCTTCGAGCACATGATGTTCCGCGGCACGGAGCGCACCACGCCGGAGCGCTACAACGAGCTGCTCGACGCGGCTCGGGCGCGCGACGGCAACGCCTTCACGACCGACGACTGGACCTGCTATCACGTCGTCGCCGCGGCATCGGGATCTGCCGACCGTCATGGACCTCGAGGCCGACCGCTTCATGAATCCTGCGCTACGGCTCGAGGCGTTCCAGAAGGAAGCGGCGCGCGGTTCTCGGCGAGTACAACAAGAACGCGTCCGATTCCGTTCAACGCGCTGTTCGAGAAGCTGCACGACACCGCGTATCACCGCGCACACCTACAAGCACACGACCATGGGCTTCCTCAAGGACATCGAGGACATGCCGAACCAGTACGACCACAGCCTCGGCCTTCTTCGAGCGCTGGTACCGCGCCGACAACGCCGTGCTCGTCGTGGCCGGGGACATCGTCCCCGACGACGTCTTCGCGCTGGCGCGCCGCTACTACGGAGCGTGGCGCCCCGGGGTCGCACCTCTGACGACCCCGGTCGAGCCCGGTCAGACGGAGGAGCGCGTTCGCGCACATCGCCCTGGCCGGCGCCGACGCTCCCGCTCGTGGCCATGGCCTTCCACGTCCCGGCGTTCGATCCCGGAAGCGTCGAGGTGCGGGCGCTCGATGTTCTCCGCTCAGGCGTACTTCGCGCCGACGAGCGCGCTCCACCAAGAGCTGGTGCTCGACCGTCAGTGGGTGGACTGGCTGTCGGCGGGTGCCGAGGACCGTCGCGATCCGGGTTTCTTTCTCGTTCTGGCCCGCGTCAAGGACGCCGGACGCATCGGCGACGTGCGCGCGGCGATCGAGCGCACCCTCGAGCAGGCGGGTCGGCGACGCTCGCGCCGCAAAGCGCTCGCTCAGGTCACCTCGCGCGCTTCGCTACGGATTCCTGTCGGGCCTCCTGGCGCCCGATCAGGTCGCCGCGACGGTCTGTCACTACGTCCAGCTGACCGGGGCGACCGCGACGATCGACCGGTCGTTCGCCACGCTTCGATGCGGTCGAAGCCGACGACGTCTCCCGCGACGGCGGCGCGCACATGTTCCGACCGGCGAATCGGACGGTCGTCACCCTGGCCCCGGACGTCGCGCAGGATCCGCGCGTGAAAACGGTCGTCCTCCCGTCGGACCGCTCGCCGTTCGTTTCGATCCGCCTCCTCTTCGCGGCCGGCAGCGCGGACGACCCGCCGGTCGGGAGGGGCTGGCCGCGCTGACCGCGCGCGGTGCTCGCCGAAGGGGGCACGCGGACGCTGACGCTACGAACAGCTCCTGGCCGCAGCTGTATCCGATGGCGGCCGGGATCGGCGTGCAGGTCGATCGCGAGATGACGGTGGTGCACGGCACCGTGCACCGCGATCATCTCGATCGGTACTACGAGCTCTTCCGCCAGGTCGTGATCGAGCCGCGTTGGCGATGCGATGAATTCGACCGCCTCAAGGACGATCAGCTGCAACGACCTGGTGTCCGGCTTGCGCGCCGTCGACGATGAGAAGTTCGGCATGGAGTCGCTCGGCGTCGCTCTCTCTATCCCGGTCAGCCGTACGGCCGCCCGATCGAGGGACGGTGCGCGGGATCGAGGCGCTACGGCAGGAGGACGTGTCGCGGCGTTCCATGCGAGGCGGTTCACGCGCGACGCGCTGACTCTCGGGCGTCGCGGGATGCGTGCCGCGATGGATTCGTCGACCGGATCGCCAGCGACTTCTCCCGCTCGAGGAGCGAGGACCGTCGCGCGCCGAGGTGCCCTCCCGGCGCGAGTCTCACGGCTTCGACACGCTCGTGGTGACCAAGCCCGCGCGCGCCTGGGCGATCTCGCTCGGGCATCCGCTCGCGGTGACGCGCGCCGACCCCGACTTCTTCCCGCTGTTTCTGGCCAACTCCGTACTTCGGCGAGCACCGGTACGTTCAACGGCGTGCTGCATGACGAAGATGCGCACCGACCGCGGACTTGAACTACGGCGACTACAGCTACGTGGAGAACTTCGTCCAGGACGGGGCCTCGACCTTCGCGCTTCCGAACGTGCCGCGCCGGCGGCAGGCGCTCACGATCTGGGTCTCGACCGGTCGCAGGCGAGCACGCGCACTTCGCGATCCGGCTGGCGATCCGCGAGCTTCGCCGCCTCGTCCGCGATGGATCTCCCCGGAGGCGTTCGAGGAGACGCGCGCGTTCCTCCTCAATTACAGCAAGCTCTGGATCCAGACGCCGTCGCGCCGCCTCGGCTTCGCGATGGATGGGGCGTTCTACGGCGGCAAGAGCCTGGTGGACGAGCTGGCCGACAGACTTCCGCGGATGACGGTGGACGACGTCAACGGCGCGGTGCGGCGCCACCTCCAGCCCGAGAGTCTGAGCGTCGCCGTGATCGCCGATCCGGCGGGGCGGAAGCGTTCGTCGACGCGCTCGGCGACCGAACGCGCCCTCGCCGATCGCCTACGCCAGCGGAGACGAAGCCGGATGTCCTCGAGGAGGACCGCACGATCGCGCTCGGAGCCGCTCCCGGTCGAGCGACACCGCTGCCGGATCGTCCCGGCCGCCGAGATGTTCGAGCGCTGATCTGAGGCGGGGACGGTCGACCCTGCGCCACCGAGGAACCGTACCTGAAGGATCGGTTCCGGTTCGGTGGCCGATGTATCAAGTACCCTTGAAGCTCCCCGCTCGCGGAGGGTCCGATCCGTCGTCGGTGCTGCATCCACGCGCCATCGCGCTCCTCGCCTGCGCGGCGACCGCGGTGGCCAGCGAATCCGGTCCGGCGCTGGCGGTGAACGGAATGTGTGACGGCGCAGATTACGCCTCGGTGGAACACTTCGGCGCGCCTGCGCGCAACGCGCGCGGCGCCCCGAACGCCGACGGTCTTGTTGGGGAGCGGTGCGGCTCGTCTTCACCCCGGCGAATCCGAAGATCGAGCCTGGCGGTTGCATCCTCGGATGGCGGCCAAGCAGCACGAACGCATAGCTCCACCGAGAATCTCGTGTTCCGCGGGCGCGACGTGCTCCACGCCCCCTCGGTCGGGTGCGGATTGGGGACAAGCGCCAGTCCCTCGACGACGTCACGCGACGACTTCCACGCGCTTCTACGACCTGGTCTTGTTCCGCAGCCGGCGAGCGCGACTCCGCGTACCACTGCCGCATCCACGCGTCGATGCAGCGCGCACGCTTTCGGGTCACGACACCGATCCGCGTTGACCGTCGATCACATGGCACGCCGGCTCCGTCAAGCAGAACGTGGACTCGGGGCGGCGTCGACTGGAGATCTCACCTACAAGGTCGCGCAGGCAGGCGGAGGCGATCCGGCATTTCCCGCGGGAACGACCGACGACCAGTCACAATCCCGGACGGCGGCGTGCTCGGGCACCGACGTTCCGCCGACGCCGGCGACCTGGGAATCCCGACCGCACCGCGCTACTTATCCTCGTCCGCAACAAGCGAGACGAATCGAACCGTGCAGCGGCCCTCGGATGACGCACGATGCGCGTACTCGATCGGACACGGAATCCTGAGGCCGTCCTTGCTCGTCGCATTCGCGGCGCTCGCGGCCGATGGCCTCAGGTCACGCGTGACCGGTGAGGTGATCGACTCCGCCTCGCTACATCAAGTCCGGCGCCCGCGGAGAGTCGCGCCGAAGCTGCGCGCAGAAGTGCGGCGACGCGGGCATCCCTCTGGCCCTCGTCGAGGACGGCACGGGCGCGGTGATCTGGATCGCATCGGTCGACGATATGGAGACGCCCAACGCGCAAGCTGCCGTCCGTTCGCCGGCCGGCGCGTGACGATCGACGGGGACCTGGGCCGAACGCGGAGGCGCGAAGACTCCTGCTGTTGCGCTCCGGTGAAGGCCGCCCCAGCCTCGTGGGAGCCGTAGCGCGCGCTGGTCATCGTCGTCTCTGACGCTCTCGCCGCTGCCGCGCTGGCGGGCGGGTCGATCGCTCTTCGCGACCACGTCGCGGGTGGCAGCGCGCCGCGCTGGACACGCCGGTCTTCAACGAGGCGGAGCATCTGCCGAGCGCATGGGATGCTTCGGCTGCCACGGCCCCGGCGGCGGCCAGCCGATGCCGGCAACCCGGGAGCCAAAGGCGGCGAGGTTCCCGGCGTGGTCCGGGCGGCACATGGATGATGTGGAATCGGGACGAGCGCGATCTTCGCGCGTGGATCCTCGAAGGGACGGCCCGACCATCGCGAGGTCGACGCGGGCGCGTTGATCAAGATGCCCGCGTTCGAAACGCCGCCTCGCGCCGAAGGAGGTCGACGATCTCGTTGCGTTCCGTTCTTGGCCGCCTCGCATTTCGGGCCGATCCCCGACGAGGCAGGCTGCCGCGGGCCGCGAGGTCGCGTACCGGTTGGGCTGCTTCGGCTGCCATGGCCCCGAAGGGCGCGGCCTCGTGATGAACCCCGGTTCGTTGACCGGGTACATCCCGCCATGGGACGGTCCCGACTATCCCGATCTCGTGCGCGACGACGCGGAGCTGCGCCAGTGGGTGCGCAACGGGCACGCAGCGATCGTTTGCTCGCCAATCCGCGCGGCGCGGCGTATCCTCGCAAACGCAAGCGATCGCGATGCCCGCCTATCACGACCGCGTCTCCGACGACGACCTCGGGCGCGCTGGCGGCGTACATCGCTTGGGTGCGAGCGTCATCCGCGCACCGGCGCGCCGGTGAACGCCCGACTCGCTCTGGCGCTCGGGCTCGGGCCCGGCTGCGTCCTGCGGCGGCGATGGCGTGGTCACCGAAGTCGTTGGACCGCCTCCCGACGACGGTCCCACACTGACCAACGTCCAGTCCACCGTCTTCACGCCGCGATTGCGCGCTTCCCGGGTGCCACGCCGCGCCCGCGCCGGCAGCAGGGGATGGATCTCTCCGACAGGCTGGCGTTACGCGTACCACGGTTGGCGTCGATTCCATCGAGCTGTCCGGTTTCACAGCGAGTCGAGCCCGGCGACGCGGCGGACTCCTACCTCTCACATGAAGATTACAGGTGACCCGAGAATCTTGTTCGACGCGGATGCCCGATTCGGACGGCACGTTGACCGCCGCCGAGATCGACTCGGTGCGCGCGTGGATCGACGCCGGCGGCCGAGGACAACTGATGCGTGGCTTGCGGCCGTGCTGCGCGCTGATGTCGCGCTGCGTCCGGCGTCGCGCGCGCGCCGAGCCTCTTCGCGGCGCGCGCCGGGTCTCGGGTGCGGCTCCTGCCACGTCAATCGCACGGGCGGAGGCGGGCGGATCGGCTATGGCGCCGGCTATGGCGCGCGGACGCTGCCGCTGGAAGAAGCTCGCTCTCCGGTCACGGCTTGTTCGACGGCGCGATCGGCGAGCGCGTTCGCGCTCGGTCTCGATGCCCGGGCGGTTACTCTCGCGACCTTTCGTGATCCCGGACCGTACATCGGCGAGGCCCAGCTCTCCCAGGCCGACGTCGATCTCGGCCGTCGATCTCCTCAAAGACCGGCTGCAGATCTACATCAGCGAGCATGTCGCTCCCGGCGGCGCCTCGGCGCGCGAAGCGATCGCCCTCTACATATTCGATCGCGCGGGGTTCTACGTCAAGGGAGGGAAGTTCTATCTTCCCCTTCGGTCTCCCGCCTCAGGACGACGACGCGGCGACGCGGCGCGCCGACCGGTTTCACGTTCGAGAAGGCCGACGTCGGAGCCGAGGCGGGAATGCGATGACGGGAGGTGGTCGACCGCGCTGTCGATCACGAACGGCACCTCGGGCGGCGCCGAGGGGGACAACGGCAAGCAGTATTCGTGGACCGGCGCCCGGGTCTTTTCGCTGGGCCGGATCGGACTCTCGGCTTCGACCAACGATCTTCCTGCCGGGGCGCACCGAACGGTCGGCGGGTGCGTACGGAACGTTTCGCGCAGCGGACCGGTCGTCGTGCTGACCGAGGCGGACCGGATCCACGACCGTGACGCGACGAATCCGGGCGCGCCACGGCGGCGCGGCGCACCTCGAGATCGACGGACTCGTCCACGCCGGGCTGACGCTGCGCGCTTTCGCCGGTGCTGACGACCTCGACCTGGACGACGGTGTTTCGCGGTCTGACTCAGTGGGGGCCGGGGATCGATTGGACGCCCTTCCCGGCTTGCAGATCCGCGGGTTGTACCGCGCTCGCAACGGCCCGTCCTCGGTTCCGGGGTCCGATGACGACCAAGCGACTATCGAAGCGCACGTCTATTTCTGAGTCGCCGTCCGCTCACTTGCGCGTGCCTCGACTCTCCGTCCCGTCGTATGCTTCCTGGGCACGAGGGATCCGGAGGCGCCGAATGGCACCCACGAACGCGGCCGCCCGCGCCGGGCCAGGGCATCGAGCTGAGTCCGCGAGCACCTGATGACGTCGTTGCACCTCGGGAGGCTCCGGCCGGGTGATCGCGTGGCCTCCGGTGGCGCCGCCTGCGCGGACATCACCGGATTGAACCGAGAGATCGGTCCACCGGGCCTACGGCGCGCTCGTGAAGGAGGCGTTCCTCGACGTGCGCCCCGGCGCGGGCACGTTCGTCGCGCAATCCGCGGACTTGCGCCGCACCAGGACGCGCTGACGCACGCCGTCAATCGCTTCTGTCGTTCGGGAAGCGCGCGCCTCGGGCTATCTCGCCTCCGGGTTCGCCGATTTCGTCCACGGGGCGTTGAACGGCGGTCTTCAGGGCCTGCCGGTCGTGATCGTCGAATGCAACCGCGAGCAGATCGAGATGATCGCGCCGCGACGTCCGCGGCTCGGTCTCGGGGTTACCGCTCGCCCGGTCCTGCTCGACGAGCTGGTCGCCGACCCGCAGCGTGCTCGCCGCCGGCACCTGGGGCGTCGTCACGACCGACTGCCATCGCGCGGACGTCGAAACGGCGGCGCGAACCGTCGGGCGTTCCCGTCTACCGCGTCGCCCTCGATGCCGAGTTTCCTCGCAGGCGATCATCCGGTGGGCGCGGATCGCGCGCGACGTCGTGGTGGCTGTGTCCGACGACGACGGTTCGCCCGCGTCTTCCTGCGCTTCCTGGGCCAGTCTCGGAGCGGGGCCGGAGATCACGGAGCGCGTGCAGTCGTGCTCCCTTCCGTCTTGCGAGCAGCGATGCGCGCGGCGGGGACGACGCCGTCGTCCTCGTCTCGGCGCTCGTCTCTGCGCGACGTCGAATCCAAGCTGCCGCCCGGCAGGCGCGCCATCTCTCCGCGCACTGGAAGCTCGCGCAGGGGACTGCTCGAAAGGTTTGCTGCGCCCGAGCTCGCGCACGACCATCCGCCGGCGAAGCGTGAGGGTCACGCGTGAGTCGAGGCGGCAGCCGGGTGGCGACGGCGTCCGCGCCGATCTCGGTGTCCCTTCGCGAGCTGCCGTTACAGAACCCTCGATGGGCCCCCACGCTCTCTGGCTCGCAAAATCAGCCCCGAATGATCCTGGGCTCGTCACCGGCGGGCTATGATCCGGCCGTGCCGCAAGTATCCCGCAACGACAGCTCGCCGGTGCAGCGTCTCGCGACACGCATCGCGTTTCGATTCGGCTTCCTCTACTTCCACCCTGTACGTCGTCGCGACTCAGATGCTCGTCAGCCTGCTCGCTGCTGCCGTTCTACGACCCTCCGTCGTCCGCCACCAGCTGCGCGCTCGTCTCGTGGGTGGCGGCGCACGTGTTCGGCGTTTCGCGCCGCTCGTGTTCGACGGCGGAAGCGGTGACAAGGTCTTCGATTGGGTTCTGGTGTTCTGCCTGCTCCTCGTCGTTGCCGCCGGCACGGCGAGTCTGGTCGGTGCTCTGACCGCGGCCGGCCGCACTACGCGCGGCTTCATCGGTGGTTCTCGACTGTTCATGAGGTTCTCGCTCGGCGCTCGACTGATGATCAGTTACGGCATGGTCAAGGCGATACCGCTGCAGATGCCTGCCCCCGGTCCCATGCGACTCGTGGAACAGTTCGGCAACTTTTCGCCGATGGGCGTGCTGTGGGCCGCGATCGGCGCGTCGCCGTCGTACGAGATGTCCGCCGGCTTCGCCGAGCTCGCAGGCGGCATCTTGATTTGTCTGCCCGGACTGGCCACGATCGGCGCCCTCGTCTGCCTGGCCGACGGCATGCAGGTCTTCACGCTGAACATGTGCTACGACGTGCCGGTGAAGCTGTTTTCGTTTCATCTGATCGTGATGTCGCTCGTCGTCTTGGGACCCGAGCTCACAGCGTCTCCACGAACGATCATCCTGCTCAACCGTGCGGCCGGGCCCTCGACGGTGAAGCCTTTCTCGATCTGGCGCACCGCCCGCACGCGAAAGTCTCTGCCGTCGGCGCTGCGGATCGAAGCGATCGATGCCATGCACCTCGCGACCATGAACCTGTTGGCGAGCGCGGCAAAGCCGTCGGCGGCCTGGCGACGCCGCCGAAACGCGCCTCTCAAAGGGCATCTGGACGATCGAGAGCCATGACCGTGGACGGGGAAGTGAAGCCTCGAAGAAGAGCTCCGGCGCGGTCGGCTGGCGGCGGATGATCATTGGAATGCGCAGGCGACGATGGCTCTGCGATCCAGCGTGGGGATGGAGCGCCTTCTGAATTCTTACTTGCCGCCTGGCGAAATCGATCGCCTGGGAGGTGGCCTCAAAGCTGCTCACGCTGCACGCGGCATGGCGGCCAGCCACCCGAATGCCTGTGTCTTCACGAGCTCACGCGGCGCCGTCGCAACGAAGGCTCTGGCTCGAGGAGGCGCGCTCGACGGCCGGCAGGTGTACATCGAGACGTCGCTGCTCGATCACCGAAGTTCCCGCTCACCACCCGCGGCTTCCACTGGGTCCAGGAGTACCCGTTCAACCGGTGAAGAGACACTCGCTTCCCTCGACCCCGCCACGATCTCGCCCCGGTTGTTGGCGGGCGATCGGCTGACAACCGCACCGCGTGCTCGGCGTCACGCGCGGCAACTCACGCGCGCGGTCGATGGCAGTGACGTGCGCGCGTTTCATCCGGACGCCGTCGGCTGCGACTTGATCCTGGACGGTCGCACGTCGGCGATGGATCCGATCGGCGGCACGGCGTTGCCTCGAAGGCGGTCGTGGCGGATCATCCGCCGGGATCGCCGTATCGCGTGCGCTTCCGGTTCGCGAGCGGCGCGAGCTGGGAGCGCGACGACCCGTACCGGTTCCTCCCGACGCTCGGCGACGTCGACGTGCATCTCTTCCACGAGGGCACGCACCGTCGGCTCTGGGAAGTTCTCGGGGCGCACGTCCGCACGGTCGACGGCGTCTCGGGCGTCTCGTTTTCGGTCTGGGCGCCGAACGCGCGGCGGGTCTCGGTCGTCGGCGATTTCGCGCGGTGGGACGGCCGGCTGTTCCCGATGCGGCGCCTGCGGCGCTCGGGCGTCTTCGAGCTGTTCGTCCCGGGCCTCGAAGCGCGGCGCGGTCTACAAGTTCGAGATCAAGACGCGCGAGGGGATGCTTCGCCTGAAGACCGACCCGATGGCGCGCGCGATGGAGGTCCCGCCGCAAAGCGCGTCGCGCGTCGAATGCGACGTCGTACGTCTGGGACGACACCGCCTGGATGAAGGCGCGGCGCACGGCCGATCACGCGCGCGGCTCCGCTCGCGGCCGTACGAGGTCCACCTGGGGTCGTGCGGCGAAGGGGATGACGGAGGACGGCCGCACGCCGAACTACCGCGAGATCGCGCCTCGCCTCGTCGCGCACGTGAAGGCGCTGCGGCTTCACGCACATCGAGCTGATGCCGGTCGCCGAGCACCCGTTCGCCGGCTCGTGGGGCTATCAGGTCGTCGGGCTACTTCGCGCCGACGTCGCGCTTCGGCACGCCGGACGACTTCCGCTTCTTCGTCGATCACTGCCACGCCAGCGGCATCGGCGTCATCGTCGACTGGGTCCCGGCGCACTTCCCGAAGGACGACTTCGCGCTCGCGCCGCTTCGACGGCACGGCGCTCTACGAGCACGACGACCCGCGGCAGGGCGAGCACCCCGACTGGGGCACGCTGATCTTCAACCTCGGCCGCCCGAGGTCGCGGGCTTCCTGATCGCGAACGCCCTGTACTGGCTGCGCGAGCTGCACGTCGACGGCCTGCGCGTGGACGCGGTCGCCTCGATGCTCTACCTGGACTACAGCCGCAAGGAGGGAGTGGATCCCCAACCGGTACGGCGGGCGCGAGAACCTGGAGGCGATCGACTTCCTTCGCAGACGCTCCACGCCGTCCTTCGCGAGGAGGCGCACGGGCGCCGTTCACGATCGCCGAGGAATCGACGTCGTGGCCGCTCGTGACCGGCGGACGACGCGCACGGAGGCTTGGGCTTCGCTTCAAGTGGAACATGGGGTGGATGCACGACACGCTCGAGTACTTCGCGGTCGACCCGATCGGACGACGTGGCACCACGACCAGCATCACCTTCGCGATGATCTACGAGTACAGCGAGCGCTTCATCAACCCGCTCTCGCACGACGAGGTCGTCCACGGCAAGAAGTCGCTCGTCGCGAAGATGCCGGGGCCTCCCGCGCAGCAGTTCGCGAACCTCAGGCTGCTCTACGCCTACATGTGGACGCGCCCGGGAAGAAGCTCCTCTTCATGGGGAGCGAGCTGGCGCCCTGGTGGGAGTGGAACGAAGAGCGCGGCCCCGAGTGGAACCTCGTCGGACGAGCCGTTCCACCGCGGCGTGCTCGGCTCGTCGCCGCGTTGGGCGCGCTGCTATCGCGAGCGGCCTGCCTGCTGGCGCACGACCACGAAGCCGCGGCGTTCCAGTGGATCGACTGCCTCGACCGCGAGAACTCCGTCCTCGCCTACGTGCGTCGCGATGGCGACGACCACCTCGTCGTCGTGCTGAACCTGACGCCGGTGACGCACTCGTGCCTATCCGGATCCGGCGCGCCGGCAGCTGGCGCGCTATCGGCTCATGCCTCAACACCGACGACCCGAGCTTCGACGGCACCGGGTTTCGACGGTGGAGCCGGAGCTCGCCACCGAGGCCGAGCCGATGCACGGCTTCCCGCAGTCGGTGACGCTACGGCTGCCGCCGCTGCCGGCGCTGGTGTTGGAGCCGGTGCGGGAGAAGAAGGCAACGGTGGTCAAGACGATGAGGAAGAAGGCGGCTGCGAAGGCGGCGCCGAAGCGGAAGGCGGCGAAGGCCGCAGTGTCTTCGGCGCCGCCGACGCCTACGGGCAGGTCGTAGTCGCGCGGGGAATTGTCGGCGTTCCGTTCACCGCCTGGAAGCCGAGTGGCCCGTGTCCCGCCGAGCTGTCGCCACGCACGAGATACCAGAAGCCGTCGCCCAGCGGCGGGTCGTCCGTGTCGGGCCACGTCAACGTGGTCGAGGGAAGAGCGCCCGCGAGACAGGTCTCGTCTCCGCCTCCTGGACCCACGGGCAATCCGCTGACCAGCCCTCGCACCACAGCCGAGTGACGTTGCGCACGCCGCGGCGTTCCACGTGATGTCGGCCCCTGCGCCGTTCCGCGCGAGCCGCACCCCGCCGTCCACCTCAGCAGGCACGACCGGTGTGCCGGCGCATGCTCCGTTGTTGCACGCGTCGAGCTGTGTGCAGCTGTCGTTATCGGTACAGCCCGTGCCGTTCGGGCGACCGCGAAGCTCGCGTCGATCGTATGGTTGAAGGTGACCGCCGTAGAACGTGTAGCTCGGCACCGCACCCACCGAACCGCCATCCACCTTCACGTCGGCGACGTTGCAGCAGGTGATCGGATCGATGGTGAACGTCTGGCTCGCCCCCGACGCGACCGTCACCGCGCCGCTCGGCGAGATGCCGCCGTTCGTCCCTGCACTCGCGGTGATCGTGGAGGATACCGACGGGTCGACGATGGCGGCGATGTTCGCTTGAGGTAACGCTTTGATGGTCCCGAATTGACCGCCGGCGAAGACCGTCCCCCGCTCACCGTCAGGGCGAAGACTTGGTTATTTGAGTTCGGATCCCAGGCGGTGGCGATGCCACTCGTCGCATCGAGCGCCGCGAGGCGGTTCCATCGCGTCGTCACCCGTTGACGGACGTGAAGAGCCCGCCTCGCGTAGACCACGCCTCCGCCGACGGCAAGGGCGCTGACTTCGTTGTTCACGTCCGGGTTCACGCCGTGGCGGTCCCTGTCGTGGCATCGATCGCCGCAAAGGCGGTTCCGCGTCGTCGTCACGTTGACGGACGTGAAGATCCCGCCTGCGTAGACCGTCCCGCCGCTGACCGCCAGAGAGAGGCATTGCTGTTCACGTTCGGGTCCCAGGCGGTGGCAATCCCTGTCGCCGCATCGATCGCCGCGAGGCGGTTTCGCGTTGTCGCCCCGTTGACGGTCGTGAACGCTCCACCGAGGTAGACCGTCCCTCGCTTCCAGCGCCGGGGCGCTGACGAAGAAAGGTGTCACGTTCGGGTTCCACGCGGTGGCGGCCCCGGTCGTCGCATCGAGCGCCGCCACGCTGTTCCGCGTTGTCGCTCCGTTGACGCTCGTGAAGAATCCGGCCGGCGTAGACCGTTCCCCCGCTCGCCGCCAGGGCGAGGACTTGGTTGTTCGAGTTCGGGTTCCACCACGGTGGCAATCCCTGTCGCGGCATCGAGCGCCGCGAGGCGGTTTCGCGTTGTCGCCCCGTTGACGGTCGTGAAGGCTCCGCCCGCATAGACCGTCCCCCGATCGCCGCCAGGGCGGTGACGGTGTTGTTCGCATTCGGGTCCCAGGCGGTGGGAACCCCGGTCGTGGCATTGATCGCCGCAATGCGGTTCCGCGGTGTCCCGCTGTTGATAATGGTGAGGACCCGCCCGCGTAGACGGTCCCTCCGCTCACCGCCAGAGCGGTGACGCCCGCGTTCGCGTTCGGATTCCAGGCGGTGGCAACGCCCGGTCGTGGCATCGAGCGCCGCAATGCGGTTCCGCGGTGTCCCACCGTTGACGGTCGTGAAGAACCCGCCCACGTAGACCGTCCCCGCTCACCGTCAGAGAGTAGACCGCGCTGTTCGGGTTCGGGTTCCAGGCGGTGGCAACTCCGGTCGTGGCGTCGAACTCCGCGAGGCCGTTCCGCGCTGTCCCGCCGTTGACGGTCGTGAAGTCGCCGCAAGCGAGAACCGTCCCTCCGCTCACCGAAAGGGCCTTGACCAAAAGCTGTTCGCGTTCGGGTCCCAGGCGGTGGCAACTCCCGTCGTGGCATCGAACGCCGCAAGGCGGTTCCGTGTCAGCGCGCCGTTGACGGTCGTGAACTGTCCGCCCGTGTAGACAAGTCCCCCGCTCACTACCAGGGAGTAGACTGTGTCATTCGAGCCTGGGTTCAGGCCAGTGGCGATCCCCGTCGTGGCATTGAACGCCGCGAGATTGTTCCGCGCCGCCGTCCCGCCGTTGACGGACGTGAAGAGCCCGCCCACGTAGACCGTCCCCCGCTCACCGTCAGGGCCGAGACCGAAAACGAGCCCACGTTCGGATTCCAGGAGGTGGCAAGCCCGGTGGGTGGCATCGATCGCGGCAATACGGTTCCGTGTAGCCCCCACCGACACTGGTGAATTGTCCGCCCACGTAGACCGTCCCCCGACTACCGCGAGGGTGATGACGGTGCCGTTCGCGTTCGGGTTCAGGTCGCGAGCGTATTGTCCGACAGGATATGCGCGAGGTTGTTACGCGGCACGCCGCCCACAGCCGTGAACCCCCACCGATGTACCACCCCTGCACCGTCGGACGCGACCGCATTCACGACGACCGGGCTCGTCCCAGAGACTCTCGGGAACCCGGGGGTCCGGAGCCCGGTCGTGGCATCGAGGGGCACGCCCGGTCCCGTGAGTTGTGTCACCTCGGTGAAGTCGCCCCCGATGTACAGCGTGTTCCCGACCAGCGTCTGGGCCCGGACCCTTCCGTTGGTGACGTAGAAGTCCTCGCGGATCGTCTGAGCCTCCGCCGATCCGCCGGCGACAAGCACAATGAAGAGTCCCAAGACAGCAGCTGACCGCCCGTTCGCACCGTGCCCACGTGAACACATGTCCTCGCCCTCCATGAATGAACGTCAATCGGAAGTCGCCGGCCGAAGCCTGGGTCCGCAAGCGGGCCCGTTCCCGAGCGATGGAGGCCCACGTGAGTTTCTTGTACCGACCCCCTCGTTCTGAGAAGGGTTATACATCCGTCAATCTGCTTGGCTAGCATTTGTTTGTGAGTACGGAGCGGCCGAGTGATGCAACGAAGAATGGGCTGCGAACTCGCCCTTACGCTGCGCGGACGCAGCATCGAACTACCGTCCCGGGTCCCCGGACCGCGCCGGTGCGTTAACCTCAGGTCCCAGAAGCCGTCGGGCGGGGGGTCCATCAGCCATGCGACGCACCGCGAACGGTGGTGTTTCTGTTCTGGCGATCGCTCTCGCGATCGAGTGCGTAGAGATCGATCGCATGGTGCGAGGAACCGGCGAGTGCACCGCTTGATCTGAAACTCGAAGAGAAGATCGCCACGCAGCTCGTGCAGCTCGACGTCACCCTTCATGGGCCGCCTGATGCGCTGCGGGGTCTCACCGCGAGCGATTTCACGCTGGTTGTCGGCGGCCGAACGGTCAACGACCTGCTCGTGGACGGCACCTGCGCACCGGCGGATGCAAGTGGACCATCCGCCGGCTCTGCCGCAGCGCTGGGGCCGATTCCGGGTAAGGCCTCCTATCTCTTTCTATTTCGACAACGCGCACCTCACGATGGGAGGTCGAGCGTACTCCATCGAGGTCGCTCGTGAGCTCATTCCACGGTTTCTGGCATCGGGCGCGCGAGTCCGAATCGTCTCCAGCGCGGCCGCCCTCACGACCTACACGACCTGGACGAGAGACGAGAAGGCCCTCCTCCGATGGCCTCGCACGCTTGAAAGCCGACATGGTCCAGTTCGATTCGATGTCCGAGAGAGAGGCGAGTGCGACCGAGGTACTCCAGCGCGACGCTCGGCAGATCATCAAGAGGAACGGCCCTCCTGGACCCGGCTCTCAGCTGAACATGTTCACGAAATATCGCCAATTTATGTCTACTCTGAGGTCTCCAAAGGAGGAGGTACGGCGCGCCCAGACTGGCCTCCAGCGCTTGGCGGTGACACTCGCTTCCCTCACCGAGGCCCAGTCGCCCAAGGCGCTGGTCTACTTCGCCGACACCATGCGCAAGAACGCCGGCGCGCATTACGTAAGGTCGGCTTTTCAAGATCCGGCCCTCCGGGCGTTCGAGATCAGCTACCATCACTGCTGCTGGGGACGGCTCTGGAAGCATTTTGAGCAACCCCGCCGACGTCCTGCCGCGCTTCTACCAGGAGCTGCTGACGGAGGCTGCTTCGGCCGGGATCCGGTTCTATTCGGTCGAGGGGCAAGGAATCGTCGCAAGCACGATCCAGCCAGCGCGACGCCCAAGGAACGCTCATCAGCCTGGCCGCCGAAACGGGCGGCAAAGCGTTCCTCAATGGTGTCGGCGCCGACACGATCGCCAAAGGGGTGTTCGACGACCTGTCGTGCTATTACCTGCTGAGCTTCAAGCCTGGGGACTTCCGCGTCGACAAGCCGCTATCGGTCTTCGTCGCGGTGTCTCGTCCGAAGGTGCAGGTGCAGACGCGCCCTCAGCTGGTCATCCCAGCGATCCGGACCCGATCGGTCACGCGGCTGGTCGCAGCCTACGCCGGGCGAGATCGGTCGGGGAGAGCTCGAGTGCGCGCTTCGTTGATCCCCTGGCGATCGAGAAACACACACTCAAGGCGCTCGTCCAGGTCGCGTCCCGCCTCGGCACGATCTGAAGCACTCGCCACGAGCTGGGACATCGGCGCCACGGTCGTCACGCACGGTGAGGCCGGAGCGACGTTCTCGAAGCGCGTGGTGTCTCCCCAGAGCGGCGTTCCGATCGTGCTCGAAGCGTCGATCGAGGTACCGACGGGCGCGCTCTCCGAGGTGACGGCGGTCGTGCATGAGGTGACGACCGACGCGGTCGGCACGAGTCGGATCGAGATTCCGATCCTCGACGCCAAGAGGAGCCGCAACGTCATCACCGGAAAGCGCCGTCATTCAGGAGGGTCGGGCTGTGATGATCCGAAACGATCAGGCGTCGATCGTCTCGGGTTCTGATCGCCGTGCCCGAAGAGGTTCCCCTCGATCGTTCCCGGCCCGTGGCGATCCTCACGGTGGTCTGCGGCGATCCGGACGACGGCGCAATGACCGTGGACCGTTCGCTGATCGGAGAACAGACGGTCGAGGTTCGGCGCGTCACCGGTTGATCGATCGACCGGCCCGTGCGTCCAGCTTCGGGACATGATCCCCGGATCGACGCTCGGTGCAGGCGGTTCCGATATCGCGTGGTCGTTCGTCGCGGCAGCGAGGAACTGGCGCTCAAAGAGCGTGTGTTCCACGTTCGCGGCGACCCGGAAGCGTTGCCTCGCCGCCGCTACCGCGCCTGGCTCGCTGATCACGTTCAACGCCGAGCCGGCCCTGAACCAGCCGATCTGCTCGGCGTTGAGCGTGTGGCGGAGCGTGACGCGGTCCTCGCCGCCGCCGTCGTGATGGAGCACCGCGGTCAGAGTCGCCGCCGTGGGCGAGCGTTGCGAGGCCGAGCACGCTGATGCGGATCGCCTTCGCGCACCTCGTCGTAATCGGCGGCGTTCAGTTCGATTTCGCCTCAGCTGCGTGAGCACCGCATCGAAGACCATCCGACGATCGCGGGTCGTGTCCGTGCCGTGATAGCTTCCAGCCCCAGAGGGGACAGGCGGGGGTCCATCAGCCATGCGACGCGCCGCGAACAGCGCTCCGTTTCGCTCCGGCGATCGCGTTGGTGTTCGCCTGCGTCGGATCGATCGCATGGTGCGAAGAGCGCCGAGTGCGCCGCTGGATCTGAAACTCCAAGAGAAGATCGCCACGCAGCTAGTTCAGCTCGACGTCAGCCTTCACGGGGGCCGCCTGATGCGCTACGAGACCTCAGCGCGAGCGACTTCACCCTGGTTCTTGACGGCAAGACGGTCAGGACCTGTTCGTGGACGGCACTTGCGCACCAACGGACGGGTGGGCCACCCGCCAACTCCGCCGCAGCGGCGGGTGCGGTTCCGGGCAAGGCCTCCTATCTCTTCTATTTCGACGCGGAAGCCCCTCACGATGGGTGGTCGCGCTCATTCTGCTGGAAGTGGCTCGAGAGCTCATTCCGCGGTTCTTGGCATCAGGGTGCGCGAGTCCGAATCGTCTCCAGCGCGTCGGCTCTTGCGACCTACACGACCCTGGACAACGGACGAAAGCAGGCCCTCCGCGATGGGCTCGCACGCTTGAAAGCCGACATGGTCCAGTTCGATGCGATGTCCGACAGAGAAGCGGCGTGATCAGACGCTCAAGCGCGATGTTCGAGAGATCGTCATCGCGAGGGGCCAACGGGGAGAGAATGCCCTCTCTGGCTTTGTCGAGAAGGCCCGCCAATTGTTTCTCGCTTTGGCGAGTCTCCAAAGGACGAGGTTTCGCGCGCTCAGACTGGCCACTCCAGCGCTTGGCGGCGACACTCGCTTCCCTGACCGAGGCCGAGTCGCCCAAGGCGCTGGTCTACTTCGCCGACTCCATGCGCAAGAACGCCGGCGAGCACTACTTCACAGCGATTGCTCAAGATCCGACCTTCCAGGCGGTCATCCTCGGAACCGCGCTCGTACTGGAACAACCGCCGCCGCCGCCCTTCCGCGCCTCTACCAGGAGCTACTGACGGCGGCTGCTTCGGCCGGCATCCGGGTCTATTCCGTCGAGGGAGCGAAGGAATCGTCGCAGGCTCTGGCGTTGAAGGTCAGCGCGACGCCCAAGGAACTGCTGCTCGGCCTGGCCGCCGAAACGGGCGGCGAAGCGTTCCTCAATGGTGATCGAGCGCCGACACGATCGCCAAGGGGATGTTCGCCGAGTCTGTCGTGCTAATACCTGCTGAGCTTCAAGCCTGGCGCGACTTCCGCGTCGACAAAGCCGCTATCGGTCTTCTCCGTCGCGGTGTCTCGTCCGAAAGGTGCGGGTGCAGACGCGACCCCCAGTTGGTCATTCCGAGCGATCCGAACCCGCTCGATCACACGTCTGGTCGCGGCCTGCGCCGGCGAGATCGGCTCACCGGAGATCGAGGTGCGTGCTTCGTTGCGATACCGTTGGCGATCGAAAACCACACGCTCAAAGCGCTCGTCCAGGTCACGGTCCCGCCTCGGCGCGATCCGGTCACGCCGGCCAGGGCTGGGACATCGGAGCCACGGTGGTCACGCACGGCACGATTGGAGCGACGTTCTCGAAGCGCGTGGTCATCGCCCAGAGGCGTTCCGGTCGTGCTCGAAGTGCCGATCGAGGTCTACGAATGCGGACTCCGAGGTGGCAGCGGTCGCGCATGAGGCGACGACCGACCGCGATCGGCACGAGTCGGATCGAGATTCCGATCACTTGATGGCAACAGGAGCCGCAGCGTCATTACCGAAAGCGCCGTCATTCAGGAGGGCCGGGCGGTAATGATCCGAGGCTGATCGGGCGTCGCTCGTCTCAGGGTCGTCGCCGTGCCCGAAGAGGTTCCCCTCGATCGTGCGCGGTCCGTGGCGATCCTTACGGTGGTCTGCGGCGATCGAACGATGGCGCGTGACCGTGGACCGTTCGCTGATCGGAGAGCAAACGGTCGAGTTCGGCGCATCACCGATTGATCGATCGACTGGCTCGTGTGTTCAGCTTCCGGGACATGATCCCCGGATCGACGCTCGGTGCGGGACGGTTCCGCTATCGCGTGGTCATTCGTCGGGGGCAGCGAGGGAGGTCGCGGCCAAGGAGCGTGTGTTCCACGTTCGCGGCGACCGGAAGCGTCGCCCGCCGCCGCTACCTCGCCTGGCTCGTTGATCACGTTCAGCGCCGGCCGCATGAACCACGCGATCTGCTCCGCGTTCAACGTGTGGCGGACCGTGCAGGCGCGGTCCTCGCCGCCGCCGACGTGGATGTTGAGGCGGCGTTACCCGCCGTAAGGGGATGCAGCCGGTGGCGCCTCAAGCAGGCGGCTACACACGCGTTGTAGTAGACGCGCCCGCGCCTACAGATGACGGGTGCGTCGATATCCGCGCGCTCTCGCACCGAGGGCCGGGCGGCCTCGCCTCCGTGGGACGAGTGGAGAGGCTGACCGTCGCCACGAGTGCGCGATGCCGATAAGACGTGCTGAGCACGATTCGATAGTCTCTTCGACATGGATCCTCCCGTTCGTTCTTAGCGGTTACTTGATCTGACTCTTGATCACGTTCAACGCCGACCCGGCCTTGAACCATCCGATCTGCTCGGCGTTCAGCGTGTGCCGGAGCGCGACGCGGTCCTCGCTCGCCGTCCGTCGTGGTGGAGCACCGCGGTCAACTCGGCTGCCGGGGCGAGCGTCGCGAGCCCAAGACGCTGATGCGGTCGCCTTCTGCCCACCTTGTCGTAGTCGGCCGGGCTCGCGAACGTCAGCGGCAGGATCCCCTGCTTCTTGAGGTTCGACTCGTGGATGCGGGCGAACGAGCGGACGATGACCGCCGGCGCAGCCCAGGAAGCGCGGCGACATCGCGGCGTGCTCGCGGCTCGATCCCTCGCCGTAGTTCTCGTCGCCGACGACGATCCAGCGAAGGCCCTTGGCCTTGTAGCTCGCGGGCGATCTTCGGGATCGACGGGTTGGCCTGGCCGCTGAAGGCGCTGATCGCGCCTGTGAACATGTTGTCCGAGATGTTGTCGAGGTGGCCGCGGAAGCGGCAGCCACGGGCCCGGCGGGGAGATGTGATCGGTCGTGCACGTTCCCTTCGCCTTGAGAAGCAGCGGGAGCTCGACGAAGTCCTTGCCGTCCCACGGCGGCGAACGGCGTCGAGCAGCTGCAGGCGCTTGCTGTCGGTGGCGACCTCGAGCTTGATCTTCGAGCCGTCGGCCGCCGGGGCGAGATAGCCGTCGAGGTCGCGCACGAAACCGTTCGAGCCGGCAGGTCGGGCGCGGGCTTCGGGGCGGTGAGCGTGAACGGCTTGCCGTCGCCGCCCTGGAGCGTGTCCTTCAGGGGGTTGAACGAGAGTCGCCCGGCCAGCGCGAACGCGGCGACGATCTCGGGGCTGCCCATGAAGGCGAGCGTTTCGCTGGCTGCCGTCGTTCCGCGCGGGAAGTTGCGGTTATACGAGGTCACGATGGTGTTTCTCGTCCCCGGCTTGATCTCGTCCCGCTTCCACTGGCCGATGCACTGGCCCGCAGGCGTTCGCGCAGCACCTGGCCGCCGACGGACTGGATCTCGCCCATCTGGCCGTCGCGCACGATGGTGGCGCGGATCTGCTCGGAGCCCGGGGTCACGAGAAACGGGATCGAGGCCTTGATGCCGTGCGCCTTCGCCTGCTGCACGACGTCGGTCACGCGCGAGATGTCTTCGTACGACGAGTTGGTGCACGAGCCGATCAGCGCGACCGAGATATTGTCCGGATAAGACTCCTTTGACGACCGCGTCCGCGACCTGCGAGATCGGACGCGCGAGGTCGGGTGTATGCGGCCCGACGAGATGCGGCTCGAGCGTCGTCAGGTCGATCTCGACGACGCGGGCGAAGTACTTCAAAGGGTCGCGCTCGACTTCGGGATCGGCGGTCAGAGCTCCGTGCGCTTCGCGGCGAGGTCCGCGAGCGCGGCGCGCTCGGTGGCGCGCAGGTAGCGGTCCATCGAAGCGTCGAAGGGAAGATCGACGTCGTCGCGCCCAGCTCGGCGCCCATGTTCGCGATCGTGCCCTTCCCGGTGCACGAGATCGAGGCGGCGCCCGGGCCGAAGTACTCGATGACGGCGTTCGTCCCGCCCTTCACCGTGAGGATGCCGCACAGAAGGAGGATGACGTCCTTCGGCGACGCCCAGCCCGAGAGCGTACCGTTGAGCCTGACGCCGATGAGCCGGGGGACTTCACCTCCACGGAATCCGGCCATGACGTCGACCGCGTCGGCGCCGCCGACGCCCGACGCGAACATCCCCAGGCCTCCGGCGTTCGGCGTGTGCGAGTCGGTGCCGATCATCATGCCGCCGGGGAAGGCGTAGTGCTCGAGCACGACCTGGTGGATGATCCCCGCGCCCGGCTTCCAGAAGCCGATGCCGTATCGGTTCGACGCGGTGCGGAGGAACTCGTAGACCTCGCTGTTCTCGTCGAGCGCGCGCGACGTGTCCTTCGTCGGCGCCTTCGCGCGCCTGGATCAGGTGGTCGCAGTGCACCGTCGTCGGCACCGCGACGCGCGGGATGTCCGCCTGCGCGAACTGGAGCAGCGCCATCTGCGCGGTCGCGTCCTGCATCGCCACGCGGTCGGGGCGAAGCTGCAGGTAGCTCTCTCCGGCGCGCAGGTCGGCCGTCGCCGGGTCGTCGAGGTGCCCGACGAGGATCTTCTCCGTCAGCGTCAGCGGGCGTCCCGAGCCGTCTTGCGCACGATCGCAATGCGCTCGGCCATCTCGCGTGTAGATCTGGGCGACGAACTCCGGGTGAGCTTTCGATGGCGGGCATGGAGCGAATTGTTGCAGAAAAATAACGCCCGCCACTTCACCATGAAGGGGCGGGCGTTCAGAGAGGCTGGCGACCCGTCGGGGAAGGCCTCCAGCCTGGTGTTGCGAAGTGCTAGAAGGGCTGAGTGTCGTCGCCGAGGCCGCAGGCGATGCTGACCCTGACGACGCTGCTCACATTCGCCGCGAATCCTGCTCCCGCCACGGCGGTCTGACCGGGAAGCAGCGACACCGGCACGAAGCTCCAGACCGCCGTGTCACCGACGACCGCCTGAACCTTGACCGTCGCGACCTGCGGCGACGTGGAGTTGTTCCTGACGGTGACGTTCACGACTCCACCGTTCACGCTCGTCAGAAACGACCGCGACGGGCAGAGCCGACGCGCGAAGGCCGGCGTGCCGAGCGTCATCACCAGGATTCCCACTGCGGCTGCGATCGCCATCGAGAATCTCGAGCGGTTCGTTTGCTTGCGCATCTGCGTCTGCTCCCGAGCCGCCATCACCTCGTAGGCTGAATCCCGTGCGGCTCAACGCATCCAAGATGGGAGTCTCAAAAGAGACGCAATGCTCGTAACGGTAAGTACGGCCGCGTCATTCCGGGAGATGCCGACAACCCGATCGGCAGCATTACAGCATCGTGTTCGGGCGAAAAGCGCTAGAAGAATTCGAGCGCGTCGGGGAATCCGGTTACGTTATTGCAGCCGCGCTCGATCAATTTTTTTGAGATTTCTTTGCGAGCAATGCGTAATGGC
>ERZ1370068.6950-contig-590_pt1 | contig 43468 bp, 49 predicted proteins | sample MGYA00561227_ERZ1370068 | MGnify/ENA primary metagenome ERZ1370068 (study PRJEB38410, sample SAMEA6850437) | metagenome | study: Metagenomic assessment of the ecological functions of the soil: analysis of the soil microbiota associated with the... | reverse complement strand
AGCTGCTGTTCAGTTACGTATTGCTTGGGCAAACGCGCGGGTCGCCATCAACGTCTCCGCGCAGCAGTTCGTCGCAGAGGGGATTTCCTCGCCGGGATAGAGCGGGTGCTCAAGCGCTTCGACCTGCCGCCCCCGACAGCCTGGAACTCGAGCTCACGGAAAACACGCTGCCGACGGGCCGTCTTTGATCGCAGATCCGAGACGCTGCACAGCTCCGCAGCTGCTCGGTGTCGCGACCGCTCTCGACGACGTCGGGACCGGCTACTCCCCTCGCTCACATCGTCTCGAGCGGCTGCCCTTGAGCCGGGTCAAGAAGCTCGATCGGAGCGTGGTCGCGGAGGTCGACTGGAATCGCGCGCAGCTTCGATCGCACGCTCCGATCATCTCGCTCTGCCGAAGCCTGGGGTTGCAGGTGACGGTGGAGGGTGTGAGCGCCCGAGCCAGCTGGACTTCCACTCGTCAATCCTGCGGCGACGTCTCGGTGCAGGGCTACTCTGGTCGCCGCACTCCCGCGGATGCGTCCGAGATCATGGAGACCGTGATGTGCGGCACGCACGCGGCTGGCCGCGCTGCTCGAAGCCGCGCCCCAGCCGCTCCGATCGGGTCGGCGCGGGACGAGACCCGGCGGCGCCGTATCGATCCCGCGACGCCGCCGGCCCACAGTAATCAGAAAAAGCTCGTCGAGTCGCGCTTCATAGCCGTGCGCCCAGCGCGAGCGCCAGATCGACGGTGTTGGCGAGCGCGTCGCGCCGGGCCGCCACGAGCTCTATCTCCCCGACTGGAACAGGTCGCGACGCACCGCGGAAGCTCGAGATGCGCGTGATATCGCCTCTCGCGATGTGCTGGCTCGGCGAGGCTTCCGTCGCGCGGCAGCGCCTGCCGCCCGCTCCGACGCGGGACGCCTGGATCGACCCGCGAGGCTCTGTTGGCCCTGCAGCGCATCGAGCACTTCGCCGAACGCGGCCTGCACGGTCTTCGCGTACTCGGCGCGACGCGCTGCTGCTTGAGCGCTTTCGGCGCGGTCGACCCCCGCGAGGGCGGCGCCCGCCTTCGGAGCAGCGGCTGCGTGAGCGCGGCCGCGGCTGACCAGTGTCTCGGCCGGTGCGCTGAAGAGATCGTCGAGCTCGAGGCTCGCCCAGCCGAATAGACCGGTCAGGCTGATGCGCGGGGAAGAGATCCGCTCGGGCGACGCCCACGCCCGCAGCGGCCGCCCATCGAGATCTCGCTTCTGCCGCGCGTATATCGGGACGCAGCTCGAGGCACGCTCCCGAGGGGCAGGCCGGCTGGGCAGCTGCGGCGCGGAGTCGGGCAGTTCACCGTTCGGCAGCACGCGGCCGTCCACCATCTCGCGCGGCGAGCGCCGAGCAGCACCGCGAGTGCATTTGGCGCGGCGCACGACCTCGAGGCTCGAACTGCTGCTCCGCCGTGCGGGTCGCTGCAACCTCCGCCTGTACGCGCTTGAGCGTGAACTCGTCGCTCTCGCCACCTTCCTCGCGGATTCGCTCGATGCGCAGCGATTCCTCGCGGTTGGCGAGCGTGCTCGCGTAGCGTTGGTGAGCTGGTCGCTCGCCGCCTTGAGCGCATACGCAGGCGCGAGCGACTTCGCCGCTCAGGCTCAGCCGCACCGCTTCCTGGTCGACCTCGGAGGCAAGCAGCCGCGCGCGCCGCCTCCGACGCATGCGCGTACCGTCCCCAGAGATCGAGCTCGTAACGCACCGAGCCCTGCACGTAGTACGAAGTCTGGGTGGTTTGCGCCCGGGCACCGGCAGCGTCAGCACGCTTTCGCGCGAGCGCTCGACACCGGCCGCCAGTCCGACCGACGGCAGCCGGTCGGCGCTCGCGGCACGCGCGATGGCGCGCGCCTCGGCGACGCGGGCCGCGGCGATGGCGATGTCGGGACTCCGCTTCGAGCGCCTCGCGGATGAGCGCATCGAGCGCCGGATCGTCGAACACCCGCCACCAGGGTGCGAGCAGCTCGGGCAAAGCCTGCGCAACCGGCGGCAGCGCGTCCGGCAGCGGCAGCTCAGGTGTGTCGGGTTCGCTCCTGGTCAGGGCGCAACCTGCAGCGAGCACGAACGCCGCGGCGAGTAAGGGGTTACGCATGTTCCACGCTTCCTCCGCCGGTCGGCGCACCGGATCCGATGCCCGCGTCGGGCCGGCGCCAGGCGGCAATCCGGCTGTAGAAGAGCGGGATGAAGAACGTCGCGACAAAGGTCGCGAGCGAGCATGCCGCCGATCACGCCCGTGCCGATCGAGTGCCGGCTCGCCGCGCCGCGCGCCGGAGCTCATGAGCGAGCGGCAGTCACGCCGAGGATGAATGCGAGCGAGGTCATGACGATCGGCCGAAACCGCAGGCGTGCGGCCTCGATCGCGGCTTCGCGCGAGCGGCTTTGCCTTCGCGGTGCATTGTGCGCGCGCGAACTCGACGATCAGGATCGCGTTCTTCGCCGCGAGGCCGACGAGCGTCACGAGCCCGATCTGCAAGTACAGATGTCGTTGTACGAGCCCGCGGAGCCATACGGCGAGCGAACGCGCCGAACACGGCGAACGGCACGGCGAGGATCACGGCGAACGGCAGCGTCGAGCGCTCGTACTGCGCCGCGAGAATCAGGAACACCATCAGCACGGCCGAGCACGAAGATCGCGAGCGTAAGTTCTGCCCGCTCGTCTTCTCCTGGTACGACTGACCGGACCAGGCGAGCGTGTAGCCGTGCGGGCAGGCGCTTCCGCCGCGACGTTGCTCCATCGCGGCGAGCGCCTCGCCCGAGCTGTAGCCTCGGCGCCGCGCTCGCCGAATCAGCCTGCGCCGACGGGAACACGATTGAAGCGCTCGATGACGTCCGGGCCCGGTCGACCTCGCTGACGGTGACGATGCGCGGTGAGCGGCATCAGCTCGCCCGAGCCCGCCGCGCGCACAGAGACGTCGCGCGATGTCCTCCGGGATGCGCGCGGAACTTCGCGTCCGACTGCAGCTGGCACGCGGATACACGCGGCCGTCGCGGTTGAAGTCGTTGACGTACAGCGCGCCGAACGTGCTCTGCAACGTGTCGAACACGTCGGTCGACGCTGACGCCGAGCAGCTTCGCCTGCTCGCGGTCGAGATCGATGCGCATGCTGCGGCACGCTGCGCCGAGTACGGTCGTGCCGACGCCCGATCAGCTCCTGCGCTTGGCCGCCGCGCCGACGAGCTGCTGCGCGTGCGCCTGCTCGAGCGCCGCGTAGTCGTCGCCGCGCGCGACTGGACGATAGGCCTCGAAGCCGCCGGTCGTGCCGACATGCCTTCGATCGGCGGCGGCGTCGAACGCGAGGATCATCGCATCGCGGATCATTCGCCCCGGCGCCGAACAGTGCGGCCGATGACCGCGCGCCGAGGCGCATGTCCTGCCGTGCGCGTCCGTCCAGTCCTTGAGCAGCGACCGAAGCTCACGCCCGCGTTGCTGCGCAGGCGCGTGTCGTGAGCACGTCGAAGCCCGCGACCGACTGACGTTCGTCGTAACGCGCCGGATGCGCGAGCAGCGCCTCGTCGAGCTGCTCGAGTCGCGGCCTCAGTCCGCTGCAGCGACGCCGCATCGCTGCAGCAGCCGCGAATCGCGAGCACGTAGCCTTGGTCCTCGTTCGGGCGCGAGCGCGCTCGGCACGATGCGATACGAGCACCACGGTCGCGACCAGCATCGCGCCGATCATGGCGATGCGACGAGCGCCGCGTGGCGCATCATCCGGCGCACGCCGTCCGTGTAGCGCCGGTCAGTGCGCGCGAACCACGGCATCGAAGCGCCGCGAACAGCCCGCGTGGCTCGAGCACGCTCGCTCGCGCAGCAGCGCGCGCAGAGCGCCGGCGTGAGCGTCAGCGCGACGAAGCCGGAGATCGCGACCGACACCGCGATCGTGATCGCGAACTGCCGGTACATCTCGCCGACGAGCCCGCCGAGGAACGCGACCGGCAGGAACACCGCGGTCAGCACGAGCGACGATCGCGATCACCGGCCCGGTGACCTCGCTCATCGCCTTGATCGTCGCGTCGCGCGGCGATCGACGCTCCTCGCTGCGATGATGCGCTCGACGTTCTCGAGCACGACGATCGCGTCGTCGACGACGATGCCGATCGCGAGCACCATGCCGAACAGCGTCAGCGTGTTGATCGAGAAGCCGAACAGCAGCATCGCGGCGAAGCGTGCCGATCAGCGACACGGGCACCGCGAGCATCGGGATCAGCGTCGCGCGCCAGTTCTGCAGGAACAGCGAACACGACGACGAACACGAGCACCATCGCCTCGCCGAGCGTGATCAGCACCTCGCGCGATCGACACGCGCACGAACGTGCGTCGTGTCGTACGGAATCGCACACGAGTCGAGCCCGGGGAAGCGCCGCTTGACGAGCTCCGCGATGTCGCGCGTTGACGGCGTCGCCGACCTCGAGCGCGTTGGCGCCGGGCTGCAGGAAGATGCGCGATCGGCACCGTCGGCCTGCCCTGGCGCGTGCCGACGAAGTCGTAGTCGCGCGCGCCGAGCTCGACGCGCGCGACGTCGCTTCGAGCCGCACGATCGGCCGTCCGTCGCTGGTGCGCAGCACGATCTCGCTCGAACTCGCTCGGGGTCGGCGAGGCGCGCCATGCGTCGTCACGGAGAACGTGAAGTCGACGCGCTCGTCGGTCGGCGTCTGCGCCGAGCCGGCCGGCGGCGGACTGCGACGTTCTGCTCGCGGACTGCGGCGGCGACGTCCGCCGGCGTCAGGCCGAGCTGCGCGAGCCGGTCGGGCTGCAGCCAGATGCGGATCGAGTAGTCGCGCGCGCCGAAGATCTGCGCGTCGCCGACGCCCGGAATGCGCCGCAGCTCGTCGATCACGTTGAGCGTCGCGTAGTTCGAGACGAACAGCTCGTCGTAGCGGCCGGTCCGGTCGAGTCGAGCGTCGCGATCTGCAGGATGCGTCGAGGAGCGCTTGCGCGACCGTGACGCCTTGGCGGCGCACCTCCTCGGGCAGCAGTGGGCAGCGCGGCTCTGCACGCGGTTGTCGACGTTGATCGCCGCGAGATCCGGGTCGGTGCCGATCGCGAACGTCACCGTCAATCGCACAGCGAGCCGCTGCCCGACGCTCGCCGAGCGCAGGTACAGCATGCCCTTCGACGCCGTTGATCTGCTGCTCGAGCGGCGCGGCAACGGTCTCAGCGATCCGTCGCGGCAGTTCGCGCCGGGGTAGAACGTCGTACACGCTCGACCTCGGGCGGCAGGATGTCCGGGTACGGCGATGACCGGCAGCGCACGGAACGCCGCGAGCCCGGCGATCACGATGAATGCCGAGACGACCGACGCGAAGATCGGCCGGTCGATGAAGAAGCGCGAGATCACCGCGCTCGGCTCCACCGCCGGCGTCGCGGGCGCGAGCCTCGGCGGTACGGGTGCCGGGCTTTGCGGGGATTCACGACCTTGACGGCCACACCCGGCTGCACCTTGAGCACGCCTTCGACGATCACGCGCTCACCGCCGGTGAGTCCCTCCGTGATGATCGTCTGCTCGCCGAACGCGCGACCGAGCACGACGGGGCGGAGCTCCACCACCTGGCCCTCGCCCACGACCCAGACAAAGCTGCCGTTGTTGCTGGTCATCACGGCGCGCCTCGGCAGCGACACCGCCGCCATCAGCGACACGCCCGACAGACGCACGCTGACGAACTGGCCCGGCAGGAGCGCCACGCCCGGGTTCGGCAGGACGGCGCGCGCGCGTACGGTTCCCGAAGTGGTGTCGACGGCGTTGTCGATGAAGGTGAGCGTGCCGGGGTGGCGTGCTCGCCGCCGTTGTCGAGCACGAGGCGAACGGTCGGCGGCTGGTTGCTCGTGAGCGCGCTGCGCAGCAGCGCCGCCTCGCTCTCGGCGATCGAGAAATCGACGTACAGCGGGTCGGTCTGGACGATGCGCGTGAGCAGGCTCGAGTCCTCTCCCGCCGTCACCAGGCTGCCCTCTGAACGCTCCTCGCGGCTCGCCAGGCCACTGATGGGCGCGCGGACCTCGGTATAACCAAGCTCGAGCTGGGCGGTACGCAGCCGCGCCGCTGCGCGGCGGCGACGTTTGCTTCGCACGATCTCGAAAGCCGATACCGCCGCGTCCCTCTCGCGCCGACTGACCGCACTTTTCTCGAACAAGGGCACGAGTCGGTCGCGATTGCGGCGTGCCTCGTCGCGCTGAGCGACCGCGACCGCGAGCTCCGCCCGCGCCTGTGCCGCGGCGGCACGGAACGGCTCTGGATCGATGCGGAACAGGACCTCACCCTCGCGGACCCGCTTGCCCTCCTCGTAAAGGCGCTCGAGCAGGATCCGCGCTCACGCGCGCGCGCACCTCGACCTCGCGCGAGCCGCAGTTGCGGCCGCTGTAGCTCGAGCTGGATCGGCACTTCGCCTCGCGAGACCGAGGTCACCACGACCTCGGGCGGCGGCGGCGTCATCTGCGCGGAGCTGTCGCCGCCGCAGCCCGCCACGAGCGAACTCCGCAGCGAGCAGTGCCCGCCGGGAGATGTCTTCGAACGACGATGGCTTCCATGATTGGGTGGCCCTCGAGGGCGCCGGCGGTCCGTTGCGAGACCGTACCTGGCGCCGTTTCAGCGGGTGGGAATCTGCGCACAGGCCTCGTCCGCGAGACGCAGCAGTTCCTGGACGATGAGCTCGCGCTGTTCCTCCGTGAACGGCGTCAGGCGCCAGACCTCGCCGAGCATCAGTCCATCGACCGCCAGCATGATGACTGCGCTGCGCGCGAAGCAGCTGCCCGATGCGGTGAGCTGTGCGACGCTGCTCGGCATAACGGCGCGCGCGCCATCGAGCAGCGCCGGGTTGTTGGCCGCCGCCGCCAGGAGCGCCGCACCGAGATCCTCACGGCCCAAGCGTCGCTTGAGCACCCCGAGGATCAACGCTTTCAGCCTGCTCGACGTTTGGTCCGACGGCAGCTGCTCGAGTTCCCGCGCGCAGCTCTCGTCGAGATCGTCGCAGTGCCGCTCGATCATCGCCGCCAGCAGCGCTTCCTTGTTCGGATAGTGATAGAGCAGCCCGCCCTTGCTCACGCCGGCGGCCTGCGCCACCGCGTCGAGCGTCAGGTTGCTGGCGCCCTGATGAGCAACCAGTTGCTCCGCTGCATCGAGGATGCGATCGCGAGCAGCAGCGGGCAATGCGGGCGCTGTGGCTTGCATGGAACTGGTCTCTGGAGCAGTCGGGGGATGCGACTATACCTGTCTGGACAGTTCAATGCAAGTCGGACTCAGACGGTGCCCTCTCTCTGGAGGCCGATATGACAGCAATATCGGGGATTTATCCCGGCCTGTGGCTCGACGGCTGGGTATTTCCAGCAAGGCCGTCGTCGCACGCCACCAGGCGACCGTGCCCATCCTGACAGTCCTGTTATCGGGAGATGTCGCATTACGCGGCGCCGTGCGGATGCCGGCGTAGTACCGCTTGCCCGGAAGCCGCGGCCGCCAATCCTCGCTGCGGTCCTGCCTGGAAGCCGAGCTCAGCACGAGGAACGCCACCGTGATCGCTTACGCAGATGCCAATGGCCGCTGGCGCGCGCCGCGAGGGTTCTAACTGGTCTGGTCGCAGCCTGGAGTCTGATCGGTTGCGGCAACGGCGGGACGCTACTCCGCCTCGGAAGGCGACCCCAGCTCAGGTGCCCCCGCCAGCACCCAGACCCACAGTGGGCAGTCGCTCGACGGACGCTACGTGGGCACCGTGACGCATCGGCGCCGCGAGCTTCTTCGCCAACGCATTGCTGACACAGCGATGGCGCGCTGCGCCTCTACGTCGGTAAACGCCGGCTCGAACAGCGGCGCGCTGCCACGCTCGAAACCGGGCGGGTCGGCCCAGTTCGTCGGCGAGGTGCGGGCCGCGGCGACGGGGATCTCGGGTACGGGGCGCGTCTTCGGGCAGGACTGCGCACCGCCCGACGTCGCTGCCTTCATGCAGCGGCACTGCATCAGCCAAGCGCCAGCCTCACCCTCAGTTCCGAAGAGCTGCGGGGCGAAATCGAGGTGATGACACCCGAAGGGCCTGAAACCTGGTCGCTCGATCTGGAGGGCCTGGAGCAACTACTACGAGTTGCCGGCGGGGCATGAGGAGTCTTGCAGGGCAGTTCCAGGAGGTACTGGCCGAGTTCGAGCGGGACGGCGATGTGATCATCAACATCGACGGCGCCGGGCAGCTTCTTCTTCCAGGGAGCGAGCTCCGGTTGCACGGGCAACGGCGACGTATCGCCACACCTGGACGGTCAAGCGAACGTCTACGACGTTACCCTGACGATCGCGAGCTGCGACGCGGCCTACGCGCATTTGAACGGCGCTTACTTCGGGCTCGCGACCACGACTCCCAGCAGCTACTGGGACTACGACTCGCTGCTGCGGGTGTGGCTGTCGACCCGCGATGCCGACGCGGCGCCCGCGGCCGCTTGTACGATGCTGGCTGAACCGCGTAGCGAACCGGACGGTGATGTGGCCCGCCTGATCGGACAATCGCCCACTTCCGTCAGTAGCCGCGGGCGCCGAGTCCCTTTAGCACGACGCGAAACACCTGGCGGATGGCGGGACCGCTGGCGTCGCTCGGGGCGAAGTAGAGCCGCGAGGCGGTGATGTCCATGATCATGTGCACGCCGAGCTCCACGTCGGTGTTCCTGGGCAACTGCCCGCGCTCGATCGCGCGCCGCAGGATGACGCGCACCGGGTCGTAGCGCCGCTCGATCAGCGGATCGAGGACTTCCGCAAGCGCCGGCGCCTCGGCCCGTGCCGCGACGAGCTTCGGCATCACGCCCTTGAGTTCGCCGCGACGCAGGTTCCGCATCGACTGGGCGTGCAGATCCATGAGGTCCTCGAGCACGTCGCCGCTGTCGTGCGGAATCAGCACCGGCCAGCGGTTGAAGGCCGCGACGATGAGGTGCTCCTTGGTCGGCCAGCGGCGGTAGATCGTCGACTTGCTGGCGCGGGCGCGCGCCGCGACCCGGCTCAGCGTCAGCCCGGAAAGCCGCGTTCGCGCAGCAGCCGCGATGTCGCGGTGATGATGGCCTTCTTCCGAAGCGACGCTTCTCGGGCGCCCTGGTCCGGGTTTCTTTCGCACGGTCAAACGCTCAACCTCCGAACTCGCGGCGCAGCTCGCGCCGCAGCGGTTTCCCCATGTCGTTGTATGGCAACTGGTCGCGGAGCATGACGCGCTCCGGCACGCGTGAGCCCCGCAGTCGCGCGCGCACCCATTCCCTGCAGCTCCGCCGTGCTCACGTTCCGTCCGGAAACGCGAGCACCACCGCCGCGCCGACGGTCTCGCCCCACTCCTCGCTCGCGATGGCGAAGACCGCGGCATCGGCCACGGCGGAATGCTCGCGGAGCACGGCTTCGATCTCGCCGGGGGAGATGTTCTCACCGCCGCGCACGATGCACATCGTCGGCGCGTCCATCGAGGTACACGTATCCCGCCGGGTCGATCCAGCCGCGATCGCGGGTCGCGAACCAGCCGCCGTCGTCGAGCTGGCTGCCGGTTCTCGCGATACTCGCCGGACACCTGCGCGCCGCGGACGAAGACGAGCCCGGGCCGACCTGCACCGAGCACCTCCCCGCCTCGTCCCGGATCTGGACCTCGACCGCGGGCAGCGGCCGGCCGACCGAGCCCAGACGTGCCCGCACGTCGGAGTCCTCGCTGGTCATGGCGGCGCGATGATCCTCCGGACCGAGCAGGCAGATCGTCGAGCTGGTCTCGGTGAGGCCGTACGCATTCGTGAAGTCGACCGCGGGGAAGTGCCGCATCGCGCTCTCGATCACCCCAGCCGGCATGCTGCCGCCCCCGTACGCGATCGCGCGCAACGTCGAGGGCGGCGGCTCGCCCGAGCGCTGCTGTTGCGCGACGATCCGCGCGAGCATGGTGGGAACCAGGAACGCCTGTGTCGCGCGCTCGGCGGCGGCAACTTCGAGCCACGCGGCCGCGTCGAACTCGGGCAGGATCACCATGCGCCGCCCGGCATAGGTCGAGCTCAGGAGCGCCGCGACCCCGGCGACGTGATACGGCGGCACCGAGATCAGGGCAGCCTCCTCGTCGCTCGCGCCGCCGAACTCCACGGTCGCAAGCACGTAGGCGCTCAGGTGGCCGTGGCGCAGCACGGCAGACCTGGTGCACCGGTCGTGCCGCTCGTGAAGAGCTGGACGGCGACCGCGTCCGGGTCCAGATCACCGGCGCAGACCGGCGCGGGTCCCGCGGTCTCATCGCGCAGCAGCATGTCGCTGTGGATCGCCAGCGTCCCGGCGGGCAGCCGCAGATCCTTAACCTGCGAAGGCGCAGCAACGATCAGCGGTGCGTCGAGTCGTGCAAGCAGCGACTCGATCTCGCCGCGGCTCAGGCGATAGTTGATCGGGGCGTAGGGCAGCTCGGTCCGCGCCGCGGCATACATCGCCACCGCCGCCGCTGGACCGTTGACGTCGAGAAACGCGATCGAGCCGGCGCCCTGTTCGCGCAGCCGCCGCTCGGCGGCCGCGGCGAGCCTGCGAAGCTGGTCGTACGTGAGGCTTCGTCCGGAGCAGCACACGGCGGTGCGCATCGGCCACGTGTCCGCGGCCATGTCGAGGCGGGATCGCGGTGTTCATCGCGCTCAGTCCGACGAGGGCAGCGCCTTCGCCTGCTTGACCGGCATCGCGACGCGCCGTCGAGGGCGAGCGACCCGTCGCCTCCCCGCGTGCACAGCACCTCGACGCGGTCGGCCGCATCGACGTAGCGCTTTCCTACCAGCGTGCCCTGGGTGTGTGCGGGTGAAGCCGAACCGCCGGCCGGAGTTGCCTCGTTGATGCCCAGCATTTCGACGCCGCCGCAGGCGAGTACCGCGTCGAGCGACGGCGCCCGGATGACCATGATCTCCGTCCCGCATACGGCGCTCTTGAGGCGCAGACCGGGTTTGAGGGTCTTCATGCCTGCGCCTGCTCAAGCGTGCGCCCGACGACCAGCGATCCGGCCCACGTCCCCATGCGCGCGAAGAGCTCGTCGACGGACGGAAACACGAAAATGGCTGTGGCCCGTGCTCGGGAGCTCGGAGTACCGAAGACTGCGGGACTGCGCGGAAAACTCGCGGCCAGCTCGCGCGCCGGTCCGCAGAGATCGCTGTACGCCGGCGGCGGCAGCGCGGGCACATCGACGCACGCCGCCTCTGGGCGCCGAGCTGCCGGAATGATGAGCGAACACCGCCACCGTCGCGAGCAGCGGCGCTCGGCAGCCGCGTAAGGCCTGCAGCGCCCCCGGGTCGGCGCGTCCGCCGTAGATCTCGCGTCCGCGGCCCTCCACGTCGAGGCACCGGATACGGATCGGCGTACCAGCGCTCGGCGAGCCGGATCGCGTTGGCGCGCGCGCCGGCTGGATCCCCGGCGTACTTGCGCAGCCCTCCTCATCGAGCGCCGCAACGAGCCCGCCGGTGCCGAAGCCGAGCAGCGCCAGCGCGTCGTAACTGCGCTCCGCGGCCTGCTGGAACAGGACCAGGAGTGCGCCCACCAGAATGGCCGACGCCGATGCTCACGAGATCCCGCAGCGGCGGCAGGGACGCGATGAGGCTCCCCGCGCGCAGCCTGGCGCACACCGTGTCGTGCAGCCTCGCAAGTGCCCGCGCGTGTACGTCCGCGGTCAGCTCAGAAGCCCGCGTCGGGGCCGCGGTGCTGCCGCCGATCCCGAGCGGATCGATCGCGATCGTGATGCAGCCGCGCTCGGCCATCTGCACGGCAAAAGCTGAATCGTGTGCCGCCACCGGCGCGCAGATCGCGATAGGCACGATCGAGGCCGCCACCCGGCACGCTGAAATACGTACCAGCGGTGGATCGGCGAGCCGCCCGGCCTCAGGCGGACGGTGTACGGTCACGGCGAGCGCGGCGTCGGGCTCCGTCGTCGAACACGCGCCCCGACCGGGATGAGATGTTCCCTCGCGGATCATGCCTGCCCCCAGTATCGCGCCCGCCATCGCGCAGGACACGAGCGCATGCTCGACGTTCGCTCCAGGCACCTGGTTGACGGGCCGTGCCGCGCACCTGGCGCACCGCCTCGGTGATGATGTTGTTCATGCCGTGGATGTACGCCTCGCCGATCAGTCCGCCGTTCGTATTGACCGGCAGGCGCACCGCCGAGCTCGATGTTGCCGTCGCGCACGAAATCCTTCGCCCGCCGCGCACCGCAGAAGCCGGAACCCCTCGAGCTGCTTCAGAACCTGGGAGGCGTAAACGCGTCATAGAGCATCGCGACCTGCATGTCCCCGGGCGCCAGTCCCGAGCGCTGCGTAGATCCAGCGCGCGGTTCCGATTGGCCTCCGGCATCACCGTCAGGTCCGCGTGGTAGTAATTCGAGATCACCTCCGACCTCGTGCGAGGATCGACTGCGCGGCTGCGAGGACACGCACACGGCGGCTGACGCAGATCGCGCGCGCGTTCGAGGCTCGTCACGACCGGCGCCACCCCGCCGTCGCTCTCCTGGCAGCAGTCGAGCAGCCGCAGCACAGGCTCGACGATCCAGCGCGACTGCTGGTGTTCCTCGAGCGTGATCAGGCGCCGTAGAACCACGCCGCCGGGTTGGTGGCCGCGTGCCGGCGCTTGCGCCACCGAGACGTGCGCGAGATCGCGATTGGTGACGCCGAAGGTCGCCATGTAATGCTGCGCGCGAGCGCTTCCCAGCTCGCCGGCGTCTGCGCGCCAAAGCGGCATGCACCAGAGCAGCGAGCCGGGTGCCGGCGCCGGCGATGTTCACCAGTGCCGCCGCCCTGCGGCACGATCGGCTGGCCGAAGCGGTACGCGGAGCGCTCGTTCATCGCGCGCCAGATCAGCACGATGTCCGCGAGGCCCCGACTCTGACCACGGCCATCGCGCCTGTGCGACGTGTGGCCACCGAGCGCGGCGCCGCCGCCCGGTATCCGCGTCGCATAGGCGAGGTCGCGAACCCCGAGGCACCGCGAGAGACCGATCTCGTCCGAGCTGTCGAGCGTAAAGGTGATCATCCCGTCGACATCCGCGGGATCGATGCCTGCATCCTCGAGTGCAGCCCGCGAGGCCTCGGCGGCGAGCTGCAGCTCGCTGCGCCCGGAATTCTTCGAGAACTCGGTGCTGCCCGATCCCGACGATCGCGGCGCCGCACGCTGCGTTTCATGTTGCGCGCCCTGGCTGCCGGAATACGGGCACGGCGTGCCCGCCGCGGGTCGGTGCGAAGGCCACCTCCACCGGCAGCAGACCGATCGCGAGCTCCGCCGTATCCACGCCTTCCAGGTCTCGAGACCAGCGCGTACGCCTTCATCGAGCGCAACCAGCACCACCACCGGCGGCTCGGCGAAAGCCCGATCGAGCGCCGGATGCCGCGGCACGATCCACGACAGGAAACTCGTCCGCGGCCGGAGAGCTGTCACCGTCTCCGCGCTTCGTGCCCGCGGCAATGCGGACAGCATCGGCCGCGGCGGATGCCGAAGCCGCGCGCAGCTCCGGCAACGCTCGCAGCTAGACTGCTCGCCGCTGGTCGGCCCCCTCCCAGAAGAAAGCGGCGTCGGCGGTGTAGACCGGATCGGGAGCGCGTGGGCGTGTCGCTCATTCCGTACGTCGCCGCCGGTTTTGCGACTTCCCAGGGCTTGCGCCGACGCGTCGGTGACCGTCATCGCCCGGACGCGCCATTCGAGGTAGCAGTCGGCGCAGAGTTCAGTCGATCTCGGCGGTCGTGAGTCCAAGCCCGCGAGCGAGCTCGCGGCTGTGCTGGCCCACGATCAAGGGCGGTCCCTGCACTCGCGCCGAGGTTTCACGGAAAGTGCGAACGCAGCGCCGATCTGGTCGCAGGCGACCCACGAACGGATGCCGATGCGATACGACCCACCCGCGCCGTCTGAACTCCCCGTCGTCATGCAGACCACGAGCTGCGAACCCGGGATCGCAGATCTGCAGCCGAACGCCGGCTGCGCGTCCAGCTGGCCAGACCAGTCGCGCTGGCCGCCGCCGCGCGTCGAACTTCTCGCGCAAGCAGGTCCAGCAGCGCCGCGTCATTCAGGCGCGCGCCGCCTCGTCTCAGCGAAGCGCGCGTCCGCGGCGAGGGCTGGCGTCCCGATCCGCAACACAGAGACGATCCCAGTGCTCCTCGGTCGCCGCGACGATGCACACAACCAGCCCGTCGTGCCATCGTTCGGTATGACCGCGTCGGCGGCGCTGAGATACCCGAGCTGCACCGTCGTCGATCGCGGTACGCTCGAAGCCGGAGTCCGTCCGGTCGGGCGACGCGCGTGGAGGTGTTCAGGAGCTGCCGCATTGACGATCGAGGTGTCGCAGAATCTGCCCCCTGCCCGTCCGGCTCGCGGTGATAGAGCGCCTGGATGATCGCGATCGCCGACAGGAAGCCGTTGCCCGTGTCACCGAAGGCTGCAGAAGCTCCACAGGGCTTGCCGCCGCGGCCCATGCCGCCGTCCTCGTACTGCACGCCCGCAAGGCAGCCGCGCCGGTCTGGTCGTTGCCCGGGCAGCTCCGGCGCAGCGGCCCCGGTCTCGAAGCCGCGCGTGTGACAGTAGACGAGGCGCGGGTTCAGTTTCTTCAGCGACTCTCGTAAGTCGATCCTCGAGCCGCTTCGGCCGCGTCGTAGCGCATGTTCGTGCTGCCGACACGTCCGTGCGCGCTCGGCGACCAGCGCGCAGCAGCACCTTCATCGCGCGCGGATCCTTGAGATTGAGCGCGATGCTCCGCTTGCTCGCGATTCGGCCAATGTAGGCGATGTGATTCGAGTGCCAGTACAGTGTCGTAGAGGGCGTTTATCTTGATGACGTCGGCGCCGCAGGTCCGACAGGATCTGCGTGCCATACGGCCCGGCGATTGCAAGCCCAAGATCGAGGACGGTGATACCGGCGCAGAGCGGGCGCGGCGGAGCCGCGCCTGCTGCGCCGGCGGCACCGCCTGCCACGGGGCCGCGGGCGACGGAGCCGCCGCGCGTGCGCCTGCGCTCCGCCTCGGCGCGGACCTCATCGGTGTGCTACCGCCGCCGCGCGGTGCCGGGCGGCGGATCGCAGCGGGGTTCGCGCAGCTGGTACGTCGTGCCGACCTGGCCGCACGTGTCCGGTCTGAGCTCCGGGTCGTCGATTTCCGACGCACGCGAACCGTCCGCAGAAGAAAGCGGATCCACAGAGCGCCTCCCGGTGGACGCGCACGGCCTGGATGGTCATGCCGGCGTGGTAGCGGCCGCGTCGACCCATGCCTGTGCGGGGAACTTTCGGACGGCCTCGGCGAGGATCGGCTGGTAATGGTGCATCATGCACCCAGCAACTCCTCCGGGCCCAGTGCCGAAGCGGTCCGGATCGTTCTGCGCCTTGGAGATCGGGTGGTGGCGTTCAGCGTCTCGCCGGCGCGATGCGGCTGAGGATAAAGCGCGGGTTCGGCACCCAGTTGTGGATCCAGCGGCCGTCCGCCGCACTGGAAATGAGCCCTGTGGCGCGCGCGCGCCGAGGATCCAGCTGTCGAACATCGGCGTCTGGGCTTCTCCGCGCGCTTGCCACGACGCCGCTGCGCAGACCAGCGCGCCCTGCAGCAGGGAGGTCTCGACCCATTGCCGCCGCGCCCGGTGATTTCGCGCGCGCGCGCAGGAGCGCGCGTTGGATCGCGATGGTGGCGGCGAAGAACGCGCCGAGGCTCGGCCAGTCGAGCGCCGGAATATCGGTCCCGGGCGCGGCGGTCCCTGCACACTCCACTCTGCAGGATTTCGAGGCTCCGGCAATGGATCGTCGGCCGCCGGCCCGATGTGATTGATGGCGCCTCATGGGCCAGCCGCGTTGCCTCGAGGGTGCAGCCCGGTGCGCGCGGCCAACGATGAGTGTCGTCAGCCGGGGCGCTCGGGAATGCGCGGTTGCCTACCGCGGCCGGCTGTGCGCCGTGATCGAGGCGGTAGATGAGCCGCACCGGAGTTTACTTCTGTGCAGCCAGCAGGGCGTGGTCGATGCCGAGCCGCGCTGTGCAGGCACCGGGTGCGAAGCTGACAAGGAAGGATGCCGGCGCCGTGCGCGAGCGCGAGCAGAGCGGTCGCGGTCGGCCGCAAGCGGCTTCAGGATCCCGAGCACCGCGCTGGCGCCGCCGCGCTGCCAGGTTCGATATCCTTCGAGCTGGGTGCGGAACGGATCGCTGCGCCTGGCGGCTCGGTGCGCGTGACCGCCGCGCCGTGATCCGCGGTAGCATGCGATAACGCCACGGGGCCGGCGATGCGCCCCCACGAGAGGTCGAGGACGCTGAGCCCCTCGAGCACCCTGCACCCGGCATCGGGAATCAGCTCCGCGAAGGCCGAAGGTGCGCAGGATTGCGCTCTCGCTCGTGATCTTTCTTCGTCAGATCGGCGTCCCGGAGATGCAGGCCATCTGCTGAACTGCGCTCGGCGCCACGACCTTGACTGGGAATTCAGCCAGCAAGGTGGCCGAATTGGCGGGACAGTCGGTCGACCGGTGCACCGGCAGATCCCGGGGCCAGGAAGAACTTGTACGCCGCTGCGAGCCGCGTTGGGCTCGTACATGAAGCAGCGTCGCGCCCGTCTGCCGCTGCTTGAAGTACTCGCTGTCGCATTGACGGCTTCAGCCACCCGGAGACGTGTGGTGCTGGATTACGCATGCGCGGGATCCAGCACTTTGGTCTCAGAGAAGAAAAACGGCAGCCAGCCGAGCCCGCCGCTCCACCAGGATCACGCGCAGCTTGGGAAAGCGCTCGAGCCACGTGCTGGTGGAGAATCCAGAACAGGATCGGCTCGGCGAGCGCGACCGCCGGCATCGCGGTGAAGATGCCCTTCTGCGGCGTCAGGTCGCGGCGGAACTGCGTCCCAGAGCGAAGCGCGGAGATCGAGGTGATTGAGCACCGTGATCCCGAGATCGCCGAGCGTGCCCACAGCGGGTCGTAGCGCGCGCCAGTGCACGTCCGGCAGGCCGAACTCGCTCGGGAAGGGCGTGATCTGCACGCAGCGCGCGCCACGCTTGGCGAAGCCGGTGCGACTTCCTCGACCGCGAAGTCCACGTCGAAGAGCTGGATCTGGTAGGCGGTCAGCAGCCGCTTCGGATCGAGCGAAGCGAAGTCCGCCATCCCGTCGTGGGTGTAACCGGAGAGCGCCTCCTTCCAGTCGCTGCCCCGTGAGTCCCGGGTGCAGTGCACTGGAGCCCTGACCTCCGGGAAGATCACCTCCGCCTCGACACCGTCCTTGTCCATTGCGGCAAGCTTGCCGTGCGGCTCGAAGTGTCCGGGATCGCGCGCGGCCTCCGGATCGACAGAAGTCCTCGAGCTCGAGGTTCTTCTGTCCGCCGCGGAGCTCAGGTGGCATCGAAGATGGACTGCTTCTTTACCGCCTCGTCCCAGACCGCGTGCAGGCGGTTCGGCAGCCGGGCCTTTACCCAGTCATCCGTGAAGTGCACGTGCGAATCGGCGGAAATCAGGCGCCTCGGTGACGGGGGCGATGCTGGACATGGAGGGTTCTCCTGCGTGGTGGCCGCGGTCGCCCAGCGCATGTTCCTCGGCGCCAGGCGCGGCCGGGCCATTGTCCTCGACCCGCGCGAGTCGGGTCAGATTAGAAGTACCGGGAGTACCGGTTCGAGTCGCGATGGCGGATTAGACCGATGGATACCGAGGACGACGCTGCTGCGCTCGACGCGCCGAGCTGGGCCGCAAAGCTGCTGAGCGACCTCGGCGCGGGCGATGCCGCGCCGCCGGCCGGACCGGTCCTGCACACCCTGCCCTGCGCTGGGCCGAGTGCGGCGCGATGGCGCTCACCGGACACCGCGACGGTCCGCCGCCTCATGTGTCCGGTGCCGCTAGCCTCCTGCGCCGATGGCGCCGTGCTCGCGATCGCGGCGATCGCCGGCTCGCCCGCCGGCGTGCTGCCGCGCGGCGGCGAACTGCTCGCCGAGCGCGCAGCGCTCGGCGGTCTCAGTCGTAACGGTCGCATCGCGCCCGGCGGTGCCTGCCGTCTGCTCGACTGCGCCGACGGCCGCATCGGCGCCCACGCTCGCGCGGGCCTACGACTGGGCCGCGCTGCCTGCCTTTCCTGGGCGAGCAATGGCACGGGCCGGACCACGGAGCAACGGAAGACGGTTGGCAGGCCGTGACCAGGGCCGTAGCCGCAATGCCCGGTCGACGAGCTCGTCGAGCGAGGCCGACTGCTGTCGCTCGCCAGTCGCCGCGGACCGCCTGCCCTGCCAGACCGGCACCCGGCTGGTTCGCGACCGACTGCGAACAACCGGCAGCGCGACGCGGCCCGGAACAGTCGGCTCGCTGGTCGTGGATCTCTCCTCGCTCTGGGCCGGGCCGCTCTGCACGCACCTGCTTCACCTGCTGGGTGCGCGGTGTCGTGAAGGTCGAGAGCAGCACGCGACGCGGACGGCGCACGCGCGAGGCAGCGCGGGCGTTCTTCGACCTCCTGAACCGCGGCAAGGGCGAGCCTCACGCTCGATCTCGACACGATGAGCGGACGCACGACCGGCTTCAGGCGGCTGCTCCGCTCAGGCGGATATCGTCGTCGAGGCGTCGCGGCCGCGGGCGCTCGAGCAGCTCGGCATCGACGCGGCGGGAATTCTGCGCCAACGGACGCGCGCTCACCTGGATCAGCCTGACCGGCCACGGCGCGCGCCGCGCCCGAAGGGCGACTGGATCGCGTTCGGCGACGACGCCGGGGTCGCCGCAGGCCTTGCAACCGTGATGCGGCACGCGGCCGGCGAGCCGGTCTTCTGCGGCGACGCGATCGCCGATCCGATGGCCGGCATGCATGCCGCGCTCGTCGCCTGGTGGAGCCACCGAACGCGGCGGTGCGCGCCGCATCTCGCTTTCGCTCGCCGGCGTCGTCGGACATTGCGTCGAGTCGAGCGGGTCGCTCGGAACCGGATCGCGCTGCGTGAGCGCCAGGCGCGGTGGAATGCCGTGCTGCGCGCGCTGCAGGTAGCACGGTGTACCCACCCACGGTGCGCACCGCCCAGCCGGCACGCACGCGTCCGGTACCGGCGGTTTTCGTATATCATCCGGGCGAATCCCGCCCAGCCTGAAACTCCCGCGAGGATCATCGATGGCCACGCCCGAGACCGCCGTGCTCGGGATCCACCGCAGGTCCGCGGGATCCCGCTGATCGGCAATACCCTCGACATGGCGAAGGATCCGGCGGAAGTTCTTCGTCGATTGTTACCGCTCATACGGCCCGGTGTTCCGAATCAAGGTCATGGGCAACACCTACTACGGTGCTGGCTGGCGCCGAGGCCGCGAACTTCATGGGCACGCGCGCGGGCGCGACTCACTGCGCCTCGAAGGAGTTCTGGCAGGGGTTGGTCAACGAATGGGGCGCGAGCAAGGCCTGACCGGCGAAGACGGCGAGACGCACAACAAGTTGCGCGCCGTATTGCGCCACGGCTACTCGAAGGAGTCCGTCGCCGGACGCTACGACGAACCTCGTCGCGATCACGAGATTCGGTGATCGACCGCGACTGGCCTACAGGCGCAGCTGGTTCCGGTCCTGCAGAACATGCAATACGTCGTCACCGAGCAACTCGGGGGCGATCCTCACCGGCACCTCGCCACGTGAATACGTGGCCGACATACGCACCGACCATCCTTTACATCCTGAACATCCTGGTCACGCGTCAGCGGCGCCGAAGTTCCTGCTCAAGGACCCCGCGCTATCGCCACGCGAAAGAGCGCGTCTCGGAGCTCGGCCGACGGATGATCGCCGAGTATTACGCGACCCGGGCCGAGCGCCGGCCCGAGAACCGTAACCTGGTCGACGAACATCATGGAGCGCACGAGCGCGATCCCGATCTGATCCCGGCGAGCGACCTGATCCTCCTGAGCCTGACCAGGACCGTTCGTTGCCGGCCTCGACACCGTCGCAAATACCACGGCCGCGTTCATCTACGCCGTGCTCAAGCACCGGCCAAGTCCTGGAGCGCGTGCAGCGCGAAGCCGATGCGCTCTTCGCCGCCGGGACGATCGGACCGGAGGACCTGCGGCGCATCCCGGCGATCGACGGGGCGATCATGGAGGCCATGCGGCTGTATCCGATTGCGGTTGCGCAGATGCGCACGGCGACGCGCGATTTCGAGTTCCTGGGCCATCGCATCCGGGAGGGTGAGCTGCTGTTCGTCGCGACCAGCGTGCCGCACTTCATGGCGGAGTACTTCCCGAACACCGGATGTCTTCGACATTGATCGCTACGAGAAGCCGCGCGCGGGGCACCTCAAACCCGGCGTCTATTCACCCTACGGCCGCGGTCCACACACCTGCCTCGGAAAATCGCTTGCGGAAGTGCAGATGGCGATCTCGATGGCACGGCTGTTCTACCGCCTCGATCTGGCGCTCGAGCCCGCCGACTACGTGCTCGAGACCAAGACCCTGCCCACGCCCGGTCCCAGCATGAAGTTCAAGGTCCGCGTCCGCGGCCGGCGCAATCCGGGTACGACCCAGATCGCGCGATAGAAGAGTTACAACCAGCGTCACTGAGTGCCTTCGGCGCTGGCTGACCTCAGGATCACGGGTGCTGAGGCACAGAGCAGCGGAGTGCGCCGGGTGTGGCATCCGAATTCCAGGTATCGCCGACAATCATCCACTTCCCGTCCCTTCGCTGAAACAGCGTCACCAATTTCCCGCCGTCCACCACCACACCGGCCTTGTCCGTAACCTTGTAGGTCTTCCACTGCCACGCGAGATCGCATCGACGCAACGACATCGCCCATCGGTTCGTCCTCGACCGGTGAGTCCCGCCGCTGAGAACTCCGCAACTGTCTTGACGAAGTACTCGCTGATCGCAGCTGTTTCCATGCACTGCGCGCTGACCCGGAGCGCTCAGCACGGCATCCTCGGCGTAGAGTGCAGCGACCGCCGCAGTATCGCCGGCGTTGTAGGCGTTCTTCCAGGCAATGCTGACGGCCTCGACTGCCGCCTTGTCCGCAGTCGTATCTGCCGGCGGCGTATTTCTGACACAGGCCGCCAGCGCACAGCGAGGCTCGCCGCGAGGATCAGCGGCTTTCCGAGAGCTGAACATTGGATCTCTCCGTTCCTGGCGCCGGAGCCGAACTCTCAGCCGAGGGCTTTCTCGATCAGCTTGCGATAGGTCTTCGAGTACGGCGGGAAATTGAACGTCGTGTCGAGGAGCCCGAGCGGCTGTTCGACCACCGATCGCGCGTTCGAGAATCTCACGGAACCCCGCCTCGCCGCCGATGCGCCCGGTCCCGGAGGGCCCGACGCCGCCGAACGGCAGGCGCGGGTTGGTCCCCGGACTGAATGAGGTTGTGATTGACCACCGTGCTGCCGGCGCTGGTGTGCGCGAGAAAACCAGTCGATCGCGGCGCGGTCCTTGGCGAAGACATAGAGCGCGAGCGGCTTGCTCCTGCGGCGCACGATCTCGACCGCCTCGGCGCGCGCTCCCGCCAGGTGATCACCGGCAGGATCGGCGCGAAGATCTCCTCCCGCATCACCAGCATGTCCTCGGTCACGCCGGTCAGCAACGGTCGGCGCCACGTGTGCGATCCGCCGCACGCGTCTCGCCGCCGACCGCCACGCGCGCACCCTTCGCCCGCGCATCGTCGAGCAACGCGCCTGCACGCGCGGGCGAAATGCGCATCGTTGACGATCCGCAGCAGCTCCTTCGACTGGTCGAAGCCCGCGACCCTCCGGCGTCGTACATTCTTGCGAAACGCCGTCCACGAGCGCGGCGACGAACTCGTCGTGCCGCGACTCGTGCACCAGCGCGTAGTCGGGCGCGACGCACACCTGCCCGGCGTTGGCCGCACGGCCCCACGCGATCTTGAGCGCGGCGTTGTCCAAGCGCGGCCGACGCATCGACGATCGCCGGGTTCTTGCCGCCCATCTCCAGGGTCACGCCCGCAAAAATGCTAGCGGCGGCCGCCTTCATCACGAGTCGGCCGACGCGCTGCCACGCCCGTGTAGTACACGTGATCGAATGGCAGCGCGAGCAGCGCCTGCGCGACCTTCGGCCCGCCCTCGGAAGCACGGCGAATTCCTCCGGAGGAAACTCGGCCTCGATGACCTCGCGCAGCACGGCCGCGCTCGCCGGCGCGAGCTCGGAGGGCTTGAGCGCAAAGGCGTTCCCCGCCGCGATCGCGGCGATCGCCGGGACTATCCTGATGCACACCGGCGCGTTCCAGGTCGAGAGGTTGAGGAACCACGCCCTTGGGTTCGTGCAGCACGTAGCACTTCTTGCCGAGCGTCGCCGCGGAGTTGCGCACCCGCCGCGGTCGCATCCAGCGCGCGACGTTCTTCACCGCGAAATCCGTCTCCGCTCTTGATCATCACGAGCTGCGCGGCGACGTCGAAGATCGCAGGCCTTTAGCTCCTCCCACGCCGCCTCGTAGAAGCGCTTGCGGTCTCGCGAGCACGGCCGAGTTGAGCCGTCGCAGCCGATCGGCGCGTTCTGGCGGCGGTCGAGAGTGCAAGCGTCCGGCTCCCGCTCGCGCAGCAGCCGCGAACCGTGCGGGCAGATCCCTGCATCGTGGTGCTCACTGGATGTTGAACTGCCTGGCGATCAGCCGCTCGAAGGCGGACTCCGACAGCAGTCGCTGCATCAGCGGCAGCAGCTTCACTTCCTTACTCGACCATGTAGCGGGGCTTCAAGGTCGGCACATCGACCAGTGCCGTACCTCTCGTCCGTGATGACATCCGGATCGTTCGAATCGAGCAGCCGCCTGCCGAGATCGTCGGTGATCGGGCGGATCTTCGCTTCATAGCGCCGCCCTGATTTCCGGCGGCGTGCGCTCCCAGATCCGCGGCCGTGCCCTCGACGGGGTTTGCGGTCATGCCGGTCGCGACGGCGCCCGGCTCGATCGAGGTCGCCTGGATGCCAGCAGCGAAAGCTCGTAGCGCAGCGTGTTGGTCATGCCCTCGACGGCGTATTTCGACATGTTGTAGATCGCCGAGCACGGCAGCGGCACGCGGACCGCGCCCGAGGCGAAGTTGATGATCCGCGGCGACTGCCGGCTCTGGTGCATCAGGGGCAGATAGCGCCTGGATGATGTTGACCATGCCGAACACGTTGATGTCGGAACAGGCGCCGTGCTCGTCCGGTCATGTCGACCGCCTCCAAGCACGCCGGTGGCGATGTTCGCCACGCCGCGCGTTGTTGATCAGCAGATCGAGACCCTCGCCCGCCGAGGGCGTCCGCCACGCGCGACGCGCCGGCGCGCACCATCGCCGCGTCCGTGACGTCCTGCGCAATCACGGTGGGTCGACGCCGTTCGTGAGCTCGCGCGTGTCCGCACCCGGCAGCACGCCGGCGAACACACGCCGCAGCCGCGGCTCGCGAGCTTGCGCGCCATCAGCATCCCCATGCCCATCGCCGCGCCGGTCACCACCGCCGATCGTGTCATCGCTACCCCCAGGCTCAAGTCACGGAATCCACCAGCCCCCATGCCAGCGCCGTCGCGGCGTCGATGCGCTCGCCCGAGATCGCGAGCGCCAGGCGGTTCGCTGCCGCCCGATGCGTCGCACCAGGCTCACGCACCCGCCCGCACCCGGGATCAGCCCGAAGCCGAGCTCGGGGAGACGAAACCAGGTATCGGTGGCGCGCTGGTCACCCGGCGACCGAAGGCCGCAGGCTCCGCACCTGCGCCGATGCAGGCGCCATGCAGCCGGAAATCCACGCGATGGCGACACGCGACAAGTGCTGCAGCACGGCAGGCGCGTCGAGCGCACGGCGTGCGCGCTGGCCGGATCCGACGCCGTGCCGAATTCTGCGAGATCGCCACCGGCGCAGAAATCCAGCCCGTCGGCCTGCGATCACCGCGGTCTCGATGGTGGGATCGGACGCTACGAGCTCGAGCGCCTCGACCAGCGCATCGTCACGCATCTCGATCGAGTGCGTTGCGTCGCGCGGCAGCCGGGCAAGAGTAATCGTCAGCGCCGGGCCGGCACGCTCGATCCGGAAGCGGCGTGTCCGGCGGATCCGACCGATCGCACGCGCTCGCGGGTCGCAACCCACCCCTGAAATCTCGGGGCCGGCCTGCAACGTCGCGAATCCCATCGACTCGACGAGGAGCCCTTGCGTGATCGGCAGAAGTTCGGTCGCCCGCAGCACATGAACCAGGGTCGTGGCGGCAAGGGGCGTGCGCTCGATGTTGTCGATGAGCAGCTGTGCCTTCGGCGTCGTCGGCGACAACGAGATCGCACGCAGCGCCGAGAGGATCGCCCGCGCCGTCGCCGCGCGCCGATGACCGGGCAGGGCACGGCTGTGGACCCATTGCGGCAGCCTCTTGCGGTACTGCAGCCGGGAGAGCCCTGGAACGAATCGAGCGTCGACATAGAGCCATGGCGTGGAGCCGAGCGGCGAATGCGTAACGCCGGAGTCGGGGCGAACGCAGCGCATCGAGCAGCGCGGCCGAATCGAGCGGCCTGCGGCGTGACCCGATTTCGCCGGGCAGCGCGCTGGCGCCATCGGCGCGGTCCGCCTGAGAGCGTGGAAGTCAGGCGGCGCCGACGCCGTTTCGGCGCCGCGGGCATACCCTTCACGACATGCACCCGTTCACCTCTCCGGTGAAACTCGGCGCACGCGCGCGCGGGTTGTAAGAACTGGCTGTACCAGACCGCGACCCTTGTGGAAGGGTCCGTCGGTCGGTACCTGCAGCGGGTTGATGCACGGACGCTTGTTGGCCCAGATGTCGAAGTCCTGCGCGAACGCGCAGCCGGCTCGCTTCCTGGTAGGCGCGCGCTTCGCGACGTCCTGTCAGCGGTCGCGATCCGGTTCGGCGACTTTACCAGCAGCGCCATGCCAGACCTTGAGCACGCCGTCGTCCACCGGCGTGTGCGTGATCAGCATGAGCGTGTCGTACAGCCCGGTGAGCTCGCGAGTAGAGAATTGCCGGACCCGTGTACCAGGTGTCGGTCTCGAGCATGCCGCTGGTGGTCACGAGCGTGCGATGGCCACCGCCCTGGCGCTGTATGACGACGTGGTCGCGGAACTCGTTCTCGAAATACTCGACCGTGCTGCCGTGCACCGGATCCAGGTGCGCGACAGTCGGCCATGTTGTCGAGCACTTCCTGCGGATGCAGCGCGATCGTGCCCATCTGGTCGATCTTCCAGCGCACCCACTGCGGATCGTTCCACTCCGCGAAGTTCGGCAGGCCGTAATCGGCGCGCGCTCTCCGGATCGTGCCAGGCCCAGATGCAGCCCATGCGCTCGACGACCGTCCACGATGCGTATGACCGCCGCCTTCGGGATCGGCGCCGTCGTAGTACGGGATGTGGTTGCACTTGCCGTCGGGGCCGAAGCGCCACGCGTGATACGGGCAGCGGATCGAGTCGCCCTCGATCTGCCCGTCCTGGATGACATAGGAGCGTGTCGTTGCGGCCAGATGCGTGCCCATGTGCGGGCAGTACGCGTCGAGCATCACGACGCGGCCGCTCTTGCCGCGGTAGATCACGAGGTCCTGGGCAAAGAACCGCACCGACAACCGGCCGATCCGTGACCTCGTCGGCGTCGGCCACCATGAACCAGCCGCGCGGGAAGGTGAACTCGCCGAGCCCGTAATCCTGTGTCTTGCCCATCGAAGTACCCGTGCGAGGTTGACGTCCCTTCAGTATGCGTAGAGCATAACCCTTCGAACTGCGAATTTCACCCGTCCTGGACCTAGGGATAGGCGTTTCGCGGAACCTGAGGGCGGTCCGCCGCCGCATCCTCGCAGTGCCTGCGCGGAAGCCCTCGCTTTGAGTATAGAGAAAGTCATGTCGCTCGAGCCCGGCCTCAAGACCCTGCTGCAGGTTCCGGAATTCCAGCTGTCGCGTCCCCCGGCTGGGGTCACGGCCGCGGAGCTGCGCGCCGCCGCCGTTCCGATGCCGCCCTTCCCCATGGACGACGGTCCACGAGGTGCCGGAGCTGCAGGTCCCGGTGCCGGGCGCCACGATCGCCGCACGGCTCTTCCGGCCGTCAGGAGCGCCCACTACCCGCCGCTGATCGTGCACTTCCACGGCGGCGGGTTCGTCTTCTGCAACCTGGACACGCACGAGCCGCTGTGCCGCACGCTGGCTGCACGCTCCGGCTGCGCCGTCGTTTCCGTCGACTATCGCCTCGCGCCCGAGCACCCCTTTCCCATCCCGCTCGAGGACTGTTACCACGCGACGCAATGGCTCGTCGCCACGCCAACGAGCTGGGCGTCGATGCGGGACGACTCGCCGTCGCCGGCGACAGCGCAGGCGGAAACCTGGCGATCGGCGTGTGCCGCGCTCGCCCGCGAGCGCCGCGGCGCGCCCGGCTGCGTCACCAGGCGCTCATCTATCCGGTCACCGATGCCGCGTGCGACAACGCCTCCTGGCGCGAGCTCGGCCAGGGCTACATGCTGAGTCGCGACTGGATGCTGTGGGCCTGGGAATGCTGTGTGCCGGATCCCGCGCGTCGCGGCGACCCGCTCGCATCGCCGCTCCGCGCGCTCGACTTCAGGACCAGCCGCCCGCCAGCATCATCACCGGCCGATCACGACCCTTGCGCGACGAAGCGGAAGCATGTACGCGGCCCGCCTGCGAGACGCGGGCGGTTACCGTGTACGCGCGCCGCTACCTCGGCGTGATCCACGGATTCGCCGAGCCTGCCGTTCGCAACCCCGCTCGCCAATCGCGCGCTCGCCGACCTGGCTGCCGATCTTCGAACTTCGCTCACCGCCCGAGTCCCTTGTTGACGTACACTGGGAGCCGCCTCCATGCTGAGCCTGCAGGAAATTTCCGGACCGCCTCGAGATCCAGCAGCTGATCACCGATCTACGCCAACGCGCGATCGACAGCCGCAACTTCGATGCGCTGGACGGCGTGTTCACATCGGACGCCTACATCGACTACCGAGCCCTCGGCGGGCGTCGACGGTCGTTATCCCGCCATCAAGGCGTGGCTTGCCCAGGTCCTGCCCAACTTTCCGCGCTACACGCACCTGGTCGGCAACATCGGTATCGAACTTGACGGCGACAGCGCACGCGCGCGCGGACGGCCTGCATCAACCCGATGGAAGTGCCGTCGCCGGGCGGCGGCCGCAGGTGATGTGGCTCGCGCTCTGGTACGTGGACCGCTTCGTGCGTACGCGGCGAGGGCTGGCGGATGAGCGAGCGCGTCGAAGAGGCCGGAGTGCAGTACAACGTGCCGGAGCACATCCGGACATCGGCCGCGAAGTAGTCCGGTCGTCTGTCGTCAAATGTCATCATCTCGAGCGTGGCCGACCACCCCCTCGACAACCCCATCTGGAAGCGCTCCACACGCACCACGCGCGTCGCGAGCCGCAGGCCGCGGGGTCGCGCGCGCTACGCGCAGGACGTTGCTCCCTTTGCCGCGGTCGGCCACGCAGACCGCGAGAGCTCGGCCGCACTGGCGAGCCTCATCGCGCCGGGCGAGCACCTCTACGGGATCGGCCCGCACCGGCCGCTCGCCCCTGCTCCAGGTCGGAGGACCACGGGGCGCCGCTCGCGCAGATGGTCTGCACCGCGCCGCTTGAGGCGCCCTCGGCGGCCGAAGGTGATCCCGCTGACCGGCCGCGACCCTGGCGCCGACATGCTCGCATTGACACTCCCGTCTACCCCGAGTACTTCCGGCCCACGTACGCCGGAGATGGGGCGCTACGTCGGGGTCTACGACGGACCGCGTCTCGCCGCGATGGCAGCGAGCGAATGCATACGGCGGTCGTGGCGCGAAGTGAGCGCGGTGCTGCACCCATCCCGATCGTCGGGCAGAGGGTCTCGCAGCGGCAGCTGATGGCGGAGATCCTGCGAGGAACATACGCGCAGCGCGGCGAAACTCCCTTCCTGCACGTCAGTTTCGCCAACGCCAACGGGCCAAGACGCTCTACGACCGGCTCGGTTTCGCGGCGCGCAGCGACGATCGCGTACTGGGTCGTACGGCGGAGCGCTGGCACGGCCGCCGGTGGCGAATGAGCATCGCGCGAACTCCGCAGGCGACCTCACCGCGCCCGCTGGTGGTCGTGATCGGCGGCGGCTTCGGCGGATTGTGGGCCGTGCGCGCTGCGCGCGCGCGCCGATGTCGACGTTATCGCTGATCGATCGGCGCAACCATCACCTGTTCCAGCCGTTGCTCTACCAGGTCGCAACCGCGGCGCTCGCCGCGCCGGACATCGCCGCACCGCTGCGGCAAATCCTGCGCCGGCAGAGCGCACGACGTCACGGTTCTGAACGACGAGGTGCGTCTCGATCGACGCGGCGTCACGCACGGTCGAGACGCGGAGCGAGCGCCTCACCTACGACTACCTCGTCGTCGCGAGCGGCGCTACGCACAGTCTATTTCGGCCACGACGACTGGGCGGCGGTCGCGCCCGGCCTCAAGACGCTGGATGACGCGCTCGACCTGCGCAGGCGGATCCTCACTGCGTTCGAGCATGCAGAGCTCCAGGCGCGATCCGGACGGTGCGAATGGACTGGCTGCGATTCGCGATCGTCGGTGGCGGCCCGACGGGCGTCGAGCTCGCCGGCAGCGCTGGTCGAGATCGCGCGGCACACGCTGCGCGGGGAGTTTCGGCGCATCCGGCCGGAGTCAGGCCTTCAAGTGTCCACCATGCGCGAGGCGGGGCCACGCGTGCTGCTCGACGGGCATGCGCCCAGGCGTCCTCCGAGAGCGCAACGCCGCCGAGACTCGAGGCGACCTGGGCGTGCGCGTCCACACCGGCGCCGGTGACCGAGCCATCGACCGCCGGACGGCCTCGACGTTCGGCGGGCAGCGGCTGTCATGCTCGCTGACCGGTGATCTGGGGCAGCGGCGTGGCGTGCAGGCCTCACTGCTGGCGCGCGAGCCTTGGCGAAGGTCGCGACCGGCAGGGTCGCGTCGGCGAGGCCGCCGACCTGACGCTGCCGGACACCCGGAGGGTCTTCGTCGTCGGCGATCTCGCGCGCGCCGCTGCACGGCGCGGTGCATCGCTGCCCGGCGTCGCCGACCGCCGCGAAGCAGATGGGCCGCTACGCAGGTCGCGGCCATCCGGCGGCTGGTCGGGCCCGACTCCGCGGCGCCACACCTGCCCCGTTCCGCTACCGCGTGACTACGGAACCACTGCGACGATCGGTCGCAGCGCAGCGGCCGGTCCGACGTCGGCCCGCTCCGGCATGACCGACCATCGCTTTTGCGTGGGTGTTCTGGCTGTACCGCGCACCTGTTCCCGGTCGGGTTCCGCAACCGGCTCGCCGTGCTGCTCAACTGGGCGTCGTCCTACTGCTGGTGCCGCCAGCGCCGCTACGCGCGCATCATCGTGAGCGACGAGTCCTGACCGACGGACGGTTTGCGGCGCTGCATCATGGCGGTGGGCCCCTCGGCACGGCATTGACGGCGCCCGGGCGACATCGGCCCCCGGCCGTACCCCGATTGATTCCCATAGATGTCCAACCGCTAAGCATGGAGCCTGCGGATTACGGCGTGAACGAAGATCAGCAACTGGTGCGCGGCCGCTCTGCGGCGACGAACGGCCTTCGCCGCCTTCTTCGCCGAGCACCTCCCGCGTATCTACCGGCTTGCCCTGCCACGGCTGAGCCGTGACGAAGACCTCGCCAAGGACGTCGTCCAGGCAACGCTGATCAAGGCCATGCGGGGTCTGGCTGATTTCGCGGCGACTCGGCGCCTTCACCTGGCTGTGCCAGATCTGCCGCCGGAAATCGTCGACCAGCTTCGGAAGCTAAGGCGTCGTTCCCAGCAGGTGGTGCTTATCGACGACAGCCTGAGGTCCGCGCGGTGCTCGAGCCGATCGAGGCGCCGCAGTCCACCGAGCCGTCGTATGCCCAGAGCGCGGCCGACCTGCAGCGGACGCGCACGCGGTGCTCGATCGCCTGCCCGCGCGCTATGGCGAAGCGCTCGAGCTCAAGTACATCGAGGGGCGGTCGGTGGAGGAGATCGGCGACCGGCTCGGGATCGGGCAAACGGCGGCGCAGTCGTTGCTGGCGCGCGCCCGCATAGCGTTTCGCGACGGATGGAGGCGGTATTCACGCACGGCGGGCGATGTACTGACTCGGCTCGGCGCATAATGCTGGACAAGCGATGAACAACGACCGTAATGGTCCGCCCGACGACGACGCGATCGCACGCCTGCTCAAAGGCGCCGGCGGACGCGACCAGCCGGATGCGGCGATCGCGGCACAGGTGCGCACCGCAGCCGAGCTGGCGGCGCGAGCTGGTGTCAGCGCGCCGACGCCGTCGCAACTTCACAGTGTACGCCGCCGCCGGCGTACCGCGGCGGCGTTCTCCGTCTGGCTTGCGATGCCCTTGCTCGATCGCGAGGGGCCAGTGGTAGCCACCCCGGTCCAGGCATCCGCGCGATCGAGCATCGGGACGGTCCGCGCCGACTGGGCGCCTTGGTTGGGAGGGTGCCGCCGTGTTCGCAACAGGAGATACGCACCTCGGGGTCCCGCGCGCGGCATTCGAGCTGCCCTCCGCTCGCGCTCAGGATCGACCGGGCGTCGCGCGTCGTTCTTCGATGAGCGCGACGTGGCACGCGTTTCGAGGGAAGGCGCCGCATACGTCGATTCCGGCATCACCCGGTGCGTCACAAGCCGCTTTGCGTTGCGCACCTCCGCAGGCACCGTCCGGCACGTGGGTACGCAGTACGAGGCGCGCGTGGCTGATGCCAACCGGTTGCGGGTGGCCATCCGCGAAGGCAGCGTGCATCGACACACCTGGCAGCGGTGTCCGGCGTCGCCGGCGAGCAGATCGGCCGACGAAACCACACTGCACCCGGAGCGACTACGGCGCACGACCCGTCGGACTGGTCGTGGCGGCGCTGCCTTTTGCCACCGAGGGACGGACGCTGGCCGAGTTTCTACACTGGGCGTCCGCGAGACGGGGCGCGATCCCCGGTACGCCTCCGATGACGCGGAGCGTGAGGCGGCCCGCACGTGCCGGCGCGGCTCGATCGAAGGTCTGAGCCCCGACATTTCGATTGCGGCGTGGTAGTTGTCGACCGGGCTCGCCGTCGAGGTTCGAGCTGGTCGAATCGAAGTCCGCCCCGGCGCACCTCGGCATCCGCACAACTGTAGGCTGGAACGCTCTGGGCCGGTGTCTCGGCTGGCTGAACTCCCCGCCGCTCGGTGCAGCTGGTGGCTCGCCGCCGCTCGGCCCGGTGGTATCTCGCGGGCCGGTCGACCAACGATCGACTGGACGATACAGCCGGCGCCCTGAGGGTGCCCCGCACACTCTTGGTCGGAGCACGCCGCAACGGTGGCGGTATCGCGGAATCGTCGCAGAGTCATGACTTCGGAGTGCCCGCGACGTCTACCTGCGATTGTTCAGGCGTGGTTTCGGCCCACGAGACACCCGGTCCAAACGCCGGCTCGCCGATGCCACGGTGGGGTCGCGAGCCGGCGCGTGGACGCGGTGGTATCCCAGCCGCGAAGCACGCCTCCGTCCCCACAGTTGGACGTCGCGGGCACTCCTGGCGAAGGGCTGCCTCGACGATTCCGCGATACCAACGACCGTCCGGCGTGCTCCGACAAGGTGTGCGGGGCACCCATCTTCAGCGCCTGCAACGATCCTGGAATCGTGGTAAGCGGCTGCGGATACACCACGGCCGCGCGCTCGGCGAGTGCCCTCAACGGGTGCGGCCGTGCGTCGGCCCACGGCGCTCGTGTCGCTCGGCGCTGAGAAATCCGGGGCTACTATCGATGCGGTGAGATGTCGTCGCCGCCGTCGCCTTTTTGCGCCAGGATCGCGCTGCGTGCCGGTTCATGCAGCCGCGGAACCTCCCTATCGCGGTCGAAGCCTGTCCGAGGTGCTGAGCGAGATCGGCGGCCGTCGTCGATGCGTGGCTGGTGTAACAGCTCTGAGGTCGTGCCTCGCGCGTCTGCGTGACACGGATCGAGCCTTACGGCGTGGCGGGCCCTTCGCCTTTGCTCGAAGAGCTGCTGACGCCCACGGCCATTCGCGTGCGGAGCACGTCCGGCGGGATCGTTCTATGCCGTCGTCCGCGCCGCCGCCGCAATCCTGGCACGACCGCAACCCGCTGCCAGGCTTCTGGCAGCAGTCCGGTACCCATCGAAGAGGTGGTGATCGCGAGCAGCCGTTACCGGCTGGCAGACGATCCCCTCCCCTGGAAAGCAACCTTCACGCAGGCCGAGTCTCGAAGCCCTGCCGCGGTTGGCGGACGATCCTGGTTGAAGTGGCGGTGCACCGCCTGCCGGGCGCCGCGACCAACGGGTCTCGGGTCTCTCGCGCGCCATCCGCGGGGGCGAACAGTCCGAGACGCTGGATCGTCTTCGATGGTCTGCCGGATGTGTACGAGCCACTCCACTCCAGCGCATGCTGCGTCGAGCCCCGCCAGCATCCTTGATCCGCGCACGCTCGACAGCATGGAGGTGCACGCGGCGGCTTTACCTGCGGAGTTCGGAGACCGCATCAGCGCGGTGATCGACGCGCGCTCGACCCGGCCTGAGGCGGATCGCTACTACGAGCGGGCCTGAGCGTTTTTACACGAATGTGCTGGCGGTAACGGCGCGCTTCTGCCGACGGTCGCGCGCCAGTGGCTGCTCGGCACGGCGAAGCAACCTCGATCCTACATCGGACACTGGCGAAGTCCGATGATGTCGGCAAGCCCGCCTACGCGGACGGCTTCGGCCGGCTGGACTATCGCTTCAGTGACGCCACTTCGGCCAGTTCATGACATGCTGCTCGCCACGGATCGCTCATCGCCCATGACAGCGAGGAGATCGAGTTCGCCAACGCGGATCATCGCAACAGCTACGTCTGGGAGTCATCGATCACGAGTGGTCGTCCGCGCTGCGAAGCTCGCTTCTGCTGTCGTACTCGGAGGTCACGGCGCATCGCAACGGCACGCTCGAGGAGCCTGGCTGGTGCAGACGGGCTTCGTCCACGACGATCGCGATTACCACTGTCATCGGCACGAAGCTGGACGCAGAAGCTGGACGACACCGCGCTGGCTGCATCGCGCCGGCGCTGAATCTCGTTCGCTGTCCGCCGCGGTACCGCTACGCGAGCGAGGTGACCTTCGAACCCGACTATCCGTTCCCCGGCGATCCGGGCGGTACGATCGCGCGGGACCTGCGGCCCACGCCCGACGGCAATCACATCGCCGTCTATGCATCGAGCTGGTTGCGCGTCACCGACCGCCTGACCGCAGAACTCGGTGGCCGCTGGACGAGCGCAGACCCATGGCGTTGACGCCGACCAGCAGTTCGCGCCCCGGATCAACCTGCATTCGACGCCAGCGCGACGACGCGACTGCGTGCGAGCTGGGGAGAATTCCAGCAGGCGCAGAGCATCAACGAGCTGCAGGTGGAGGGGACGGCGTTGCGGAGTTCGGGCCCACAGCGCGCGGACGTGATCGTGCTCGGCCTCGAGCAGGACCTTCCCGGCGCAGTAGTGCGCTGCGGGTCGAGGCCTCAGCAAGGATTACCGCGAGCTGCGCCCGCGCTACGAGAACCCGCTCGACCCGCTGTCCCTGTTGCCGGAGCTGCGCTGGGATCGGTGCGATCGCGCCGGAATCGGCGCGCGCGAGGGGCGTCGAGCTCCTGCTGACCCGCAAGTCGGTCTCGCCCCTGGAACGGCTGGCTCGCACTACGCGCTGAACACCGTCGAGGATCGCGAAAGTGGCGTCGACACGCCCCGCGCGGCTGGGACCAGAAGCGCGCCTTCTCGGCGGCGGAGTCTCCTGACCTCCGATCCCTGGGTCGCAACGCTGGCCGCGACGTGGCACAGCGGCTGGCCCACGACATCGGTCCGCCTCGACGAACCCGCTCGAAGCGGCCGCCGGAAGTGCACTGGTCGAGCACCGCAACGACATCCAGTTGAAGGACTTCCCACGATCAGACGCGCGGGCCAGTCGCAGTCTTCACTCCGCGGCACGGCGAGCGCTCGACGCCTCTGGTTCGAAGCAATTGAACCTTGACGGTGAATCATGGCAATCCGTGCTGCGAAGAGTACCGGGTGCGCTTCGATGCGGTCCGCCGCCCGTGCCGTTCAAGGACGAGGACAACTGGCTGCCCATCCTGCCGTCGGTGGGCGTCCTCTGGCGGTACCAGCGAGGCTCCGCCAGCGTTTCCCTCATCGGATAACGTGACGCTCGCATCGACCCCATTGTCACCCGCCAGGCACGAGCTTTCTGCAGCCGCCCGGCAACGAAACTAGCCATCGATCCGTGCGTGCGCCAACAATGGCTGATCGTATCTGGCATTGCTCAGCCGGGCTCGCGCATCGGCGTCGCGGACAAGCTCGTCACCCCGCACCGGTGGTTGCAGCGTGAGCGCGCCTTTGCGGCGGATTTGGCGCGAAGCGCGGCTGGGCCGCGGCGTTCCGCTCCTACGCGGCGCCGGGAAGCGATCATGCTCAACCCGGATCCGGTCAACGCGCAGCGAGAGCCCCGCGAAGGTCCAGGGCGACGGCGAGGACGACTCCTCGACCGGCGGCCCGCCCAGCATGCCGTGGCATCCCCGCGTTCCGGCGACTTCGGCCTTACGACCGGGCCGTTCCTGATCCGCGGCCGCGAAGCGGCGTCGTCGGCCATTACTTCACCGTGTGGCGGCTTCAGTCCGACGGCAGCTGGAAGCGTGGATCTTCGATGCGGGCACCGGACGTGGTCGTACGACACTCGCCGGTCGCGCCGAATGAAGAAATACCGGGTCTGGCCGATGGCAACGACAGCCGCGGCAACGCCACAGGCCGCGGTCGCCGAGATCGCGGGAACTGGAGTCAAAGCACACCAGCTCTCAGACGCTGGTAAAGCTGCTCGCGGACGACACGCGCGTTCACCGACCTCTTCGCCCCGCGCGGCATCGGAGTCGTCCGGCGGCCGCGCGCCCTCGCCGCCGACGGTGCCATCGAGCTTCGCACCTGGGCTGCGGCGCTGAGGCCGGCCGCCCCTGTCGGGCGATATGGTCTTCTCTCGATGGGCGAGGGTGCGTGACCTCGCACGAGGGGGTCGAGCGCCTGCGCTATTACGCGCGGATCTGGCAGCGACGCCCGGACGGTTGGCGGATCGTGTTCGACGAGATCGTCCCGCGACGCGGCTGAGTGGCCGCTCGGCCGCTCGTGGCTCGCCGCCGCTCGGCCCGGGTATCTCGTGGGCCGGTCACTACGATCGACGGACGTTGCAGAGCTCAGAAGGGTGCCCCGCACATCTGTGTCGGCGCGCACCGCATCGTCGGCGGTATCGCGGAATCGTCGCAGAGTCATGACTTCGGAGTGCCCGCGACGTCTACCTGCGATTGTTCGAGGCGTGCTTTCGGCCCACGAGACACCCGGTCCAAACGCCGGCTCGCCGATGCCACGGTGGCGTCGCGAGCCGGCGCGTGGACGTGGTGGTATCCCAGCCGCGAAGCACGCCTCCGTCCCCGCAGTTGGACGTCGCGGGCACTCCTGGCGAAGGGCTGCCTCGACGATTCCGCGATACCTGCTACTCGATCTCGGCGCTCGCCGACAGCACGTGCGGGGCACCCTCTCCCCGCTCTGCACCGAGATCCCTCGAATCGTGGTGCGCGGCTGGGCGTACCACCACGGCCGCGTGGCGGCGAGTAGCAACTGCCGCGGCCAGCGCGTCGGCGAGCAGCCCCCCGGCCGAGCGGTCATGCGGCGAGCAAGCGCCGCGTCAGGAGACGCAGAATTTCCTTCGGGTCCATCGAACGCTCTGCGATGGCAGGAGCCACTCCGAGTGCTCCTCGAGCGCCGCATCGCCCAGGATCTTCAGCGCGCGCCGCCGCCGCTCCTCGCCGCCGTCGGTCGCATCGATGCGGCGCCGCGCGTTGTGGAAGAAGATCCGGCAGGCATGAACTCGTACTGCTTGATCAGCTCCGCCTCGGCAGTGCTCTTCGCGCAGGCCTGGCGGATACCGACCAGGAGCAGCACGCAACCGACCAGGTACACGAGCGGCTGACGGACCGCCCCCTGGGATGCCCGCTCCGATGAAGAGCAGCAGCGCCAGCGCCGTGGCAGTCACCCACAGCCCGGACTCCGTCCAATGCGCTGGGCGTGACGTCCTGGGTGTCGCAGCCGGCTTCGAGGGAGCCGCGGGCGAAGCAGCCGAGTCTGGCCTCGACGCCGGGTCGTGCCGATCCACCGCGCACGGCGAACTCGGAGCCCCTGGCGCTGTGGGCGGTTTGGTGCGATGTCGCACTCCGTGCCCGCCACGCCGCATCACGTTGCGGGATCCAGCCGAGCTTCCAGATCCCGCGATCTGCAGGCGGCTGTCGTGGGCGAACTTCGACACGATGCCGCCGGTGACGCCGGCCGCGGCCCAGTAGAACTGCACCCGTGCAGGCCCCTCCGCGAGCGTGCGGTTGTCCAGGTACTTGCGCTGCCAGAGCGTGCCGCGTCGCGCCGAGGGAGTTGATCACCGTGGCGATCGCCATCGCGGCCAGCACCAGGAAGATGAATTCCGCGATCGGATCTGAAATCCGTGTACGAGAGGTACGCGAAGCCCGTCGCGGGGAACACGGCAGATCATGGCGCTCGCGAGCAGCGCACGCTGCATCGCGCTTCTGGAATGGATCGCGAGCCAGTCGGCCGTGCACAGAAGAGCTGGTCGATGTCGCGCAGACCTGGTGGCATCGTCGCGGGCCTGCTCCTTCTGTCAGCAGCGGGTACTTTCCGGCAGCGACGACGCGTGGCCGCGCCGCAGGCGGATGTCGTGGCTGAACCCGTTCGCGCGGTGATCGGTGAACACGAGGCGATGTCCCTGCCGGGCAGCCTCGGCGACGCGGCTGGCGATCGTCCGAGGTGTACCAGCTCGCATCGAGCGGGGTGAGGCCCGCGGTCGGCGTGCCGCCGCCGGGCCGGTCGCGCGAACAGACGATGTGGTAGACGAGGTCAAGCTCTCATCGTCCGGGCGAGGACCAGTCGTCCCGCGGCACCGCGCCGGCGTGAACCCCGGCATCACATCGTCGTGGTGAAAGCGGACGACCTGGCTCGTGTGCCACCAAGCTGATCTGAATCCTCGCCGTCCCACAAAGCGCGAGCAGCACGGCGTGCGCGCATTACGAAGACGCCGACCTGCGCGTACTGCCGCGAGCGGGTTCGGTCCCGGGCCGTGGAGATGGACCTCGACGGTGTTGCCGGGTGTGATCGTGGAAGCCTCGAACACGTCCACTGGCCGCGGGCGCACAGGTGCTCGAAGCGCGCCTTCGGCCTCCGGCGTCGCGAAATCCCGCAGATAGGAGCGCTCTTTGGCATGGGCATCGTGACCGTGAGCGGAATGCCGAGCGCGAGCGCCTCCTCGGCGACGAGCTGGTCGGCGCCTTCGGCCAGCGCCGACATGACGCCTGACGCTGCGATCCGGCGTAGCGATGCTGCAGTTCAGCAGGAGAAATCCTGGACCTCGCCCCCGGATGCGCGGACTTCCGCGGGCACGAGGTCGCGGTGACCGGTCACCGGCGACGACCAGCGGCAACTGCGCCGCCGGGCGCAGATGGGATCGGGCGGTCCCGACTGGGATCGCTTCCCGGCGGGGCCTGTCGGGTTCCGCGCGGCGGATCGCTGCGCTGCCGGGATCGATCTTCACGGCCTGATTCGCCAGCGCAAAGCCGGATGCGTGCCGGCTGTGCCGTCCCCTTGCCTCCCGACCTTTGACGATCCGGACGGGACCGGACCTCGGCGGTGTTGGTACAGGTGAGTGCCGCCGCACGCCTGGCGGTCGAGGCCTTCGATTTCGATGATGCGGATGCGGCCGTCGGAGGTGGGGCGGCGGTGCCACGGCGGCGCCCGGATCAATCCGGGCGTCGCGCCTCGCCTCCACACTGCGTTGCTATAGCTGGCCCGGAACAGGCAGAGCCGCGCGGATGGCCCCGTTCAACTCCGGCCCGAGCCGGCGCAGCGCATCGTTGTCCACTTCCGGCAGGTCGAAGTCCATCCGCGCCGTGCCATCGGCCGCGATCTGCGCTCCGGTCACGAGCGCAACCGTCAAAATGCCGGTGGAACACGAGAGCGCATTCAGGATATGCGTGTCGGTATGGAGCCGCTGCGACCCGCAGTCGGTGCGCGGCGTCGATCGCGACGTGAACCGAGCCACTTGCTTCCGCCGCCGAGTCGAGGACGTGCCAGTACCGGCCGGATTCGAGCGGAGACATCGACGCACCGCGGCGACACTGCCCTGAACGTGATCTGCGCCCGGTCGGAGACCCGGCCACCGCCCCGGGTGCAGCAGCGACCGCGCGGAGCAGGACCGCGCCGCGGCGGCTGTCCACGACTTCAGATCGAACTCGAGCACGCCTTCAGTGCTCAGATATCCATAGACCGTCATTTTGTCGCCCTGCCGGTCAGAGCTGCGTGACGGCTCGATATGCCGCCTGCGGTACCGGCAAAGCGGCGTCGATGTCTGCGCGCGTGCGAACCCGAACTGCTCCATCGAGTACTGTGTTTCGGACGGCCTCGCGCGGGTGCGGGAATCCTGCACTCGCCGATCTGGCGTTTCCAGTGTCCGTCATCGGCAGGCCGATGTGACGGTATCCGCTCGACGATCGCCACTTCGGGTCCTGACCGTGTCGCGGAAGTCGAGTCGATGAATTTCCAGCCGGCAGCGTGTCGCGGACGTCCATGCAGCGGTTGAGGTCGTGCTGCAGCGTCGCGCTGGTCTGCCGGCCGGCCTCGAGCCGGCTCAGCGGCGTCGCTGACCCCGCGCCACAGCTCGTAGATCATGCTCGCGTACGACGGGATCGTCTGCAGCGGGTCGCGGTGCGTCTGCACGAACGTCGCATCGGGAAGTTCGTCGAGGATCGTGTCGACGTGACCGAGATGCATCGGCGTCTTGCAGGACCCAGCGTTCGCCGATCGCGCCGCGCTTGCGCTTCTGCCATGCAGCAGCTGGATGGTGCGGCGCCAGTACGCGTATGCCGGGCGCAGGTCCCGCGTGCGCAGCCGGCGTAGTAGCTCGGTACACAGGCCATCGTTTCCGTACGTCGTGCTGGAGCAGCGTCTGGTCCTATCAGCAGGATATCATCTCGTCCGCGCCCATCGCGTCGAAGGGATGGATGCTGAGGAGCTGCGGGTTCGCGGCGAGCATCGCCGGCAACCTCGGCCTTCGCACGCTCGATCCGCTCTGCGCCGTCGATGTCGTCGGGCGCGGGCACCGGTAACGGCACTCCCACCACGCGGCGGAATAGAAGCGCGTGTCGGCTGCGATCAGACGCTGCAGCAGGTCGTCCCGGTGCGCGACAGGCCGATGATCACGAGCGGTGGCGGCACCGGCTACTCGTCGCGGATCTCCGGATACCGTTCGAACCAGTCGCGACCGCGGAGCCGCGACACGAGGTGCCGCGCAGCCGGTCGCTCCAGAACCAGGTGCCGCCTTCGGTCAGGTGCGCGCTTCCGTTGCGCAGCGCGCGCGTCAGACCGCTGACGGCTCCTCGACGTCCGGCTCGTCGAATTCGTGATCGATGTCCGCGCGCGCGCTGCGCGATCAGCTGCGCCGGGTCGAGCGTCGCTCGTCCGTCATGTTTTCACCCACCGACTTCTTCGGTGTCAGAGCCAGTTGTCAGGACGGCGCCCGGACCGGCCTCCCCAGCCCGACTCGGCATATGGCTTCGCGTTTCTTTCGCGCGGTCAGTTCTCCGAGACTCTCGCCAGGTGTTTGGCGGCCTGCCACGCGAACGTCATCGCGCGGACCGAGCGTCGCCCCGGGGCCGGGATAGGTCGGCAGAATCGGCGCGGCGCAGTTGCCGGTTGCATAGAGTCCCGGATCGGTTCGCCACCCGGTTTCGTCACCTGCCCATCGGTGTTCGTCACCAGCCCGCCGTGCGTGCCGAAGTCGCCGTGGTCGATCCGCATCGCGTAGAACGGCGCCGTCGCGATCGGCGCAAGGCAGGTTCGGCTTGACCGTCGGATCCGCGTAGTACCGGTCGTATTCCGCGTCGCCGCGACCGAACTCGAGGTCCTTGCCGCTCCGCGCGTACTCGTTCATCGCGCGCAATCGTCCGCTCGAGACCCGGCCGCGTCGATCCCCGCCTTCCTCGGCGAGCTCGCGCCATGGTGTCCGCTTTCGTCAGGAACCCGAGTCGTAATACGACCTAGCGGAATCTTGCGGTCCGACATGTACCGCGTCGGCTGGGGCCCGAGAAATAGCGGTGGCGGGCCCGCGCGTCGAAAACCAGCCACGACGGCCATTGCGGATTCTCCCGCGGTATGCTTGCGATAGAACTCGAGCTGGTAGCCCATGTAGTTCTGCGATTCGTTGCGATCCGCCGCCGCGCCGTTGACGACGCAGCCGCCGGGATAGCGACTTGTCCATGATCGCAAGCCGCGGCACGGCGCTCACCGGAACCCGCACCGACGAGCACCACCAGCGCGCCGTCCATCAGCGCGCGTCGCGGCGCCCGAGCGCCATCCCGGCGCGGATCGCCTCGCCCGGTATTGACGCCCGGGCGCGGCGCTCCACTCCGGTGCTGGTCGGCTGCGGCAGGTAGCTGCTCGCGCATCTGCTGGTTGTGCTCGAACCCGCCGGCGGCGAGCACCACGCCGCGCCGCGCGCGTGATCGTCCAGAGCGTCGCGACCGTCGCTGTACGCACGACGGCGCCGGCCACGCCGGCCCGCTCCGTCGGTCATCGAGCTCGCTGCATCGGCGCCTCGAGAGCCAGACCGGCAGCTTGCGATCGACATCGACCAGCGCAGCCGCGCGACGCCCGCGGAGCCGCAGGCCAGCCGCCGCGAGCGACTGGTGCGTGAGCACCCACGACAGGTCGCTGGTAGTGCTTCCACGACCATCCCGCGCCGCGAGCGATCTTCCAGCCCGGCGACTGCGATCATCAGCAGGTCGCGCCTCGACCTGCGTCATCGAGATGCGATCCATCATCCAGCATCATGTGGTGCGAGTCGCGCAGACGTCGGCCGCTTCGCGCCCCGAGCACGTCCCGGCTAGCACGGGCACGCGGCTCCATCGAGCGATGCCCGCCGCGGCGCCGCGGCAGCAACGACCAGTAGTCCGGGTAGTGCTCCAGCGACGCGCGTAACGACCACGTGCGTCCGCTCGTGCAGGAAGTCGATCATCCGCGGGCCTTCCGCGAAGATAGCGTCTCGACCATCGCCTGCGGGACGATCCGCACGGTCGGCAGCCGTGCCGCGTCAGGTACTCGGCGGCGTCCTCGAGGCCGTCCTGCGCGCCCGCCTCACGCGCGTAGCGGTTGCACGGGATCCAGACACCGCCGCCCGACGACGCGCTCGTGCCGCCGTAGATGCTCGCTCTTCTCGACGACCAGCACGTCCTTCGAGCCCGATACTCGTAGGCGGCAGAGCGCGGCCGTGAGCCCTGCCATCGCCCGGAACCCACCACCAGCGTCGTGCCGACCGTCAGCCCGCGCCCGTTCATCGCTACCCGCAGTCAGCTAACACTGCGCGGCGGCCGCCCGGCGCCGAGCGCCCCGTGGCGACCCGGCAGCCCCGGCCAGGTTAGTGCGCGGTGAGCTTCGGCGCTGACCTGAGCGTTCCTGGATCTCGTAGAGCCGCTGTGTACGTCGATGACTGGTATCCGCCAGCCGTCGGCCTGCTTGACGTACTCGTCGCTGTAGAGCGCGCTGCCGGTCGTCACGAGCTTCCGCGCAGGTTGATGAACACATCGGTGAGATACCACATGCCCGTCGCCGTCGTGGCGTCAGCACCTCGATCTCCGGATGATGGCCCGGGTGACAGGCGACCGCGCGGCTCGTTGAACGGCGGCCGCCACGGCGGCGAGCATCGACGCGCGGCCTTCAACCCTGCCATGCGGTAGGTGCCGCCGTGATAGTCGATGTGCATCGTCTTCGCGAGCACTCCTCGCAGCAGCTCGATGTCGCCGCCGTATCGATGCGCGCGGAAATAGCGGTACTTGAGCTGCCGGATGCGTTCTATGTCTTCGGAGATGCACATGGTCACGTCGTGGTCCCCCGGGTAAGGCCTGCAAGCTTGACGACGCGGCAGCGCGGCGCCGGGTGCGACTTCGCGCGCGTCCAGCGGCAGCAGCATCGAGCCGCTGGCAGTGGCCGGCGGTGTCCATGCAGTTGCTGGCACGCCGGGATCGCGCTGCGCGGCAATGACGAAGGCTCACGCGTCCCGTCCGTCGTCGTAGCTTCGCCGTGTGCTTGTTCCAGCAGACCGGGTAGGTAGCGGTAGTCGAGCGATTCCATCCAGTAGTTGTCGAGCTGGAAGTTCCAGATCTCGCACTCGGGCACCTCGCGTGTCGATCACGAGCGCCTCCGTCCGGCAGCGAGCTGCCAGTAGCCGTGCAGGTAGTGGATCAGCGGATCCCCGCCGGTGCAGTAGCAGGTCGTCCTGCAGGAACGGCGCAAACGGCATTGGAGATACTTGCTGGAACTCCTGCGACCCAGTCCGACGAACAGTGCGCGCCGTGCCGTGTGACGAACGGCCGCGGCGGCGCGAGGCCCGCGTCGAGCCCTCGAGCGGTAAGCGGCGTCGGGCTTCGCGCGGCCGCCCACGCGCTCGATTCGTGACGTCGCGCGAGCGCCTCCGCTCGGCCGGTCGAGAAAGGTCTGGCGCACGAGCAGCACCGAGCGTGTCGGCGCGTCAGCGGCAGCCAGTTGCCGTGGCTGCTTCGCTCCGGCTCACCGACGATCTCGAAGCTGCCGTCCGGGCCGAACTAGAGTCCACTTCTGCGGCTTCGAGGCTCGCCGGTCGAGGCCATCGTGCCCTCGGTCGCGTAGCGGTTCGCCTTGGTGCCGAACGACGAGGTAGTGGAACGTGCCGCTGCGCTGCCCGTAGATGCGGTAGTCGCGGTCGCCTGCATGATCGTCGCGTTCTGGTACAGGTTGTCCGGGGTTGTCGCCGCCGATCTTGCCGGTCGTGGTGGACGCCGGCATGAAGGTCGTTTGAAAATCCGGATCGGCGTGCTCGAGCATCATCTCGAGGCCGATCCGCGTGAGGCGTGTCAGGTAGCGGTAGCCCTCGGCGCGATCGAGTCGGCGAAGCCGGCGTCGTCGGCGCGAGCACGATGTCCCCGGCGGCCTCGAGCGCGCGACAGAAGTCGCGCCAGCTCTGGCCTCCGTGACCGCGCGCCCGCGCATCGGCGCGACCGTCTTCGACTGCCGTGTTCATCGCTCAGAACCATCCCCGTGCTCAAGCGAATCCCAGATGATCCAACGCGGGCGATGCCTGCATCCGCATCGAGCCGCCCGAACCGCCCGCCGTGGAACAGCAGCGGCGCACCGGGCCGCGTTGTCGATCGCCGCGACAATGCGCCCGATGCACGATCACGTGATCGCCGCCCGGCACGATCAGCTCGACGCACGACGCAGTCGATCCGGCACAGCGCGCCCGGGACCGTTCGGCGCGGGCCGTGCGTGCCCGCCGCTCGCACCACCGCCCGGAATTTCGCCGGCGCCGCGCGACGCAGAAGCGCAGCGCCACGTCAGATGCTGCGCAGCCGTCAGCACGTGCACCGCAGCGACTCGCGCCGTCGGCGAACGCCGCGCGACGCTCGCGCTGTCGCGCGCGATGCACCACAGCGCGTGGCGGCGAGTCAGCGACACCGGGACGCGAACACGGGAGTTCGCCGTGACGCCGATCGGGCTCGCCGTCCGGGCCGCCGCGCGGTGATCACCGTCAACGGGTGGCGAAGGTTAGCAATACGTAACTGAACGAAGCAATAC